>JGI2924J29684_1077945_pt1 | contig 26165 bp, 28 predicted proteins | sample BenlonsequencITS_FD_29684 | JGI IMG/M metagenome (IMG submission 29684)
GGACAAATTCTTGGTAAAGTGGTGGATAATCTACAGCCGCTTATAGTTTTCATCCAGGCGGAAAATTTGGATGACTCTGTGGTCCACTCATTAAAAAAGGATACAGCGGTGACCCTGCTATGGAAAGATCAGGTACTGACTGGGAAGATCACCCAAGTAAGCGTTATCGATACTGATATAAGCATGTTCATAGAATTATCCAGTTACCCGGAAAGTTACATTCATGAGCGGTGGGTACAGCTTGATTTGGTTACCCGGCGAGTGACAGGCTGGCTGGTGCCTGCAGAGTCGATAGTTTTTAAAGAAGGTAAACCGGGCCTTTATGTAGTGTCCAAGCAAGTTATTCGCTGGATACCTGTTGCGGTGCTGGACCGTTTGCAGGATATGGTCGCTGTTAGTGGTGATACATTGAGCAGCTCGACACATTATATAAAAAACCCCGGTTGGGCTCGGGAGGGTAGCCGGCTGGATTAGGAGTGATTCGATGGGAATACGGGAAAACCTGCAGCAGGTAAGGGAAAAAGTGCGTTTAGCGGCAGCCCGGGCCGGACGGGATTTACAGCAAATTAAAATAATAGCCGTGACCAAAAGAGTTGAGGTATCCCGGATGCGGGAAGTTGTACAACAGAGTATTGTCGACCTGGGTGAAAACCGGGTGCAGGAACTGATTGATAAAATCAATGCTTTGCCTGCTGATATAAACTGGCATATGATTGGCCACTTGCAGACAAACAAGGTAAAATATATAGTGGGGCGGGTGAATTTAATTCATTCCCTGGATAGCTGGAGCCTGGCCGAGGAAATCCACCGGCGTGCTGTTAATCTTGAGGTGACAACCAGGGTGCTGGTTCAGGTTAATACCTCCGGGGAAAAAACCAAGTATGGTATATCCCCCGAAGAATTAGCCGATTTCCTGGCGGCACTGCGTGATTTACCTCAGATATCAGTACAAGGGTTAATGACTATTGCTCCTTATGCCCAAAACCCCGAAGAAGTGCGTCCTTATTTCAGGGAACTGCGGTTGCTGGCCACAGCGCACAACCTGGAACACCTTTCCATGGGTATGACCAATGATTTCGAAGTGGCGGTGGAAGAAGGCGCCGATATGCTTCGCCTGGGTACGGCGATCTTTGGCTCCCGTGCAAATTAAATAAGGTAAATATGAGTGAAAGGGACGGTGGGTGAGTTTGGCAAGGTTTGTGGATAGAGTGCTTAATTTTATGGGTTTTGAAGAAGAACAGGAAGAAAATAGAGAGCAGGAGATTAGCGCCATTGAAGAAGAAAAAACTATTATTCAGAAACCCAAGAAAAACAAGGGCCAGGTAGTTGGCCTCCATACCCAGCGGCAAATGCGGGTTTCGGTGGTTGAACCCAATGGCTTTGACGATGTGCAGAGCATAGCTGATAATCTTAAAAGCCGCCGGTCTGTAATAGTTAATTTAGAGCAGGCTGACCCCGAGCTGGCCAAGCGGGTGGTGGATTTTGTAAGCGGTGCTACTTACGCACTGGACGGCAGTATGCAAAAAGTGAGCAAGGGTGTTTTTCTGTTTGTACCCAGTAATGTAGATATAGATGTTGATGTAAAGGAGCAAATTAAAGAGAAGGGTATTATGAACTGGATGAAGTAAACAGGGAAGGATTGTTTAAGATGTTGCTGGATGGAAAAAAGATCGGCTTTATCGGTGGGGGGGCTATGGCTGAGGCGTTGATTTCCGGATTGATCAGTGCAGGGTTGGTTTCGCCGCAGCAGATACTGGTCAGTGACTTGAGTGAGCAGCGCAGAACCCACCTGGCGGATAAATTTGCAGTTGAGGTGTCTAACGCCAACAATACAGTAGTTACTGGTGCTGATATAGTAATTTTGGCAGTAAAACCTTTTGTCATGAGTGAGATACTGGAAGACACGGGCAGCTATTTCTGTCCCGAACATACCATAGTCTCCATCGCTGCGGGTATTACCACCATATACATAGAAAGATTTCTAACGGGCCAGTTGCCGGTGGTACGGGCTATGCCCAACACGCCTGCACTTTTGGGTGCGGGGGCCACGGCAGTATGCTGTGGCCGGTGGGCTGGGGACCGGCACAGAGATCTGGCTCTGACTATATTCGGCGCGGTGGGCCGGGCGGTACCTGTGCCTGAAAAATTAATGGACGCAGTTACTGGACTTAGCGGCAGTGGTCCGGCATATATGTATATTATAGCCGAGGCGCTGGCAGACGCCGGGGTGCGCATGGGGCTGCCGAGGGACGTAGCGCTGACACTGGCTTCGCAAACAATGCTGGGTGCCGCCAGGATGATACTGGAAACGGGTCGCCATCCGGGAGTGCTAAAAGACATGGTTACTACTCCCGGGGGTACCACCATTGAAGGATTGTTTGCTCTGGAAGAAGGAGGCATAAGGGCCGCGCTGTACCGGGCGGTGGAAAAAGCTTGTCGGCGTTCCAGTCAGCAGTCCGGGGATAACAAATAACCAAACGGGGTGACTTATGGACATTGGTGTTACAACGATAATCTACTACGCCATTGAGGTATATACCTGGTTGATTTTTATTCGCATTATTTTATCCTGGATCAGGGTGAACCCCTATCAACCTGTGGTCAGGTTTATCTATGAGACCACTGAACCTTTTCTGGGCTTTTTCAGGAGACTGATTCCTCCGATGGGAATGATTGACTTTTCCCCCATTGTTGCCTTTATTGCCCTGCAGTTATTAGCTACAATACTCATCAGACTGCTACATTCAATTGGTATTTATTAGGCGAATGAGCCTGCAATGACGCGGTTAACGGGGGTGAATATCATACACCTGGATAAATTGCAGAGCATGGTAACTAATCCTGAGGACAGGGAGATACTGGCTCGGGCCATGGACCTGGCTGAAGTGGCCGGCAAAAGTCACCGGCCCCAGGTAACCGACTTTTACGATCCCTATCGCTGCGCAATGATTGCCCGGGCTATGGGATACCTCCCTGACCTGGCGGTGGTGGTGGACGGTGGTTATCCCGCGGCGGAAAGGTCGCGGGTTTTAATTTTCCCTGATTACATGTTTGCCGGGGATGTGGATACCGGGCTATCCTTTCTGGCGGTGAAGGGCAGCTTTCGCTTTAACACTGTTACTCACCGGGACTACCTGGGGGCGCTGCTGGGTCTGGGCTTGCGCAGGGAAAAACTGGGGGATATTCTGGTGGGTGAAGATGGTGCCCAGCTCGTCGTTGCTGCAGAAGTGGTCGATTTTATCAAAATGGGGCTAACCGGGGTGGGCCGGGTTAGGGTTACCGTACATGAAATAAACCGGGCGGAAGTTAAGCCGCCGGCTCGGGATTACCGCGAAATCAAGGTTACGGTGCAGTCATTGCGTCTGGATGCGGTGGCGGCCCACGGTTTCGGCCTGTCCAGGACCAAAATGGCCGGTGAGATTGCGGCCGGTAAGATATACCTTAACTGGCGCCTTTGTCTTGATCCTTCCGCGCCGGTGCGCCCCGGTGATATGATTTCCGCACGGGGTCGGGGCCGTGTGGCTGTGGAACAAACCGGCGGGCAGACTAAAAAAGGTCGTACCAACCTACTGCTGCACCGCTATGGTTCTAACCGATGATGTGGTGCCGAACTACCAACACATTTTTGATCAGGCTTCTAGAATGTTAAACTAAATGCATCACTCTTTGGCCGTGAGGGATGAATAGTTTTAGTAAATCCGATCGGAGGTGCCGCAAATGCTCACTCCTCTGGATATTCAGAAAAAAGAGTTCAAACGCTCCTTTCGAGGTTATAATGAGGAAGAAGTGGACAAGTTCCTTGACCAGTTGGTACAAAGTTATGAGACCCTGTATATGGAAAACCAGTCCTTGAAAGAAAAACTGGAGACCAGTGAAGCAACCATAGCGCGTTATCTGGAAATGGAGAAAATTATTAAAGATGCCGTGATTATGGCACAGAAAAATGCCGATGACTTGCAGCGCAACGCCCGGCAGGAGGCCGAGTTGCAGCTGGAAAATGCCCGTTTGCGGGCAGAGAAAATTATTGGTGATGCCGAGGAAAAGGCGGCCCGGGCTATTCAGGAAGCACGGGAGCGGGCGCGGTATCGCATTGAGGAAGCCGAAGACAGGGTTAAGAACGTCATGGAGGAATACCGTTTTTTAAACAAGCAGATTCAAATGTTCCGGGTTAAATTCCGATCTTTTCTGGATGCCCAGATAAGCTTGCTGGACGGTCAGGAAGAAGATGCCAGGGAATCTATGAATGGTTGGGAGCCTGGTTGGTTGGAAGCGGCCGCGAGTTCAGCCAATAACGATGCCGGTGCCGGTGCCGTCGCTGAGAGGCCGGGTATAATGCTGCAGTCCCAGCCCGATGCCGCTGGCGGCGAGGCCGGGGTGGAGGAAAAAGACGGGGCTGATTAGTGTATCAGTTAGGTAGATGTACATAGCATATATATCGCACAAAGTTATTAATATTTCACAATGGTGCAACCGTTTTATTTATAATGATTATTAAATAAGGGTATAACTGTTTAATACAGGGCAGGCGTGCGGGTACTTAATTATGGTCGAGGATCAGCAGCCTAGAACTAGAGGAGGCGGTGGAACCATGCTGGACATTAAAGAGGATGCCGGTGGCGTATCCATAAAAATACGGGTGCAGCCCCGGGCCGCTAAAAACCAGGTGTCCGGTGTTATGGAGGGTGCCCTGAAAGTGCGGCTCACCGCTCCGCCGGTGGATGGCGCGGCTAACAAGGCCTGCTGTGCGTTTGTCGCCGAACTGCTGGGAGTGGCCAAGGGGCGTGTGGCCATTAGCCAGGGGCATACCGGGCGCAATAAAACGGTGCGGGTTGAAGGACTGACCGCCGGGCAGGTGCTGGAAAAGCTCAATTATTGACTCGGCGGGTGTTATTATATATAATAATGTAGTTATTATTCGACGATATAAAAGTGCCGGTGATCGGGACGAGTAAACGGTACGGCTGCCCAGAGAGCCCGGGTTAAGGTGAGAGCCGGGCGCAGTGCAAACCGCTTGAAAATCACCCGTGAGGCGACGGCTGAAATCCTACAGGGAGATTAAGCCCGTCCGGCAGCCACCGTTAACGGCTATGCAAGTGGGACCGGTCTCTTAAACCAAAGCAATGGTTAGGCTAAGCATTAGCACCGGTCCAATCAGGGTGGTACCACGGAAAACATCCGTCCCTTGGAGGGGCGGTTTTTTTATTTGTCAAATCATCACAATTGAGGTGTCATTATGGATTACGGAAAAACACTTAATTTACCTAAGACTGATTTTCCCATGCGGGGTAATTTACCCCAGCGGGAGCCGGAAATTATGCAGTTCTGGGAGCAAAACGATATTTACCGCCAGGTACAGCGGCACAACAGCGGGAAGCCTAAGTTTATACTGCATGACGGCCCCCCCTATGCTAACGGTCACATTCACCTGGGGCATACGCTTAACAAAGTACTCAAGGACATTGTGGTTAAGTTTCATTCTATGGTGGGCTATGATGCTCCCTATGTGCCGGGCTGGGATACCCACGGTCTGCCCATTGAGCAGCAGGCTATTAAAAACCTGGGTCTGAACCGCCATGCTGTGGACACTGTGGAGTTTCGGCGGAAATGCAAGGAATACGCCTTGAAATTTGTAGATATCCAGCGGGAGGAATTTAAACGCCTGGGCGTGCGGGGGGACTGGGAGCACCCATATGTGACCTTGATGCCGCACTTTGAGGCCCGGCAAATTGGTGTGTTTGGGGAAATGGCCAAGCGGGGCTACATTTACAAAGGCTTAAAGCCGGTGTACTGGTGCGCCACCTGTGAAACTGCACTGGCCGAGGCTGAGGTGGAATACGCCGATAAGAAGTCTCCCTCTATTTATGTTAAGTTTCCGGTGCGAGACGGCAAGGGAATTTTACCGGAGGAGAATACCTACGTGGTTATCTGGACCACCACCCCCTGGACACTGATTGCCAACCTGGCTATCACCCTACACCCGGAATTCGATTACATTCTTATGGAGTTGGACGGTCAAAATATGCTCATGGCTAAAGAGCTTAAGGAAGCATTTTTGCATGAAACCGGTCTGCCCGAGGGTAGTATTATCAGCCAGTACAAGGGTAGTGAGCTGGAAGGCATTGTATGTAGTCATCCCTTCGTTGACCGCAACTCAGTACTTATACTGGGCGACCATGTTACCCTGGAAGCGGGCACGGGTTGCGTGCACACTGCGCCGGGGCATGGCCATGAAGACTATCTGGTAGGTTTAAAATATAATCTGCCCATCCTTTCACCCGTGGACGGTCGAGGCCGGTTTACTGATGAGGCCGGTCAATTTGCTGGCCAACTGTACCACGAAGCCAACGATGGTATACTGGACACTCTGAGGGAAACAGGAGCATTAATCAAGTCCGACAAGATCAGTCACCAGTACCCGCACTGCTGGCGCTGTAAAAAACCGGTATTTTTCCGGGCTACCGAGCAGTGGTTTGCCTCCATTGACGGCTTCCGCCAGGCTGCCCTGGATGAAATAGATAAAGTTCGCTGGATACCCGGTTGGGGTAGAGACAGGATTCATAACATGGTAGCCAACCGTGGCGACTGGTGTATTTCCCGACAGCGTACCTGGGGAGTGCCCATTCCAATATTTTATTGCAAGTCCTGTAATAAGGAAATTATTAATGACGAAACCATCAGCAATTTACAAAAGCTGATCCGGGAACACGGCTCGGATGTTTGGTTTGCCCGGGATGCGGCGGAGCTGGTACCGGCGGGACTAACCTGCCCGGCCTGCGGGTCTAAGGAGTTTACCAAAGAAACCGATATTATGGATGTGTGGTTTGACAGTGGTTCCAGCCACCTGGCAGTGCTGGACGAACCGGACGTTTGGCCCGACCTCACCTGGCCGGCGGATTTATACCTGGAGGGTAGTGACCAGCATCGTGGCTGGTTTAACTCCTCCCTGAGCACATCGGTGGCAGTAACGGGCCAGGCTCCTTACCGGGCGGTACTCACCCACGGCTTCCTGGTGGATGAAAACGGGCGTAAAATGAGCAAATCACTGGGCAATGTGGTGGATCCGTTAAAAGTAATTAAACAAATGGGTGCCGATATACTGCGCCTGTGGGTTTCCTCGGCGGACTACCGGGGTGATTTGGCGGTGTCTCAAAACATTCTCAAACAATTAACTGAGGCTTACCGTAAAATAAGGAATACCTGCCGGTTTATGCTGGGTAATCTCTACGACTTTACGCCCGAACAAGACAGCGTGCCCTACGAAAAAATGCCGGAGCTGGACCGCTACGCCATGCTGAAACTGCACCGGCTGATTGAGCGGGTGCTGGAGGCGTATCGCAATTATGAATTCCACGTGGTCTACCACGCCATCCACCATTTTTGCACGGTGGATATGAGTAACCAGTACCTGGATATTATCAAAGACCGGCTGTACTGTGAAAAGGCTGATGCAGAGCTGCGCCGCTCGGCCCAAACCGTGATGTACCAGGCGCTGCACGCGCTGGTGCGCTTGCTGGCACCAATACTGGCCTTCACCACTGAAGAAATGTGGCGTTATGTGCCCAAAACAGTGGATGCGCCGGCAAGTGTTCAGCTTACCGACATGCCCGAGCCGGATGACCGTTATGTAGATGCGGCCCTGGAAGAAAAATGGGGCCGGCTGATGAAAATACGCGGCCTGGTTACCCGGGCGCTGGAAAAAGCCCGCCAGGAAAAGGTCATCGGTAACTCCCTGGAAGCCAGGGTACACCTGTACGCTGATGACCAAATGACCGACCTTATTAAGCCGTACTACCAGGATCTGGCCGTGCTGTTCATCGTATCCGGAGTTACTATGCATGCATTGGCCGAAAAAACTGCCGCTGCAATGGAGGTTGATGAAATACCCGGCCTGGCCGTAGGTGTATCTCGGGCTGCCGGTGTCAAATGCTCTCGCTGTTGGATGTATCACGAGGATGTGGGTCAAAATACCACGCATCCTGAAACCTGCCCCCGCTGCGCCACAGTGCTGGAACAAACAGGTGGTGCTGGGTGTTAATTAAAGCAGAGCATAAAATAAAGTAATAAATGAGCACACAATAAGCCGGGCGTAAGGGATAAACCCAAAAGTTATTCCTTAATCGCCCGGTTTATATTTATATTGTTTTAATTGCCACCGATGGTTGAATTACTGTCTAGTTGCGCCTGGTTGTGGTTTAGCATTTCAGAGACAGGCACCGGCTCGAGGCCGCGCTCCCGGAGTTTTTGGATTATATCGGGCAGGGCCTTAAGCGTGTTCGGGTGACCTTCGTGCATTACAATGATGGAGCCTGGTTTGACCTGCTCCAGTATACTAGCTACAATTTTTTCCGGAGGAGGGTCCTCCCAGTCCCGGGGGTCGACATCCCATATGATTACCTTAAAGCTCAGTTGCTCTGCGACCGTCAGCAGAGTATCGCTGCGTCTGCCGTATGGGGGGCGAAACAGGCTCAATGACCGGCCAACATCGGCCTGTACCTGGTTGGCAACACTGAGCAGATCTTTAGCGATAGTATCTGCTGTTGTTTGATCGAGCCGGTCGTGTTGCCAGGAATGGCTGCCGATTTCACTGCCTTGTTCCACTACCTGTCGGGCCAGTTCAGGATAGTATTTAATACGTTGACCGATCATGAAAAAAGTAGCCCGGACATTAAGCTTGTCCAACACAGCCAGATATTGCTCAGTCATTTGGGGAACAGGTCCGTCATCAAAGGTAATGCCCACCATGTTATGGATACCCTCCACTCGCTTAATCAACTGGTTGGTTGAGTCTGGGATTGGTTCTGCTGATGCAGGCGGTGATGGGGTTAATCCTTCATTGGAACCGGTTACTTCTTCCGGACTTGTTTGGTCGACCTGTTGGGGCTCATCTTCGGTAGCAGCCGCACTCTGCCCGGTGGTGGGTAACTGTATTGATGCGTCGTTTTTGTCAATGGGTTGTGGTTGTGGTTTGTTGGGTTCATTTTTCACCTGGTCAATTGCAGCGGTGGCTTCATGCGGCGTATCGGACCGCTGGCTTACTTTCGAACCGGTTTCATCGTCGGCCAAGCTGGATGGAGCATTGGCATGAATGGGGTAAAAACAAAAAAAACAAAAACAAATACCAAGTAACAATATTACCCCGGCCGTAATGCGTAAAGATAAGGATGGCATGATCTTACTTCCTTCCCCGGAAAATTTGTCCACTCTATATAAATATTAGACGAATTTTTATATAATTTGTTGCATAAAATCATTTGGTAATTTAAACAATAAAAAACCCCCGGCGGTAATAACCGCCGGGGGGGGAAAGCTCGTAATATCTTATAGTTACTTAGGCATTGGATGTTGGACTGTAACTCATTCGCCTGTTGAAATAAAAAAACATTCCTACTCCTACATTTGGGATTGGATCCAGTTCCAAACCATAGGCAGGGTGATAAGCTCCAGGTGATTGATTGGCATTTCTACTTTATCCAGTAATCGTGCCCCTCTTTGGGTTAAAGCAGCTGTATTGAGAGCACTATCAACAAAAATAATCCCATCGGATGGGCCGGATATAACGTCGAATAGCGTAATGTTACTCTTATTTCCGGCCAGGACGGCTATTTCTACGCTTTTATCAATGCCCGTGTCTTCTAACTGCTCTATTAAGAATCCTCCTTGGGCAATAGCCTCATCTATACCAAATGAGTGACTTAATACTCCTTCCCCTCCATAATAAGTAGTCCACCAGTCCGGTTGTAAAATTTCCAGGGGATATTTTGTGTCCCAGCGATAAAGTAACTGACATTGTCCCGGGAAAGTTCCCTTTTTATAAATTGAATAACAATTGGTATCTATAACCTGCCCCAAATAAAGCATCCTGTCCCAGGAAATGGCTCCGTTGGCCTTGGTGGTATAAATAAGATAATTTACTAATGGCTTACGGAAAGAGTAATCCAAACCCAGGTTGGGAACACCCAGCATGATGAGGCGTCTTACATCGCCACGATAAGGCGTACCCCATTGTTTTTTTACATTGGACAAGTACATGCGGGCGGGAATTCCCCCTTTACTATGTGCCACTATATCTACTTGAGGTTGACATGTTATATTTTTTATTTGTTGTATGGCCTCTGCCAGTTGCTCTGCTTGAATATAGTTGTCACCGTGAGGATGGGAAAAGGTGATGGCAAATACAGGGTAGTTGTTAGCAACCAGAAAATGCATAAGGCCGGGGCCGCCGCTCAGGAAAGGGTCCGCCCAGATATTGGCATTGTGTCCGGCACCGTGCACCAATAAAACTGGAGTGCACCGGCTTTTTAAATTATTCTCCTTGGCTTGATGCAGCAAAAATAAATTTGCCGGGGGGCGAGGCCCCCCGAAAGCTTGCACTATGTCCGGATCCAGGTGTTCATTATAATCGCAAAATGGTTCATCCATGATCCCAGGCTTGGTAATGCTAAAGCAGGTAATAACTTTCCAGTAGTCGGAAGATTTCAAGAAAGGATTTCTAAAGAACGGGTTGGTAGGAAACCGGAAAAATTCCGATCCCGGGTTTTGGAACTGATCGGATTCTTTTAATAATTGTCTTAAAAACAATTCAAAGACATTATGCGATGTCACCACCGGACCTCTTTTCTAACCATTCTTTTATGGCCGGATATACTTTCTTCACCGCCTGACTGCCAAAAACCAGCCCCCCGTGTCCCACAGGAAACTCAAGGTATGTTTTATCCTGACTGGAAACATGATCTAAAAGGGCTCTCGCCTGTTCAGGCAGTACTATATGGTCTGACGTTCCCCCCAGGATTAAAATAGAACTATTTATGTTCGCAAGATCCACTATTCGTCCACGTAACTCAAATTCCTTTTTAACCAGCTTATTAGTTTTATATAAACCCAACCATTGCCTGTAGGCTTCACCGGCGAACGGAAGCGGATCGTTGATCCATTTGTTAAGGAGCATCCAGGAATGAGGGGATAGATCATCGTGAAGCATTTTCCAAAGCCGGGAATAGGTGCCCCAATAATTGTTTACAGGATTTAGCATAAATACACTGGTATTAATAAAACTTTTTGGTACAATTCCAAAAGTGTCAACTATTTTGTCGACATTATATTCCTCTTGTTTGATATAGACACTGGAAAGCCCGGCTTCTTCGAAATCTATGGGAGTAGCAATAAACAACATGTTTTTTATTCGAGGCTGGGGGTGTAGGGCAGTATACATACTGGCTATGGTACCGCCCATGCAGTAACCCAATATGGTAATTTCGTTGCTGCACGATGTCTGTACAATTTTGGCTACGGCTTTGGGAATATAGTCTAGAACTAGCTCATTAAATGACAGATCCTGATCTTCCAAATCCGGAGTGCCCCAATCAATCATGAAAACATCAAAGCCGTTATCTACTAAGTATTTTACCAGGCTGGTTTCAGGCGCAATATCCAGGATATATGGTTTATTAATCAGGGCATAGATTATTAATATCGGAATCCTGTGTATTTTAGGAGTTGTTGTTTGGTAGTGATAAAGTTGAGCCTTATTTTTTCTCCATATAATATCTTTGGGAGTAAGACCTACTTGAGGGCTGGGAGTGGACTTTATAATTTCAAACCATTTTTGGGTGGTTTCCGTAGCCTTTTCCCAGCCTTGTTGAAATTGTTTTGCCATTTGTTCTGAGGGATTGCTAAAATATGATGACATTTTCGTAACTACCTCCTCGTATAACGTCTATATGGGGGGACATTCCTCGAAGAGGTGTGTCCGCTTTCCACTAACAATAAACCTGAGTATGTTTTTATTTCAGGAAGTTTTAGGCGGCATGACCAGAGCTTCACCGTCCAATACCAATTCATTACGCTGATTAAAACAACAAGTTTTTAATTTAACCCTATTTTTTTCTGGGAAAATTTCTAAAACTTTAATTTCTGCTCTTATGGTATCCTGAATCTTAACCGGTTTTAAGAAATTTATCTGTTGCTGGAGGTAAATGGTACCCGACCCGGGAAGTTTTGTACCAATAACAGTGGAAATATACCCAGCCGTTAACATACCATGTGCAATTCGTCCCTTAAATATAGTTTTTTCCGCTTCCTGTTGATTAACATGGATTTCGCTGAAATCCCCGGTTATGCCGGCATACATATATATATCACTTTCGGAGATGGTTTTAGAAAAATAGGCTTTATCACCGATTTGAATTTCGTTTATGGTTTTACCCTGCATTTATCTTCCTCCGCTCAGTCTTGTTTGGATTATTGTTCTTGAGAAAAATCATTTACTTTTTCTTCAGCCAATGTAGCCCCGCCCTTTAGTTTTTTTCCCGGCTTACCCTGGGTACGATTGGTAGAATCATTTTGAACTACCGATAATCCATCCATTTTTTCAGTTAGTCCACTTAACTTTTGGTTTATAGATTCTATAGCTTCTCTGATTTGTTCCAGCTCTAGTTCTTTAACCGTATTACGATCTTGTTTTAGTTCTAAGTTATCGACCAATAAAGCAAGGTTACTTACTAATCTAGTCATATTTTTTTCTATATTTGATTCCAAATCATCAACTTTATCTTCCACTCCGATAACTAATTTGGCCACCCGGGCTATATCTTTTTTGGAGGGGACTGGAGCTGCCTCAAAATATTGGTCCATTCCTTTACGAAAAATTTTTTCATAATCAAGATAAAGATTCATAAACTGCACCAAACTTTTAGAGGCACTATCAGTGGATATTATTGAGTTTACCGTTTTACTCCAGCTCTTTTCAGTGAGGTAATACATTTGCTTCCATATTTCTAGCGGGTTTGGAAACTCGCTTTGCCCATTATACGTGTGCTGATTTATTTTCCCGTTGGTATTGCCCACATTTTTCACTCCCTATATTGCATTTGTATAAAACCTCTGCCGGAGTGATATTAAGGCCGGACGAGGTGATTCTTGTTGCTAAATTGACAGGTTAAATGGTAAGATATCTGAATAATTGGTTAAATGATCAGAATATAAGCGTGTAAGTAATTTTGTGAATATTAAGCTATTGCTTAAATTCCTTAATACCTTCGATCTTTTTTTCTAATTCATCTAATTTTTTTGAAATATGATTAGGTTTGAAGTATTCCACAAATAAGCTATCCGAAAATACTGAATTAATCCCCTCTTCTACAATTTCCTTGATTTTTTGTTGATTGTTTCTTGTCTGGGTTAAAATTTCTTTCATTATCTTAGTTGCTTCATCACGGTTAATTTTTCTTTGTTCAATATAAGTCTGTGCCATTTTTTCTGCTTGCTCCTGAGTCCAGGAAAAGTTACTTAATGTAGCAAAAATTAAATCCCATAGCTTATCATAAGTATACGAAGACATTTCCATCATTGTTGCAATGTTTTTATTTATTGGCAAAATCTCGCTCCTCCTTGATTTCTTAAGTGATTTTTGTTTAAATAGATAATTTAAAAATTATGCTATTAATAAAAAATGGTATCTTATCCATTTAACCTGCACTTATTAAAGACAAAAACCATTATAGCACATAAAAGTTAAAATTTGTATATTAATTTATTGTATTATTTGTTGCCTTTTTAAAATTTAATAAATCATAATAGTAATGAAATTATGTTTATAATTAAGATTTGGCTAACAAGGCCCATTAACTAAACTATGCAAATTAATTATTTTAATGATGAATTTTTTCTCTCTAAGAATAAGTGTGAATTATTTTATAATATTAAGTTACTAGATTGTGAATTAATAAACATATGAAAGTATAAAATAAAGATTTAAAATTAAACAACTTTAAAATAAATACCGTATAAATCGGCAAGAGTATAGGAACTGCCGGGAAATGTTTATTTTCTTTTAAAAGTCCGACAAGCCATAATTAGTTGATGACAGTGGTTGCAAGTTGTGGTAGAATAATTTCGATAGCTAAAGAGTTGGCTGTGAAAACAGTCTTAGCTGAGAGTTGACAATTTTATAGCGGAGGTGAGTTGAGAAGAGATGAGCCCAGGAAGAGTACGGCTGAGCTGAGTTAACCGTGTCTTAAACCAGGCTTTAGAAGTCTGGTTTTTTATTTTTGAGATGAGGAGAGATGAGAATGAATAATCCAGTCGTTGAGCAAGTTACCTCTACGGGAATGACCCGGTCAAAAGAAATTGCCGTAGTTGCCTTTTTAATTGCCATTGGTGCAGTTTTACGTATGTTTTCCCCTGCTATTTTAGGTATTACCCCTAATTTTATTATAGCCATGTATTGCATTTCCATTTTGCTGCTTCGTCCCAAGCTGGGGGCTGCTTTGGGTATCGGTATTGTTGCGGGAGCAATCAGTATGATTTTTTCTAAATCCCCGATTCCTTATCTTAACTTGTTTAGTGAACCGGCAGGAGCACTTATGTGTGCCCTGCTAACCTACTACTTACCGGAATTCTCGATTAAAAAATATTCATTTAAGCCCTGTTTAGCAACGTTTTTGGGCACCCTTGTAAGTGGCGGTTTATATATCATATTAAACTTTCAACTGGCCCTTCACCTACCGCCGGCTGCTATGAAAGCTGCCTTTATCGGTGTAGTCATTCCCGTGGCTCTGATAAATATGGTCATGGCCCAGGCCTTATATGCACCAATAAGAAAGTACCTCTTTCGATAATAAGCACGGGAGGAAGTACAATGACAGCAGCAGAGACCATCATTCAGTTTGAACAATTTACGTACTGTTACCCAAATTCCCAGCATAGCGCATTAAACAACGTAGAGTTGAAAATCAAAAAAGGTTCTTTTGTTGGTTTTACCGGTCCTGCAGGAGCTGGTAAAACCACCTTGTTAAAATCGATAAATGGAATTATCCCCTATTTTGAAGGGGGTGCAGTAGGTGGAAGTGTTTACATTAAAGGTAGACCTGTTCGAGACATGTCCTTACCCCAAATTAGTAGAGTGGTGGGGACAGTATTGGATGATCCGGAAGCCCAGGTTATTTGTCTGGATGTAGAGCAGGAATTGGCTTTTGGTATGGAAAACTTCGGAATTGATCCATCGGAAATGGAGCAGCGGATGGTGACTGCCTTATCCAGTGTAGGTATCGCTCACCTGCGGGGTAGATCCACCCATTCTCTTTCCGGAGGCGAAAAACAACGGCTTGCCATTGCAGCAGCTCTGGTTATACAACCAGAGATTCTAATTTTGGATGAACCAACCTCGGAACTGGATCCTCTAGGTAGTGAGGAAGTATTCAAGGTTTTGAGGCGACTAAATATAGAACAGGGAATTACTGTTCTGGTAACAGAGCAAAAAACGGATTTACTGGCCTCTTGCTGTCATAGATTGGTGGTGCTAAATCAAGGCAGTATACTTTTGGATGGTTCTCCCGGCGAAGTCTTTAAGGATAAAAACATTCTCCAACTTGGGGTCGCCATACCACAGGTAACGGAATTAGCGCATCAATTTGATAATTTGGATATAGATATGCCCATAACTTTGGAGGAGGGGGTTCAATATTGCCAGACCCTCCTAAATCAGCGGAGGTAAATTATGAAACCTATTCTTGAAATCAAGGGACTTTCATACCGATATGAAGGTGGCCAAAGAGCCTTGCGGGATATTGACTTAAATATTTACCCCGGAGAAATCGTTGCGCTGGTGGGGCAAAACGGTGCAGGTAAAACGACCTTGGCTAAACATATCATTGGAATTCTTAAACCCCCGCCCGATCAGGTGATTGTTTGTGGAAATGACGTAGCAGCCACTCCGGTTTCAAAAATGGCGAAACAGGTTGGTTTCGTTTTCCAGAACCCGGATCACCAAATTTTTCATCAAACAGTAAATCAAGAGGTTGCCTTTGGGTTAAGGAATCTTGGTTTGCCAGAGGATGAAATGAAGCAACGGGTAACCACTGCCCTCAAGGAAGTTGGGCTGGAATTGCTGGCAGGCCAATATCCGTTAAGTTTAAGCAGGGGCCAGCGGCAGAGATTGGCATTGGCCTGTGTATTAGCTATGAAACCGGAAGTCATTGTTTTAGATGAACCGACCACAGGGCAAGACCAGTGGGAGAAAATACAGATTATGAATTTAGTTGCAGATTTAAATAAACGAGGACATACGGTAATTTTTATCACCCACGATATGTCTTTAGTAGCAAGGTATGCTAAAAGGGTGGTTGTTCTTTGTCAGGGGGAAATTATTCTGGATAATTCCACACAAGATGCATTGGCTAAACCGGAACAGTTGGCCAAGTCATTTCTCAAACCGCCTCAAATAACTTTACTATCGAATCGATTAAATGAAACATTAAACAGACCTGGTGCAACAACTGTATTAACAGTAGAAGAAATGTACTCCAACTTACAAGCAATGATGGAGGGCGGGGCGTGATGGCACGAGTTACAGAGTATATTGACTGTAATTCTTTTATTCACAGATTAAATCCATTAAGTAAGTTGTTTTGGGCACTGGGGGTCATGATTCTTGCCTTATCATTTAATAATGTGTTTTATTTATTAGCTCTTTTAGTATTGGTTATTTTGACTGGTCTTATGGCAAGGGTATTATTAAATCTAGCCTTTGTATTAAAAGGCTTATTAATTTTTGCAAGTATACTAGTCCTCTTACAAATTTTTTTCCTTCAGGGAAATATGGTTTTATTTTATCTTTTACCTGATCAGCATCTCCCGGTCACCAAGGAGGCTTTACTGTTAGGACTAGCCATGGGTTTAAGAATGATTACCGTGGTATTGAGTTTTCTGATCTTCTTGTCGACCACCCAGTTTAAGGACATCCTATTGGTTCTTACAGAGAAGCTTCGCTTGCCTTATGATTATGTGTTTATGTTCATGACAGCCCTGCGTTTTGTGCCTACCTTTCTTGACGAAGCAGTTCAAGTGCGATATGCTCAGCAAGTGCGGGGTTGTCCTGTTGATAGTGGGAATCCGTGGCAGAAGCTAAAGGCATATCAGGCGGTTGCTTTGCCCCTGGTTTTAGTTTCGCTTAAAAAGGCGGAGAGATTGGCAATTGCCATGGAAACAAGGGGCTTTGGCTGTGGCAAGCGCACGTACTATCAAGAGCCGGTTCTAACCAAACTGGATACTCTTGTTATGGTTATGGTCATTGCTACTGTGATACTTGCTATTACTTTCCGCTTGCAAGGATATGGGATTGTTCATTATTAATGGAGGTCTTTTTATATGAAGAAATTGTTAATGGGAAACGAAGCCATTGCCTACGGAGCAATGGAAGCAGGAGTTCAGGTGGTTACCGGGTATCCCGGTACCCCTTCATCCGAGGTTTTAATGACGCTTGCTCAAATGGCCAAAGAGAAGGGCATTTATGCAGAATGGTCAGTTAACGAGAAAGTAGCACTGGAAGTAGCTGCGGGAGCAGCTTACTCCGGGGCCAGAGCAATGGTTACGATGAAACAGGTGGGACTGAATGTAGCATCAGATCCCCTGATGACATTGGCCTATATTGGAGTTAAGGGGGGGCTGGTATTGGTAGTGGCCGATGACCCTGGTCCCCATAGTTCCCAAAATGAGCAAGATACCCGTTTTTTTGCCCGGTTTGCCAAGCTTCCCGTATTGGATCCCTCCGATCCACGGGAGGCAAAAGAAATGGTCAAAGCAGCCTTTGAGCTTTCCGAACAACTTGGTTTACCGGTTATTTTACGACCAACTACTCGAACCTGTCATGGTTGTCAGGAAGTAGAAGTGACAGAAGAGATTTCTCGATCCATAATACCCATTGGCTTTGAAAAAAATCCCAAATGGGTTATTGTCCCAAACCTGGCTGCCAAACAACATATATGGCTAAACCAGCAGCAAGAGGTAATGAGGAAGATTTTTGAGGACAGCTCCTTTAATACGATTATTCCGGGGTCTGGCAGTCTGGGGATTATAACTGGTGGAGTTTCCTACCGATACGTCAGAGAAGCCCTTGAAGCATTGGGCCTCGAATTACCAGTGTGTAAAATTGGTACACCTCACCCAATGCCTACCAATAAAGTATTAGAGTTTATAGAACCACTGGATCAGGTTCTGGTTATTGAGGAGCAAGAACCTGTACTGGAAGATCAAATTATTAAACTTATCTTGCAGCAAAACAAGTTTCCTCATGTAAGGGGGAAACACGACCGTTTGGTGCCGAGAGAAGGGGAACTGAATGTTAATAAGGTAGTGGCCATTTTGTCACAGGTTCTGGAAATAAGTACTGCTCAGACCAAAGAAGCCGGTTCCTTACAGCTACCCATTCGGCCACCTGTGTTATGTGCCGGCTGTCCCCATAGAGCATCCTTTTATGCCTTTAAACAAGCTGCAGATAAAGAAGCTATCTTTACAGGGGATATCGGGTGTTACACGCTGGGTAACATGGCGCCGTTAGATGCGGTGGATACTTGCCTTTGTATGGGAGCCGGCATCTCTTTGGGTGCAGGTTTACAACGGGCGGAAAAACAGCGTGAAGTCATTGCTTTTATAGGGGATTCTACATTCTTTCATTCGGGTATTACAGGCCTAATCAATGCTGTACATAACAATTCCAATATAACAGTGGTGGTACTGGATAACCGGACTACTGCGATGACAGGCCACCAAAGTCACCCCGGACTTAATCGAACTGCCACAGGGGATTCTACAATAGCGTTAAATATTGTAGAACTGGCAAAGGCTTGTGGGGTTCGGTATATTAAGGAAGTAGATCCCTATGATTATGTGGCTGCCGTGGAAGTTGCCCGGGAAGCTTTGAAATTTGAAGGGGTCTCAGTAGTTGTCATGAAAAGGGAATGCATTGCTCTAATAAAAGGTAACCGGAAATCAATGGTTATCGATGAAGAGAAATGCATTGGTTGTGGCTTTTGTGTGGAAGAGCTGGGGTGCCCGGCCATTTCCCGTAGAGGAGAGACGCCGGTTATTGAGGAAACCTGCAATGGCTGCAATCTTTGCGGCCAGATATGTCCGGCAGAAGCTATTGTAGAGCGGGGTGTAGTTCGATGAGATGTGATATCGTTATAGCTGGAGTCGGTGGTCAGGGCAATGTGCTGGCTTCCCGAATATTGGCCAGGGCGGCAATGGAATATGAACTACCGGTTCAAACATCCGAGGCTATTGGCATGGCGCAAAGAGAAGGAGTGGTCATGAGTCATGTTCGGATGGGGGCGGGTAACTATGGTTCCCTCATACCAAATGGCGGAGCCGATGTGCTCCTGGGCTTTGAGCTGGCGGAAACCATTCGTGGACTTGATAAAATAAAAAATGATGGAGTGGTTATCGCTAATTCTTATACGATCTACCCGGTCTCTGTTTCTTTGGGAATTTCACAGTATGATCCGGTAGGACTGGTCGATTATTTAAAAAAGAACACCCAATCTTTATACTTATTCGATGCTACTGCTTTAGCCAGTCAGGCTGGTACTGTTAAAGCAACAAATATTGTTATGCTGGGGGCTTTAGAAGCACTAAAATTACTGCCATACGGTGGGGATCACCTTAAAGAAGTTATGTTGAACATGATTCCCCAAAAACTACATGAAATAAATCTCAAGGCCTTTGAGTTAGGTCAGCAAGCTGTAGGGGGTGCCTAAGGATGTCTACCGTACTGAACCTGGAGGAAATTTACTTTAACTATGACCAGCTTTTTGAGGCTCAGGCAAAGCAGTTACGCAAAATGGTGCAGCGGATCTACAAATGCTCGCCTTTTTATCGCCATAAGTTGGATGAAGCAGGTATAAAGCCGGAGCAAATTCAAACCATTCAAGATTTGAATAAGGTACCCTTTACTACCAAGGCGGAATTAAGAATGGGTTATCCCCTTGGACTTCAGGCAGTTCCCGAAGAGCAAGTGGTACGGATTCATTCATCCTCCGGCACAACAGGTAAACCAATTATTGTACCCTATACTGTGGAGGATGTTAATACCTGGGCAGAAATGATGGCTCGTTGCTTTTCCTATGCAGGTGTTTCAAATAGGGATCGAGTACAAGTAACTCCGGGGTATGGGCTGTGGACTGCGGGAATTGGGTTCCAAGCTGGAGTGGAAAAATTAGGGGCAATGGCCATTCCTACAGGACCGGGCAATACTGAAAAGCAACTTGAGATGATGGAGGATTTACAAACCACCGTATTTGCTTCGACATCTTCCTATGGGTTACTTCTGGCGGAAGAAATTAATAAACATGGTATCAAAAATAAGCTGGCCCTGCGTAAAGGAATTATTGGTAGTGAACGCTGGGGAGATAAAATGCGTAAATATATAGAAGATATTTTAGGAATTGAAACCTATGATATCTATGGATTAACGGAGATTTACGGTCCAGGAATTGCTATTGATTGTAAAAACCATGACGGTTTACACTATTGGTCAGATCATTTGTTGTTTGAAATTATTGACCCTGCAACCGGTGAACAACTTCCCCCCGGCCAACAAGGGGAACTGGTGATTACTACATTAACCAAGGAAGGGATGCCTTTATTACGGTATCGCACCCATGATATTACCAGACTTCGTCTAAAGTATTGCTCCTGCGGATCTCCCTTTCCCATGATTGACCGGGTACTTGGTAGAACTGATGATATGATCAAAATAAAAGGGGTGAACATCTACCCTGGCCAAATTGATCATGTTTTAAAGATTACAGAGGGAGCAGCAAGTGAATATCAGATTATTCTTACCCGTGTAAATGGTAGGGATCGTATTTTAATAAAGGTGGAAAAACAAGAGGGCTGTGAACCGTTAAAGATACAGGAAGAATGCTCTAAAAATATAAAATCCCGCATTGGTATCAAATGTGATGTAGAGGTTGTAGACTATGGCAGCTTGCCAAGATCTGAAAAGAAAAGTAAACGTGTCTTTGATTTAAGGGAATAGTGAGCCTATTGTAAGTGAAGAAGTCTTTGAAAAGGCTACATTCTATTGAGCAGAAGCGCAATAGGTTGATTGATATGCGTTTGGAAGAAACAATAGACAAAGCAGCTTACGAGAAAAAGTACGGAGAATTCGAATTAATATTAGGTGATCTTCTTAGCGAAAAAGAGCGGTTGCAGCAATCCTCTCAAGAAGAAATTGACCTGGCAAAGCGGATAGAACACTTCCGCAAGGTGCTTGAGAAGAATGAAGTTTTAACGGCTTTCGACCGATGTGTGTTTGAAAGTATTGTGGAAAAGGTTATTATCGGAGAAGTAGATGAGGATGGGAATAATAATCCATATAAGCTGACTTTCGTATATAAGACCGGATATTTTAATGCTGTGCAAAGCAAAATGCATAAGCAGATTAAAAAAAAGAGACGGCAAAATGATGTGGTAGATTTGCCTTCCTTTACCTCGGCCGACACATGTTGAGAGTATAGTTCTGATGACGAATAGTGGTTTGAGGGGCAAATAAGGCAGGTCAACCACTATATGTAGTGGTTTTGGAGCAAAAAAAGGGCAAAAATTGGGCTCGAAAAGTGCATTTTTTGGCCCTGTTTTTTGGGGCGTTTTATAGATGACATTAGGGTTTTTTGAAGATGACATCCAAAATACATTAATTTCATAGATGATAGCTAAAGGCATCGGATCTAAAATTTTGATGCCTTTACTTTTATATTCAACACAATTTAACAAAGCTGCTGTCAGGAAGAACCACAAGAGGCTATGTTTTCTTTTTTGCGAAACATGAGTGGCAGAAACGAGAGGGAATTCGTCTTTTGAAGCAGATGTGGTTTCCATAAAAATTACATGGTGCAAAATCGGAAGATATGCCGAAAAAAATAGAGTAAACTGAACATATAAGAACAGAGGAGGTTAACCTTATGCAAAACACAGTCATTTTCCAGACCCTCTTGGGTCCGGTTGGAATATCAGAGCAAGACGGAGCTATTACGGAGCTTTTCTTTGCAAAGGATGCACAGGACAGTGTTGGTGGTCAGGCAACGCCCTTATTGAAAGAAGCCGAAAAGCAGCTTTTAGGATATCTGGCGGGAACCCGCAAAATGTTTGACTTGCCGCTTGCTGCCGAAGGAACGGAGTTCCAGAAAACAGTTTGGGAAGCTTTGCGCAGTATTCCGTATGGAGAAACCCGCAGCTATAAACAGGTTGCGGAAATAATCGGTCAGCCGGATGCTTCCCGCGCGGTGGGTATGGCCAACAACAAAAACCCGATCCTTATTCTGACTCCCTGCCACCGTGTACTCGGCTCGGATGGTAAATTAGTGGGGTATGCGGCCGGTCTGGATATAAAGAAAGAACTGTTGAAATTGGAAAAAAGTCATGTCAGCCGTTAAAACCAAGTTTTTTGATTACGGCAGGAAAGAAACGGAATACCTCGCCGTGGCAGATCCGATACTTGGCGAAGCGATGGCACGGCTTGGACGAGTGGAACGTGAGGTGATTCCCGACCTGTTTGCAGCGCTGGTATATGCCATCATTGGACAACTGGTCTCCGTCCACTCCGCAAAAACTGTATGGGAACGAATACAGGAAAGCATTGGTGAAATCACCCCGGAAAATCTGTCCGGTTTTACCCCAGACGACGTCCGGCAATGTGGCATGACCATGAAAAAAGCTGTCTGTATCTGCGATCTGTCAAAAGAGATCGTGCAGGGAAACCTTTGTCTGAATAATCTACGGGAGCTTCCCGACAGTGAGATCATCCGCCACTTGACAGCCATCCGCGGAATCGGGCGCTGGACTGCAGAGATGCTACTCATCAACTGTATGGAGCGTCCCGATATAGTCAGTTGGGAAGACATTGCAATTCGTCGTGGAATGGAAAAGCTCTACGGCATTCCAAAGCTGACAAAGAAGCAATTCGAATCATATAAAAAGCGATATTCGCCCTATGGCTCGGTAGCTTCCATTTATTTATGGAAGCTTTCCTTTTTATAGGGCCTGATGGGAGTATGAGAAAATGGAGCTGCAAAAGCAGTACACCCTGACCGGTGCGGACGGCAAGCCCTATTTCAGTAAACAGAAGGGTAAGTTTGGCGGGCACCGAAAAAACAAAATTTACGGCCGGATGGATTGCCCGGCCGCCCTGCACGCAATTGCAAAAGGGCAGTATGTGAAATACCGCGTGTTTTTTGCGGATGAGGAAACAGCAATTGCTGCCGGATACCGCCCCTGTGCGGTGTGCATACTCAAAAAATATGCCGTCTGGAAAAAAGAACATAAGAAAGGAGCTGCAAATACATGATTCTTAACATCAGCGGACGAACCGACATCGTCAATCACTACTCAGGCTGGCTTTTCAGGCGGTTTGAGGAAGGTTATGCCCTCTCGCGGAACTCCCTGTTTCCAAACTCGGTCCGGCGCTACGAGCTGACGCCGGACAAAATCGACTGCATTATCTTTGGTTCGAAAAATTATGCGCCCGTTCTTGGTCGTATCCATGAGATCACCGAGCGGTTCCACACCTATTTCTACTACACCATCACCGCCTACGGCAAGGATGTTAAAACAGCTACAAAATAACTAGATATAACTATATATAAGATAATAAAATCATTGACGCCAAACATACATTCTACTATAATAATAACAGGAGATGGTGTCAATGGAAAAACTATTAACTTCCCATCAAGTAGCAAAATTATTAAACGTTTGGCCTGAAACGCTACGACGATGGGAAAAAGAAGGGAAATTAAAACCATTACGTACACCCGGCGGTCACAGAAGATACAAGGAATCTCAGATTAAAAAACTACTTGGAGAAGACCAAGGTATAAACAGCACAAGTAAAAAATGCATCATCTATGCCAGAGTATCCACAGCTAAACAAGCCGATGCCGGTAATCTGCAACGCCAAAAAGAGCGGCTTACAACTTATGCCGTAGAAAAGGGTTACCAAGTGACCTCAATCTACACGGAAATAGCATCCGGGCTTAACGAAAACCGCCGGGAATTAACAAAGCTACTTAAAGAAGCGCATAAAGGCAATATAGACATCATTATCATTGAATACAAAGATCGCCTGGCCAGGTTTGGCTATAAATATCTGGAACAATACTTCTTGTCACACAAAGTAGCTATAGAAGTTATAGAAACAAACGAAGAAAAATCACCCCGGGAGGAACTAGTTAACGACATGATAGCCATAGTCACCAGCTTTTCTGCCAGAATATATGGCAAACGTGGCGGAAGAGTAGCAAAAAAGCTAATGGAAACAATTAGGCAGGAGGTGACTACCGGTGAAAACGACAGCAATGGGCATAATCCTGGAACTAACCCCTGAACAAAAAGATTACATTGATAACCTCATGGAACGCTACTGTGCCGCCGTGCGCTGGTCATTTAAAAGACTATTGGAAGGCTGGAAAACTCAGGCCATAAGAATTGCCGTCCAGGGGAGATTTAACCTCAACTCCCGACAAGCCAACGACGCAGTATACGACGCCCAAAGCACCATCAAAAGCCAGCATGAACTTGTCAAACTACACTACGAGAACACCAAAGCAAAGGTCGAGTTTACCGAAAAGCGTATAACTAAAGCCAAATCGCCCGAAAAGATCACAAAGTTACAAAAGCGGCTGGACAAAGAACAGCGTAAGCTAGCCAAATGGCATTATTACCATGAAACCAACACCTTTCCACCGGTGGTTTTTGGAGGTAACAAACTCTTTCAAGAACGCTGCAAAGGCAATATCACCAAGGAAACATGGCGGGAAGCAAGAACCAGTCGCTATTTATCTCGGGGCGATAAAACCAAAGGCGGCAACCTAAATACCCGCCTATGCCAAATAGATAACCAAATCTACCTTGACATAGCCGCAGATCCGGTTCAGACAGGAAAATCAATAAGATATAACCGCATCACCGTACCTATCTACCTGGCCCGGAAGCCCTCTAAAAAAACCGGCAAGATAAACGGAATTAACTACCGGCAAATGATACTGGACTACCTGAAAACAGGCGATGCCTACCAGGTAGAAATCCTCCGCCAGGGCGGTAAATATTACATCCACGTTAGCATTGAAGAAGAAACCCCGGTACCACTTAAGCCCTACGGTGCCATAGGCATAGACACCAACCCGGACGGACTGGGAATAGCCATAGTAGACTACCTGGGACAATATCGGGGCAGCCGGTGGTTGGGTGAAGGTGAGTGGACATACGCCAGTAGTACCCGAAGAACCAACCTTATCGGAGAAAAAGCCAAACAAGTAGTCACCCTGGCCAAAGAAACAGGCTACGCCCTGGCAGTGGAAGATTTACAATTTAAAAACGACAAATCCGTAACCGCCAAGTTTAACCGCATGGCCCACGGGTTTGTCTGGTCTAAGTTTCTGGAACACATTGATAGGTGCGCCGCCCGGGAAGGGGTGCCAGTAATAAAGGTAAAACCGGCCTTCACATCAGTTACAGGTATCCTAAAGTACCAGCACATGTACGGTATATCCAGTCATGAATCGGCGGGTTATGTGATAGCAAGACGGTCTTTAGGCTTTAACGATGATAAAGTACCTAAGCTATTACTGGACAAACTGGTTAAGAAGAAACCTGCATTTAAGCAAATGACAGGTTGGAAGAAGTGGTCGGCAGTTAAAAAAGCTGTACTAGCCAGAATTAAAAAACTAACAAAAAGGAAGGTGAAAAGCCTGGCTTCTTGGCAGGTTCACCGTAAAAACGTGTTAGGTATAGGTTAACACCTTTGCTATAAATTTTGAGGGTGGCACGGTACACGTTGCGAAAGGCCGTTGCCACAAGTGAGCACCCAGGCGGAGGTAACACCTTCTCCGGGCAGTACGCACTCTTTAGGAAGCGGCGGGGTAACCCACCCGGAACATGGGCGAGAGTCTATGGCCTAGCAGTTGAATCCTGTGACACTGCCTTCCGCCTGTGGCCCTTGTGGCTATTAGTCGGCGGAAGAGAAACCTTAATAAATCTGGATTATTTTATATAAATCAGGTATGTATAGGTTTCAGAAACCAGGTTTAAATGGTATTTATGCATATGTAACGAAAGATGCACTTGGAATTAGTATGCCGGTAGCCCATGTGGCAGGAGACCATGCCGAGTTTGAAATTGATATTAGTAATTTGAGAGGGTTTAATATTTTGAACTGGAACTAGTTTTGTCAACCTATTGATAGAACAGAAATGGGATGATGATGATTAACCATGCACTCCTGTTTATGGTCGGTGGATAAATCTTGTATTTGTCGAGAACGTAATTACTTTAGTGTAAATGGTTATAACTACCAATAAAGGAGATGACCATTTATGCAAGCCATGCAAGACAAA
>JGI2924J29684_1077944_pt1 | contig 26112 bp, 22 predicted proteins | sample BenlonsequencITS_FD_29684 | JGI IMG/M metagenome (IMG submission 29684)
GTCGATGTAGGTGTCGGTCTGTTCGACGTAGGCCTCGGGCTGGTAGTAGTCGTAGTAGGAGACGAAGTACTCGACGGCGTTCTCGGGGAAGAGGTTCCGGAACTCCTCGTACAACTGGGCGGCGAGTGTCTTGTTGTGAGCGATCACCAGCGTCGGCTGCTGGATCTCCTCGACCGTCCACGAGACGGTGTTGGTCTTGCCCGAGCCGGTCACGCCTAGCAGGGTTTGCTTGTCTATCCCCTGCCGGAAGCCCTCGGCCAGCTGTTCGATCGCCTCGGGCTGGTCGCCCGCCGGCTCGAACGGCGCATCGACCTCGAACGGACGGTCGATGTCGGGACGGTCCGGCTGTAGCGGCCCTCGAGAGTCACTCATTATCGGGTTCAGGGACTCGAGGCACTTGACGCGCTCGCATCGACGACCGCACCTATCAGCGATCGACCGCATCGTCTCTTGCCGACTGGCGTCTCCCTGGAAAAAGGAATCTTCGAGTAGCGTTCACCCGGGAGCGGGTCGACAGCTATCGTGAGTAGTGACGGCCCTACCCCGAGCCGTTGGGTCGAGCCGATCCCCGTGATCAGGTCGACCCAGCAGTCGTCGGGTGGGCGGTACTAACACTGCTTCTCGGTCGTCGCCTTCTCTTTGTCGTCGACAGCCGCCTTCTCGTCCGGCTCGGGGTCTTTTTTCGGTTCGTCGGCTGGCTCTTTCTCGTCGACGGACGGCTCCCCGTCGACCGCCAATTCGACGGTGAAGTCCCGATCGGTGACGTCCGTGGGTGACTCGAGGTAGCCGATCGCGTAGCCGGTGTAGACCGTTCCGGCCGCGAGGTCGACATCGAACGACGCCACGATCGTGTCGGGATCACCCGCGGGCCGGATCGAGAGGGTGTACGAGCCGGCGGGAACCGCGAGATACCCGGAGACGTCGCCGAAGGAGACGTTCTCGACTAGCGGCGCGTCGTCGGCCCAGACATCGACGGCTGGCGCATCAGGCGAGAAGTGTGCGACCCGGACGAACGCCGCGTCCTCGCCGTCTTCTGGGAGCGGGTCCGCGTCGACGAGAATCTCCGGTCGGAACGTCTCGGCCTCGAGTTCGCCGATCGCCGCGATCGTGTAGAACGCCGCCTCGGCTGCGACCTCGTCCTCGAAGACGACGGTGTCGGGGTCTCCAGCAGCCGTGATCGCGACCGTGTACGTCCCGGGCTCGAGCTCGAGGTACGGCGAAATATCGCTGTACGCGACGTCTCGGAGTACTGGTGCGCCGTCGACGAAGATGTCAACGTTCGGTGCATCGGGCGAGAAGTGGGCGACGCGAACGAACGCCGCGTCGACCGGCCGGTCGTCTTTGACTGGCTCTTCTGGCTTTTCTTTCGGATGGTCGTCGTGTTCCTTGGCGAATGCGGTTCCGCTGGCGACCGTGAAGCCGCCTGCGAAACCGATCGTCTTGAGCGCCGTTCGTCGTGATACTGGCATGATACGTGAGGGTAGGAGGGCCGTGTTCTGAAAAACCCAGTAGTCAGTATCCGTGGTTTTTCCGGCGTTTACGGCGACCTCGCGTCGACAATACCAGAATGAAATTCTGTATCGATCCCCTGATACAAGGGACGGAGTCCGGAGATCGGACCGATCGAACGCCCGCCGGCCGTCAGCGACTGGTAAAGACAGCGTACACTGCTGTAAGGTGGCGTTTCTCTGGCCCCGGTGAGATCCGCAGGCAAGACGTGGCTTGTGCTCGGCCAACGATTAATACGGTCTGTGGCACCGATGTGCCGGCGCGACCGCGAGCTCCTGCGGTCGCACCGGAACTGACTGGCAGCAAACTGGATGACTCTCTCGTCCGTGGAGCAGCCTGTCGGTGGGATGGTCGTCGATCACCAGTCCCGCGGTGAGGGATGGGGCCAGTGTTCGTCGAGCCGTCGACCGCTGCGTTTCGCGGGGAACTGTCGTCCGGCGGCGACAGTCACGTTGCCATCGAATAGGGCTTTTCGGTGCTGCCGTGACTGTCTCGACATGCCGATCCGAGCCAACGGCGGGCAATCGTCGTGAACTCGGAAAGCAGTTGTCCCTCGAGTTGACCGGCGAGGCACTCGAGTTCTTCCGGGAGATGGCTCAGCGACGGGTAAATGCCTACGAGACGATGCGGTCGTACAACCTGGAGGCGCGGCTCGAAGTACCCGATCGCGTAGCCGGTGTAGATCGTTCCGACCGAAGCGGTCGACGGCCCCCCGGTCGGCCTGATGCTGGTGGGCTCGCAGTTCGACGACGCGACGGTGCTGGACGCGGCGTTCGCGCTCGAGTCGGCCGTGTCGAGTTGAGATCAGGCCGCGATCTACAACGAGGCAACGAGCAGTATCGCCAGCGGAACGCCGGCCGCGACCGCCGCCGCGGTTCGCGACAGGTCGGCGTCGGCTTCGAGACCGCCGGTGAGCAGGAACCACTGCCAGAGAGTAACGAGCAGCGTCGCGATTGCGAGAACCGGTCCAAACGGCGCGAGCGCCGACTCGAGAATCGCGGGCGCGCTCTCGAGGGTGGTGATCGTCAGGTCGGACAGTACGTACTGGATGACAGCCAGCCCGGCGAGGACCCTGACGAGTTCCGGCAGTGCTGCCCAGCCGGCGAGTGCGTACGCTCCAGAGAGTGATGGGGCTCCGTTCGCCAGTCGGACCGCGCCAAAGAGGACGACGCCGCCGAGCACCCACATGAGAAACGGCGCGAGGAGCGCGTATCCGACGTATTCGGTCACTTCGTCCTGAATGAGTTCGCCGGCGTCGCGTTCGATCGTCTCGGGTTCGTCACAGCCGCGGTCGCCCCCAATTGCCGCTCCGGCTCCGTTACAGAACGGTTCTGGCGGTCGGTCGGGGTTGTCGACCGTTACGGTCCCTGCGACAGCACCGGCGAGCATCGATCCGATCAGAAAGACGGCCGCGACGCAGACGATAGCCAGGACGACCACGATTCCGATCGCTATCGGAAGCGTCTCGGCGGGGCGGTGCTCCTCGAAGAACTGCGAGGGACGGACCAGCAAGTCGGGGAGGAACTGGCGGGCGGCATCGAGCATACTCGACCGTCAGACTCGTGAAGTAAATATTTTGCTGACACGAGGGGTGGTGGTCGAACCGAATCGCTACGCGGGCTGTGGCCCCGAGGTCGACGACCGCCCGCCGCGAAGCAGTATGACGACGCCCTGTGCGACGAGGCCGACGACCGCCCACTTCCAGGCGAGGACGGCGACGCCGAGCAACAGGAGGCCACGAGTCCGGTTGTTCCGTTCGAACGCTCGTTTGGCTTCCTTGAGCACCGAAAAGACCGTCAGCGACCGGGTTGTGCTCGAGCCGCGGAGTCGTTTGAGTGCCATATCTGACCTTGCTGTACCGACGGGATACCGGCGTGGCCGGAGCACGCACGTGCTCGAGAGTGGTATTCGGTACCACGACGCTGGCTGTAGGGCGGGAACTTTTTCTCGCTTCGGTTTGATACGACCCTCGAGAGCTATGGACCTCGAGTCGATCCCGGGCGTCGGCGAGAAGACCGCCAGGGCACTGTCGGAACTCGACGACCCCGAGCGCGCGCTCCGGGAGGGAGACGTCGCGACGATCGCGACTGCCCCCGGTATCAACCAGGGTCGAGCCGTCCGCATCGCCCGCGGAGCGATCCGGGCGAAACACGACGATCCTGGCGGCTTCCTCGCGACCGATCGCGCGCGAGAAATCTACCGGGAGGTCCTCGGCCTGCTCAAAGAGCGGACGGTTACCGACTACGCCGCCCAGCGCGTCGAGACGTTCTATCCGAGCCCGCGCCGACCACGGATCGAGGAGGTCCGAGAGTTTACCAGCGACGCCGTCGATCGCGACGCCAGTGCCGAGGTTCTCACGGCACTGGCAGACGTCGAACCACTGGCCCAGCCCGGCGACGTCCGCGTCCGCGAGCGCTGCCTGGCAACGGCCGACGCCGAACGCTACAGCGAGGCTCGCGAGGCGATCCCGGAACTTTCCGTCGAAATCGTCGAGGACGCACAGGGACTCGCTGAACTTGCCCGGGGCTACTCGACGGTGATCGCGATCGACGAGTCGTTCTCGGGCGTCACGATCGAGGGCGACGTCCAGGTCAGACCCGACGCCCTCGAGACTCCCGCCGAGATCGTCCCCGAGCGCCCGCTTGCCTTCTTTGCACGTAATCGGGATCGCATCCAGGCGGCGATCGAGGTTCACCGTGTCGCCGGCCTCGAGGCCGACGCCGACACCGACGCCGACCTCGATGCGCTCGAGGCGGGGCTCGCACAACTCGGCGAGGACGGCACTGTCGCCGGTGACGCGGAACTCGACCGGCTGACGACTGCACTCGATGACCTCGAGGCGGCCGCGAGTACGGCAGAGAGCATCGCCAACGACCGTCTCCGGGAAGCGATCGGCGAGGAAGACGTTACCATCGAGGGCGCTGACCTGCTCTCGCTGGTCGAACGGGGTGCAGGCATCGACTCGCTGCTCTCGCGGGAACTCGCCGACGAGTACGCTGTCGCCGTCGAGGACGCCCGCGACCACCTGGCCGACGCGCTCGATCTCGACACGGGTGAGGCCGAGATCGCTCGCCGTGCGTTCGGCGACGAGCCGACGTTCCCGGTCGAACGGGACGAGAACGTCGTGAATCGACTGCGAGAGGAACTCACCGCGGCGAAAGAACGACGCGCCGGTCGACTCAAACGCGAACTCGCCGCCGACCTCGCCGACCAGCGCGAGACCGCACGCACGCTCGTCCGGGAGGCACTCGAACTCGACGTCGAACTCGCCGTCGCCCGCTTTGCCGAGGACTTCGCGTGTACGATGCCCAAGTTCGACTGGGAGGCCGACACCGGATTTGCGATCGACGGCGGCCAGTCGCCGGTGCTTGAGGAACCACTCGAGGAGATCGATCCTGTCGACTACGAGGTCTCCGGCGTCACCCTCCTGTCGGGGGTCAACAGCGGTGGGAAGACCTCGCTGCTGGATCTGATCGCAAGCGCCGTCGTACTGGCCCACATGGGACTACCCGTGCCGGCCGACGACGCCCGCCTGCGGCGGTTCGACGACCTCCACTACCACGCCAAGACACAGGGAACGCTGGACGCCGGTGCGTTCGAGTCGACCGTCCGGGAGTTTGCGGATCTCGCCCAGAGCGGCGAGGGATCGCTCGTCCTCGTCGACGAACTCGAGAGCATCACCGAACCCGGTGCCAGCGCGAAGATCATCGCCGGCATCTTGGAGGCACTCTCCGAGAACGACGCGACCGCAGTGTTCGTTTCCCACCTCGCGGGCGAGATCCGGGAGATGGCCGCCTTCGACGTGACCGTCGACGGGATCGAGGCCGTCGGACTGATCGACGGCGAACTCGAGGTGAACCGATCGCCGGTCAAAGACCACCTCGCGCGGTCGACGCCGGAACTGATCGTCGAGAAGTTGGCGACGGACGCGGACGAAGCGGCGACCAACGGCGGCGAAGAGACGGCCGCTTCGCCCGCATTCTACGATCGACTGCTCGAGAAGTTCGAGTGAGCCGGTGGCTCGGATTTTCCAGCCGAGAAACCGCGGCGTGGGTGCTATAGGTGTTCTCGTCTAATCTCGGTTCGATGACGAACGCTTTCGATTTCACCGGAGCTGTTGGCGATCAATCACGTAACCGTCGAGGGTTCCTGGTGCTCGGTGCGAGTGCCGGGACGGTGGCTCTCGCCGGTTGTGCGTCGGTCGCCAACTTCCTCGCGGACATGATTCTCGACGACGTGAACGTGTTCAACGGTACTGAACGGGAACTCTCCGGCTCGATCGAGGTCACCGATCCCGACGAGACGGTCGTCCTCGAGGAGCGATTCGAGGTCGTTCCCGACGATGACGACGACGATGACGACGTAAACGAGGACTCGGGCGAAGTGTATGGAGACGTGTTCACTGACGACGGTGAGTACGTCGTCTCGATCGAACTCGACGACGGCAGCGAGATTGACGGCGAACGGACGGCCGACGAGACCGTCGAGATTACCGACGTCGAGGAGGACCACGTCGCAGTTTTGCTCGGTGCGGACGGAGCACCTGATCCGATATCGGTCGTCGTGATCCAGGAGTTCACCGACATCGGGGAGTACGTCGAGGAGTAGTCGCCCGCACGGGATGTGACCGACCGCCTCAACCGAAAAACCGCCAGTTACTGTCTGCCGCCCGTTCGAACGACTTCTACTTCTGGCCCGTCCCCGGTGATCGACACCGTCACTTCGCTGAGGGCGTTTCGATAGACCTTGCAGTGGTGGCCGTCGCGACTGATGTCGGTCGTCGCGCTCACGAGACTGTTCTCCTCGAGGTCGTTGAGTCGCCGGTAGACCGTCACTTTCGATCCGCTGCACCGATCGGTCAACTCCTCTGCCGTGGCTGGGTCCTCGGAAAGTGCCTGCAGAATTTCGCGAGCGTAGTCGTCGCTGAGGAGGCCGAGAATCGTCCCGTTGTCGGTAGAGTCATCCACTCGCGGAGACGTGTATCGTGACATACTCTCACATTCTCGCCACCGTAGTGTCAACACTTTGGTTATAATAACGTAACTGTAGATACTATCGAGACTATCAATACTATCTGATCGGTCGGTTGGCCAGTTTCGCTCGCGTCGCTCGTTTCCCTACTCGAGCGGTTCGAACCGGTGGAGAAACGCGGTGTGCTCGTCGTCCCACTCGGTGTCGTGGGTTCGTTCGATTCGCCGTTTGTACGCCGCGAGATCCGGCGACCCCTCGGCACGAGCGTCCTCGTCGGTGAGGTCACCCAGGCGGCGCTCGATCACCGTTACGACCTCGAACGTCGTCTCGTCGATTTCGAAGGTGTCGCCTTCGGATGCGTGTGGATCGCCACGGTGAATCTGTGTGATTTCGCCCTCGAGAGCACTCTTCCGGAGCCGTTCGGCGGGAAGCAGGTCGTCGGCGTCGATCGTCCCCATACTCGAGTGGAACGGCCGGACGTTAGTAACTCTACTGGTGGGGTTAACAACGCCGCCAGCGCGCTCGAGGTGACTTTACGTCTCTCTATCCCGACCAGTCGGTATGGATCTCGCGATCACCGACACGCTCGCGCTTACGATGGCCGACGACCGACTCGGTATCCTCGAGGACGCGACGATCGCCGCCGACGACGGCGAAATCGCGTTCGTCGGCCCGACGAGCGAGTTCGAGGGCGACGCCGACCGGACGATCGACGGCACCGGTCGGGTGACGCTGCCCGGGCTGGTGAACGTCCACACCCACACCGACCTGACGCTGCTCCGGGGTGGCGCACAGGACGTCCCCGAGATCGAGTGGATGAATCGCACGCTCGGCCCGCTCTCGGCGGCGATGGACCACGAGGACCGCGTCGCCGGCGCACGGCTGGGCGTCCTCGAGGCGCTCCAATCGGGCGTGACGACGGTCGGCGAGTACACGCAGGATGCACGCCGGATCGTCGGTACGGCCCACGAACCCCTGGGTGCCCGCGTCGTCGCCGCGGAGACGATCAACGCCGTCGACGACGCGGCGGCCGACCTCGGACCCGACCAGCCGTATCCGCTGGACGACAAACGGGGACGAGCAGGACTCGAGCGCAACGAGGACCTGTTCGACGCCTACGCCGACCACGACCGCATCTCCTGTCTCTACGGGCCACAGGCGCTGGACATGGTGCCGCCGGCACTGCTCGCGGAGATTCGCGACCGCGCCGCGGACCGCGACCGCGGAATCCACATGCACGTCGCACAGGGCGAACGCGAGCAGCGCCAGATCGAAGCCCGCTACGGGAGCGACGAGACGACCGTGAGCGTCCTCGAGGACCTCGATATCGTCTCCGATCGACTGCTTGCGGCTCACCTCCACGGGGCGACCCAGGAGGAACGCCGTCGACTGGCGGAGGCAGGAGTCCGGATGGCCGCGAACCCGAGCTCGATCGCCGCTATCGACGGAATCACGCCACCGACCGTCGAATATCGCGAGCACGGCGGCGTCGCCGGTGTCGGGACCGACCAGGCACCGGGACCGGGCGGACACGACTTCCTGCGGGAACTCCGGACGACGGCGCTGCTCGCGAAGACGAAACGCACCGATCCGACCGCCTTCCCCGCGTGGGCCGCGCTTCGCGTCGGCACGATCGAGGGCGCTCGCACGCTCGGGATCGGCGACCGCGTCGGTTCGCTCGAGCAGGGCAAACGCGCTGATCTCGTAGTCTGTGACCTCGAACATCCCTCGGTCGCACCGATCGTCTCCCAACCGCTACACACCGCGGTCCCGAACCTCGTCTACGGTGCGTCGGGAGAACTCGTCGAGACGGTCGTCGTCGACGGCGAAGTCGTCCTCGAGGACGCGACGTTGCAGACAGCCGACGAGCACGAGATCCTCGAGACCGCCACCGAGCGAGCGACGGCCGTCTTCGAGCGGGCGAGCGACAACTGGCAGAGTGCCGATTCGGTGCTCGTCGACCGCGTCGCAAACGGCTGGCTCTGATCGCTGGCGATGTCTTCGAGCACGAGTGCCCGTCGTCTGCAAGGCGTACGCCTTCTACCCGCGCAGAGTCCGTTACAGTATGGCATACCTGTTCGAACGTTTGCGGGCCAACTGTGAGTTTCTCGTTCGCTCGAGTAGCGCCAAGGAGCTAAACCGACTCGCTCGAGCACACGCCCGCATGGTCAACAGGGGAGAATAGAGACGGCGAATCTCGAACACGGGGTGAGACAGATCGAGCCCGCGTAACCTGTCGTCTGCGAACTACTAAGTGGTTCCGCAAGCGTGGTGAAAGTAATGGCAGACGACCCCGACGAGGGGATGTTGTCGTGGGACGAATCCGTCTTTAGAGACGAGCACGTCTTCGAAATCGACTACGTTCCCGAGACGTTCAAACACCGCGAGGGGCAGATGGAGACGCTCACGTACGCGCTGCGCCCGGCGGTTCGAGGGTCGCGACCGCTGAACGTGGTGGTCCGTGGCCCACCTGGAACGGGGAAGACGACAGCCATCCAGAAACTGTTCGACGAGGTCGGCGCACAGACGAGCGACGTCTGGACGATTCAGGTCAACTGCCAAGTCAACTCGACCCGGTACTCCGTATTTTCCCGGCTGTTCGAAGGCACGTTCGACTACGAACCGCCGTCTTCGGGCATCTCGTTCAAGAAGCTGTTCCGCCAGATCGCGGAGAAACTCGTCGAAGAGGATCGAACTCTCGTCGTCGCGCTGGACGACGTCAACTACTTGTTCTACGAAAACGAGGCAAGCGACGCCCTGTACTCGCTGTTGCGTGCCCACGAGGAACACCCCGGCGCGAAAATCGGCGTCATCGTCGTCTCCTCCGATCCTGCCTTGGACGTCATCGACGAACTCGACTCTCGCGTCCAGAGTGTGTTCCGACCCGAAGACGTCTACTTCCCAGTCTACGACGCTCCCGAAATCGTCGACATCCTCGACGAACGCATCAGACGCGGCTTCAACGACGGTGTCATCGCCCGTGACACCCTCGAGTACGTCGCAGAACTGACCGGCGAGAGCGGTGACCTACGGGTCGGGATCGACCTCCTGCGACGAGCAGGACTAAACGCCGAGATGCGCGCTAGCCGCACCGTCGAACGCGAGGACGTCGAAGACGCCTACGAGACTTCGAAGTACGTCAACCTCTCGCGGCATCTCTCGGGATTGACCGACAACGAACGAGCGCTGCTCGAGGTGATCGCCCACAACGACGGCGACCAGGCTGGCGACGTCTACGACGCGTTCCACGAGCGAACCGATCTCGGCTACACTCGCTACTCCGAAATCGTCAACAAACTCGACCAACTCGGACTGATCGACGCCGAATACACCGACGTCGACGGTCGTGGCCGCTCGCGGTCGCTGTCGCTGTCTTACGACAGAGATGCAGTGTTAGAGCGACTCGAGTGAGCGCCAAGCGGCTGTCGTCGACTAGCCGATCGGCATCTGTGGCCGGCGGGACACGGGTACCGAAACCGGTTCGGTCTACTTCACTACGAGTTGCGTGTGAGACGGATCACTGGAACCATGTATCGGTGATCGCCAGATCCGAGGCCGACTCTCTTGATTCAGCGAGAGAATCCCGCCTTCCCGTGAGTGACGAGTGTTCCGACGCTCAGTCGGTACCGAGGAGCGAACAAGGCGGGAGTGAATCGCGTAAGCGCTGTTAGATTCCTGGCGGTCGGTGATCGTGGAGATCGCGACGAATCTAATACGATATTTGGCCCGCCGGATGCGATCAATTTCTCCCTTTGACGTCACCGTGGCACACGTTACACCGACTGTCGTTGGGCTGTGTAGCGAAAGAAGTGCAGTCGATGCGAGTCGTGACGAGGCTGCCTTCACATACTGCATTGCCTCCTCGTTCTACTGGACACGGGTAGGGTTTGACTCACTGTCTCTTTCCTTTCCTAGCCAAGTTATACTTTCTTACTTTTCAATTGGAGTGTACTTATGATAAATTGTCTGGTCGTACCGTCTGCCCTATTACGGGTGTGCAAAACCAGCATGAGAGAACTCACGTCGAAAACATTTGCCATCGTCTTTGCCGTCGTCATGGCGGTATCGATGGTCGGTATGGGGGCGGCTGTCCCCGGTTCAACGACTGCAGATGTACAGACTGTCAATGACGTCGAGATCGATTCCTCTCTCGTCGCCGACGCCGAGGAGGAAGACGTCGTACGCGCGGTCGTACGATTCGATGAGATCGACGACGATCGATTAGACGTAGCTGCCGATCGTGATGCAGCCGTCGATTCGCTTCAGCAGCATGCTGAGGCGACTCAGGACGACTTCCTGTCCTTTGCAGAGAGCGAAGACGCGGTGCAGGTCCAACAGACCTTCTGGCTCGCTAACGCCGTCTCGGTCGACGTCCGCACAGACGAAGTAAGTCTCGACCGACTGGCCGCACACGACAACGTCGTATGGATCCACGAGAGCTACGAGTACGAACTCGAGCAGCCACAAGCGAGCGGTGAAGCGCCCGACGAAGACGATGTCACGTACGGGCTCGACATGCATAACGTGACGGACGTCCACGAGATGGGCATCACCGGTGCTGGCGCGACGGTCGCGAGCCTGGACACGGGGATCGACGCCGACCACCCCGACTGGGAAGACCGCGTGCCTGACGAGAAGTTCCAGGAGTGGGACGAGAACGGCGAGCCGATAGACACCGAGCCAACAGACACGAGCGGTCACGGGACGCACGTAGCCGGCACCATCGCCGGTCCAGCCGATCCCGCTGGTGACGTCCCACAGTACGGGGTTGCCCCCGACGCAGACATCTATCACGGGAACGTGATCCCCGGCGGTAGCGGTTCCTTCGAACAGATTGCTGCCGGAATGGAGTGGGCAGTCGACGAGGTTGAAGCCGACGTGATGGGGCTGAGCCTCGGTGGTGGGCTCGGTCAGGAAGCGCTGATCGAGCCGACCGAGAACGCCCACGACGCTGGCACGATCGTGTCGGCGTCGAACGGAAACAACACGCCGAGTACGCCGGGTTACTACTACTCCTCGTTCGGTAGTCAGGCAGTCGACGAAGCCGCCGAGCCCGCGTCGTTCGCAGTCTACGACGAGATTGACCCCGAAGAGACCTGGGGCGATGAAGCGCCCGAGTGGTGGCCAGACGAGTACGTGTCACCCGACGCGTCCGCGGCAGGAGTTGGCGTCTTGAGCTCCTACCTCGACGGCGGATACGACGACCTGTCTGGAACGTCGATGTCGCAACCCCACAAAGCGGGAACGTTCGCGCTGATGGCGTCTGCAATGGGTGACACCGACAACGAACAGTTCCAGGAGATCATCGAAGACACGGCCTGGGAGCCGAGCGACGACCAGATCTACGGTGCCGGTATCATCGATAGCCACGCCGCCGTCCAGCAAGTCGCACACGACCAGGAGATCGAAGGGACGGTGTACGATGCGACAGATAACGGCCTCGAGGGTGCCGAAGTCGAAGTCGAAGAGACCGGCTTCGCTGCCACGACCGAGGCGGACGGCTCGTACACGCTGATCCACGAAGACGGAACCTGGGACGTGACCGCTGACGCCTTCGGCCACGCTGCCCAGACCGAGACCGTCGACCTCGAAGAGAACGAAACCGCCGAACAGGACTTCGAACTTGACGCCGAACTCGACCTCGAACTGCTCGAGGACCAGCCAGAGACGATCGAAGCTGGCGATGACGTCTCCGTCACTGTCTATCCCGCACACGCGGAGTACGTGACCGTCGAGGAGGTTGCCGACTACGAGGGCAACGTGACGCTGTCCGTCGACGGTGAGGAAGTTGCATTCGGCGAAGCTGTCGAACTCGACCTCGACGGTTGGTCCGACGAAGTCGAGATCACGGTCGACACCGAAGACGACGTTGCCGGCGAAATCGAACTCGAACACACCTTCGAAGGCGCTGGTGACGAACTCGTCGCGACGACCGGTCCGACGGAAGCGTTCGACGAGTTCTTCCAGGTTGCTGTTATCGACGATATGGCAACCTACGGAGACGATTGGGCAGACAAACTCGAGGACTACTATCCTGCTGTGTACGAGGTCGACTCGGTCGACTCTAGTGACGCGCTGGACGATGTCGACGCGTACGATTCGTACTTCGTCCACTCCCTCGACGACGGCAACGCCGAGGAGTGGTTCGATGTGACTGACGACGTTTCGACCGTTTACACGTCTCAGAACATCGGTCCTGACTCGTTAGACACTCGATCTGATGTGATCGACGACCCGGCTGACGTCGTCCGGAGCACGGACCTTGCGACCTGGCACGTCGAGGAAGCACACCCGATCTTCGAAGACGTTGCAGAGCCAGGCGACGAGATAACGGTACACACCGACACGTTCGGTGACGGCGCTTCGTTCAGCGGCACGGATGCTGACGTCGTCGCCGAACAGGCAGACGGTGACGACGGTGTTGCCGTCGATTACGATCGTAACGACGTGCTCTTGACGTCGGTTGGATTCGGCTGGATTTCCCCTGGCGATCACACCGACGACGGTGTCGACGTCCTGACTAACTCGATCGAGTACTTCATGGATGCCGAAGAGCCCGAAGCGGTAGCTAGCATGTCGATCGAGGACGCGAACGTCTCGGAGGACTACCCGGAAGATTGGACGACGGTCTACTCGGACTCCGACGATGACATCGCTGGCTTCCAGTCGTTCATCGACTTCGATCCTGAGAACGTCTCCATCGAGAGCGTCATCGAACAGGACATCAACGTAGAGTACCAGATCGACAACGACGACGGCTGGCTGTACGTGGCCGGTGCCGAAGCCGAAGGGTACGACGACCCTGACCTGGCAAAGATCGAGTTCAACGCGTCAGGTCTCGAGGAGGGAGAGACGACCGAACTCCACCTCGAGGACGACAGCGTCGTGACCGACGAGATGGGTGAGAAACTGAAGACTGACCTAGACTGGGGCGAAATCAAGTCGCTCGACCGCGAGCTCGGTGACGTGCTCGGCGACGGCGAGATCCACGCTGGTGACGCTGTCGTAGTCCAGGCGTACCTGGCTGGCCAGGACATCCCGGTCGACCCCGAAGCGGTCGAAACCTACGGTGACGTGACCCAGGACGGCGACGTGACATCTGCCGACGTGACCGCTATCCTGCAACACATCACCGAACCTGATCATCCCGGTTTCGAACCTGAAGAACAAGAGGTGGCTCCTGCTCTGGCAGGATAACTGGCACTAGCCATCCACACGAGTAGGTTCTCCCTGCTCCACGCCACTTCTGGCGATTCAGCATCTGTCCATCGATTGTTGCCGACTCGTCTGCCTGTTAGATTACGTATATTTGCGAAAATTTTAACAGCACTGCTATTGGTACATTGTGCATGAAACACATAACAACGGCGTCTACGGTCGCCGGTGTCCTACTGGCTCTGGTGGTCGTTACTGGCTTCTTTGCCGCACCTGTAACTGCGGCCGGATTGCCTTCGACCCAAACCTCCCAGGTTGCCACGGTGGAAGACGAATTCGGCGTAGTGCTCGAAGCCGAAACCGAAAGTCCGGAAGAAGCCGCAGTAGTCACACTCGGCGCACGTGGTGATGATCTCGCCGGATACGAGGCGAACGTCTCTTTCGATCCGTCCGTTCTCCAGTTTGACAATGCTACCGGCGCGGATTTTCCTGATCCAGTCACGAACTTTGACAACGACGACGGCTGGGTGTACCTGACGAGTTCTCACCAGGATGGACACGAACATCCGACAGTAGCAGTCCTAGAGTTCGACGTCGTCGGCACTGGGGGTGACGAGACTGACATCCAGTTTATAGAGGCGGATACACTGGTTAATACGGCAGACCTCGATGTGTACGAAGCCAGCAGCGAAGAAATCACGACCGAGTCAGCCTCGCTCGAAGTGGTCGGTACTGAAACGGCTATCAGTGAAAGCGTCCTCGATCTGTCGCCGCTTACGATTGTGGGCGCTGCCTTCGGTGCAGGTGTGTTGCTGATGGCTGTGATCGTCGGTGCTGTTCTGTACGGAAAACGACTTGGACAGCAGTGAACTGTTACGGGTCGCCACCCCACTACTTCTCGAGTGACCAGCGACCGATTCTATCGCTTTCTGCTGGTCAGACTGTGTGTCGGACAGAAGTCAATACGAAGTCGGTCGCGGATTTGCGGCCGTCTCCACCGGTGACGGCCCCAGCAGAGCGACCGATCGTCACGTCGTTCTGTCCGGCAGTATCACTTACGCCGAGTCTGAATTGTCCGGAGGTACTATATATGAGGTAATTGTCCCACTGTTTGTGATGGGCTCTCACAATAAGACAGTCGATGAGCAATCTGCTTCGAGCGACCGTGAGTGGCTTATCGAACTCATTTCTAACGAACGAAGGCGGATCACAATTCGGGCTTTAAAGGGACATGACTGTCGAACTCCACTAAATGCGGTCGTGAACGAGATCGTCACGAGTGAAGATGGTTACGGTGACGGCCGACACAACAGCGTCCGTGTTTCACTCAAACAGAATCACATTCCGAAACTGGTGGACCACGACATTATCCAGTACGACGAAGAGTCGGACACGATCGCTACGGCCTCGAACTATAGCTTGGCTGTCGACATTCTCGACTATATCTCGTATCGGTCGGCATACTCCGAGCCAAACGACCGAACTGAGGTACCGATCACTTTCGAATCCGGTGCCAGTCGATCAGAGACAGACTCACGTGCATTCACGTTCTCGGAAGCTGCCAGTGATCCTGAGACCGATCAAAAACAGCGGTTTTCGTCCTCTCCGTTTTCCCTCACGTTGATCGTGTTGTTGTGGGCGGTTCTGCTAACGCTTCTACTTACGCTCGTCCTCTCGGTGGCAGTGTTCAACGTCACGTGACCATGGCATGTCCGTCCCGTGACTACACCATGGGGCTGTTCTCGCGGTCGCTCGAGCGAGATCGGTCGTGACATTCATGATAGCGGCGCGAGTATCGGAGCGTATGAATAGAAGTCAGATCATGGCACTGCTCTTTGCGGTCCTCATGGCGACCTCGATGATCGCCTGGGGTGCCCTCGCTGCGTTTTAGCCGTCCGTCTCCCAGACGTCGGCGACAGGGCTCGACTGCGAGCGCGACCGCGAGGCTCGAGACGACGAGCGACGTGACTGGCGAGAACGGTCCGCGTTCGTTTTCGCTCCGGTCGAACTCCCGGTGTCGGTTCGTGACGGGCTACTCGAGTCCGTTTCGCCGACTGCAGCCCGTGGCTCGAACGCTGGCAGCTCCGGTCGTGACATCCGGTCGACTTGCTCTTTGAACCAGCCGGGCATGTCGGACTTCGCTCGCTCGAACAGGTCGAGCAGGCTCGAGTCGGCCAGATACGTCGCACCGTGGTCGTCGGGGGCGCGAACGACCCGGCCACAGGCCTGGATGACCGTTTGCAGTGCGGTTCGGTAGTACCACGCCCACTGTCCTTCCTCGAGTCGGTGTGCCACTCTCGAATCGCCGGTGTTGAGGAAGGGAGCCTTGCAAAGGACCTGGAATCGACAGAGGTCGCCTTTCAAATCCAGTGCTTCCTCCATCTTCACCGAGAGGAAGACGTCAGGGTCGTCGGTGGCTTTCCATGCTTCTAGGTCGGCATCACGACTGTCTCGGTCGTGGGTCCGGACCCGGTCGCCGACGCCGAAGTCGGCGAGTCGGTCGGCGAGTCGCTCCTGGATGTCGTAGGAGTGGGCGTGAACCAGTCCTTTCTCGTCGGGATGGTTTTGCATGATCCGGACGATAGTACGGGCGATCTTCGGCGTCGTTTCCGATCGGTGTTCGTAGGTCATCTTCCCCTGGGTGATGTCGTACAGCGGCCGGTTTTCGACGGGGAAGGTGTGGCCGACGTCGACCAGTGCGACGTTGTCGGGGGGGAGGCCGACCTGGCGACAGAAGGCGTCTTTGTTGAGGATGGTCGCCGATAGCAGGGCGAACTTGTTACCTCGGTCCCAGACGGTGTGCTGGAGGTACTTCTCGGGATTCATCGGCTTGACGGTCAGCGGCCCGCCCTCTTTTTTCTCGTCGTCGCTCGAGGGCTCGGACTGGTCGACGAGCCACGTCGTCGGGCTCTGTGGGTCCCGATAGTCGGAGACGAACCAGTCGAGTTCGCCGATTAGTTCCTGGAGTCGGTCCCGTTCACGGACCTCGCCGGGCGTCAGCGACTCCTGTGTCAGCAGTTCGTCTTTGCGCCGGGTGCAGGTCTGCTGGAGGTTCTCTGCGTAGCGGACGGCACGCTCGAGGTCGTCGATGTCGGGCAGTCGGAGGTCGTCCCAGAACGGGACGGTTCGGGGGCCGATTTGGATGGTCGCGTACATCTCGGCCCACTCGGCGAGGCCGTGGGCTTCGTCGACGACGACGACGTCGCGTTTGCGAAAGACCTCGCTGCCGGCGGTCTGCATGAAGTAGGCGAGCGTCATCGCCGCAATCTCGCGGTTCGAGGCGATCGCTCGGTCGGAGAAGTACGGACAGCGGTGTTTCACCGAGCAGTCGTACCCTCGTTCGCGGACGCAGGGTGCCTGGTTGACCGGCGTGTTTCGTTCGTCCGGCAGGATGCAGGTGTAGTTCGACTTCCCGCGGATCACGTTGAGATCGGCGAGCAGGTCGTCGGCCGCGACGTCGTCGAGTTGCGAAACCTGTGGGGTCGTGTAGTAGGCACCCGTTGCCTCGCTGGGGTCGGCCTCGCCGGCGGGCCGGGCACAGCCAGCGACGGCGCGTGCAAGCAGAGACTTGCCGCTGCCGGTCGGCGCACGCACGAGGACGATGTCGTTGTCGGCCGCGAACGCGTCACGAATGTCTTGGAGGGCGGATTCCTGGTTCCCGCGGTAGCTGGGCGCGGGAAACTCCTCGAAGCTCCGGTCGGGGTTCACCGTTCGACTCACGGACCGGACCGATCCTAAAGGCTACGGACCGTCGCTCGTGCTGTAAATTCACGGCAACTATATCGACTCGAGTGGCGTCGATCGACGCCCTACGAACCGTTCAGTTCGCCGTACAGGTTGACGAAGGTGAGAATCAGGATCACCCAGCCGACGAACGTGACGAGTACACCGCTGCCCTAGTACGCGGTGTACCGGAACCACGAGTGTCCAGTCGCGGACAGGAACTCCTGGAGGCCGTACGCGACGAGGAGCGTCCCGAGCGTCGCACCGGCCGCGTACTTCCCGACGAGGACGGCGACGGTCGTACCTGTTATGCACCGCAATCGGTCGGGTCGCGATAATCGCGACTTCGGTGTCCTCGAGCGCCGAACGAACGTCGTCGACCTCGCGGTCCTCCCACCACTCGTCGTCCTCGTAGAGGGCAGTCAGTTCCGGTGCCTCCACGGGAGAGAGCTCTCGAGTCGTCGTCATCCGTCGGGACCTCGCACCGGGAGCCACAACCGGCACCGATCGGAAAACGGTTCGTAGGTGGGAGCTACCCGCGGGTAGCTGCCCGATTACAAATACGAAATCCGCCTTCGAATCGACGTGCGGAAGGGTCGCTCAGCGGTAGAGCACCGCGGTGCCTTCTGGCCCGCGGCGGCGTCAGCCTCGTGGCGTTCAAATCCCACCCCTTCCGCTTGCGGTGCAGTGCGGTGCAGTGACGCAATCGTGTCCCCGGTGTCAGACGGAATGCTGTAACAGTTTGTCGACGCAACCGACGTCAGGTCGCGGTTGCGTCGGAACCGCCTTACAGTAGTCCGTATCAGGCCGGCTCCAGCGGTCGTCTCCACGCTCGCCCCCTACCGCCATTTTCGGACGAAAAACGACGACTAGCGGTCCGTATCAGTACTCGGTGAGCCGCGACGTCTCCGCGTCGACTTCCTCGAGTCGCTCGACGTCCTCGGCGGTCGGGTTGTCCGGCAACACCTCCATACAGGGATAACAGAGCAGATGGTCCGTGCCGTCCTCGAACTCCAGCGTCATCGCCGTCCCCTCGCTGCCGTCGTCCTGGCCGAACGTCCAGATGTTGGCGATGCCGCCGGCGACGGTTACGGTTCGGCCACAGCCGTCACAGGAGTCCTTTGCCATACCCGGAGGTGGTCGCCGAACGGTGAAAGTCGTTCCCCTCGAGGGCAGACACGATTATGCGCGTCGAGTCCGTATTCGGCTGTATGAAGGTGAACTGCGAGGGCTGTGCGGGCTGTTGTCTCGACTGGCAGCCGCTGCTCGCGGAGTTGACCGACGAAGACGGGGACGTGAGCGACTCGAGCCGTGGCCCTCTCCACAGTGGCGAGAACAGTCGGCCGCCGCTGGACGACGATCCGAACTTCGTCGCACTCGCTCGTGACGAGGTCAGAGACTTTCTCGAGGCGGGGATGGCTGCCGCGCTGACGCTGCGGTTCTGGGGCGCTCGCGACGACGAGGAAGGCGTCACGATCGACGGTTACGAGGTCGCCGCCGTCGCTGGACGGCCGGTCTTTTTCGTCGGTCTGTGCAAACCGCCGAAGCCGGTTGCCCCTTTCGACCGCGCGGAATCGTCGTGGCTGCCAGCCTGTGTCTTTCTCGACCCCGAGACCCTGCAGTGCCGGGTCCACGACGAAGACTTGTTTCCCGCGGAATGTAGTGCCTATCCTGCTCACAACCTCGCGCTCGAGTACGAGACTGAGTGCGAACGCGTCGAAGCGGCCGTCGGCGGCAACCGACTGCTCGCGGAGAGTGTCGAGACGACGCCCGAAGATCTCCTGCTTGGCTCGCAGGCGATCGGCGAGAAACTCTTCTGTCACCCACGGCCCAGGGATCTCGAGGGAACGATCGATCGACTCGTCGACGGGAACCTCACGGCGGCCGATCGAGCGGAGTGTCTGGCCGTCGCCGCCGCCTCGAGTCCCGGCACGCTCGCGATTTCGGACTCTCACTACGAGTGGGGGAAAGAGCGAGCGGTCGGTGACGAGACGGAGTCGTGGGTCGGCCCGGCGATTCGGGAGTGGCAGGCTCTCGCACGCTCGACTGCGGAGCTGACGCCGGAGCTAGGCGGACAGATCGAGCGTGCCCGTGGTGCATCGGAGACGCCGGGGTGGGACACTCTCCCGGCAGTCGAAGACGATCGACGAACCGAATGATGCCTCGAGTGACGGAGAGACACCGACGTCTGTCCCGACGAGACCGACGCCGGCACGGGCGGTCGTGATCGATCGGCACCGATAGCAGCCGGCCACGAGTGTTTCGACCATCCGCTGTCGTCGCCGGTCGATCAGCCAGCGCGGATCGCGGGCCGGCGGATCGACGCGAGCCGAGACGCGGCCGAGAACGAGCCGACTGGGTGTCACGAACTCGAGGTTGGTTTTCTCGAGTCGCGACACCTAACCGTCTCGACCTCCTACGACGGACAACTGACGAATTCGATGGCTCGAAAAGACCACTACTACAACAAGGCAAAGCAGGAAGGCTACCGCTCTCGAGCGGCGTACAAACTCAAACAGCTCGACGAGCTCGAGGATGTCATCTCTCGTGGCGACACGGTCGTCGACCTCGGTGCGGCTCCGGGTGGCTGGCTGCAGGTCGCTGCCGAAGCAGTCGGTTCCGAGGGGCAGGTCATCGGCGTCGATCTTCAGCGGATCAAGGGGTTCGACGACGAGATCGACGACCGCATCGAGACGCTTCGTGGCGACATGACCGAAGAGCGCACGCGCGAGCGGGTCGTTGACGCCGCCGGCGGAACCGTCGACGTGGTCGTCTCCGACATGGCACCCAACATGTCCGGCGAGTACTCGCTCGATCAGGCCCGGTCGCTACACCTCGCCCGGCAGGCCTACGAGACGGCGACGGAGTTGCTCGACACCGGTGGCGACTTCGTCGTGAAGATTTTCGAAGGGCCTGACGTCGACGACTTCAAAGACGAAATCGAAGAAGAGTTCCAGTACGTTCGCGTCACGAACCCCGAAGCCTCTCGCAAGGAGTCTTCCGAGGTATACTTCATCGCGAAGGGGCGGATCACCGCACCGGTACAGCCGGGCGACGAACTCGAGGTCGAGATCGAAGACGTCGGTAGCGAGGGTGACGGAATCGCGTCTGTCGACGGCTACCGCCTGTTCGTCCCGGCGGCCGAGGAGGGCGATGTCGTCACGGTCCGGGTCGACGACGTGAAACCGAACTTCGGGTTCGCACAGCCACTCGAGCGCGACTGAGACGGATTGTCGAAGCAGTCTGCACGAAACGGACGACCGTCGACAGCCCATCGCCTACTCTTCAGTCTCGAGGCGGTCGTGTCGTTCGTCGATCTCGTCTAAGATGTCGAGTGTCTTGCGGATCGACGCGCGGATCGCGTCGCTGCGGTTGACGAACTTTCCGTCGTCGCCGACGTGTTCGTCCAGATCCTCGAGCAGTTCCTCCGGGATTTCGACGCTGATCTTTGGCATCCGGGTTGCTGTTTCGTCGGGTTCCCTCTTAACTCTGGCACTGGCCGCCGGCCGGTTCGTCGGGACGCCGTTCAGGTCTTCTCGTCGACGATGTCTTCGTCGAGCGCCGGCGAGTCCGCGAGCAGGTCTCGTGCGTGAGTCGTGTTCTCGCCGTTGACGGCGAACGTGAACACGCCGTGTTGGAGGTTGAGATCCCAGTCGCCGTACTCGTCTTCGACGATTCGTTCGGCGGTTTCCTCGTCGTCGAACCGCATTATGACCATCGTGTACCGATGCTCTCCTTCGGGCCCGTCCCACAGGCCCATGATCCCGTCGCTCGCCCCGACGCTTGCCTCGTCCTGTGCGATCGCTTCGTCGAGCGGCCAGTCGTCGCTGTTCGGCAGGAAATCACTCGCGTCCGTGTCGGGGTCGAGGACGTCCTCGTCGGATGTCGTCGCGCAGCCGGCTATTGCTGTCGTCATCATCGCGACACCAGTGACGATGCAGTTGCGTCTCTGCATGTTCGAAGCTGTCGATGTCACCGGAAAATGCTACTGGCCGCCGACGGCGCTACGTACAATCGTTACCGGCCGAGAAGCCCCGTCTCGAGGTCCGGGCCACCACCCTTACCGCCGAATAGGCGGCCGCCACCGGTCAGTGCATAGAGTACGGCGAGCCCGAGCATGTACGTCAGCGCGATCGGGATCGCAAAGAGCAACATCGTCAGGATTCCTTTCGGGCTGGCGACTGCGGCGACGGCGAAGATGCCGACCACGACGGGACGCCATCCCCGCAGCATCGTCCGGTACCGGACGATGCCGCCGACGTGGAAAAGCGCCATCGTGACGACGACGTTGAACAGGAAGCCGATGCCGGCGGTCGTGAAGATCACCAGCCAAAAGAAACTGCTGATCCGGAAAGAGACGACCATCCCGTTGGTGACCGCGTCCGAGACCAGATAGGAGACGACCGCGGGTGCGACCCAGAAGAACCCGAGGTAGGTCCCGACGGCGAACCCGCCAAGCAGCGAGCCACCCCAGACGATGAAGATGCGTCGGTCACCGTACACGAGACCGCGCTCTTTGAGTGCGGGCCAGGCGTAGTACAAGACCAGCGGCAAGACGGCGATAATCGAAGCGAGCACGCTCACTTTCACGTTGAAGATCAGCACTTCGACCGGATGGAGGGCGATGACGATGTCCATCTGCATGATGAGTTCTTCGAGCGCCATCCCGCTGGGATCGATGCCGTTGCGGACGGCGACCTCCTGGAGGACTGGCTCCGGCACCCGATCGAGGAAAGCCGTGAGGACCTGTCGGAGACCGCCCTGGTACAGCCAGAAGAAACTGCCACCCATGACGATCATCAGGAGGCCGACGATCCGGAACATCTTCGAAGTGAGACTGTTGAAGACGAACGCGATATCGTAGGCGTACCCGCCGATGTCGTCTTCGGTCGTCTCTTCCTCGGTGAACGGATCGAGCATGCCAGCAGCAGTACTCGAGATGACGCCGCCCGCTTCTTCGTCGCCACCGGCCGCGCTATCGCCGTCGCTTCCCGTTGCGGACGCTTCTCCGCTGGTCGGGTCTTGCTCGGCTTTCTCGAGTGAGTCGAACCGGTTCAGGATCGCCTCGGCTTTCTCCCGGTTGTCGTCGTACATTGCCTTCCGGGAGTACTCGAGGGCGTCGTCTTCGGACATCGAGCGGAAGACCTGTGCCGGGACGTCCTCGATGTCGTCGGCCTCGAGCATCTCGAAATCGACATCTTCCGGGTCGTCGGCGTTCCGGATGTCGCCCTCGCGTGGATAGACCGGCCCCTGTAGTACTTTCAGCGTGTACACCAGGAGAACGAGGAAGCCGACGGAGGCGGCGACTATCAGACCGACTGCGGCCTCACCCAGTAGGCCATACTCGAGGGCGATCGACTCGAGGCCGGCGGGATCGCCACCAGACGGCTCGAGGTAGTCGGGGAGTGTTGGGTAGACGTTCGTCTGGAGGTAGTCGAACGCGCCCTGGCTGACGGCGGCGGCGGTTGCGAGCGCGACGATCACGAGCGCAGCCACGAACTGTAGGACGAGACGCTTGATGTGTGTGGTACCGGAGCCGGGGGTCTCGGCAGCCCCGCGGCGGCGGACGTTCGCGACGACTTTTGCGAGACCGAGGCTGAAGACGTAGAGGACGACCATCGGCATCGCCCACATGATCAGGGTGAACGGGTCCGGGGGGGAGAACAGGGCACCGAAGACGGTGACGCCGACGATCGCGTGTCGCCACTTGTCACGGAACGTCTCGTAGGGGACGATCTCGGTGTAGGAGAGCACACCCATGAAAAGCGGGAGTTGCGCTGCGAGGCCGAACGAGAGCGTCAGCAGCGCTATGAACTCGGTGAACTCGGTGATCCCGAAGCTGGGTTTGACGCCGGTGTGGACGGCGTTACTCGCGAGGAAGTCGAACGCGTAGGGAAAGAAGATGGCGTACGCATAGATGATACCGCCCCAGAAGAGGACGAACGAACTCACGGCGAAGCTGACCAGGTAGAGCCGCGATATTGGAACGACACTGTCGTGCCCGCGTTCCTTGAGCTTCCCCCGGGCGAAGTAGAGCAAGGCAGGAATCGAGACGATGATCCCGAACAGCAACCCGATTTTCGCCTGTAAGAGGATCACTTCGAACGGCGTTCGGGTGATGAGGTCCGTCGATTCGGCGACGTACTGGCTCATCTCGGCTTTGGCGGTCTCTTCCAGGAAGTCCCAGATGTAGATCCGCAGGGCCCAGAACGCACCCATGAAGCCGGCGACGAAGACGATAAACACCTTCTGGAGATGCGCCTGAGCGCTCGAGAACATCGCACCGAGGGTTTCCCGCCCGGAGTTGATCGCCCGGACGGTATCCTCGTCGACGGCAGAACTCATTTGCTGGGTTTGGATAGCCCATATCCAGTTATCAACCTTTCGAGTGGGTTGCCGTTTTGCGGCCGCGTTCGCTGGGACGACGCTTTCGCTCGATGGACGTAAGAAAAAGGCCTATAACTGGCGCCCTATCTATATCTCGATAGATGGCGGACGAGCCGGGAGATGACGGCGCAAGTCGAGAGTCCGACGAGTCGCCACTCAAGTCCACGGACGAGTCCGACGGTATCGCCGCCGCCGACCTCGAGTCGGAGGACGAAACCGCTTCGGACGCAGCCGGCGATCACCCCGTCGAGACCGACGGCGAAGGTGCCGTCGGTGACCGACCCGAACCCGGAACCGATCCGGGTGACTCGTCCTATCCCGATCCCGACGACGACATCGGCGGTATCTCGACGCCGCCTGACGACGAGGAGATGCCACTGGCCGACCACATCGAGGAGATGGTTCTCCGTCTCGCGGTCGTGTTCCTGTTCGGCGCTGCCGGTACCGCGATCGGTCTCCTCTGGGCCTCGCAAGCTATCGAACACATCTGGTTCAACATCTTCCCCTACGCGATCGAGCAGGTGCCGCCGCCACACGTCTATAATCCGCTCGAGTTGTGGCTGACGCGGATCAAGCTCTCGGCGCTGCTCGGGATTCTGATCGCCCTGCCCGCGTTCGTCTACGAGTGTTACCTGTTCATGCGACCGGGGCTGTACCCCAACGAGCGCAAGTACTACCTGGCGGCCGTCCCGACGAGCGTCGTGCTTGCGGCCGTCGGAATGCTGTTTTCCTACGTGCTCGTCTTGCCGATCCTCTTCGAGTACTTCACGTTCTACGCTGAGGGCAGTGCAGACATCGCCTACGCCCTGGGTGATACGTTCGACCTGATCATCACGCTGACTGGATTTCTCGCGATCGTCTTCCAGATTCCGCTGTTCATGATGTTGGCGATCATGATGGGTGTGACGACCAGACGCTGGCTCGCCCAGAAGCGACTGTACTTCTGGGCCGCTTTCGCTGGACTCGCCTTCATGTTTACCGTGGACCCGACGATGATGGCACCCGTTCTCGTGGCCATCACGATGATCCTGCTGTTCGAGGGAACGCTTGCGATCCTGAAGTGGGTCGGAAGAGAGTAGTCAACCGGCGTTAGCGGGGTGGCTCCCGCGTCCGTTTGCAGGCGTACTCGAGTGCAGCGTCGAACGATCCTGGTCCATCGTACCGGCCGGTAAAGAGAGTCATAAACCGGCGAGCGACCTGCTCGCAGCGGTCGAACGTCAGGACGGTTCTGACCCGCGTCGTCTGCGCGAACTCGAGGCCCGGGTAGCTCGTCGCGGTCAGCGTGTACCCCGGCCGATCGCCGCCGTCACCGAGCGATGCGGGAGCGACCTTTAGCCGTACGTCCCCGGAATCGTGGCGGTACGTTCGATACTCCCGCTTCCGGGTGCTATCTGCCGGCGTGTAGCTCCGGCGCGTGCTCTCGGTCCAGTCGTCCGGCAGATTGGCGTCCATCACTCACCGATAGGACGAACGCGACTACGGGAGTACTGTCTCACGCAATATTCCCGTACGCGCGCTGTTGTCGCCCACGTGGCTGTCAATTTGCGGGCCGGACGCGTATACGACCGACGAATTCGTGGGACCGTGCAGTTTCTCGAGTGGAGAGTCGCCGTGAGAACTCACCGAACTGGCTTGCAGTCACCAGCGTGCCCGCTCGTTAAGTTCGACGGCGTGGTATCACTGGTCTCGAGGATTCCATGTCCACATCGCTTTCCGTTCCCGACCGGCTGCGACGGCTTCGGCCTGCCGGTGACCCCGACGATCGAACCGAGGAGACTGACGAACGATCTCGACTCGAGCACGCGGCCTACGCCGCGGTCCGCGGTCTCCAGGCCGGATTCGTCGCGACGCTGATTATGACGGCGTTTCGGCTTCCGGTCTTGCGGTCGCTGCCACCGTCAGCGAACTTCTGGGCGCAGTACGTTTCGGGTGGTGACCCAGGCGATCATCCGGTCGCCGGCCTCGGCTTACATCTCGCGTATGGAACGCAGGCTGGCGCAATCTTCGGAGGACTTTTTGCGTTACAGGACGCCGAACGATCGATCGAACCCGAACAGCGTGGCCTCGTCTGGGGGTCAGTGTACGGACTGGCGCTGTCGGCGCTCGGCTCACAGCTCTTGCTCCGGGAACTGCTCGATATCCGACTCGAGAGCGACGAGCTCGCGTTGTTTCACGCCGGCCACCTCGTCTACGGCATCGCGCTGGGAGCCTGGGTCGGCTCGCGGACGGAGGGCGTCGACGATCCGGAGGCGGAGTACGAGTACAGTGACGGGAACTAGTGGCAGACCAAGCCTGAACTGATGGGTCGAATCTGGCGGTGTGGCTCGATTCGACCCGTCAGTCGACGGTTGGGACGGTACTAGTGGC
>JGI2924J29684_1077943_pt1 | contig 26043 bp, 21 predicted proteins | sample BenlonsequencITS_FD_29684 | JGI IMG/M metagenome (IMG submission 29684)
AAGGCTCCGGAGCCTTAAAAAACGTAATATCTTGACCTTCGCGCGGCAAATAATTGAAATGTCTCACCTTTTCCCCCTAACTAAACCATCATAATCGTTGCTGAATCGTCATCATCGTTTATTTACCAATTCTAGACATGGTTTTTAAATCCTTCTTTTTCGGCAGCTCAAATTTGCAAGTTCTCAAATCTACTTCTACCGCAGGAGTGTACTCAATGGGGATCACTCCCACTTTTTGAAGTGGGAGTCTCACGATTGGATCTAAGGAATAACCCTACTTTATATAAGTGGGAATCTTAGATGGAAAAATACGATGGTTTCTTCATATATAAATGGCAGGCACGCTTATATCCGAATAGAAATCAGCCTTTTGATGAATTTTAATATAATGAGTGAACGATCAAGAAGTTGCGTTCAAATAAATTTAGGAGTAAATCATGGACCAAAAACTACTGTCGCGATTTAAAGAATTTTATACCTTGGAAACCTTCCAGGTAGCCTATTATAACGAACAGCTACAGTCCTCAACAGACGAATACTATTGCCATGCCTTTGAAAAGATGGCCCAGATTGAGCAAGGTCATGTGGATTTTTTTGCCGAAGAGTTAGACAAAGCAAATGTCGATCCGCCCACCGTTAAGGGATCAGTGTTTAGTTTAGCTGGTACATTTCTCGGAGACATGGTCAAGTCGACGGGGGCACATAATACCTGCAAACTTGGCATGGCCTTAGAAAATAAAGCTATACAAACGTACCAAGCCTTTATTCAGGAAAGTACCGACAAAAAGTATTCAATACTGCGCCGGACTCTCATGGAATATCGATTGGATGAAGAATTCCATAGTCTTTGGCTCCAAGACTATATGAAAAAACATCCGATTTAATTTGCAGTGACTAAATCAGTCTAGCACTTTCTTTTGGACTAAAATTCAAGGGCTTCCGAGAGATGACTTCTGGAAAACCGCTGGGGAAAAAGTAACGAGCTTTCGATTCGTTCCGAGCCGCCCTTAATGATTAGCTCTGCCATAATACTGCCAATGGCCGGAGCATGCATAAAACCGTGGCCGCTTAATCCACTGACCACAAAAAATCCTTTTAATTCGGAAACCTCACCGAGAATGGGGTGGAAATCGGAAGTTTGTTCCCTAATTCCTGTATAAGTGCGAAGCCATTTAATGTTCAGAGCGGAAGGAATTGTCTCCATCGCCGCCATAAAAAACTCTTCCGCCAGGGATTTGTCAATTGTTTCATCAATTCCAGGCCGAGTATCTTTATCTGTTCCTCCCAATAAAATTGTTTTTCCGCTGGCTTCCTGATGCAGATAAAAACCACTGGTTAGATCAACAATCAAAGGAGCAGCAGGCGGTACATCTTTGGGGTTGGTACAAACATAAACCTGGCGTAGGAAAGGATGTACGGGCAGCATAATTCCCGCTGAAGCTGCCACTTTAGCGGCATAAGGGCCGGAGGCATTCACAACAATGGGGCTCCAAAGCGTTCCTTTCGTCGTTTCAACACCTATAACATCTTCGTCCCGGGTAATAATTTTAGTAACTTCCTGTTCAAAATTGACCCTGACTCCCTTGCGGCGCACTGAAGCATAAAGAGCCGCTAGGACAGCGTAAGGATCCGCATAGGCATCCCATTGGCCAAAGGTTCCCCCCAAGTAACGCTCTCTCTGCAGATAGGGGAAATTCTTTTCCAAGTCCTCTTGGAGAAGCAGGTTGATAGGAATCCCTTCATCCTTGGCTTGTTCTGTTGCCTGCCGGAGCTCCTTCCATAGGAATTCCTGCGAGGCCAGCATTAAATACCCTCGCTCCCGATACCAGCAAGGAGCATCAAAGACTGTTTCGAAATTAAGGAAAAAATCCCGGCTTTGCAGACTTAGCTTCCTGAGCAGAGGACTGGTAAATTGATAACGAATGCCTCCGGTACATGTTCCTGTTGAACCCAGACCCAGCAATTTTTCCTTTTCCAAGACGATAATCGAACATTGAGGTTCGCGCTCCAGCAGGTGATATGCGATGCTTAAACCTATAATACCTGCTCCAATAATGATCACATCGGCTTTCGGCTGTACACCGCTATTGTTCATGACAGTTCAACCACCTTTATACGAAAGTAAAGAGTTCTAGGGGTCTCTTCTATCCTCAACTGATCTTCAACTGACAAAGGGCCCTTTCGATTTAACTTTTAAGTATGAGTTCGGCAAGAAATGCTCTCTTCCTCCGTATTAATTACTAAATTTTCTCATTCTATTAGCTGCACAACTTGAGAAAGGCTTTGTCTCTCCACCACGATTGTGGAGTGACAAAGCCTTTCTCTCCTAAAAAATATAAGCCCTGTCCGAAGACAGGAGCTTATAAAGAGCATACAATGATCTACCTTGCACCTTTATAGATAGCTTATTACCTAAGAATGATCTTTCGACCATTATCAAGCAGGTCACAACCCATAAAAATGGTTCGTTCGACCATGCAAGATACCTACCCAACCACACACAACCTTACGGCTGTATATGACCAGTCAATTCATAGTTATGCAAGCTGCCTTGTATATCTATGAAAAAAATCAATACCCCGCATCATCTTAGCTCGACCTTTTACAATAAGTTGGAACCCCATAACAATCAATATTGTTGCCAAAAATCGACTGTAATAAAGCTTTTCCCCACTATAAAAGATCTTCCCTCCGACAACAAACAAGCGTTTTAACACCTGAAAATCATCTTTGGCCGACCCATATCGACCCGCAAAGAGCCGATATAAATCTTGGCTCGACCACTGTATACCCTTGATCATATAGTGCTCTTTTTACAGATTTTTATGCATCACTTGGGGTTGGGTTCGTAAATTTTTCGAACATTATAAAAGGTATCTCGTTCAACGGCAGTTAAGCCAACTTCATTAATCATACGGATTAGTTCCTGTTCACTTTGTTCTTGTGGGCTGGAAGCACCGGCGGTGTGATAAATTTTTTCCTCTCGCACTACTCCATCTAAATCGTTAGCTCCAAAATTCAGGCACATTTGCGCAAGCTGTAAACCGGAAGACACCCAGTAAGCTTTAATATATCGGAAGTTATCAAGAATAAGGCGGGCCGTGGCAATAACTTTTAAAGTTCTTACGGCACTGGCCTGGGGCAGGTATTCGAATTTTGTATTCTTCGGATGAAAGGCCGTCGGAATTAAAGCATAAAAGCCTCCGGTTTCATCCTGCAGCTTACGCAAGGCTAGTAGATGATCAATCAACTCTTCATCAGTTTCTATAATACCATAGAGCATATTCGCATTCGTGGGTATTCCTAATTTATGGGCTGTTCTATGGACTTCCAACCAACGCTCACCGCTTAATTTTCCAGGACAGATAATATCTCGTACCCGCTGACTGAAATTTTCGGCTCCTCCCCCAGTAACAAAGCGAAGACCTACCTTTGCTAATCTTTTAAGGATCTCTTCTACAGGCACACCCTCAATTTGAGCAAAATAGTCATACTCTGCAGCGGTAAAAGCTTTAATACTGACTTGAGGTACGCTCTCCTGAACTTTTTGCAGCATTTCTACATAGAAGGAGAAGGGAAGCTCCGGGTGAATTCCTCCCACCATATGAATTTCAGTAGCACCTAAGGAAGCAAAATGTTTGGCGCGCTCAACGACCTGTTCAATAGTCATTGTATAGGAACCTTTTTCGTCCAGGTCTTTGCCAAAGGCACAAAATCCACAGCGCACTTTACAAACATTGCTATAGTTAATATGTGCATTGTTGTTAAAATAGACTTGATCGCCGACCTTGGCATGTCGGGCTTCATTCGCCAAATAACCTAATCCAAGGATATTATTTGTTCGCAGCAAGCTAATCCCATCGGCACGGTCCAAGCGTTCCCCTTTTTCAAGCTTTTGGCCGATATCTTCCAAGCCGGACAGAACAGAGCGAAATTGCACGTTTAATTCCTTCTTTCAATACTACAACTTGTTAGTCTAAATGGATCGATAATAATTGCTAATTGAAAAGTAATTGTTTTTCTTCATTAAATGGAAATGGCAAAAAATTAATCGAGCATCTTTCTACCCGATCAAATTTCTAAAGAAGTTAAAACAATTGTACCGTTTGCTTAATAGCATTGTCAATAAGAGTGTCTTGACCATGTTTGGCTTAACTCTTCTGAATTCAACGCTGTATTATTGGCCAATCACTGCTCCTTCGAATGCAAAACCTCTTACAAGATCACCTAGTAAACCGGCATCTTATCGGCCTTGTCTCTAGCCATATTCCATCCTTTCGCTGATTCGGATAGAACCCCGATGGTTTCCTTAATTTCAAACTTAATATCTGGCAATTCAAATACCTCCAGCTAGCATAATGTAACGAACAGTATACACGTTCTCTAGGCGACCGGCTTCTCTTTTTCTTGTACCCTTCCTATGCGTCAAAGAATAACTTGCAATTCCTTGGGATACTTATTGAGAACCTCGCAGCCATCCTCCATGACCATCACGAGATCTTCAATTCTCACACCAAACTCCCCAGGCAAATAAATTCCCGGCTCAACAGAAAAAATCATACCTGCCTCAAGGGGAATATCCGAAGCAAGGCTTACATCAGGAGGTTCATGACATTCAAGACCAATTCCATGTCCCAGTCGATGGGTAAAATACTTGCCGTATCCTCCCTGAATAATGATATCCCTCGCTGTTTTATCTATTTCCGAAAGCAATACTCCCGGCTTTATCCTGGAAATTGCCGTTTCGTTGGCGAGCTTTACTAGGTCATATACACGACGCTGCTGCTCGGAAACAGTTTTATAAAATACAGTTCTTGTCATATCGCACCAATAGTGGTTCAAAGGTGTAAAAATGTCTAAAATCACACTGTCGCCTGTTTGGAGAACCGTGCTGTCACTGCTATGATGGGGATCTGCGCCGTTTGCGCCAAAGCAAACAATCTGTGTCCCTTCACAATCCGCACCGTTTTGCAGGAAGAGCTTATTGACTTGAGAAGCAAGATAATTTTCTGTCACTCCGTCTTCGAGCATAGATATGACCGTTCCAACCACCTGATCATTGATGCGGGAATTATGGCGCATCATGATCATTTCAGGTTCATCTTTAAACATTCTGGCCAGATCTACAGGAGCAGAACCGTGAACAGGTACAACATCATTCCTTAACCCCATCAACTCAATTAGGAACTTACTGCTCCAAAACTTATCAATCCCCAGTTTTCCTGCTTTAACCACGTTGGCTAGATCCTTGACAGGATTTTCGCTGTCTGTGTGACAAATCAGCGGCAAATCCGGCATACTATTCAGGCCAAAAATCTCATTGCCAAACAGAACTGCCTTTCCCGAAGCATCCAAATACAAGGCAATCATGCGCTCATGAGGTTCAACCCAATACCCGGTTAAGTAATAAAGGGATGCCGTGGATGACACTATGATCTGTGTCAGGCCCTCTTTTTTCATTTTGTCGATAACATCATTGATTCGTTGCTTGTTCATCTGTCTCTTCTCTCCAATTTAATTTTTAGTAACTCATCTTATTTTGCCTTTTCATAAGGAGATTCAGTCCCCAAAAAATTATCTATTACTTATAAACTATTGCGATGACTCCAATGAAAATCATAACAGATCCTCCGGCTTTTTGTACATTGAACTTTTCCTCCTTAGACCGTTACAACAAATTTATTCAGGCGCATCGCTCATTCGCACGTTCTATCACTGATCTGTAATTATTGTATCATTTTGGTAGTTCAACTTGAATCACTATTAAAAAACAACATACCCCGATACGCTAACAACCAGCTATTCTTCCGCTCTATCGCCATGGTCGGTGACTACCTAAAAAAAGTCCTACCCCCGGTTTTGTCCGGTCGTAGGACATAATACTAGTTATTGAAATCGGAGGTGTTCTTTCCTCAGACATTCAATCCATATCTTCTCATAATAGAAATCAACTTTTCACGGTGAGTATCCTCTATTGTAGTGAGAGGTAATCTCAGATAATCCTTGCAGAAACCCATAGCTGCCATAGCAGCCTTGACTGGAATAGGATTTACTTCACTAAATAGTACATTGATTAGATTGTAAAGTTCAAATTGCTGCTCAGCACTGCCTGCGATGTCACCGTTAAAGAAACGGGTGCAAATCTCACGGGTCTGGGCAGGCATTATGTTGGAAAGGACAGAAATGCAGCCAATTCCGCCAAGTGCCATGAGGGGAACTATTTGATCGTCATTGCCTGAATACAAATCAAGCTTGCCACGCACACGAGCCATTGTTTCGACAATTTTAGAAATGTTGCCATTTGCTTCTTTAATCCCTACTATATTTTGGTGTTCAGCCAATACCTCATAGGTTTCCGGCTCAATATTAATACCTGTCCTTGAAGGCACATTATAGAGGATAATGGGTTTTGTACTCTTGTCGGCAATTTGGGTAAACATTTTAATCAGGCCCTTTTGCGTAGCCTTATTGTAATAAGGGGTAACTACGAGCATTGCATCCGCACCTGCTTCGCAGGCATAACGCGTGAGGTCATGTGCGTATTCCGTATCATTGCTGCCTGTGCCGGCAATAATTGGTACTCTGCCTGCCGCGCGCTGAACAGCAAATGAAATGGCCTCTCTGTGTTCGGCGTCAGTGAGGGTCGACGCTTCACCGGTGGTTCCGCAAATTACCAGAGCGTCAATTCCTTCTGTAATTTGCCAATCAATCAATTTGCCGAACTGCTCATAATTAATTCCTGTTTCGTCCAGAGGGGTAATAAGAGCAGTTGCGATACCCTTAAACACAGTGTTCTTTTCCATATTAAAATCTCCTTCAATAAAAAAATAGCTGATACGGAATCAGCTACTAAATTACCCATACGACTTTACAATCCATTATGGTAATATAGATAGCTCTCCGCAAATGCGACAGTTGAACGAATCTTATTTCGTTCAACCAGCCCAGTCTCCACGTAAATAAGACCGACTTCGGCATCTACCCCTTTCACCGAAGCTACGGTCTTACGTAAACCTTAACAACTTCGGGTACTGATTGTATAATGCACCTCTATCATTTAATCCAGTCTATTCATATTTATTGTGCTTGTCAAGGCCAAAATTGGAAGCACAAGGAAATACAAAGCATCTAATCCGGCAAGCTAACTTAACAGACATTCCTTCGGGTCAAAAATTTCTCTGTATAAAACGTTAGGATGGCGAAGAGACTCATGATTCCGGAGTATTTTATAATTATCGCAAGCAAACTAAGCAAGTTTGAGCTTTGGATTTGCCCCTTCTCTCCTTCTGATGAGGAATGGTCATAACTTTGATCCCTGTCTTCACCTGCAGCAAAAAAATCTTCCCAAAATTAATGAGAAGATTTCAGATAATATCAACTTATATAAATTCCTTATGTTTAAAATATAATATTCTAATTTCACATTTCACTTATATTTGCTAAGTTAAATGAAAAGTAATCAATACGAGTTCTAAAACCAAAGTGTAGCGTAAGAAAACACAGAAAGAACAATCGATGCGATAAGCATTGCCAACAATGGCCGTAACGCCCGGTTGCGCAGACGTGATACATTAACATGGAGTCCCAAACCAACCATAGCAGCCGCTAACAAGAAAGGACCAATAACATCTGAAATCTCCTTCAAAATAATTTTTGGTATGTGAAAATACGTCCCGATGATACTTGCTGCAAGAAAACCAATTAAAAACCAGGGGAATGGTGCCCTTTTCGCTTCTCCCTGTTTCTTATTCCGCCGTGTCCAGAGTGAAAGAATCATACTCAACGGAATAAGCAGAAAGACCCGTCCCAGTTTAGCTAATAAACCGATCTCTAAAGCATTCGGACCGGCCGTTGCTGCGGCCGCAGCAACATGGGCTATCTCATGCAAACTAATTCCGCTCCAAATTCCGAATTGGACCGGAGAAATCGGAAGAATAGGGCGAATCAGAGCATAACCAATAGCAAACACAGTACCAACCAGGGCGATAATACCTGCTCCGAGTGCAGTATCTTCATCATCCGCATTGACAACCGGAGAAACAGCGGCAATAGCCGCAGCACCACATACGCCTGTTCCTATTCCCAGAAGCAAGGTAAGCATCTTTTCCCCCTTGAATAGTTTACCAAGCAAGACTGTTATACTAATAGCAACCAGAATAGATAATATATCATGAACCAGAAGCAAGCCCCCTTGGTTTATAACGACATCAATATTGAGTTTGAAACCATATAAGATAATGGCAAAACGCAGGATTTTATGCCCAGAAAATTGTATTCCTGTATGAATACTTTCTGGATAACCAAAGACGTTTCCATACACCACTGCAATAAGAATCGATGTGAGCATAGCACCTATTCGATCCAGAATAGGTAAATTGGATGCCACCGTACCAATTGCAGCAATAGCCAAAGTAAACAATATACCGCCATAAAATCTAAACAACCTTGATTTTGGTTTAAAGTTTGTTGTCGTTCCAACGTAAGCCATATTATTTTGAGACATTTGTCTTCAACCCTTTCCATTTGCTAAAAAATACCCGAAATATTCCTTTTCAACACTTGCTCCGGAACAAGTGCTTACAAGTTGTTTTTCCTTCAGGTTCTTGTCTAACTATAAGGGTTGAGATTTTCAGTTACAATCGAGATGTTCTATCCTAAAGATTTACTTATTAAATATAAAGTCAATTAATCCTAATTCGATTAGGCTTTAAAGAATCGAGGAGGTTTTTGTTTTGATTACGGAATCACTTAAAGTTCTCGTAACGGTGGTCGATAATAATAGTTTTTCTCGGGCTGCCGAAGAACTCTTTTTATCTCAGCCAAGCGTCAGTTTCCACATTCGAAATCTTGAAGACGAATTTGGAGCCAAACTTCTTAATCGTTCCTCCCGGCGGCTCAGCCTTACACCTGCCGGAAAAGCCTTATTTAAACACGCTAAAAAGATCCTCGATCATTACGACCAGGCCAAAAACGAAATCGATGAACTTCGCCAAGTTGTCACCGGAACTTTGAGAATTGGCGCGAGTTTTACCATCGGTGAATATGTGCTCCCTCGCTTTTTAGCAGAAGTTTCGGTAAACTATCCAAACGTTAACGTATCTGTTTCCATCGCCAATACGGAAGAGATCGCTCAAATGCTGCGTCAGAACCATTTGGACATCGGAATCGTTGAAGGGCAAGTTACCCTCCCAAACATCGAAGAAGAACCTTTCATGCAAGATGATATGCTTTTAATAGTCCCCTTAGATCATCCACTAAGCAAGTTGAAGAAAGTTTCAGCAGATGACCTGCAAAATCAGATTTGGATTTTGAGAGAATCCGGTTCCGGAACGCGCTCCTTCGGCGATGACCTCTTAAAATCATTGGATATTAAAGTGAATCGTTCTTTTGTCTTCAGCAGCAACGAGGGCATCAAAGAAGCGGTCATACATGGCCTTGGAATAGCTTTTGTGTCGCGGCTCGTCGTCCATAAAGAACTAGCGGCTAAGATTATAAAAACCGTGCCGATCAAAACAGAAGAAAAACTCCAGCTTTCCCGCCGCTTGAGTATTCTGCACAGTAAAGAACAGACAAGTTCTAAGGCAGTCGACGAATTTCTGGAGAAACTACGCTTATTTAAATTATAGATCCAAACTTATAGACCCAACGGCGAGCTCTTCGGAGTTCGCCGTTTAATTTTGGGGGTATATACCTCGTATCCCTACGACTTTTCTCTGCTATGGAATTATTTTATGCTCAACACAAAATAATTAAATGTCTGAATTTATTAAATATTCTTTATTTTCTGCATATAAATTATTATAATGATCTTTAATTACAACCCTATTTCTTTGAAAGAGGAGGTGTCATCGGAATCCTCTCAGGAATTATCTTTTTTTATATTCATGTATGAACTGTCAAGATAAGAAAGGGTGTGGTAGATAGTGACTGAAACACAGCTTGAAGCTCTTTTATACGAAAACAGGCATTTTACACCTGCAGAAGAGTTTAGTTCCCAAGCCAATGTTCAATCATCAGATATCTATACTGAAGCTTCTGACGATCGGCTGGGATTTTGGGCAAAACAATCAGAACGTCTGACCTGGTTTAAACCCTGGACCCAAGTATTAGACTGGAAACCGCCCTTTGCTCAGTGGTTTGTGGATGGTAAATTGAATGCCGCCTATAATTGTGTTGACCGCCACCTTAATTCTTGGCGGCGTAATAAAGCGGCAATTATATTTGAGGGAGAAGGCGGCGATAGTCGGGTTCTCACCTATCAGGATTTATACCGGGAGGTTTCCAAGTTTGCCAATGTTTTGAAGTCCTTGGGCATAAAAAAAGGCGACCGCGTCACTATTTATCTTCCAATGATTCCCGAAGCCGCCATAGCCATGCTTGCTTGTGCCCGTCTCGGAGCTCCGCATAGTGTAATATTTGGCGGATTTAGTGCAGAATCATTGAAAGACAGAATACTCGATGCCCAGGCCAAGGTATTAATCACCGCCGACGGCAGTTTCCGCAAAGGAAATATTGTTCCGCTTAAGGCTAATGCAGACAATGCCTTACAAGGCGTAGACTGCATCGAACATGTTGTCGTTGTCAATAGAACCGGTCACAAAGTAACGATGTTGGAAGGCCGGGATGTCTGGTATCACGATGCCATGCAGAAAGCTGCCATGGCTTGTCCAGTAGAAACAATGGATGCTGAGGACATACTTTTTATATTATATACCAGCGGAACCACAGGTAAACCTAAAGGCGTGGTACACACAACCGGCGGCTATATGGTGGGAGTAACGACGACTCATGATTGGGTTTTTGACCTTAAAGAGGATGATGTTTATTGGTGTACCGCGGATGTAGGCTGGATTACAGGGCATAGTTATATTGTTTATGGACCTCTGGCAAATGGCGCTACAATTCTGATGTACGAAGGCACCCCCGATTATCCTGCTAAAGATAGGTATTGGGAAATCATTGAAAAATATAGCGTTACTATTCTTTATACCGCTCCGACAGCTATCAGGACATTTATGAAATGGGGAACAAGCTATCCCGAAGGAAGAAATATTTCCAGCTTGAGATTATTAGGTACTGTCGGAGAACCTATTAATCCCGAAGCATGGATGTGGTATCACAAGCACATCGGTGGTGAACGCTGCCCGATCGTTGATACCTGGTGGCAAACTGAAACCGGCATGATTATGATGACACCTCTGCCTGGAGTTACAAAAACTAAGCCAGGATCATGTACTATTCCTTTCCCCGGTATAAACGTTGAGGTTGTCGACCAGTCCGGTAATTCCGTACCGAAAGGTTCCGGAGGATTTTTAGTCATTCGCGAACCATGGCCGGCAATGCTCAGGACCGTGTACAATGACCCCGATCGCTATATTAAAACCTATTGGAATAACTTTGAAGAGAATTATTTTACCGGTGACGGAGCCAAGTGGGATGACGACGGCTACTTCTGGCTCTTAGGTCGTGTCGATGATGTTATTAATGTTTCCGGTCATCGTATTGGAACTGCCGAAGTGGAAAGTGCTTTAGTTGATTATCCGCTTGTGGCTGAAGCAGCTTGTATCGGCAAAGATCATGCTGTCAAAGGTCAGGCCGTTGTCTGCTTTGTTACCGTAAAAGAAGGTATCGAAGTCATCGATGGATTTGTTGACGAGCTGAAAGGACACGTTTCCAGTAAAATCGGCTCGATTGCCCGCCCTGATGATATTTATTTAACAGCCGAATTGCCCAAAACCAGGAGCGGCAAAATCATGAGGCGACTTCTCCGTGATATTGCCGAAGGCCGGGCATTGGGCGATGTTTCAACGTTGGCCGACGCCGCCGTTCTGGATTTCTTAAAAAGGAAATACGGCGATGAAAGTTAAGACATTGATAAATAATAGTAGACCTTTGCTACTCAATGAAAAGGAGTGTGGATGATTTGGCAGAGATCATGGAAATTCGTGAAAGTTCCATAGCAGACCCGGGGCCACTTGGCTTAGCAGGATTTGCCCTCACGACATTTATTCTCAGTATGTCAAACGCTCAATTTGTTCCCGCAGCGTTTAGTGCTCTGTTTTTGCCTTTAGCTTTATTTTACGGAGGTTTTGCCCAAATTCTTGCCGGCATGTGGGAATTCAAAAAAAATAATACCTTTGGTGCTGTAGCTTTTACTACGTACGGGGCATTTTGGCTGAGCTTGGCATCCATGGTTATTTTACAAACACTTAAAATTATTAATTTTGGGGATTATGCACATGCAGCCACCGGACTTTATCTCATCGGCTTTACCATCTTTACATTTTATATGTGGATTGGTACTTTTAGAATAAACAATGCTTTACTTGCAGTATTTACCTTTTTGGAAATTACCTTTATCTTCTTAGACCTGGCGGAATTCGGTTTTATTTCCAGTGTTCCCGGCGGAGTTTTTGGTCTTATCACGGCCCTTTGTGCTTGGTATGCCTCCGCAGCTGCGATTATTAATCCTCTGTATAAAAGAACTGTACTGCCGGTAGGACCACGTCGTTAACAGCCGCATTTTCAGTGAACTCGTTCAGCTAAAGCTGAACATCGGGGCTTCGGTGGGACTCTACCCCCACCGAAGCAGAGACCGGGGACCACTCCCACTTACAAGAAGTGGAAGTCTCACGATTGGATAAAGAGCTTGATAATCGAAGGTGATAATCGAAGGTATTGCAAAACAGCTTTCGAAAATAAGAGAATCCCATACACAAAATCAGCCCAAAAGGACGCATCTATTAACGCCTTTTGGGCCTTTTGATTTCTTCGGTTGGGGTAGAATCCCCCACTCGAAGCCCCGAGGTTCGACTTTAGCTGAACGAGTTCACTGAATGACAATAAGAAGTTCACCGGCAGAAACAGTTTGACCAACACTGACCAGGATATCGAATACCCGCCCGTCTTTACCGGCGGGTATTCGATTTTCCATTTTCATAGCTTCTAAAGTCACTACCGTTCGATCTGCTTTAACTATATCACCGATCTTTACATGAGTCTGAGTAATGACCCCGGGCATAGGAGCTAAAACCTGCCCATTGCCATGACCCGTTATTTGATTTCTTTGCGGATTTTTTGGCAAAGCAGCAGTATTATTAACTGCCTTTTGAGTTAACTCTTCCACTTCGACTTCAAATTCCTGATCATTTACACGAACCAGAAACTTTTTCATAGTAATCCTCCTCCATATAAACTTGCCAAACGCCAAGGGGAACGTATCTTACCTGAAGTTTGAATGTTAATAATACGGTAGCGCTGGTGTTCTGAATCCCCATAAGCTTCCACGGCTGCGCTAAGCACCGCAGCCAGAAGATTGTCTCTAGATTGATCGTCTTGATCCGGGCGGTCTGAGGATTCCAGGCAGAACTCATTCTCCGAATCAAGCTTCTGCTGAATAAAATCCGTTGTGAATTCCCCTCTTTGGAAGTCGCTGTCAGCCAAAATCCTTTGGTGAAATGGAATCGTCGTCTTTACTCCCTGAATGCTGAATTCAGCCAAAGCGCGCTGCATTCGGGCAATAACCCCCTTCCGCGTCCGGCCATAAACGAGCAGTTTGCTAATTAGGGAGTCATAAAAAGGAGTCACTGTATAACCTGAGTAAGCGGCACTGTCGACGCGGACTCCAAAGCCCCCCGGTGGACGGTAAACGTCGATTTTGCCCGGTGCAGGCAGGAACGTCACCGGATCCTCTGCATTAATACGGCATTCCATGACCCAGCCTGTCAGCCGGATATCAGATTGCTCATACCCTAGCGGTTCTCCGGCTGCAATTCGGATCTGCTCTTTAATCAGATCAAGACCGCAAATTAATTCTGTCACCGTGTGTTCGACCTGAATACGGGTGTTCATTTCCATAAAGTAAAAATTCAAATCTTTGTCTAAGAGATACTCCAGAGTCCCTGCACCACGATAAGCAACAGCTTTAACTGCATCCCTGGAAACTTTGCTCATGCGGTCTCTAAGCTGGGCGGTGAGCGCGGGTGACGGTGACTCTTCAATCAGTTTCTGGTGCCGTCGTTGAATTGAACAATCTCGTTCGCCTAACGTGACAACTTGACCATAGTTGTCCGCCAAGATTTGTATTTCCACATGCCGGCATCCCTCAAGGTATTTTTCCAAATAAACATCCGAATTTCCGAAACAGGCATTGGCCTCGGAGCTTGCACTCTCCAGACTCTGAAAAAGTTGATCCTCTTCGAGAACCAAGCGCATACCCCGTCCTCCTCCTCCGGCAACGGCCTTGATCAGCACCGGGTAACCTAAGGCCCTAGCGATAGGCAGTGTTTCTTCGGCGCTCCTGACAATTCCCGAGCCTCCCGGAACAACGGGAAATCCAGCGGCAGCCATCGTTTCCCTGGCTTTTGCTTTATCGCCCATTAAAGTCATGATCCGGGCATCAGGACCGATAAATATGAGACCGGCCTGCAAAGTTTTTTCTGCAAAAAGCGGATTTTCCGCTAAGAAACCATAGCCTGGGTGAATGGCCTGGACACCCATAGTTAAGGCAGTTTGGATAATCCAGTCCATGTCCAGGTATCCTGCCCTGGAGACACACTTAACCGCTTCATCCGCCAGCTGAACATGGAGAGAACCTCTGTCAGCTTCGGTATATATTGCAATAGTCCTGACCTGCATCTCCCGGCAGGTCCGAATTATTCGGACAGCGATTTCCCCTCTGTTAGCAATTAAGATTTTGCGAAACATAGTTCCACCCCCTAATAAGGTATATTGCCATGCTTCTTGCGCGGATGTGTTTCACGCTTAGAATTCAGCATGTTGAGACTTTGAATAATTATTTTCCGGGTGTCGCGGGGATCAATCACATTGTCAATTAAGCCCTTGGCACTAGCAATATAAGGATTTGCAAACTTCTCTCGGTATTCCTCAGTCCTTTGTTTCATCGTGGCCTTGGGGTCTGCCGACTTCATTATTTCTTCCCGGAAGATAATATTAGCCGCACCGTCCGGCCCCATTACTGCGATTTCCGCCGTCGGCCAGGCTACGGCAACATCGGCGCCTAAGGAGCGGCTGCACATTGCCACATAAGCTCCGCCGTAGGCCTTCCGCAGAATAATCGTAATCTTGGGGACTGTGGCCTCAGAATAAGCGTATAAAATTTTTGCCCCATGACGGATAATTCCGCGGTACTCTTGGTCAACTCCCGGAAGAAAGCCGGGAACATCGACAAAGGTAACTAAGGGTATATTAAAGCAATCACAAAAACGTACAAAGCGGGATAATTTATCGGAAGCATCGATATCTAAGCAACCGGCGAGATAAGCGGCCTGATTGGCAACAATTCCTACTGACATCCCCGCGAAACGGGCAAAAGAGGTTACAATATTTTGGGCAAAATGCTGATGAACTTCGAAAAGTTCACCGCCGTCCACGATCAGATTGAGGACATCCCGGACATCATATTGCTTGTTGGGTTCAATCGGTACTACCTTTAGCAGGGCATCTGCTTCAGTGTCAGGGGGCCGGTCCTCTAAGATAGGTGACTCCTCCAAATTATTTTGGGGCAAGTAAGTTAACAAATCCCTCACCCTTACCAGTGTTTCAGTTTCCGAAGGATAAAGAAAATGAGCTACTCCGCTGGTATGGTTATGAACCATGGCCCCGCCTAATTCTTCAGTCGTTACTTCCTCCCCGGTCACAGATTTAATGACTTGGGGACCGGTAATGAACATCTGGCTGGTGGTTTCTACCATAAAGGTAAAGTCGGTAATAGCCGGTGAATAAACAGCGCCGCCGGCACAGGGTCCCATGATCACAGAAATTTGCGGGATTACTCCTGAAACCAAAGTATTGCGATAAAAGATGTCACCGTAAGCCGATAAGGCACTGACTCCTTCCTGGATACGCGCGCCCCCCGAATCATTGAGGCCGATAACCGGGGCACCGTTTTTGAGAGCAAGATCCATGATTTTGCAAATTTTTCGAGAGTGAAGTTCACCTAACGCCCCGCCGAAAACGGTAAAGTCCTGGGAGAAAACATAAACAAGACGGCCATGGATCGTACCATAGCCTGTGACGACACCTTCCCCTACGTTAACCACATCCGGCTTAGTAAAATCGGTCATCTCTCCTTTAATAAAGGTATCCGTCTCAATAAAACTTCCCGCGTCAAGCAGATGGTCAATACGCTCGCGAGCCGTCATTTTGCCGTTCTCATGCTGCCTGTTAATGCGGCCGATACCACCCCCAAGTTTGGCTGCTTCTTGTAAAGCAGTCAGTTCGCTAAGCTTAGCGTAGATATCCAAGGGTTCCACCTCCTTAAACCTGGCCGCGGCGCTGGACGAGTTCGATTAACGTGTTGAAGGTACTTTGAGGATGGATAAAAGCGACCCGGCTTCCGCCCAGTCCATTTCTAGGGATCTTATCGATTAAACGCAACCCCGAATTTTCCAATTCCAATAACTTTTCCTCAATATTTGCGACTTGCAGTGCTAAATGATGAATCCCACCTCCACGGGAAGCAAGAAATTTCCCAACGGGACTGTCATCTTCCATAGGCTCTAAAAGTTCTAAATTGGTGTCACCCAGCGGTAACGTTGCCGTCCGGACTTTTTGTTCGGGAATTGTTTCAACTTGACTGCAGCTCAACCCCAAGCCAAGATAAACACTGATAGCCTCATCCAGGTTTTTGACAGCGATCCCCAGATGGTCCAGTTTTAATTGAAGATCCATATGCCTTGATACTCCTTTCACTCGCCTCTCCGGCATGACATAAAAGCTACCCAACTACTCGTTCTTTGATAAAGTTAACAATATCCCCAGTGGCTGTTCCCGTTTCAAAGATCCCAGCTACTCCTGATTCTTTTAAGAAGTCCTGGTCATCTTTGGGAATGATCCCACCGGCGATAACTTGAATATCCTGAGCACCCTCACGGGCCAGAAGCTCAATAATCCTCGGAAGCAGGTAATTATGGGCCCCCGATAAAATGCTGATTCCAATGATTTGGACATCCTCTTGGATCGCAGCCTCGACAATTTGCTCCGGGGTTTGCCGCAAGCCTGTATAAACAACTTCCATTCCGGCGTCCCGCAGGGCCTGGGCTATAACTTTAGCCCCACGGTCATGCCCATCCAATCCGACTTTACCGATTAAAACCCGAAGATACTGTTCTGTTGCCATGGTAACTCCTCCTGATTAAAAGGTAATTTCTTGCCGGTATTCTCCAAATACTTTTCGTAAGATGTAACAAATCTCACCCAAGGTGCTATAATTCCGGACGCAGTCCAGTAAATAGGGCATCAAGTTTTCCGCGCTTTCTGCGGCCTTTTCTAAGCGATTCAGACCCCTCTCAACTTCTGCTTGATTTCGTTTCCGATACACAGCTGCTAACCGTTGTTTTTGTTCTTGTTCGACTTTCGGATTCACCTTAAGCAAACCTTTGGGGGGATCTTGTTGAAGCTCAAATTTGTTAATCCCAATAACAATCCGTTTTTGCTGCTCGATTTCCATTTGATAACGATAAGCGCTGGTCTGAATTTCCTTTTGTTGAAAGCCAAGTTCGATGGCCCGTACGGCGCCGCCTAATTCATCAATCTTTTTGAGGTAGCCCCAAACGGCCTTTTCAATATCATCTGTTAATTTTTCCACGCAATAGGATCCGCCCAAAGGATCCACCGTCTCCGTTATGCCGGTTTCATAGGCGATAGTCTGTTGGGTTCGTAAAGCGAGCAGGGCCGATTCCTGGCTGGGGAGGGCCAGAGCCTCATCCCAGGCATTTGTGTGCAGGGATTGAGTGCCGCCCAGCACAGCACTTAAGGCCTGAAAAGCCACCCGTATAATGTTTACCTCGGGCTGCTGGGCCGTCAGGGTACAGCCGGCTGTCTGAGTATGAAAACGCATCATCCATGATTTAGGGTTATTGGCTTTGAAGCGGTTTTTCATAATCTTGGCCCATACTCTGCGGGCAGCTCTAAACTTAGCGATCTCTTCCAAAAAATTCGAGTGAGCGTTGAAAAAAAAGGAGAGTCGGGGGGCAAACTGATCAATTTCCAACCCGGCTTCCAAGGCTGCTTCAACATAGGCAATTCCATCTGCTAAAGTAAAAGCGACTTCCTGAACTGCAGTTGAGCCCGCTTCCCGAATATGATAACCGCTGATACTAATGGTGTTCCAATTGGGAAGATGCTCGGCACAGTATTTAAAGGTATCGGTGATTAGTCGCATTGAGGGAGCCGGGGGGAAAATGTACGTTCCCCGGGCCATATACTCCTTCAATATGTCATTTTGAATCGTTCCTGATAATTTAGCGGAAGCTATGCCCCGTTTTTCGGCAACCGCAATATACATCGCCAGAAGTATGGCAGCGGGGGCATTAATCGTCATAGAGGTGCTGACCTTATCCAAGGGTATATCTTGGAAGAGCAATTCCATATCTGCCAAGGAATCAATAGCCACACCCACTTTTCCGACTTCCCCTTGAGCCAGAGAATCATCGGAATTATAACCAATTTGTGTCACCAGATCGAAAGCGACGCTTAAACCGGTTTGTCCTTGTTGTAGCAAATACTTAAAACGGGAATTCGTTTCTTGCGCGGTTCCGTAACCAGCATATTGACGCATCGTCCAAAGCCTGCCCCTGTACATGTCCGGCTGAACGCCGCGTGTATAGGGAAATTCTCCGGGAAAGCTTAAATCGGTCAGATAGTCCAATTCTAGATCCTCCGGCGAATAAAGTCGCTGAAATTCCACCTCCGAGGCACCGTTTTTCCAAGGTTCAGTACTGGGTTGCTTAGAATTTCCGGCAAAATTCTTACTCTCCCAAAGGGCTTTTGCACGAACTATTTTATTTAATTCTTCACTCTTTTCCACGGGTATAATTCACTCCTCTCCTCTAAGAGCTGCTTAACGAGCCCGCCGACCTCCCAAGGCAAGTTCGCCAAAGTTACACCGGCAGCCGTTAAGGCTTCAACTTTACTTTCAAAAGTACCCTTACCACGTTCAATTATTGCGCCGGCATGCCCCATTCTTTTACCGGAGGGAGCGCTTTTGCCCGCTAAAAAAGCAACGACAGGTTTTTTCATGCCTTTGATGTAACGAGCCGCTTCTTCTTCAGCATTTCCACCGATCTCGCCGACAAGAACCACAGCTTTTGTTTGCGGATCTGCCTCGAACTTCTCCAGGACTTGAGTGAAGGACAGGCCAACGACTCGATCTCCGCCCAGGCCCAGCACCGTCGATTGACCGATTCCAGCGCCGGTCAGTTGGTAGACGATTTCATAACTGAGAGTCCCGCTCCGGGTCACAACACCCACCTCACCGGGAGTAAAAATGTTGTTGGGCATGATGCCAATCTTGGATTGTCCCGGCGAGATCAGTCCATAGGTGTTGGGGCCTATTATTTCTACCTGTTTCTTCTCAGCGAAGGCCATAAGTTCCAGAGCGTCATGCAAAGGAACATGTTCGGTTATAATTACCAAGGTTTTAAGCCCGGCATCCATGGCTTCCAGAGCCGCATCTTTGACTAACCTGGCCGGTACAAAAATGACAGATGCATCTGCCTGCTGCTCTCCCATGGCTTCTTCAACCGTTTCGAAAACCTGGACTCCCTGAACTTCCTGTCCGCCTTTGCCGGGTGATACGCCTCCGACTATTTTGCTTCCGCAGGCCAGCATCTGCCGGGTATGAAATTGCCCTTGGTTCCCGGTAATTCCTTGCACAAGGATTCTCGTGGTTTCATTGATAATAATGGACATCGTCTCCGCCCCCATTCAGTAAAGCGATTACTTTTCTTACAGCGTCTTCAATATTCTTAAATGATTCAATGCCCTGTTCTTGTAAAATTGCAGTTCCTAAATCTTCATTGGTACCTATGAGGCGAATAACGACAGGCAGTTTCAGGCCAAGACTATTCTTTACTTGTACGAAGGCCTGTGCTACCTCATCACAGCGAGTTATCCCGCCGAAGATATTGATCAAGAGCGCTTTAGGGTTTGTAGAAAGCAAGATTTCCAAGGCTGCTGCCGTCGCTTCTAAACTTGATCCTCCTCCGGCATCCATAAAATTACGGGCACCGGCCCCAAAATGTTTAAGCAGATCAAGAGTAGCCATCGTAATTCCTGCCCCGTTAGCCATAACTCCGATATCCCCGTCCAGCTCAACATAGGAGATTCCTAAATCTCCGGCTTTCTTTTCAACGGCTGTCCTTTCTTCAACCCAGGGAACCTCAGGAAGAAAACGGAAGGCTGCATCATCATCCAAGGTCATTTTGGCATCAGCGGCAAGAACTTGCGTTGGAGTAACAACCAGCGGGTTAATTTCCACTAATTCGGCATCGTACTTGCGGAAAATCTGGTAGAGCTTAAGCATAAGATCGGAAACTTGTTGAGCCTCCCTGCCCTTTAATCCCATTTGCCGAGCGATTTCCCGGGCGGCATAGGGCCGAAGGCCAATGGTAACGTCAATAAGACGCTTGATCATCAGTTCTTCCGGTACTTGCTCAACCTCCATCCCACCGGCCGCAGAAGCTAACAGAACCGGTTGTTTTTTAGCGCCATCAACTGTAAGGGCAAGGTAGATTTCGCGTTCAATACTCACCTTTTTTTCAATGAGAACCTTCTCCACTTTGCTGCCCTTAATCTCCGCCGCCAACAAATCCTGTACCAGGGAAAGGGCGTCTTGAGGAGCTGTGGCGAACTTTATGCCGCCAGCCTTTCCTCGTCCCCCGGAAAGAACTTGAGATTTGACAGCCACAGGACCCGTTTTTTCAACAAAGGCGGCCACGCCTTCAACTCCGGTAAAAATTTCACCCTTTGGCACAGGTATCCCATTGTTTTGAAGAATCTTTTTGGCCATAAACTCGTAAAGTTTCAACGAAACGAACTCCTTTCACCTAATATTCTGAATTATCTGCTATTAATAAGCAAGATTTATGCCATCTTTCTGCACATGAAAAAGAGGCGAAATTCAAGCCATTCGCCCCTTTTAAGGTAATTTATTCCTCTTTGTTGAAACACTATGTTGCATAATGATTAATATCGTGTTGCAAATGTTTCAAATCGTTTCTTTATATCCTCTTAGTTTTCGCCAGATCGTCGTCCGGCTGATGCCAAGTTTTTTCGCCGCTTCAGTTTTATTGCCCTTAACGCTCTTTAAAACACGGATAATTTCTGCTTGTTCATTAGAACCAACACCTTTCAACATCAGCCTTTCAAATAATGATAACAGCAGCGCCTCATGATCTTCTTCCTTATAGAGGGCTGCGAATCTTTCAATCATATTTCGCAGTTCGCGAATATTTCCAGGCCAGTCATAATTCCTAAATACAGCGTTCCGGGAAATTTTCTCAATTTCCTTTGCAGTGAGATCATGACAAAGTTCCGTAAGAAAACGTTCTACAAGTAAAGGAATATCTGATTTACGGGCTCGCAGAGTAGGAAGACGCAGTTCTAAAACATTAAGTCTGTAATATAGATCCTTGCGGAAATAACCCTTTTCTGTCATCTCCCATAAATCTTTATTGGTAGCTGATATCACTTGAATATTAACTGAGCGGATATGATCTCCTCCGATGCGCAAAACTTCACGTTGTTCCAGGACTCTTAACAAACGGGATTGCAAAGACATGGAGAGTTCACCGATTTCATCCAGAAAAACCGTACCCTCATGAGCTAGTTCAAACAACCCTGGCTTTCCGCCTTTTTTAGCTCCTGTAAACGCTCCTTCTTCGTAACCAAAAAGTTCGCTTTCCAGCAAATTATCTGGAATTGCGGCACAGTTTATGGTAACAAACGGATGCCGAAACCGAGGACTGGCGTTATGTATGCTTTGAGCAAAAAGTTCCTTACCTGTGCCTGACTCCCCAGTGATTAGAACCGAAGAAGCATTTTTAGCATAGAGAAAAGCCTCTCTTTTGGCTTTTTGAATCGGCTCACTGTTCCCAATGATGTCTTTAATCGATGTTTTAGCGGCAAAACCCTTTTCATAGAGACTCTTGCGAATCTTTTCTTCAACTTCTTGGATAATCCCAATATTTTGGAATGTTGCAACTGCTCCCATAACTTCCGAGTTAACCGAAATAGGTATACGATTAATGACAATCTTGTTCTTCCCGACAGTCTCAATTTGGTTTAACTCTGGTTTATTTGTCTGAATAACTTTGGTAAGCTTGGCATTGGGAAATATTTTAGCAACGGATTGGCCTATCACTTTATTTTCAGCAGCGCCAATAATTTTTTCAGCACTAGAATTAATGACTGTAATTAATCCATCCCGATCAACAGCTATTATGCCTTCATAGGAAAAGGCCAAGATTGCCCGCAGTTCTTCAGCTTTTCTGGCCTCGACTTGTTTGGAGAAAGCTACTTGAACTGCCGTATCCAAGGCACGAGTAACACCGTCCGACGAATAAATAAAAATTCCCTTGATTCCCTCAAATTCCTTTTTGCTGATTGCTTCTTGAAGGAAGCTTCCCCCTATTACAACGTTGATACCTTCGTTTTTCAGGAGGTTTAAGCACTCTTCAATGTCACTAAACTTTTGATAGGTAAATTGGCGAATGGTAATATTCAACAATTCAGAGAAGTTTTCTAAATTAGGAATCTTGCTTTCATAAGCAATAAGTCCAACCGTATCGGAAACAAGTTTTGCTTCTCTAAAGGCAGCAAGCAAGTCAAAACCTGTTACTTTGATCTCAACTAAAGGGATAGACAGCTCCGCTGAGAGGAGTTTGGCTGTTCCTCCCGCGGAAACAAAAACATCAACTTCCTTATTTTTTTCCATAGCTTCGGCCTTTTGGAGCACATCATTCAACATACAATCAATCACAATAATCCGAACCGGATGAGGTGCTTTATATTGGAGTTTATTTATTAACGATGTTAAAGCATGATAACTAAAGACTGCAATAGTCGGTTCATTTCTAGTTTTTTTATGCATAACAACGCACTCCCTTCGCAATCGGCCCTGGAAGAGTTTTTTTCTTGAAATTTACCCAACATTTTTAAGGTACTCTTAAAGGGAAACTATGTTGTAATAATATTTATATTATAGCACTTAAATACTGAATCTATAGAATATTTTGTCTATTTATCTTATTGAAGCATTTGCTATCTTTTATCCAATCGTGAGAGTCCCACTTCTTGTAAGTGGGATTAGTCCCTCGTTCTCAGTGTTCGGTTATTTCTTCTAGAGCTTAAATACAATAAAAAAAACCGCTCCGGTTCAGGGAGCGGCCAAAATACTTTTTAGCTTATATTACCATACTTCTCCAAAAGCAGAATTAACATAAATCTTCTCCAATTTAACTTTATGCATTTCTTCCATTCTGGAAAGGTCTGAAAATAGTTTCTTTTGCCGGTCGTCAGTAGTAGCAAGGGCAAATTTTTTATACATGTTCATTGCTTCTTCCTCTTTTTTCATGGCTAAAGCAATCGCGTCAACGAATTTCATTTCTGTTGAAAGTTTAGGACTTTCTACACTTTCTGACACATGATAATCGTCAAAATCATCTAATTGAAATTCTGGGATATCTCCGACTAAGTAATCCTGTAAGAAATCTCTATGCTTTTGTTCCTCGGCAGCCAATTCCTCGAACGTATCTGCAAGGTTTTTATCTGAAGTTATTTTCTTTGCCGCATTACGATAAAATTCATAGGCGTCTACTTCATTACTAATGGCGTAAGTTATGGCATCTTTAAAGCTATCTTTATTAGTTGTCATTTTAATCTCCTCCTCCAACTATTTCAATTTGATTCTAGTATACCTTAATTTAAAGTTAGCTGTAAATAATATAACTCCAGTATATGTAAGAGCAGTTCTAAAACAGACTAAAGTTCGACTTCTCCTCATAGATAGAAATTATTTGAATGATCTGCCAGTTTTGTCTTGTCTTATATGCTTCTATGTAAGGATAGCGTTATTATACCATATTGACAATTAATTCAGTAAATAAGGTAAAATTGACTCCACTAATTCCTCAAACCCGCAGGCAGATTGAATGATTTCGTTTTAAATAATAAATAGGAAGATTGATAATCTTAAAGGATTATGAAATGATAGTGATAGATTAATCTTTGCTATTTTCACTCATAATCCTTGCAAAAGGAACTGCCTTATCGGGAATACTATCTGTACTTTATCTTGGGAGTGAACTCGTTCAGCTAAAGCTGAACATCGGGGCTTCGGCAGGGGACTCTACCCCACCGAAGCAGAGACCGGGGACCACTCTCACTTACAAGAAGTGGGAGTCTCACGATTGGATGAACTTCTTTCACTTAGGGTTATTTTGAAACGCTTAACAAAAAGGAAAACTCTTAAATAATTCAAATCCTGCAAGGAGGAATTATGAGTTCAACACTTCTTATATCTTATGTAACGCATTATGGGTATTTGGGTTTATACGTGATTTTGGGAATTTCAATTTTAGGAGTACCACTTCCCGATGAAACATTAATGGTCTTCATTGGTTTTTTGACGTACGAAGGAAAACTAAATCCCGTTTTAGCCGTATTATCTTCCGCGGGTGGAAGCATTACCGGAATTACAGTGGCCTATTTTCTGGGAAGATTATTTCAACAGAACGTCATGCACCATCTTAAAAAACATGCTGGGAGCGAACGATTAGAAAAAGCATTTGAATGGTACCAGCGGCACGGAGGCAAGCTCTTAACCATTGGCTATTTTATCCCCGGTGTACGCCATTTATCGGGTTATATTGCCGGGTTAACCCGTTTAAGTTATAAAAGCTTTGCCTTCTTCGCTTATCTCGGTGCAATTCTTTGGGTGTCAATCTGGGTTATCATCGGAAGACTGCTGGGAAGTCGCTGGGAGACAATTCTCCCCATTATCCATCGCTATGCACTCATTTTGGGAGTTATAGCAGCCTTCTTAGCCCTGACCTTTTATCTTGTCTACAGGTACCATCATCGCTTGGGCGATTGGTTATATAATCAATGGCAACGGTTGCCTGAACGTTATATGTCCCTCGGTAAACGACGTCTTATCGTCACAGTTGGCGGTCTGCTATTTTTAGTTTTATTTATTTTCTTTATGGGGTTGATCCAAGATTTTGTGTCTTATGAAGTAGGTCCGTCAGATGATCTCGTTGTAAACTGGTTAGCCGGTTCTGCCCCGTATTATCTGGTACCGCTGATGCAAACCGTCAATGCACTGGGAACGCATCTATCAATCTTTATAGTTTTTATTGCTGCGGGGGGATTACTTTGGTTTACAACAAAAAGGTTGGGTCATATGGTTCCCTTAGCTTTGGCTTGGTTGGGGGGAACAGTTATTGATTTGCTGTTTCGTCTCATTTTCAGTGGCTATAGTATTCGACTTTTGGAAAACCTTACTCCCATTCAGGCATCAAGCCAAGGGTTTCTTATTGCGGCTCTGTCATTTTATGCAGTCCTCGGTTATCTTATAGGGAAAAGCAGGCATAAAAAGACTCAATTTACGGTAGGTATTCTTGATTCTTTGCTCTTGATTGCCTTAACCCTCAGCCCCATTTATCTCCGAATTCATCCCCCGAGCACGATGCTTATGAGCCTCACGGTCAGCGGACTGTTAACGTTAATAAGTCTCTTTATTTATGAATTCCGATTTTCATATTATAAAAAGCAGCTGTCATAAATAAATCGGGGGCCTTGCAGGATTATCCTAAATTAACCTAACTTGGAATCAGAGCCTATTATACAATATAATAAATTGATGAAGTAACATATGCCCATATAATGTTGTTCCAAAAGTACTACTAGGGAGGAAAATAATGTTCGAATTTTTGAATGTAAAATATAAGGATGTACTGGATTTACCAACACTTAACATAGGACAAGAGAAAATAACCACTTTTATAGGTCCAAGCGGCAGTGGTAAAACAACTATTTTAAAAATGTTAAATAAATTAATCTCTCCCACACAAGGCAAAATTATATTTAAGGAAACCGATCTGCAACAAATAAATTCTGTCGCCCACCGCAGACAAGTTAGTATGCTTTCTCAAAACCCTGCTATATTTGCAGGGAGTATTCGTGACAATTTAAATGCCGGACTAAAATTTCAGGAAAGAGAGTTACCAAGTGACGGGG
>JGI2924J29684_1077942_pt1 | contig 26031 bp, 27 predicted proteins | sample BenlonsequencITS_FD_29684 | JGI IMG/M metagenome (IMG submission 29684)
CCCGCCTCAAGGCTGATGATTTTATTAGGCTCACCCCATGAGAGCAAAAGCGGAAGAGAAACAATCCCTCGCTCTCCAAGTGCACCTACTACCTGGGGCTCTGATTTAAAATTAACATACACTCCCGGTCGTATTTTATTTTGAGTCGTCCATGTACCTGCTGCCATCTTATTTAGCCTCCCTTTTTAGAAAATCCTCAAGAATCTTTTTGACCTGATCGTGACTGTATTTCTGTCCTTCTTCCAAGAGCGCCTCCAGCAAATCCTTGCGGAAATATTGCTTGGACTTCAAAATCTGCTGTTTACTATAAATCTTAGGGAGCTGCTTATCTCTTTTTTCAGTTTTAACCACGTAAATATCCCTCCTGTCTCATAGACCCCATTAATGGATCTGGTTCAACACTTCGCTTAACATGAAAATTGTAAGCCACAAACCAATGAAGTACTCCGTTGACAATTTCGTGTCGCATTCCGCTGCCTCTAACGAGGCCGCCGTCCACGCTGATCAGCTCCAGTTTGTCATACAATTGCTCAGCCATGTCATGTAAGGCCTCATTACTCCCTGCAAAGTAATGAATATCGAATAAGTGATTGCGCTGATAATGCTGACCCAGCAGCTGATTTTGTGACATAGGAAACAGCTTTACATAAAAATAAGGCTCTACCAAGCCTTGATCACTCTCTTCGCTGTATGTGCCAATATTGGGGAAGCTCTGATCCAGAGCGGCAATAACGCCATCTAGGACACTATTGACGGTGATCATCAAATCATCTCCTTGACCTCGACCGATTACGATTTTTTAGAGCAAGCTGATTAGCTTTGGCTCATAAATCTCGGGCGCTGTCCAATTTTTCTAATGGACATTGTTTTAATGAGTTCTTTAAAGTCTTTCATGATCGCTGTTCAGATAAGAGTTCTTAATGTGTCAGAGTATTACCCCCCTCTCTTCAATCCTTCCAAAAGGACTTGCTTAGCCCCGATTGTTAGAACTATTGTCCCCAAACCTTGACTCTTCTGAAAGAACTAGCCGGAACAGAATCTCGCTCATACCATCGTTACTCCTCGGTTTCTTCGCATCATCCGGTCCCAAGCCTTAAACTGGGCGGTATCCTCGTAGTTCTCCTTAAACTCGCCTTTATCCCCACATAGCTTCCCCGTCCATTTTAAACAGTTGGCACAGGTTTCTTTAAGTTTTGGTTTTGGTTTTATTGGTGAGAATAAGGGGCAGGGTTTGGTTCTGGTTTTCACGGCTTGCACCTCGCTTTAATGAGATAAAAATGAACGCCCCAAACATCGGAGCGTTCTAGCCAGAGGAGGATTATGTTAGAGCGGGTCTCGTTCCTAACTTCTTTCACAATATTATTGTATCACGCTTTTTTCCAAACAAAGTGCAAACCCTCTGCCAAAAAAGTGCCAAACTTTCACTCCCAACTCCCCTAATCACGTTTATATATTCCTAATAAAATAGCCACCTCTGACAACAGTTCATCTCTTACACGATAATAAGTCCGAAGAGGTATTTTCATCTGTTTTGCTACCCACCAGTCATAATTATGTTTACTAAAGTAGCGATACTCAATTATCTTCCTTTCGTCTTCTCCAAATCCAGCGAGGATAATATCTATCTCCCTGATACGAAGTGTACACTCATTAATCTCTCGCGCTGTCTCCCAACGTTTTGAAGCAATCCCCGCTGTTTGATCGCTAGTCTTTGTGGATGCTGGAGTTAGGGAGTAGCTCGCTGTCGTCTTAGGTAGTTCGTTTCCCAGCTGAGCATTCAAAATGCAAAGCCGCTTTTTATCCTCCGGATATTGAGAAAGTCTTCTGATCGTTAGCAGGTACCACTCAGGCTTTTTGCTTTTTTTCTCTGCTTGATCATCCATAATATCCCCTTTGAGTTTTAACATTCTTACATCCTCCTCTCATAAACGTCAACAATCTTTACCTCTTTCGGGTTAATTTGCAGTTGTCCTATTTCATCTTGTATTTCCGTCATTCCCTTCTCTGTTGATCTAGTGGTAATTGTATTGTATATCCGTCATTTGCTCAAGGCGAAAAAACCCCTACTGAGTTTAATTAGATAGCTCGTACTTAAATTTGCGATTACTCACTTGTATTTCCGTCACATTTGAAAAATTAAATTACTTGTTGTTCCGACAATTCTGCTCTATAATATAAATGTCTGATATGCCGAACAAATATTCAAGGAGGGAACACCGTGGGTGTGGGCGAGCGAATTAAACAATTCAGAAAACAAAAAGGTCTTACTCAAGTTAAACTTGCAGAAAAGGCCGGAATTTCAAGGTCCTATCTAGCTGACGTGGAATCGGATCGATATAATCCAAGCTTAACCACGTTAATAGATCTTGCTCAAGCTTTAAATGTTACCGCGAGTTGTTTCCTGGATGACAAAGAAATAGATTTCAGTAACCTTATTCAGCTATGTAAAAAAAACGGCATGTCCCTGAGCTCTCTTGGTGCGATATTGGACATCTCGCCAAAGGAATTAGATCATATACGATCCAACAAGCTCCCCGTTGAAGAGACTATGTCTAAAATTGCCGATCATTTCGAATGCACTTGGGATTATCTTATTGGCAAAACTGACTCCCCCGATGATATCGTCTTGGGTGGAAACTCCATTTCCATCCAAGATCCAATTTCAACCCCCCCCCAGAAAGTTGGAAGTTCGGTTGAGCCCATAAACATTCCTTCCACCATCGCGGCTCATTTTGAAAATATGAATTTTACAAAGGAAGAAACTGAAGAGATCAGCAATTTCATTAAATTCATAGCCTCTAAAAGAAAAAAGTAGTCTTGCGCAAGGAGATGTCACATGAATTATGAGAGTTTAATTTTGGAGCTTGAAAAGGAAGGCGTCGAGGTAATAGAGCACAAATTCCACAGCGAATCTTTGAAAGGTTTATATTTTGACAATGTGATAACACTTAATCCTTCAAGTATTATAGATGAAAAGGAAAAAGCATGTATTCTAGCCGAAGAATATGGACACTATCGCACATCCTTTGGAAATATTCTAGATCAGAAAAACACCTCCAATATAAAGCAAGAAAAAAGAGCCAGAAATTGGGCCTATGAAAAATTAGTACCCTTAGAAAAACTCATCGATGCATTTGAAGCATGTATTTGTAACCGTTATGATTTAGCTGATTTTTTGGGAGTGACGGAAGATTTCTTAGATCTAACACTTGCCCACTATAAAGAGAAATTCGGCCTGTATGTGGAGTGTAGGAACTACCTTATTTATTTCAGTCCTCTCGGCATACTTCGCAAATTTGATAATACCGAATTCTAAATCGAATCAAAAATGTTCCCAAGATTCAGGCCGCCTCATAACTGAACTGCTCCCTGTCAAGTAGACAATCAAAAAGAAAAACGGTTTACTGGACTCCGTCAGAATGGAGTCCAGTTTTTTTATGCAGCGTTTTCTACAAACTGGCGGTACATCATCGGAGACATTTTGTTCAGCTTCCTTTGCCGTCGTTCATAGTTGTAGAAATATATGTACTGCTCAATCGCCGCCACCAGGCTGTCAGAATCCTTAAACTTGCTAAGGTAGTACATTTCGCATTGAGAATGCCCCAGAAGCTTTCCATGGGACCGTTGTCGAAATACACTGCACGAAATAAGAATAGCCGGTAGATAATAGGTTATAGTAAATAACTAATGTTGCTTTTAGGGATTAATGGCACTTTACACACTTCTAGTAAGGCACCTATTCAGAAAAAAACACCATACTAAAATAAGTTACTTTGTCGGGTCCATTGTTGTAACGAATGCCTACTGAGGGGGCCAGTTGCATTACCAGGATGCCATAGCTCTCTGTTGCTGGGAACATACGCTTAGGAAAGCGGCAGGGATTCTCCGGATAAGTACATTTCAGACAGATAGTACAACCTTCTGTTGAAAGAATTATTGGATTGCTAAATTCCTTACGAAAAATCTCCGCAACTTTTTCAGTAACTGCCTCGTGCGCAATTCTTGCTTCACGCCAACCAGCCATGTCGTACTTCTTCTTTAGCTGAGTCACTGTTGTAAAAATTAGAGCCTGCTCATATTCTTGACATTGCTTTTTGCAGTCTTCGACACTGCCAGTTGCCGGTGGACAGGCCCATGAAGTACCGTACATTCTACATGAGTTTTTTTCGCATAATCCTCTTACTTCCTGTGAAAAAATAACTTCCTCAGCCTTGATAAAAGCGTATTCATGAATTTTGAGAGCCTCTTTTTCTCGGGATATAATTTCCTCTATTTGCATATAAACCACCTCTCGCCTCTAAGAGCCTATTTATAAGAATACAAATGTAGTGTTGGGTTTTATCAAATTAATACTGTGTTATTTGATTGAATCAAGTATATATGACAACTAGTATTTTATGAATGTGAAATCTAATATGAGGTAGGTCAGCTAACATGGCAATTATTACTTTTCTTATTATTAGTTGGATATTCTGGTGTTTTCTTTGATCCACAGTTCACCCAAAGAAGACAGATCTTCCCCCTGACGAGGAAGATCTGTCTTCTTTGTATAACTCAAGTCAAATCGACTATTTTGCTGCTGCTGGGTCAGCTGGGATCTGCACCAATCTACCCAACTTATTAGCACCAGCATAAACCACATAGGTATCGCCTAGGATATCAGACAATCCCTGCTTCCGAGGATGAAATGCACAAACCAGATAACCCAGGTAGGTACCCAGCAACTGTGCCAATATTCTTCCGGCGACTTCCCGCATGATGACTGTAAGCCAGCTGAGAGGATGTCCATCCTTCCTTACGACTTTAATTCCCAGGATCATTTTTCCCAGCGTTTGTCCAAAATACATAGTCATCAAAACAAAATATAGGCTTCCCCAGATACCGGGGAAGAGTGAATTGATGAGAATAAACGATTTGATTGATGTTGTTTCCAGACCTGACGGCCATACAAGGCGGAAAAATATCTGACTGCTCATAGCAATGACCAACAGATCAATGATAAAGGCAAAAAATCTGGTCCAAAATCCCACGACTCTCAGAGTTATAACGTTTCCACTTTCCATTAACTGATGGCCGCTGTGCTCATTAATGATATCCATTGATTAATCACCATCCTTTAGCGGTATAGGTACATAGCTGTAGGTACCGCACTGTTCTGCAAATCCTCTTTGATCCCTGAAAAGTCAAGTCGCGACGACGGAAGGGACAAGAGTGTATTCCAATTGAATAGATCGTCTTTTTTGTATTTAATAACTTTAGGGTTTGTTTCGTTAATCATTTTTGCAGCTTCGGTAATAGCTCCGTCCAAATCGCCTATTTGGTCTATTAAGCCCAGTGACTTGGCCTGCGACGCTGTATAAACCCTTCCATCAGCAATACTGATGACTGCCTGTCGGTCCATTTTCCTTCCTTCAGCCACGACATCTACAAAATAACCATAATACTCATCAATGATCCCCTGCATGATCTGCATTTCTTCCTGCGTCGTATCACGCATGGGATTCAAGATGTCTTTATTTTTACCACTTTTGAAAACCAGCTCCTCAATACCCCATTTATCTGCAAGCTGGCTGTAATTATATGTTGACATAATGACGCCGATTGATCCGGTCATCGTAAAACGATTCGCAAGAATCTTATCCGCCGGCATAGAAATATAATACCCTCCTGAAGCTGCCATTGAACCCATAGATACAACTAAAGGTTTTTGGTATATGTCTTTTAAGCTCTTTAGTTTCTGATAAATTTGATCACTCTCATACACGCCACCGCCAGGTGAATCCACTGCCAGAATGATTGCTTTTATTTCCGGATTTTTAAAGGCGTTTTCGACTTCCTGTAAAAACACCTGTTGATCAAAGGTATTGGTACCGGCTGACAATGCATTGCCCGACTCAATTGTCCCGTCTACGTTAAGAATAGCAATGGTTTGGCCTAGTCCTTCTTGATAAGTCTCAGTACTAAATGGTGATTTTGAAGATAACATTGATAGGGGATCTCCCAATTTTCCTGTCGTTGTTCCAGTTTTTTCCCCTGTAGAAACAACATCTGTACGGATATACACTACTAACAATACAATGATAACAGCTATAGAAACCCAGCGTTTTTTATTCATAACTTTCCTCCTAGTTTATTTAATCGTGCAGCGAGAAGACTCAGAATTTCCGGAATGACACAAATGTAGGCAAAGAAATCGAAAACACTGCGAGGCAACTAAAAAGCACCTGCGAATTGCGCGAGTGCTTTGTCTTATATTTATAGATTTGCAGTTTTTTTCTCTAAAGCCTTAATTCTGCTCTCATAGTCGTTAAAACTATTATCTGCAGCAATAACGAATGACTTAATTATTTGTAAATCTGATTTTACTTTCTTCATATCAGATTCTAATGATTTCTGCCCATTTTCTAGTACCTTCTGTCCATTTTCTAGTACCTTTTGTCCTTCTTCTAATACTTTCTGTCCTTCTTCTACTTTTCCCAACCTATTTTCAATAATCCGCTGTCCCTCAGCCAGGGTTTTGAACATATCCCGAACTTCTTCAAGTATTACGCCCACCTGATTTTCATTCATAAGTTCACCGCCTTCTATATGTTCAAGCCTTTTTATTATACCATAAGTGCGTTTTAAGGGTAATATATTTCGCCTCGATCTTTTCATGCTTGCCACCTCAACGCTGCACAATTCGACTTACTCCCATGCCCTTATCCTCTAAAAGCCATTAGGAAACAAATTCAGGCATCGCATTACTTATTCTGGTAAATTTAGAAATTGCCACCATTTTCATCGAATGTTATATTTGGGTTAGCCAAAATATCCGAAAGGGTGAAAAAATTATGGACTATCAGAACGAAGGTAAGGTTAATGACTACCGTGTTAATTTCCATAATAACGGCAAAATCATTAGCGTTGAAGTAACCTGCTGCGGTGGACATATTGGAGAGATGCGCTTCAAAGACGACGAACGTAAACAATGCTTGGCTTGCGGGACGCTGCATACATTAAAGATCCAGCACAATCACTTTCATATCCGCCAATCCAAGTGAAGACAAATGAAACTAGACGTATACGACATGATGAGCTCTATAACTTGATTGCTATGAAGGGTCTAAGGCATACTAATACCTTAGACCCTTTCGCTAAAAACCATTTATCATATTGGGCAAGGATGTCTTAAAACAGGTTTTCAGACTTTCTTCGGCTGTTACCTGCAAGGCTTCCTTGGTCGTTCCAAAAACAATCACTGTCACACAGAGGGTGGCACTATCTAAAGACCACTCACTCCACCCCTGGGATTGTTGACAACTAATCCTTCTGCCGGTAGACGATAACCATAAATTCTCCTGGCCCTCAACAAAAACTTTAATATGTCCAACAAAATAAGCCTTAGCACTTGTCCAATCCCTGATCTCTTCAATCCATTGAGTGAGAGCTTGTGTAACCCTTTCGGACTTTACCTTTTCTAAAAGCGCCAGGCTGTAGGTCTCTGAAAAAATTGCCGGCTCAGAATGCTTTGTAGAGCACTTAAGTAAATCCTGATCACTCACCATTAGTCACCGCTTTGCCCCAGATTTGAGGATCAACTTCCTCGTGGGCGGATATTGCATAGAAAAGGCCTGAAGGATTGATCCCTTTAATGTCTTCTGAAACTTCCTTAACTTGCTCAGGTTCTAAACAGTCGATTTTGTTCAAGAGAATGACGTTTGCTCCAGTGATTTGTTCTTCTATTAAACCGGGCATGATCGCAGAAAGATCATCCCAGCGTTCTGCATCAGCCACAACAATGGTCTTCAGACTATCTATGCCCTTCCCATACTTAGTAATGGTTTCCGCGATTGTATGGGGGAAGGCCATTCCCGTTGTCTCAATGATCACCCATTCTGGGGATAGCTCCTCCTGAATTTTATTAAGACAGACGGTAAGCTCTGCGTTCAGGGTACAACAGATACAGCCGGCAATAAGTTCCCGAACATTTAGTCCTTCTGCTTTGAGAATCTTATCATCAATGCCCGTTTCCCCTACTTCATTTTCAATAATTACCAAAGAAGGTTTGCCACTAGCCAACTGTTGTACCGAAAATTCTGCTGTCAGATATCGAGCAACTTGCAAGATAATTGAAGTTTTGCCTGAACCCAGAAATCCGCCAAAAAGTAAAATATGCATTGCCTATAACTCCTTACACTGGCATTACGCACCCTTAGTTAAGGGTCCATGTTTATAGAGGGTTGGAGATTTTGAAAATGAAAATCTTGGAGGGAGCACAGCATCTAGGTTTCTTGAGAAGGGTGCGGATATACAAACTTACGTATAACTCCTACGAACAACTAAACCTTAAATTGAGAGCATTCAGCAAATAATCGTTCATAACCTTTGGTCACGCTCAATTCGAGATAGCTAAAGTCTCGGGCCAGCTTTATCATTTCTCGGCGGGTTTCCAGGGACATCAGAGCCAGATAAGCCCCAGTTTTTGAGGAATTACCGATGTAGGTGATTTTATCACGGACAGCCTGGGGTAAAATATCTGTCCCTACCAAACTTTCTATAGATAGATGAGCGCCGAACTGACCAGCCACAATCACCTCATCCAGATCCGAAAATGAGAGATCCATAGCCTTTACCAGGGCCACAAATCCAGATAAAATCGCACTCTTGGCCAGTTGAACCTGGCGCACATCTCCCTGGGTAATGAGGATTTTATGGGGGCCTTCTCCGATACGAATTCGTCGTTTCTTACCATCTAGGTCAAGATAGGGCAGTCTCGGGTCCCCAGCCTCTAACTCCTCAGACTTAACAATATTTCCGCGGGCAGTTATAAACTCATGTTTTAACAATTCCCGGATCGCGGCCATTATCCCACTGCCACACAAACCCAGGGGAGCAATATTTCCGATAACTTTCAGAGCAAAACCCTGCTCGTTATCGAAACGGACTTCCTCGATGGCCCCATCCGCTGCACGCATACCGCAGCTGATATTCATCCCTTCCAGGGCGGGTCCCGCTGCACAGGAGCAAGAGACTAATTTTTCCCCGTCGGAGAGAACGATTTCTCCATTGGTACCAATATCGATAAAGAGTACTTTATCCTTCCTGTTGTGGAGCCCGGCCACATAAGCCCCTGCCACGATATCTGCTCCTATATAAGAAGAAACGGCTGGCAGACAATAGACCCGCCCAAATGAGGATAGGGCAGTTAAACCCACATCCCTTGCTTTAACATCTTTGGCTCCGACAAAGATGGGGGCATAAGGAGCTTTCCCAATCGAGAGGGGATCAACTCCCAAAACCATATGCATCATCGTGCAATTAGCGGCAATCGCGATTTCATAGATCAAGGAGGGGGAGATCTGCTGCCTTTCACACATGGTGTTCAGCATCTCGTTTAAGGAATCTACAATGGCTGTCTGTAACTGATTCCGCCCCTCCTTACCATGTTCGAGAACATAGGTGATGCGGGTAAGCACATCCTGACCATAATTTTTCTGAGCGTTGATGGCCGCTTCGCTATCAATTTCAGCTCCTGTCCTTAAGTCGATGAGTGCTGCTACAACGGTGGTCGTTCCGATATCCACAGCGACTCCGTAAAGTCTTTCACGAGTATCCCCTTTTTCAATCCCAATCAGTTGATCTTGATTGAATACCCCAGTATAGGTTCCCTCCCCCATGGTAATTTGGCGGAGCACATCCCAAGGCAGCTGATTCACACCCAGGGCCGTTGCCAACAACAGTTCATAAGGGGTTTGGTCTTCCAGAGTAGGCTTGATGATCTCAATGGTCTCTTTCCGGATTGCCGGATTGGGTTCATACTCCGGTACATACCCTCCTGTCAGAACCTGGTGATTTTCCTCCTGATCAACGATGTCGATCTCCAAATCCCCTGTCGGATAGCTAAGACAGGCTAAACGGATACCATCTGCGATCTCTTTTGGGGTAAGGCGTTCTTTCTCGTCGGCAGATAGAGGTGTCAAGTCTCCTCCTAAATGTTTAATCTTACACTTGCCACAGCTTCCTCGTCCACCACAGGGACTTTCAATGAAAATCTGCTGGTCAACAAGAATATTTAAGAGATTCTCCCCTTCCCTTATATCATAAGAGAATTTTATAGTTTGTCTGGGTAAGGCAATTGTATGCATGCTAAAACCTCGTTTTCCGGTACACAGCCTCTAAATCCTACACTTCATAAGCTACGTGAGCTTCATAACTATTTTCCTTGAACGGCCCTCAACATTGCCTGGATATTTTCCAGGGAAGACTTAGTTCCTAGACCACAAGCAGGCGCGATAATATCTGACCCGTCTGCCATTACCTTCTGAGTCATAACGCGAATGCGGTCTGCATCAGCAAACTCCAAAGCAAAGGTACTTACATTACCCATCATAGTCTTACCTGGCAACATTTTTTTCGACTCTTTGATGCTGACAATAGAGTCAAAGCTGTGGGCATCAGCACGAAGTTTATTCAGTGGTTCATAAACTTTATGCATCCGTCCGCAGATGTGCACAATAATAGGTATTTCTGGATTTAGCTCGCGGAGCCCATCGATTAATTGATTGAGATAAGTCACTACGTATTCATCAAATAAACGCGGGCCTAAGATTTCCCCTGTGCCACTGGGGTCCGAGATGGCAATCACATCCGCTCCTGCTTCGATCTGAGCCCGACCGAAACTAATCAGACCTTCCGTGACAAACTTCATGAAAGCATGTGCCTCTTCTTTACGGCGTCTTAAAGCCTTATAGTAAACAACCGGTTCAATGAGGGAAGTGGCAACACTGACAGGCCCGGAAAGATTACCGATAATAGGCACCTGATCAGCCTGTTCTTTCAGAATTTTAATGGCATCCAGCACCACTTTTGCCCGTTTGCTGTGGGGCTCTAGGGGAGGTAATTTCCTCCATTGAGAAAGATCCTCGAAGGCATACCCAGTGACATGCGGTTCATAAATGGCGGAACCCAAGTCCACAATAGCACCCAGCTGTTCCGCTTCAATAGTCATACAGAAGGGTACGCCGTAATTTTCGAAACAACCATAATCATACACTGCCTTGGCCAGGCCCGCCATTTTTATAGGATCAGTATGCGCTTCCGGCCAATGAATGTCGGCCTTTTCCATCAAGGCAGTGACCACCATATTCATCATCCCACCCGGGCAAATACAGGGTGAGCGATCAGTCTTTACACCCTTTAGAGCGTTGAGAAGTCTTTCTTTTGAATCCATAAGGACTTCCTTTCTGGTCCTGTTCCAAAGTCTAAACCATTCCCACTAATTGTTTGGCCAAAGTTACCGCCCCGGTGGCGTTAACGGCATAACCATCAGCGTTAATTTGATTACAATAGGCTTGAGAAAGGGGTCCGCCGCCGATCATAACTTTTACTTTGTCTCTGATTCCTTCTTTGACGAGGATATCTACCACCTCTTTCATACCAGGCATAGTGGTAGTCATCAGAGTGGAAAGACAAATTAGCTGGGCATCTACATCCTTTGCTTTTTCCACGAAACTCTGGAGGGGGACATCTCTGCCCAAATCATACATTTCAAATCCGGCGGTTTCGAGCATGATGCGCACCAGGTTTTTGCCAATATCATGGGTATCCCCTTCTACAACGCCGATAACACATCTGTAGTTAACTGCACCTGCATCCTTCTCTTTAGGCAGATGCTCTCTTAAAACATCCAGACCATTATACATAGCATCGGAGCACACCAAAAGGTCGGTAACAAAATACTCTTCTTCTTCATACATTTGACCGGCGCGGTTCATGCCATCAACAAGTCCATGGAGAACCCCGTCAAGTGCTTCGTAACCTGCTTCAATATATTCTTTGGCTATATCGGCTGCATTTTCATCGTCCATTTCAAATACACAATCAGATAATTGTTGCAATAATTCTTCTTTTGACTTAACCATGACCCTTCACCTTACCTTCTAATTTGTTGATTAATGATCCGTTGCGGGTTCATTTAATAACCCTTCATCCATGGGATAGCGTCCATATTTGCGAACTGCTTCCATCATGTGGTCTATATTCTCAACAGGCACATTTTGCGTAATGTCACAACCGGAAGCAATAATATAGCCCATAGGGCTGTCTTTCCCCTTGAGGATACAGGTCTTAACCGATTCAAAAATGTCTGATCTGGAGCCAAGCATCAGCACGTCTACAGGCGGAACATTCCCTAAGATGGGTAAACGTTTGCCCACTTGTTCTTTCACATATTCCAGATCCACCAGGTTATCAATACTCAGCATATCCGGTCCTGTATCCACCATTTCCATGACAATACTCGTCGTATTGCCACAGATGTGATAGCAGCACATACCCCCCAATTGATGTATATAGTCCATCAATTCCGTGGCATAGGGCTTCACGAATTCTACGTATTGGCTCTTTTTCAGGAGGGTGCCTGAGGCAATCGGATCACACATGAGAATAATAATGCCGCGCTCAATATATTCTTTATAAATATCCTTAAGAGCGTCGGTACACAGGCGAAGCAGCCGGTGGATCGAGGCCGGATCTTTACGGGTTGCCCTTAAAAGGTTTTCAGTGGGCAAGATACTGGAGACGGCTGTGAAAGGTCCTGTAATCAATACCCCTGTCGGCACCTCCTGCCCCATCTTTTCCTGGCAGATTTCACAAGCCTCTAAAGTTCTGGCAAACCAAGGATCATTTTCTTTTTTGGTTTTGTTGAAATCCAGTTGATCGATATCTTTAAGATTTTGTAAAACGTGATTTACGATTGCAGGCAGACTATCCTCGGGATCATTCATTTCTGACCCCAGGGCGGTGCCTATCCCGTGCAGACCATATTCAATAATCATCATATCGTTCCCATAACGTTGATAACAGTCGATTTGGGACTGGGCCTGCTTGAGTGCCGAAGCACGTTTTTCTCGATGGGTCATCCCTGAAACTCTGTGGGAGATGGAAACTAAGATTGGCATCGCCAGGATGCGATCCATTTTTTCTCCTTTCATAAAAGCTTGAAGCCGTTCATTGGGTGTCATTTGGTCTTGTTTATGCATAGCAGTTCCCCCTTTTGACTTCTGTTAATCAATACCGAGACTCCCCTTCTTGTAAGTGGGTGTTTGATGTTCAGCTTTAGCTGAACAAGGTCACTGGAAATTAAGATGTTCGAAGCTTTAAGGTCTTGATTTGGGCATCCTTGAGCATGCTATTACGATTATGGATACAGACATTTCCTACAAAGTTAACTTGACCTCGCAGTTCCAAACAGGCTTGGGCATAGGACATGGGTTCAGGCAAAGGGTAGCTTTCCCACTCAGCCATTCCCAGCGCCGTTAACTGAAGGGCAGTCTTAGGACAGAGATGCATTACCACCTGCCCGCCAATTATCTTCAATGCTTCTTCCACAAAAGGTCTAGAAAAATGTCGTCCCTGCAATTCAAAGTATTTGGGCCCAAGGATATTCAGCCCCCCCACAGGATCTTCAAAGGCAATGAAGTCCACTCCAACTTCGAGGGATTTTTCAATATACCGTAACAGCTGAAGGCGTATCTTCTCTACTACTTTTTCAATGACTTCGGGATTTTTTCTCCAGATCTTAAAGACTCTGCTAATATCGCTTAAATTGTTTAAGATCGTCATTGGGCCGCAGATCTCAATGCCAACCGCTTCCTTGGCTGCTTTAAGAAGTTTCACTGCTTCCAGGGTCTCTTTTAAGCGACCTTTCTCAAAATCTAAAGCGGGTAAGCCCAACAAATCTTCTTCATCTTGGCACACCGGTTCCCGACAGCGTGGCCCAATGGCTGCCGTTCCCAGCTTGATATTGCCGCCTAAATTTTCCGCTTCAACGGTATGACAGAAAGGCACCATACAGAGGGTGCCTCCTTCTGCTTCTCGCAGGGTGCAAGCAATCCTGGCCATCCCTTCTCCATAAGTGTAAGCCTCGGGAAAAGGCAAACCCACCTTTTCCACCACTCTCTCTGTGAAACCGCTGGTATCTGATCCTTCAGGGCATTTATAATTTGTAAATTGGATCATAGAATTCCTCCTTACTATATCTAGACGTTATGTTTAAAACGAATTATCATAACCATTTAATAATGTTCTAGCCTAACTAAAAAATTATACCATGTCTCTTCAAATTTTTGTGTAAATTTTACTGAATCTACTAATCTTTTCGAATAGAAGATAAGAATGGCATGAAAAGGTCAAATAAAATAACGCCCCCACTCGGGGCGTTATTTTGGTGTTAAGTTCAGAATGCAAATGACCGTGCATTTAACATTGCTTGATAGAGATTTCATTTGTGTTTCTAACGAAACTACATACTTTGACAGTTCTTCCTCAAGGTATTCCCGAACAAAAGAAACCACCTCTGATGGATCTTCCCTGTTTGGGTGATAGCTTATAAAACAATCATAGTATCGTTTACGATCACTGAACTTAATGTTGTTTTTCGGATACCTCTCGATAGATCTCCAGCACAGCTTTATTAATAATTGCTCCAAAATAAGCAGTAATAATTGCTCCGATGACAATGCCATAGAAGCCCATGGCTGCTAAAGGGTGAATACTTATCCCCACAAGAGAAAACAAAATCCCAAAAGAAAAGGCCATCTTGATGGTTAAACCTAAGTTTTTAAACAAGAAACTAATTCCAAGTTTAAAATTATCCCTTATACTTACTTGATCAACAACCATTGAGTACTTTACGTAAACTAAAGCAACATATCCCAAACTAAAATAACCAAATTCCCTTTTAATTAAGATCAAGAGAAAGGGGATAACCTCCAAAAGCGCAAGGATAAAAAACTTAAACCATAATTTATTACCCTCTCTGAAAAAGTCTTTGACAGTTACCCTTTTATACCCAGCTTGGCCAATAACGGACATATAACCACTATTCAAAAAACTTGTGACAAGAACAATCGATAAAAGAAGTAACACGTTAGCCAGGTTGACTTGATTTATAACTCCTTGAAAAGGGCTCAAATAATTATACTGAAAGATCAGAGACGGGAAATCTTCCAAGATATATCTAATACTAGGTGGGGCTGAAATAAACCCTATTTTTAAGTTGAATAGTCTGGAGATAGGCTGGTATTCACTCTTCAAAATTCTTTCAAAAAGACTTAGTTCGCCAATATCTAAAATTACGGGCAGCAAAATAATCCAAATAACTTTATGAATAGCTTGAAACTGTTCGTTTAATTTATCAGTTATAGACATTCGCTCCGCTCCTTTAGACCAGCTAATTTGTGATATAATTAATTATTATACCATATTATGGAGGGGGGTATTGGTCCAAGATATGAAGAAATACTTTATGTTCTTCTTTACACTTGTCGTATTATTGGCTACTGCTTTCACTCAACTTTCCACCTACAAGGCACTTCCTAAGCCCAACTTTCGGGAACCTTTTCTTGAATTTACTTCTTCAAAGTTCGGCCAAATTAAAAATATTGTTTGGCTAGATAATTCTATATTAACTGAAAACGCTGTTTTAGTTTTAGCGACAAATCTCAAGGATGATATTAGTTATTCTTACCTATCCTATTTAGATGTTGCTACCGGTAAGAGTACACTCTTAGCAGAATTTCCGACTCACCAATACCTTGAGGATGTTATTTTGTTTGCTAGTCCCTTCTCAGAAAAGAGTATAATTACAGCTTACAGAGATGGAGTGGTTAAAACTACCCTCTCCAGGGATGATAAGCAGAATTTGTATCCTAAACAGGAGCTCATACCCATCGATGGTTTTAATGAAGCTAATAGTATGGATTTCAAAGGTAACCTCTATTACTCTAGAGCCAATGATAATTTACTATATGTAAAGAATTTTGAGCAAGGGGCCTTTCCTTTTTTCGAAACAAATAGCCCAGCCAACCAAGATATGACCTTCTTGCGAAAACCCTATCAAGTAATCAATGCCAACACCCTAGACCGTACCCTTACCTATACAACACTTACTAGTAACGGGATTGACCTCTACTCCATGGCTTTTGATGGTATGCCCTTAACCATCTCTAATAACCCACTTGTAATCAAGGTTGTTCAAGCACAAGCTATCGAGGATGGATACGGTTTTATCGGTATGAGTTTGAACAATGACTCCCCTAGCTCAGCTAATGATCAAACCTTAAATATTTTTATGGTTAGAAGAAACAGATCCGATAACCCAAATATGCTTAAATTGGATACTATTCCTTTTAACACAGATCCTCTAGGAGCTGTGCCTGCTGTCTCCTCAACTACCTACAATCAGGATTATTCATTAATCTATGCCAGTTATGATGCGAACCATAGGGGTAAGCTAAAGATATGTAGTTATGAACAAGAACCCAAAGTTATCCTCGAAGATGAGAATCTCTTTGGGCCGGTTAACATTGCCAGAAAAAGCATACCTGATCCCACAATCCCTGTAGTGAAAGGTGATTTCAGAAGCAAATATATTCTTTACTTCACTATAGAGAATGATTTGGTCAGAGCAAAGATCTGTGACGAACAGGGGAAGTTAGTTAAAGATCTTACCGAAATGCTTATAGGGAATGTGAATTAAAAGGGGTGGGATATATTGTCTTCGGAGGAACTCCACAGACTGATAAATTTGGATACTATAGAAACGATGTTTATATTAGCGACTTTCATTCTATTGACAGCAATCGTTCAAAAACTAAAACCAACATTTTCACTATCCTATAACAAAAATAGTAAGCCCTCTTATCTCAAGGCCAAAATGATTGCTAAATTAGTTGCATCAGCTAGCATATATTTAGGTGGATTGTACTACTATTATTTCATCGATCTTTCTGAAAGATCATGGTTGAGCATGTGGGCCTTACCGATTTCTTTTATTATGTACAATACATACATATGGGTATTTACCAATATTTCCAAGAGAAGAGATAGATGCAAAAATCTCTAGGAGTTCAAATAATCACCTATTCACGCCTATTCTTTTAGACAAAAAGACGAAACTTATCCCTAGACTATTCGCCGAACGCAAGGTTAATTTTTTTCCAGATTCCCAGAAACAGGATAAGTCCTGCCAGACTGGTGAGTCCTTCTGAAATTGTGTTCTCCGGTAGAAGATCCAGTTCAAACAGGGAATCAGGCAGTCCCTGTTTGAGGCGAAGCCCCCTCATTCGTAAAAAGAGGAACAGTACTAATTTTAGCTATTTTTGTTTTTAACAGCCACCCATATTGCAAAACCATTGCAGATTCTAGAAGGGGTGGCTAGCAGAATTGACGGCAGCGATCTGAGCGTAACCAGCATTGATGTGCAATCACAGGATGAAATGGGGCGTTTAGCACGGACCTTTGAAACGATGGCAGGTAATCTACGCAATCTTGTGAAGAAAATCGATACGTCTTCAGAGCTGGTAGCGGCATCGGCAGAGGAGATGACAGCCAGTGTCGACCAGTCATCTCAAGCCGCGAATCAGGTTGCGGGTTCAATTTTAGATGTCTCTAAAGGCATACAAGAGCAGTTGATCGGGGCCAACGATACTTCCACCGTGGTACAACAGATGTCGGCAGGCATTCAGCAAAGAATCCTATTACCAACGCATAGGTATATGCTTTATTTAAATTTGGACTCGTATCATACGCTACTCACTAAGGCGCGGTAATACCCGGGTCAATTTTCCGGGAATTTTGAGCAACTCATCCTTTTCTAGCTGCCCGCCGCAGGAATAATAGTAGCCATTGTCCTGCCAATCGAGCATATATTTGACACCCGCTAAATCTATCTTAATGAGTCCTCCGGTTGCTTTCCTGCCGTCAAACTCAAGTTCTACGGGTTCTTGACTAGCATTTGGAGGTAGATTGGTATGCGGCACCGGCCCTTGGGTAACAATCAACAACGGGTTCTGCTCACCTAGGACGAAATACATACTGAGCAGAGCACCTTTACCCTCTTTTACTTCAATCCATTGGTGTTTGATCTTATAATTCTGACCCTCCAAAATATAGGGCACTTGATCAAAACGCTCTGCTGCCTCCGTCAGGATTATATCCTGAGGAAGATTGAGAACTTGAGTGTTTTCCTCCTCAATAGTTACCCCTTCAGGAAGATCTAGTTCAAACAGGGAATCAGGCAGTCCCTGATTGAGGCGAAGCTCCCTCACTTCCCTGCGGTTTACCAGCTCTCCTTTGACATTATAATATTCAGTTCGTATTGGCATCCAGGTTTCTTTGTCCATCCAGTGATGCGTATTCATTTCCCCCAGCCCGGGGACTTTTTCACTGAATTGCACATGAAGAACGGGTCGACCTTGCAGGTATTCCGTACCTAAGATCCGGCTAGATTTATTCTCGACCATGGCCTTGAGGCTGTCCGGGAAATTAAAGTTGCCGCGTTCTCTGTATTCCTGGCTTAAGATAAGTTTACTGACTTGGCGCTTATCGGCAAGCCAACTCAACATAACTCCGTCTTTCATAATTACCGTTATGGGCCCGGTTACCCCACTGTCCCCGTCTGTCCGATAGCAATCGGGCTTTTTAAACCAGATATGGGAGGTCATGGTGGTCGGTTTTCCCTGCTCAAAGAAAGTAGCATCCACGATTTCCTCGTAATCCTCTGTTTTCTCTATCACCGCCTGCACCTTATCCTTAATCTCGGCTACGGAAAGGGTTATTTTTCCGGTTAATGAATGCAAGAATGTCAAAAAGTCCTTCTGCTTTTTCATCTCCTCTTGCCAGGCAGGGTTTTGCGAAAGTTCTTGCTCAAAAGAATTTCTGGCCGCTGCCTCCATGGTTCCTTCCAAATAGTCACAAATTCGATCCTTGATATCTGATGACTCTAACGTCATGTCTAATCGCTCCTTTGGCTTTTTTCGATAATCTTTCAGTGTCTCCTGCAGACGGGCCCGAGCCCGAAATAACCGAGACTTGACTGTTCCCAGAGGTAGATTGTATTCTTCAGCAGCTTCCTGTAAATTCAATCCTCGCAGATCAATATCAAGTAGGATTTGCTGTTGTTCCAGAGGAAGCCTTTTAATCGCCTGCCCCATTTCCAACTTTAGCGTGACTGCATCCTCGACAGACAGTTCCCCGGTAGTTAGAAGTTCCGGTGATATCCCCGGCATTACCCTGCTGCTGAAACGCAGCAACAGGTATACTTCGTTGGTTAATATCCGCCGCCACCAACCGGTAAAAGCAACCTCATCTTTTAAGCCTGACAGGTTATTAAAAACCTTAAGTATAGTGTTTTGGACGGCATCCTGGGCCAGATCTTTATCTCTCAGCAGGCAGAAAGCCTGTTTAGAAGCATGGGGATAGATTTCCCGGATTAATACTTCCCAAGCGTCAAGGTCACCCTGCCGAGCCCTCCCAATTAGATCTTTTTTCACGCTTTGATCCTCACCTCAACTATTTCAATTGGAAATGCATTTCAGTACTTAGGATTCATGATAGGGTTAAAAAGTTCCACAGTTGTAAAAAAAATATTACGAGCCTAGTCTAGTCATTTATATATATTTTCTGTTTTTGTATATAACAAAGGACTTTTTTATAAAAAATCCAATAAAATAGTAATATTCCTATTACTATACTATTTTTTACATTAAGACTTCAAAGCTGCATTCTCTGCCTAATCTTAGGCACTACTTTATTACAGACCCAGCAACAGAACGCTCCATATATTTCCAAGCGGTACAGAGGTAAGCAATCGTAGAAAAGGACTGACGTGTTGCAATCACGCCAGCCCGCCAGATTGTCTAACCAAACGGTTAGCCCGAATTAGAGATTACAAGAAATAACCGCCATCCGACTAGGGGCGGTTATTTCTTCTTCATTATACAGCATAATTTTAACTTGTTCCTCAGATTTTTCTTAGTGGCAGAGTCCTGAAATTCCGCTGTTTCTTACCAGTCGTCACTCTTAAACTCTAATAATCCAGCTTGTTTTGTCAGATACAGTTGTTGATTATTCCACAAAAATTATGTTACTATATTCATATCATTCAGTTAAGGAGGTGTGGTAGGATGAATCGTGATTTTGCAATGCTCCGTCTTGAACAGTTGCCAGTAACAATTTTCGGAATTATGTATGCAGTTTCATTTAACGGGATAGCTGTGCCCATTTTTAAGCAACTGAGTACGGATCAACAAAATCACGAAATGACACGCCTACCATGACCCGCAACGAAACCTTAAAGCTGCGACCGTAGGGACATTTCCCTGCGGTTTTTTTATGCTTAAATCCGTGAAAGTGTCATTTCCCTAAAGGAGAATGAACATGATTATAAATTTTCAACACATTAAACTATCTTTTGGCACCAATGAAGTGCTTACCGACGTCTCCTTTGAAATCAGGCAAGGAGAACGAGTAGGCCTAATAGGCCGTAACGGAACAGGAAAGTCCACAATCTTGAAATTAATCATAGGATCCCTTCACCCTGAACAAGGGCAAATCGCCATACGCAAAAATGCCAGGATTGGTTTCTTGGCTCAGGCCCCCGAATATAACGACAACATGAGCGTCTATGAAGTATTGGAACAGTGCTTTCAAGAAATAAAGAAGTGGCAGCACCAACTAGAACAATTCGCGCAAAAAATGTCCGACCCCATGAACACCGAGAATAAACTTAGTCAGCTTATACTGGAATATGGCAAACTTCAGGAAAAGTTCGAAGAGGCTGGTGGATACCAAATCCCTTCCTATATCGACGGGATTGCCATTGGACTCGGTATCACGGCAGATTACTATCCGCGGCCATTTTCCTCTTTATCCGGCGGAGAAAAAACGAAAGTGGGCTTAGCTGCCTTACTATTGACCCAGCCTGATATTTTATTACTAGACGAACCAACCAATCACCTGGACATGTCTTCCATCGAATGGCTTGAGACCTTTTTAAATAACTATAAGGGCACCATTATCGTTGTTTCTCATGACCGCTACTTTTTAAATAGAGTGATAACTAAAATCATTGAACTTGATGACAGGGAAGCCGTAACTTATCAAACCAACTATACGGACTATCAGATAGAAAAAGAGAGCCGCTTGCTCTCTGAGTTTACAAATTATCAAGAACAACAGAAAAAGATTAGAAAGATGCAGGAATCCATCAAACAATTAATTGAGTGGGGCAACTGCAATCCGCCGAATCCCGGTTTTCATCGCCGTGCCGCATCAATGCAAAAGGCCCTAGATCGAATGGTTAAATTAAAGAGACCGATCTTAGAACGCAAAAAAATCGACCTGCATCTCGAACAAAGTGACCGTTCCGGAAAGCAAGTGATTTCACTGGAAGGAATCAGCAAATCCTATGCTAACCGCTCGCTTTTCTGTAAAGTCAGTGCCCAGTTATTCTACGGCGATCGAACCGTCCTCATCGGAAAAAACGGCTGCGGTAAAAGTACTCTTCTAAAACTAATCTTAGATCAGGAAAACCCAGATCACGGTGAAATACGTCTTGGCTCACGAGTTGACATCGGATATCTTTCTCAAGACAGTGCACCCCTCAAGTCCGACCAAACCGTCCTTCAATATTTCCGTGCAGAACTGGACATGGAAGAAGGTGAAGCCAGAAAACAGTTATCAAAATTTCTCTTCTACGGTTCCGACGTCTTCCAGAAGATTAGCAGTTTGTCCGGTGGAGAATGGAGTCGGCTGCAACTAGCATTACTTATGTACCAAAGGCCAAATCTGTTATTGCTCGATGAACCTACGAATCACCTGGACATTGATTCCCGGGAAGCTCTGGAAGAAGCCTTAGAGGAGTTTCCCGGCACGCTTCTGGCAGTCTCTCACGACCGGTATTTTATCAATCGTTTGGCTCACAAGGTTTGGGTGCTTAACCAAGGCGAGATTACTGCGTACTTGGGGAATTATAATGACTATCTGGAAAGAAAGAACCAACAAATTATTAAGCTCGCAGGTAAAACAGACAGTTCGTATAGCCTTTCTATTGAATGTGACCAGCAGGTTAAAGCGTCTGATCCAAAGACGGCTAATCCAGATAAATCAGCCACTCAACTAGAAAAGGAAATAACCGCACTGGAACAACAAATTCTCAATATTGAGGTACAAATGTCTACTCCTGCAATTTCTTTTGACTCATCAAGACTAGCTTCATTTCAGGATGAACGGGAAACAATTGAAAGCCGACTTAATTTTTTGTACGAGAAGTGGGTTAGGATATCTGAGAAGTCCTAGAAACTCATGAGTAATGGTTATTTCGAATTCATCCTCCTGATCTCCAATCTGCAATAATTGAACTTATTGGTAAGAAAAGAAATCCCCTTGACATCTTTCAAGTTGAACAATGTTAAAAACAATCGAAAGGAAGAACAAAAACTAAATTAACGGAGCGTATTCGGAATTACTATCTTTTGTTCTAATTGAAGGAAATAGAGGATAAATGTGTAATTAATACGATATATCAATGTTCATGTAACCACATGTCGAGTAATATTGGGGGGAGAGAGTTACCCTAATCAGTTCGACGAAGGTACGAATAGTGCTAGGAAAAAATACGAGTTCAAAATGAAATAAGGAGGACTACTATGCACGTTGCATTCCGAAAAATCATGCTCATCAACCCACCTGCGGATCTCCGGCTTTGGGAACCTCACAGCGAAAATCTCGGTCTCGGTTACTTGGCTGCCGTTCTCAGGCAGTTAGGATACCAAGTTACCATTCTTGATGCGTCACTTTTCCGGCTCGGTGTGTCCGCAACGCTCAAATACGTTCAGGACCAAAAGCCAGATCTGGTCGGCTTTCGTCTGCTCCAAGTCAACATGCCAATTGTGATCGACCTGGTGGAGCGTCTGCGTCGCGGAGGCTACACAGGACATATTACAGCGGGCGGGCCAGTCGCTACGATGATGGAGTCTGATATTCTAGGATTAGTTCCAGGCCTGGATAGCCTCATGGTTGGGGAGGGCGAGGAAACGCTGCCGGAGCTGCTGGAGGCCCTCAACTCGTGCGGCTCCCCGAGACCCTCAGGAGATTCTTTAACTAAGATACTCGGCCTGCATTATCGGGATGGCGACACGGTTAGGGCCAACGGACCTCGCCCTCTCATAGAGGATCTCGATGCGCTGCCTTTCCCGGCTCGGGATACGCTGCCACATATCCTCAGATGGGGCCGACTGCCAATGGTTATCTCCTCCAGAGGGTGCGATGGGCACTGTATCTTTTGCTGTCCAGCTGCAATGAATGCTAAATCGCCCGGGCCAAAGTGGCGCCCACGCAGCGCCGGCAACGTCGTCGACGAGATCGAGGAACTGCAGCGACGTTACAAGGTGAGCCATCTTGATTTTTTAGATGATAACTTCTTCGGCCGCGGTGAGGTGGGGGTTCGGAGGGCCTGGGATTTTATCGAGGAATTGCGGCGGCGTGATCTGCGTTTAAAGTTTTCGATAGAGTGCCGGGTAGACAACGTGGAGGAAGACCTTTTCAAGGCTTTGCGTGACATAGGGTGCGTAGAGGTTCGCATGGGCATCGAGTCAGGCGTTCAGCGTATACTCGACCGCTACGGCAAAGGAACGACAGTCGAGCAAAACCGCCAGGCTTTGCTCAAGCTAAAAGAGTGGGGCCTGCCGACTAAAATCGGGTATATCCCGTTTGATCCGACGTTATCTTTCAATGAACTTATGCAAAACGGGGAGTTTCTACGCTCGGTTGGTAACCCCGAAGCTTTTAACTATAGTAAGATCGAAGCCGGGGTTGGGACTCCTCTGGAACGCCTGTTCGAGAAGGAGGGGCGCCTGACCAAACCCAAGCCGTGGATGTGTGATTACACGTTTGATGAACCAGCCGTGAGCTTTACGTGGAAAGTAGTTCAGGGATATGCAATGGTCAAGCAGACAGCCTTACAACTAGCCGATGGGTGGAAAGTAGGGCTTGCTGACCTCCAGGCCTTGCTCCGTGGGGAGAGAATCAGATGAGTTAAGTCTGGGTTCAATTCTGCCTTTAGGAGTCAAGACAGGCAAACTTTAAATTAAAGCATACACACTTAGACGCTTTTGTGGTAGTTCTCGATACAGGGGTGCAATTCCCCAAGGTTATTCGGCAAAGCCTCCTCCTGCAGATATTTGAAACTCTACAGGAGGAGGCTTATTCTGTGCTGAATTATTCAAGACCATTGAAGAATATTTAAAAATAATAAATTAATTCTTTACTTATATTAATATTTAATTTATAATAATTATAACATTATAATTACACACTTCACCAGATGTTTATACCTAAGGCTCTATTCTTCTTTAGCTTTAACCAGGTGTAAAAGAATCTATTTAAATTATTTTAGGAGGAGATTTTATGACATCTTATATTGAAACAGTAAAGACACAGTTTAGAGATCGGAAAGTTGCTTTATTGGTGATCATCTTCACAGTAACAAGATTAATCTATGGATGGGCTTGGGTAGAGTCTGCTTCGCACAAGTTAGCTTGGTTTTCTGATGGCAAACTAAATTCAGCCGGAAAAATTGAAACTCTCATTACTAATATAGCAGGTCCAAAGGTTACCAACTTCGATCCACTATACATTAACAAAGGATTTTCTTGGCTAGCGCAAAATATCTTTCTAAGTATGCCAGGTGTGACAGATACCTTAGTAGTAATTTTCGAACTGTTAGTGGGTTTATCAATGCTCCTGGGATTTCGGATATTCTGGTTTGCTCTTTTAGCAATGTTTATGAATGTACAGTTCCTAGCCGGTGGGTCATTTAATAATTTTGGCTACATTTGGACTAACTTAGCATTTTTAAAATTTGCTCCCTATGCCGAACTTCTGGGAGTAGGAGGATTCCTGAAATACAAACAAAATAAGGAATTATTAAGCCAAAGCAAGGAACTATCAACCACTTGATTCAAATTCAGACCGATCAGGATACAATTGTATTCCTAAGCTCAAGACAACTACACCCTACGACGGGATAGCTCCACCCGTCGGGGGTGTATTTTTTTAAAAATTTACTTTATAGTAAGAAAAGGAGCAATCGTGCGACGAGGGGGGTATCAATCAATGGAATATTTACTGGAAATGCTTAAGTGGATTCAATCTATCAGAAATCCTGTGCTAGACCAGGTTTTTACTTCGATTACCGTATTGGGTGAAGACTATTTTGCTATTGCGATTTTATGCCTAATATTGTGGTGTGTGAGTAAAAAGTCCGGTTACGTGATTGGCTTTGCCTACCTGACATCTTGGATATTCAATTTTTCTTTGAAAGAGGCTTTTAAAATACCAAGACCTTTTGTACTGGATAAAAGCATTATCCCTATAAGACCAGAAACAGCCACAGGCTATTCCTTCCCCAGCGGTCATACTCAGGGTATATCGGCCTTGAGCACAGCCGCAGCATCAGCATTCCGAAGAAGATGGATCTATGCTGCAGGGATCATACTGGTGATCCTTATGGCTATGTCCAGGCTCTATCTAGGAGTCCATACACTTCTGGATGTAGCGGTCGGAGCAGTTGCGGGTTTTGCCTGGGTATATGCCGCCAATTTTGTATTCAGCTATGCCGAAAGGACAAACCGGAAGGCACTGCTGCTAATCCTGTTTATTCCAATGCTGCTGGGTATGATTCTTGTACGAACCCATGACTATTACAAAATCGCCGGAACCTTCTCCAGCTTTATCATCGGGTACCTGCTGGATTCCCGGTACATACATTATGAAGCAAAGGGCCTGATCTGGCAGCAGGTTATTAAGTTTATTCTTGGTATGACCATACTGATTGCCCTTAAGATTATTGTCAAGGAAGTACTGGGCGAAACCCTTACATCAGATTACATACGCTATCTTAGCATAGGATTTTGGATAACCGTTGCAGCTCCCTTGCTGTTTAATAAAATGTTCGCCGCAAAACCCTATGATACTGCCGATAAAGTTAACAGCCAAATTTAGTATCTTTACTCTCAGGAAGGTACCTTCTCCCCTTTTGTTTTCCACGGTGTAGAATATGACTAGGCTTACAGCCCCAACAGCGGAAGAAACCCGAATAGTCGTAATGAAGGCGACCATCAGAAAACATGGCACGAGAGTAGTCCATAGCTATTTAAGTTTATTTTCATCGCATTCACAATACCCTCCTGTCCCATTATATAATGG
>JGI2924J29684_1077941_pt1 | contig 26027 bp, 24 predicted proteins | sample BenlonsequencITS_FD_29684 | JGI IMG/M metagenome (IMG submission 29684)
CCCGCCGGTGGCTTATTATCCATCGGCAAAGACCCTAAAGGAATAACACACCCATTTTGCCAATTTGCCTCAGCAGCGTCTCTTAAATATTTTTCTTCATCGCTGGTAAGCACTTGCATTTTTTTTTGGAGTTCATATCCGACCAATATTGGCGTTGGTCTTTCTTTGCGTAGTTCCCGAACAGCAAAGTCAACTTCTTCATATTTTTCATTCATATAGTGCTCAGCCCAATCGTCACTCATTGTCGAAATGAATTTAAGCGGGGCATCAGCTCTAGAGAAATTCAACGTGTCTAGATATCCAAAATTAAAAGACCAGAATCCTTTATTCTCAACAAAACCTTGAATAGCTTTCGTTATTTCTTCCTGACTTTTGGCGGACTGCAAACGATCACAACCATCCATGAAAGTTTGACTAAACATGGTATTCACGGCCTTCTTCACAACAACAGACGTCGAATACCAAATAGACTAGCTCAAAAATGAATAAACTCAATTCGATATTTCCATCAAAGTCACACACTGTGCAGCTGCGATAAAAACATCATCTTCATTTTTAGCAAAAAAATTAAAACTCTTTTTTCTTCAATTAAGCGAGCATTAAAGAGTCTGATGCAAATTAGGGTCATAGGCACACACACTATTGAGGTTCCATTAGATGCTACCATCTAAATTTAGAATGTCTGCAGCTACCCTTCTCATGGGTTTGATCAAAGCTGATCAAACAATCAATGATCAAGAAGTAGACGCAGCCTATGATTACCTGAACAACTTAGGTTCTGATGAACCTGAGCGCCCGTGGGCACCCGGCGATAATGCTGCTTTGGGTCGCACATCTGGCAACCGCCTAAACGAAGCCTTGGGGGCCTTGCGTTATTCTCCTGAAGAAGACCGCATGGACCTTATGGAAGCACTCTGGCATGTCGCTGCTGCGGATGGAAACATCCACGAAGCGGAAGAGGAATTCGTCGCTAGCGCTGCTGAAGCACTCGACCTTCCAAAATCTGTGGTTCAAATTATTCGTCCAGCAATGGGTGATGCTAATTTTGAAATCGCACCGCGTCTCAGCGCCTAATTACAGCGCTTTATTAGATTATGAACACGCCGCCTTAGACCTTATGTCTTGGGCGGCGTTTTTATTTCACTCTCCAACCTGCCCCAAACTAGGTGTTTTTAAGGATGTTGGTGCCCCCCATTGCAATGCAGCTTCACGTGCAGCTTCATTTTTGGGGCGCGGCACAAGACCAGATTGAGTCGCAACCACTTCATAGACAGCTCCATCCGCCATTGGTGCATAAGCACCATTTCCGTATATGGCATCTACAGCTTTGAGGTTTTTGAAAATTTCATTCTTGCGAGACAATTGATAGATATCGAGTGCAGCAGATGTACCCACAGGTGATAAATCAAAAGCTTTTGGGGGCGCGTTGTTTTCTTGATTCACTTCATCAAATCGCCCTTGAAGACGATCTAAACGAAAAATAGCATCATACCCGGTAACATTCGCCCAAGGTTTCCACTTCAGAAAACGGGCATCAACACGAAAAGCATCTCCCGTCAGTTCAAAAATGACAGGTTCACCAAAGTCTTCGCCTTGCCCAGTTGGCACGCGCATCGTCGCCGTAAATGCTTGCGGACTAGTTTGTGAAAAAGTAATTTCTGCGGCCGGACGCTCATAGGTTAAACGTGCATAAGTCTGCAAATTCATACCCGCCAAAACAGCCACAGCTGTACCGGATAGAAAGACACCCCCAAACAGGAAACGGCTCAGACCGGAAAACATCTTGAATCGGAATAAACGACCTAAGCCGCCGCCAACCATCAACACACCAATAAGCCCTGTTAGTGCTGGAATCGCCCACCAAATTGAAATATTCATCACAGCATTACCCCTTTGATGCAGCAAACTAACGCGCCCATGGCCAGCTTGTTCCAAGACATGCAGAAATTAACCTGTCATTAACTTGGTTGTTCCGCTCTTAACACGTGATGAATGGATTAGAACAGTCAGATTCATGCCATGAATGAAAAACGGGACTAAATTTCACCTCGATAGCAAACAAAATCAATCTAAAGATGAATATTTCAACGGAACATAACCCATGCCCCATTCTCCAAATTTTACTCTAAAAAGCAGCCTTAAAAGTAAAAAGCACATCCGAACCAAGTTCGAACGTGCTTTCTAACCGCTCATTGTAAGGAGCCTCAAATGCCCTAGAAAGGACGAGGACGCCCATTACCTTTTTCAACGTGTAGGCCGCATTCGGTTTTATCCATACCCGCCCAGCGACCTGAACGAAGATCATTTGGATCTTCAGCAGGCTGCGTACATGGCCAACATCCAATTGAAGGATATCCCTGTTCTAGCAATGGGTGACGCGGTAAATTCCGGTTTTTGAAGAATAATTGCACATCTTCAGGTGTCCAAGACGCGAGTGGATTCACTTTATAGCGACCAGCTGCAAATTCAAACACAGGCAATTGCATACGTTCACCACCATGAAAACGCTTCCGTCCAGTGATCCATGCATCATACCCATGCAAAGCAGGCTCTAGCGGTCGCACTTTGCGAATTTCACAACACACATCTGGATCGGTTTTATAAAGATCGTTTTTTGGATCTTCGATCAAGCGCTCTTCTTCATCAGGATGAATAGTTTTCACACCTGTTAGGCCGAGAAATTCGACCAAATCATCACGATATTGAAGTGTCTGATGAAAGTGCATGCCTGTATCAATAAAAAGAACAGGAAAAGATGGGTCCACATCCGCAATCAACGCCAACATCACAGCGCTTTCCGCACCAAATGAGGACACATAACAAATGCGTTCACCAAATTCGCGCTTACGCGCAGCACGGATGATGGTCTGTGCAGACGCATCTCGTAATTCTTTATTCAAACGGAACAAGCGATCTTCGCGTGTTTCATTCGCAGGAATGGTTCCAGTATCGGCCATTAAAGATAGCCTCCTTATTCTGACACCGTTTTTGAAGCCGCATGACGACGCTCAAAAATGGGGACAGTTGCACCTGACGTGCGTTGATATGCATATGTGAAATCGGAGATCGCATCTTCGACCACATTTGACGCTTCACCTGAAGTGGGTTCAAAAACGAAACTGTCAATACCACAACGCGCCATTTGATCCATTTGATCACGCAAAACCTGCCCAATCGCACGCACTTCACCTTTAAACTGAAGGCGGCGGCGCAAAAGCTGAGCCTGAGAATAACCGCGACCATCTGTGTATTTACCAAATGTCACCTCAACCAGAGACAACCGGTCAATCACATCCGTCAACTCAAGCGCATCATCAGCTTCGCTTAAGCGCACCCCAATGTCGCCATTGCGCGCAAGAATCGCGTCTTTCTCAGCTTTAAAGCGCTCCAAAGATACACATACAGGTCCGTCCGTCGGAATAGCTTGGCCTTCTTCAACACACACAAAAGCATCTTCAATAATGCCAGCTTTGCCGTTCTCGAATTTAACTGTCGGCATAAAGAGCCTCCTTGAATGGCTCAGCGCCAAGGCGCTCCAGCGTTGAGATAAATTTTTCGTCAGATGCTTCACGAATTTCCAAATATTTCTTGGCCACACGTTCCAGCGCCGGCGTCACTTCTTCATAGCGAAGTCCCGGTCCTTGAATGTCTCCAATACGTGCTTTTTCATCAGCGCGCCCACCAAAGGTGATTTGGTAGAATTCTTCACCTTTTTTATCGACGCCTAGAATACCGATATGGCCAACATGGTGGTGACCACATGCATTGATACAGCCAGAAATATTGATGTGTAGCTTACCCAATTCGCGGTCATATTTGGAAAACATGTTTTGGATTTCCATCGCAACCGGAATCGAGCGCGCATTCGCAAGGTTACAATAATCAAGCCCCGGACAACAAATCAGGTCAGAAGCCAAATCCACATTATCAGCCCCAAGACCAGCATCATCTAGTGCAAGATAGACATTATAAACTTCATCCAATTTCACATGTGGCAGCACAATGTTTTGAATGTGGGTAATGCGTAAATCATCAAATGAATATGCTTTAGCAATATCAGCCACAACTCGCATTTGAGCTGATGTCGCATCACCCGGCGCGACATTCAACGGCTTCAATGAAATAGTGACAGACGTATATCCATCTACTTTGTGCGCAGACAAATTCGTCTCAGCCCATTTTGCAAACGCTGCATCATTTGCTTTGGCTTCTTCAAACGCTTTTGAGTCAGCTGGCAAAGTTTCAAATGCTGGCGCTTTGAAATAGTCTGAAATACGATCAACTTCTTCTTGCGGCAAACGCACTTTTTCTTCGTCGCGCTGCGCCGCAAATTCGGCATCCACTTGTTGGGTAAACACTTCAGGTGTCAGCTCAGTGACCAAGATTTTGATACGTGCTTTATATTTATTGTCGCGGCGACCATGCAGATTGTAAACGCGCATGATAGCTTCAAGCCAATCAAGAATATCATCCTTGGCAACCCAGTCTTTAACCGTGGTTCCAATGACCGGCGTACGGCCAAGACCGCCCCCAACAATGATTTCAAACCCGACTTCACCCGCACCATTACGCTTCATGTGCAAGCCGATATCGTGCACACGAATAGCTGCACGGTCGTTCTCAGCCGCTGTTACTGCAATTTTAAACTTGCGCGGCAAGTGCGCAAATTCAGGATGAAAAGTCGACCATTGACGGATGATCTCACACCAAGGGCGTGGATCTTCAATCTCTTCAGCTGTCGCCCCAGCAAACTGATCCGTCGTCACATTACGAATACAGTTCCCAGATGTCTGAATGGCGTGCATTTCAACATTCGCCAACTCTTCCAAAACAGTTGGGATATCCTTTAGCGCAATCCAGTTGAACTGAATGTTCTGACGTGTCGTGAAATGGCCATAGCCTTTATCATATTTCTCACCGACATCCGCCAATGTGCGCATTTGTTTGGACGACAACTGCCCATAAGGAATTGCAATACGCAGCATATAAGCGTGCAATTGCAGATAGACACCATTTTGCAAGCGCAATGGTTTAAAATGGTCTTCATCCAATTCGCCAGATAGACGACGCGCAACCTGACCTTTGAACTGGGCCACGCGATCACGAACCATTTGTTCGTCAAATTCATCATAACGGTACATATTTATTCGTCTCCGTGGGAAAGTTCAGGATGGGCATGTTCAAGCCCTAAATCCGTTTCAACGCGTGCTACCCAGCGGCGCACAGCGGGAAATTCATTAATATCAAAGCCACCTTCATGCGCCCAGCGTGTGTATGCGACACACGCAATATCGGCCAAAGATAGCGCTTCACCGACAAGATAGTCAGAGTAATTAAGCTGCATTTCCAATGTTCCAAGGGCGCGTCGCCCTTTGGCCATTAACTCAGGATCAATCTCGTCATCGGCTTGTTTTAGGTACACTTTCTTAAAACGACGCACTGCAATCGCAGGTTCATGCGTGTATTGCTCCCAAAACAACCAAGACATCATTTGCGCCCGTTCAAAGGCTGAATCTGGGATAAGGTCAGATCCTGCCTCTTCCGCAAGATAAAGCATTATTGCGTTAGATTGAGGCAAAATGCGCCCATCCGGCCAGCGCGCCAAAGGCACTTGCCCAGCAGGATTGATCGCTAGAAATGCTTCTGAACGCGTATCACCTTTTAACAGATTCATTTCCACCCAATCATAGGGTGTTTCTGTCAATTCAGCGACCCAACGAGCCTTCAGGCAGTTGCCGCTTATGCTATCTCCATAGAGAGTCATTTTAGAGATATTACGAGAAGGCATTATGCGTCTCCAGCCTGACGCCCATATTGGGGGTGACATGTCGGACCATTCGCACGAATGCTCTCTCTTAGAGTTTCGCGCCCGATAATCTGACCATCTTCTGAGACTTCCATCAAATAGGGGTCATTTGCACGCGTTTGATCTTTAACAGCTAAAGCCAATGCTTCATCTGCGGCGTCATGCGTCACGATCTCGGCTTCTGACACTTTTTGCGTCCAGTCACCAGAGGCGGTGCGATAAATCGTATAACCATTTGGCGCATCCCAAGCCGTCACAAGTTTAGGCACTTCAGGTTTTAGTTTTGGACGTACAGAACTCATTGCACTGCCTCCCCAGAAAAATGTTGAAATTCAGATTCAGCCAACGTTCTCAAACCAAGCGCTGAAACCTCACCAATAACCAAAAGCGCTGGTCCGGCAATATTATTTAATTCGAGCAAATCAGGCAGGCGCTCTAACTGCCCATACACAACTTTCTCATCAGCCCGCGTACCATTCTCAATGATTGCTACAGGCGTTGATCCATCACGACCAGCACGCATCAATCGGTCTGTAATAGCCGGTGCAGTGCCAACGCCCATATAGACAACGACAGTCTGATTAGCGCGCGCCAGAGCGTTCCAATCAAGATCAGGTATATCGCCTAATTTCGCATGGCCAGTCACAAATGTAACCGACTGAGCATGATCACGATGCGTCAAAGGAATTTGGTGAGCCGCCGCACATCCAAGCGCTGACGAAATACCCGGCACCACTTCACAAACAATGCCTGCTGCCCTTAACGCCTGCACCTCTTCGCCGCCGCGCCCAAAAATAAATGGGTCACCGCCTTTAAGGCGCACCACACGCAAGCCAGCTTTCGCCGCTTCTATAAGTTTCACATGTATTTGCGTTTGCGGAACGGAATGGTCGCCTTTGGATTTCCCCACAGGCACACGCACCGCATCCTCAGGTATCAAATCCATGATATCAGCACCGACAAGACGGTCATAAAAGACAATTTGCGCCAACTGAAGGCGCTTCAATGCCTTGAGCGTGAGCAATTCAGCATCACCTGGCCCTGCTCCTATTAGACAAACTGATCCACTCGCAAACGATTGAGAATGAGACTTGTCCACTTTGGGAGAATGCGTCATAGTTGAACCCTTTAGTTTTGCTCAAGACTTAAGCGCTTTAAGCCCGCGCAAAACAGCCAATACTTTAGAAGGGTAAATACTATCTACCCTACATCACAGACCATAAGTGGCGCCGTCTGCGCTCCGTTACAATGCAATTGAGCTAAGCTGAAACATTAGAGCATCTTCACAATGACTGAATCTGATAACCCAATAGACCGTCTTCCGCCCCTAAATGCGCTTCGCGCTTTTGAAGCAGCAGCTCGCAGATTGTCATTCACGAAGGCAGCAGAAGAGCTAAATGTAACACCCGGTGCGATTTCGCAACAGATCAGACACCTAGAAGAATTTGCAGGTGCACCATTATTTCGCCGCACAGGACGTCAGGTTTTATTGACAGATGTCGGTGAAGCCACGCTACCTTTGCTGACCAATGCGTTTGAACAATTGGCCGAAGCTACACATGTATTGCGTGCGCCAAAGCGCCGAAACCGTTTAATGATTTCGTGTGCCCCGTCTTTTGCAGCAAAATGGCTGGCGCACCGGCTGGATAAATTTCAACATCTCCACCCCGAAGCAGAAGTCTGGGTTTCAGCAGATATCGCTGTTGTGGATTTTGCAGGCCCAGAAATTGACCTCGCAATTCGGTATGGCGGCGGAAATTATGACGGCCTACGCATCGAAAAACTAATGTCCGAAGAAGTTCTGCCCGTTTGCTCACCTACACTTTTAGAGGGTGATCACCCGCTTCTCACCCCAGCTGACCTTAAACATCACGCGCTTTTACATGATGAAAGCCCTGAAAATGACCCATCCTGCCCAGACTGGGCAAGCTGGCTGGCTGCGCGCGATGTTGAAGGGGTCGATTCCTCTCGTGGCCCGCGCTTTAATCAATCAGCAGTCGTCGTTGATGCTGCCGCCTCAGGGCGCGGCGTCGCACTAGCAAAAAAAGCAATCGCGGCTGGCGACCTTGAAAGCGGGCGATTAATTGCCCCGTTTGCAGACGGCACAAATGAAATAGATTTTGCATATTGGACTGTTTGGCCACGCGGCCGCACCCAATCGCCAATTGCACGCGAATTCATCAAATGGATCAAGGAAGAAGCACAATCAGATCAAGTCGTTGGTGTATAGTTCCTAACACACTTCTTCATAAGCGAATCTCATAGACTCTCGACAATTTATGTGAAATCCGTTTCAATGGTTTAACGATTGATTAAGATTAACCTTCTGGACACTTCGTGCTAGTGTGCGAGCGTGTATAGATTCTATTGGGCGAGTTACCATGACTTTTTGGCGTCAAGGCAGCAATGATTCATTAAATGACAAACTGGTGCGTCCACGCAGCAGCGGTTCATACTGGGATAGTAAATCTCAATCAAACGCAAAAGAAGAAGCCGTAGAGACTCCTCTAAAAGATGCACAAGATGTGTTTTCAGACGTGTCTGAGCAAATCAGTGAGAGCGCTGAATCAGCTTTAGATGATACAAAAGATGAAATCACAAAAGCGGTAGAACAGATTTTCCCAGAAGATCTAAAAACAGACGATTCGACAGACTTACCTGATATTCCATCAGATCTACCCGACCTTGATGCACCAACAGACACGATTCAGCTCGAAGAAGCAGATCTTGATGACGTATTGGCAGCACCTCCAGTTCTTGAAGATTTAGATGAATTGGACGACAGTCTAGAGCTAGAAGAATCATTGGAAGATTCAGACGTCACTTCAATTGAATCTTTGTCCTTTGATCAAGAAAACGAATACAGTCTTGAGAATGAAGATGACACAGAAAAATTCACTTTAGGTACTCCTCCGCCACCTCCAGAAGACGAACTGATTGCACTGGAAGAAAGCGAAAGTCTAAATATTCCTGACATTGACGTTAATGATTTAGAAACCCCAACTTTAGAAACTACTGATATAGAAATTCCAGATTTGGAAGAAGCTGAACTCGTTTCTGACGCTTCCGAACTCGGCAAAATGCCACCCGTCCTGCCAGTCAGTGGACGCGGCTCTGGAAACACAGCCCACAAATTGGATCAGGAAGAGTTTCGAGACAATGACACCAGTGTTGACACAGAAAGTGATGAATTAGTCGTGCCGGATGCACGACTAGATAGCGACGAACTCGACACTAAATCGAGTCAAAACTCGCCATCAGAAGACAAAAACGGATCTGGTCAGGTTATTGCCTTCCCGCCAAGTCAGGGCAAATCCAGCCAAACTGACACCCAAGCAGATGATGGTCTCACTGAAGAAGAGCGCTTGGCAGTGTCACTTTCCGCAGGTGCCGGCGCAGCGCATTCAACCACGAAAAATTCACCGTTCAACACCCGTCTGGCAAAACCAAAAAACTCAGGCCCAATCGTAACACCCCGCCAAACTGCAGCGACGTATTACGATTCTGACGAGCAAGTTTACGAGCCAGGTGTAGATGACAATGATGGATATTATGTTCCATCACAGGATGATTCTGATGGCAGCGGACGCCGCATCGCCCTATATCTAGCGGGTGCTGCATCAATTTCAGCTATATGTGCTGCTGTATACTTCATGCTGCCCAAAGGCGATGATGATAGTGTTCAAATCGCTGATGCTGGAAATAACACTGCGCCAAGCCAGCCAAATATCACTGCACGTGATACGACGACAACAGATGCGGCAACAACAGCTTCCAGTTCAACATCTGCCGATGCACCGCTCAACGACCAGCGTGTATTCTCAGACCTAACAGCAAGCGGAACAGAAAATTCTGACACCGCAATTAGCGAACCATCCAGTGAATTATTTGCTTCAATCCCTAAAGAGAGCGAAACAACAACACCTACGGATTCTCGCACGCTATCGCCAAACTCAACAACACTTTCGTCTCCAGATCTAAAATCTGCTGAAATTACAAAGCCTAAAGTGTCTGAAAAAGCTCCAAGCTTGACGCTTTCAAAACCTGCCGCGCCGATCATTGCGCCGCCAGCAGCCAAAACAACACCACCTGAAGTAACGCAGCCCACCACCTCTGCAAAAGTGACAGCTCCGACAATCGCACCCAAACCTGCGAAACCTAAATTGTTCGGAAATTCCACTTCAACAGCAAAAACGAAGCAGCCACTTCTATCTAAAATCCTGCGCCCAAACACAGCAAAAGCGATAGCTCCGGTAAGTGTTAGTGTTGGAGAGCGTGTATATGATGGCGTCATGCGCGCTGGCAGCATGCCTCAAACCATTATTGATGCATTGTTTGCAAACGGATCATATCTGGCTGCTAAAGAACAAAAGCAATTTGCATACAATGTACGTCACGCCGCCAAAACGACTCCAGATGGTGAAGTCAATTCAATCATCACACAAAATGGAACACGCGTAGATCTTCACTTCCTATCTACTCAGAATGAAGTTCGTCCAACTTTTGTATCGCGAGCTGATAATATCGAGCCGTTACCGCGCTACATGCTGCTCAAAGATGACTGGGTGCGCGTTACAACACCAACAAAATTACATGCCGCTCCACGCCAATATGATCAAACTGTACTGAAAAACCTACCACTCAGCACTACGCTTGAGCGCATGGGATCCGTCACGGATTCATCTGGTGAGCAATGGTCTATGGTTGGTCAAAACGGGATCGCGATTGGATATGTCCCCTCTCTCGACCTTGTCAGCCTGTCAGACACGCAAACTCAAACAGTCAGCCCATTTACAACGACCGTATCACAAAGCGTTGTAGAACGTATTGATGTCAGCACACCTTGTCGTGACTATACAATATCTGTCGGCGGCACAGGCTCAAGCCATGCTGCTTGCATGACACCAGACGGTGATTGGATGACAAAAGAAGGTGCCACATCTGGTCTCTCTTTTGTTAACACACCAACGCCTTCAATGATCACGAGCGCGCCTCTCGCTTCAAATGAGCTCGCATATTCTAGTTCAAATGACACTTCGCGTTCCGCTCTATCCGAAGAAGCTGAAGCTATTTTATTTGAACCTGAAACATTGCGCCGCGATGCCCGTCATGGTCGAGGCTCTGCAAGCCAACGTATCGGCACGCTGTTCAGTCAGACAAACACGATCAAAGCTGTGAGCATTTCTTCACCCGATGGCCAAACTGGCCAATTATCCTTTGATGGAAAAACAGCTAACTCTGAAACATCCGCTCAAACAGCGACGCCAATCGCTCTGACAACAAGCCTTGTTAAACTTGAAAAACAAGTTCGTTTAATGAATGCTCCTGGTGGTACAATTGTACCAAATGCTGACACAGTTATGCGCGGCGAAGTTTTAGAAGCTGTTTCTGTATCAACAACACCAACCGGCGAAAGCTGGACATTACTTGGTGAAAACGGTGTTGGATATGGATATGTGCGCACAGATTACACGTCGACAATTTCAGCGTATGAAACCGACGCATCAATGCGCTATGATGGCTTTAATGCAGCCACAGCTTTAGGCGGAACTGTCAATTCTGCAAGTGACGTTTCAGGTGATGAATATCAACCTCCTGCCCCAGACTGTCAAACAGCGACTTATGCAACAGGCAGCGAAACGGGTATTTTAAAGGCTTGCTTGCAACCAAACGGTTTGTGGACAGCGGACGTTCAGCCAAATACTGGCTATGACATTCGCTCAACAGCACAAATGGATTTCCTACAGGGTGGTTCAAATCTCTGGTAGAAGACACCAGAATTTAAACATAAACATATTGAAAACAGGCCGCGTGAAAATGTCGCCTGTTTTCTTTGACTTCTTGTCATAACGGTAAGTTCAGCATACCCCTTCCTCATCATTCCTTCATAAAATGAGCGAGATAAGAATTGAGTAAGTCCACCTCCCAAAGCGCCTCAGATGGCTCTGACACAAATCACATCACGGGTGAGACCTATAATTCCGACCCTCGCAAGAAAACAGGCCCTGAATGCGAAAGCATGACGGATGTTCGATACGAGATAGATCGAATAGACCGCCTCCTTGTGGAGATACTCGCTGAACGTACAACTTATATAAAAGCTGCTTCGCGCATTAAACCAGATAGAGAAATGGTTCGCGATGTGCCGCGCATTGAAGATGTCGTTGCAAAAGTGTTAGCTCATTCCAAGGAACACAATCTACCAGCAGAGATTGCAGACCCTGTCTGGCGGTTATTGATAGAGCGCTCCATCGCGTATGAATATAGCTCTTACGATGCCTTAAAGGATTCTGACATCGACAATTGATGCTCAACCTTTGCTAATGCTTCGGTGGCTTCGGTCATTTTATCTTTGATTGCGCTGATCAACACACCCGCTTCTGCAGCGGAAACATTTCCTTCACGACCACGTATTTCTGCCGCATGGCATGCTTCTCCTAGCTCCATTGCACCAATACTGCGCGCCGACCCTTTAATTGAGTGCGCAGCATCAGCCCATTGCTCGCACGGCGCGTTAACATCAAGCAGTCGCCCCCAAATGTCACTTTGATGTTTAAAAATACCTAAAACCTCTCGCGCAAGCTCTACGTCACCGCCAGTCATGGCGTTAAGGTGGTCCAAATCGATTATTTTACTCATCATTTCTCGCCTATTGGTCCTATAGAACGTCGCACATTAAATTTGCTAAGCATTATATGAGCAGCAAGAGAATAAAGATGCCTTAATGGTTAGTCTGCCTGACAAAAAATCCAAAAACCTCCAATTGGCATAACGGTTCAGCTCGTTCCGAAATGATACAATTCCGGTGTTGATTGTCCCAAATATAAACAGTCACAGATCTAACATTACAATTCCTCCCCAAAGACATCCTGTAAATACAGATCTCCCCTCTTCTATGCTCCAACCAGCCTTGAACCACTGTCAAATATTCGTTTTTCGACTTTAGAATGAAGTTTAACTTGATTTTTGACTTTTTTGACATCATTGTCCCGACAAACTGTGGAGGCAATTATGCTGGGTCTTTTAATTCTCGTTCGCGATTCTTTGCTTGTTTTATTGATGTCTTGGGCTGGTTTAGACGTTACTCCAGAGAAACAAGACGACTCGAATAAACCACAAGCGTCTGCAAGCGCCCAACGTCTGTTTTAATTAATCACACCGTCATCAAGGCATTCTGAGCACGAGTATTTGTGTTCGATTATAAGAATACTCAGGTTTTACATGGGTATATTTTCGAAAAATTCGCTTAACTGGCTAATTTGACATGTAATGGCCCAGATCTTGACTGTATAAAGACAGAGTCATCTGTATAGTTGTATGTCATGAACAAAGTAGCCAAACCTATTCAAAGCAAAAAAGACCTCGAAATAAGGTTAAGCCAAGCCCGTAAAGCCGGTAGCTGGATGCCTTGGGGCACGACCGCTCTTGCCTTCACATGGTGGGGCGGAGCAGCAGCCTATTCAATCGGCAAATATGGTGTTGCAGCCCTTCAGGAAATGCCTCCTGCGGAACTAGCAGGTGCTGTCGCTATGGCCGCAGGGCCCGGCCTGGCTTTAATCATGTCTGGATTCATGGCACGGGAATCAACACGCTCCGCAAGAGCAAATGAACTCGTACTTGCTGCAACTCAAGAATTGCTTTCACCAGCTTCCGCTTTGTCCGGCGAAGTGGATACACTTGGATCTGTAATAGCTCAGCGTTCTGATGAAATCTACGATACACTTAACGAGACTGAAGCCCGCGTTCAAGTCATCCGTCAGGATATGGAAGAAAGCTCAAATGCTGCAATAAAAGCTGCTGAGATTGTGCGCGCTGATACTGAAGCGCTCAAATTCAAACTTGCAGCTGAACGTGATGAATTGTCCAGCCTGTCTAATTCTATTCGTTCTCAGGCGGCTTCATTATCAGAAGCCATCCCGATGCATGCTGAAAAAATGACGCGTGCAGCCACGATGGCTCAAAACGAAGTTCAAAAAGCCGGTAAACAATTAGACGACCGCCTCAACACTATTGAAGTGACCGGTAAAAATCTCGCTGCCTCTGCCGCAAACCTTGATCATATGACAGCCGAAAGCCGCAAACGTGCGCAGCAATTGGTGCAGTCACTTATGTCTATCAATGAAAACCTACTTGGTTCATCGCGCACAGTTGATAATGCACTGAAAGCCGGCGACATGGCCGTTGAAGCTTCCAAGGCAACAGCCGCAGCAATTCGTCAGGCCATGGATAATGCCCTAGATGGTGCACGGATTTCATCCGAACAAGTTGCTCAACAAGCTTCAAAAACAAATAGTGAAGCCGAAGAAGCAATGAAACGCCTGATCGAAACAGCAGCACGTGCTGAAGGTCTTGTAAAACAGGCTATGGAAACAACCAACAGCCATGTTGAAGAGACTGAAAAACGCATGGACCGTATGGGCGAGCACATGTACACAGCTGCTACGCGCGCAACACAAGCAGCAGAAGCTGGACTTGATCGCGCTAGGTCTCGTATCGAACGCGCATCTCAACTGTTAAATGATGGTCTCGACGACACTGTCTCAAATGCTCGTAGAGTAGAAACACCTTATGAAGCACCGGCTCCACGTGTGTCAAAACCGGCCCCGCGCCCTTCTCGCACTGAAGAGACAGTTACACCAACGAGAGTTGAACCAAAACACACACAAGAACCAGACTTTTCACCCTTTGATCCTCTAGAAATTGAAGACTTAGACAACACTTCTTCAACACCAGATTACCAACGTGGCGGCGCCAAACCAACAGCAACAGCAGAACCTTCTAGTGCGACAGCTGCAGCAGCTCACGAAGCTCATACTCTTGAGCAAGAAAAAAGACGCTCAAAAACAACACAACAAGACGCCCAGTCCAGCATGTCTTGGCGTGACCTGCTTTCAAGCATAGGGACAGAAGGCAACGAAGAAGAGCATCACCAAACTGCGCTAGCTTTCGTTGAACAATTGGACCGTTCAGGCATTCGACTAAAACGCGCAATTCGTTCTTCTGACCTACGTCGTATTGCAGCAGCAACTGCAAGAGGTGAACGCCAGCGTCGTCGGGCAACCAAGCAAGCAGCCCCGGGTGAGCTTACACAAATACAACGTCTACTTACCCAAGACGAAGACTTGCGTATTGCAGCTGAGAGCTATCTCGCACTCGAAGAAAACGAAGCAATGAAATTTTTGGAAAGTGCTGAACGCTCACGTGAAGATGCAGACCCGAGACTAGCAGCCTATTTGCTACTGGATGCCGCACTAACAAAATAACTTAGAAAACAATGAAATCCCGCTAGAATATAGAATTCTAGCGGGATTTTTTTATAAGCAGGTTTCTATTCTGCTACGATACAAAAAGCATTCAATTTATTGCCATCAAGATCACGGAAATAAGCGGCGTAAAACCCACCGCCACGTGGGCCCGGTTTTCCTTCACAACTCCCACCGAGTTCGATGGCTTTCTCATAAAGAGCCTTAACCTGATCTGGCTTTTCTACCGCCAAGGCAATCATAACGCCGTTTCCGACAGTCGCCGCTTTGCCATCATGCGGCTTTACAACAGAAAAAGCTGTCGCTTCAGGGCTTGTGCCCCACACAACATATCCATCGGTTTCCATTGTACGTTTTGCGCCAAGTTCTGCAAAAAATGCATCATAAAATTTAGTTGCGCTTTCAAAATCATTTGTGCCAACAGTTGTATAGCCAATCATGATTAAACCCCTTGCATATCAATTAAACGATGCAAGTTTGATACATGCCCTGCTGACACAAAACTGACAGTAGAGATTCCATTATTTATTCTTTAGAAAAGAATCACGAGTGCCGCTTGGCAGTGGACAAAGAACCAGTCGCAATAAAAAACCGCCTAAACAAAGAATGTTTAGACGGTTTTATAAATTATTTATAATATGAAATCAGGTGTTTAATTGAATTTCAGGTGGAAATTCTGGAATAATCTCTTCTGGCTCCAACTCATTTTCTAATTCGTCTTTGGCCGCATCTTCATCCTGTTGCTTTCTACGTTCAGCGCGTTTTTCAAGACGTTTAGCACGACGTTCAGCATCAAGATCATATGGCTGTGCATGTGTTGCCACAAAATCAGCGGTAATTTCCGCTGCATTGCTAATCGCACGCGCCAATGCCTCAGCGCGATCTACAGATTTTTTATTCTCTAGCAACTCAACAGCTTGCAAAACATCCGAAGCAATAATGCTCTTATCACCAGAACGAGTCAGCACCACACGTACCTTACAAACAGCTTCTTCTTTTTCATTATCTACTGTCAGGTCCAATATGCTCAGTCTAAGATCATATTCACCACGCGCACCAACCTGCACTGGCACGGCTAACCCATCGCCTTCGGAGACAGTTAGTGCATCCACGACAGCAGCTTGGAACAATCGGGCTGGCGAGTCTGCCCAACGCACATCATTGATATATTGAATACGTTGGTTATCAGACGCAGCGATTTCAGCACCAGAAATTGCCCCCATGGCATCAGGAATATGAACAACAATATTCGTGTTCAATGGAGAGCTGGCACCGCGCATCCCAGATGTTGGCAACCGTACCAAAGCATCAGGCTGTTTAGGCTCTGGCAGTACAGATACACACCCGCCCAGTCCCATTCCAACAAGAATAAGAGGAAGCACATACATTTGCTTTTTCAAACGAATAAACATTTTCTATCTATTTCCCATTACTCATATGGTTTGACATCGCCAAGCACAAATTCTCGTGGATCGCGTTCAAGTTCAGCAACAACACCGTCCAGTCTCTGCACTAACAATTGCACATCCTGTAACGTCGTCGATAATTCGCTCATAACTTCTTCTGCGCTCGGTGCAAGTTCGTCCATAACAACCCCCTCAACTGAGCCGACTGCATGATCTGCACTTTTAACAACATTCTGCATGTCTTTAAGCAAAAGCATTGTATCTTTCGTCATCAACGCCACATTCGCATCAAATTGGACACTCGCAGCATCCACAGCCACAGCAGCATCATTCATGGCTATACCAGCCCCCTCCAGCGCTTGAATAGCGCGCTGAGCGTCGGCAGCAATTCCATTCTGACCATTCGCCACATCTGTCAAATCTTCGATATTTGCTAGAATATTAGAGATGCGGGTCACATTTTCATCTCTAAACATTCGGCTCACGCGATCCAGTGCATCCGTACTCGATTCAATGAGCCCCTCTCCGCCTGAAAAGATTTTATCCAATTGCGTCTTGTCCGTTTTAATACGCGGCGGATAGGGACGAATGCCTTTGTTCAATAGCGGTTCATCAGGGCTACCTGCTTTGATCTGAATAAATGTCATGCCTGTAATACCGAGCAGCCCTAATTCAGCACGAGAATCTGACTTAACCGGCGTGTTTGCATCAACGCGAATTCTCGCAATCACATTATTTGGGTCTTGTGCATCAAGCCCTAGATCAGTGACCTCTCCAACTTTGATACCGTTAAAGCGAACCTCTCCACCTTCAGACAACCCATTAACAGCCCCTTCGAACACGACGTCAAAGACTGAAAATTCTTTGGAGAATTGAACCTTGGATATCCAAACTGCGAACAGCACAAAAGCCACCATCGCCATAAGAACGAAAGCCCCGATCAGTCCGTAATTTGCGCGCGTTTCCATTTGAACCGCCCTTTCTAACTATTACCCAGAGCTGCGCGTCCACGCGGCCCGGAAAAGTATTCTTGTATCCAAGGATGAGGGTTTGCTCGAACTTCATCCATCGTCCCAACAGCCAACACTTTGCCATCGTTTAAAACTGCTATCCGATCACAAACAGCATGTAACGAATCCAAATCATGCGTCACTAAAAATACAGTAAGCCCCAACGCATCACACAAAGAGCGCAATAACAGATCAAAATTTCCCGCACCAATTGGATCCAGTCCAGCAGTTGGCTCATCTAGGAATAACAATTTTGGATCAAGCGCCATAGCACGCGCCAAAGCAGCACGTTTGCGCATTCCACCAGACAGATCAGAAGGACGTTTAGGAGCTGCATCCCCTTCCAAACCAACCATTTGTACTTTCATACATGCCAATTCTTGCATCAATGCAATAGGCATATCTAGGTGTTCGCGCATGGGTGCCATAATATTTTCTTGGACGCTAAGCGTTGAAAACAATGCTCCATCCTGAAACATAACACCCCATTTTTGTTCAATCACTCGCCGCTCTTCTCGATCAAGCGATGTAAGGTCTTGCCCGTAAACTTCGATATCCGCTTTCTTAGGTTGAATAAGTCCAACTATCGAACGCAACAACACAGACTTCCCTGTACCTGAAGGTCCTATCACACCCATGATTTCACCATCACGCACATCAAGGTCTAGATCTTTATGCACCACTTTAGTGCCAAACTGATTGGTCAGATTACGCACACGAATAGCAAGCTTGTGATCATCTTCCATCATTACAATCCCATCTCCATATAGAGGATGGCAAAGATTGCATCGATGACAATGACAAGGAAAATGGCCTGAACGACAGATGAAGTGGTGCGCTGACCAAGAGATTGAACATCACCTGATACAAGCAATCCCTGACGACACCCAACCAGCGCAATTACAGTTGCAAACACAGGCGCTTTTACAATTCCTACCCAAAAATTTTGACCTGGAACGGTGTCTTGAATGCGTTGAATGAACATGGCTGGGGAGATATCCATCACACCCCACATCACCAACAAACCTCCCACGAGTCCCGAAATCATCGCAAAAAATGACAGGAAAGGTGTCATCACAAGCAATGCTATTAACCTTGGAGCCACCAATACTTCCATCGGGTTCAACCCCATGACCCGCATTGCATCGACTTCTTCCCGCATCTTCATTGCGCCAATTTCAGCCGTAAATGAACTATCCGTTCGCCCCGCCAGCAAAATAGCCGTCAGCACCAAACCAAATTCACGCAACATCAGAAATCCGACCATTTCGACAGTGAAAACTTGCGCCCCAAAAGATTGAAGCAAATTCACCCCCAAAAAGGCGATCACGATACCGATAAAGAAAGATAACATCGACACGATTGGAAGCGCATTCAAGCCTGCTTCTTCCATTATAGCGACAACGGATGTCCACCGTATTTTCTTGGGATTTAGAAGCAAAAAGAAAACAGTTGTGAATGCTTCACCGATGAATTCCAAAATACCCCAACCCTCTTTTAAGGCATCGACAGTTCCATGGCCAACTCGGTCAAGCAACTGGGTGAAGCCATGCCTATCTTTTGCTTTCTTAACTGGCTCAGGTTTGGCAGCGTTTACAGCGGTAAGCAGGGAGATGACACTATGTGTGTCTCCAACTATTTTCGCCAAACTACCAGAAGGGGCACCCAATTGGCGAAGCGTACGATCCACAACATACGCACCGGCAGTATCAAAATCTTCTAATTGAGAGACATCTAACGAGACATCTTTACTGACATCTTTGGACGTGAGTTGACGTAAGGGTTTATCAATTGCACCAACAGTGAATGCCGTCCACGCTCCCTCCAGCACCATAACAGGATCACCCGCTAGGTCTGTAGTGATATCAAATCGAGCTTGGGCATGTGCCAAGAAGCGCTCCTATCGCGTCCATTCTTGACTTAAACTCTACTAAATAGCTTTAAAAATCACCTACTTTATCGTTCAAGGCGAGTAGATATCCTTAACATCATCAAGCACGCGAATAAGCCTCCAATTGCCGCCAATGCAGCCATAGCCCAATATCCTCGAACGCCAATTCCTTCGTATAAATAGCCAGATAATACCCCAGCAGCCCCAGTCATAGCGCCAGCAATCGCAGCAAGAAGAGACAATGCCAAGGTCTGATCTTGTTTGGCAACCTCGCTATGCACCATGCGAACACCTCCGATAAATGTCGCAGCAAAGGTTAATGCATGGAGATTTTGTAAAATAAAAGCACTTAACAGATCAGGGGCAAACCCATACGAAACCCAACGCAGCACTGCCCCTATCGCCCCTATCAATACGAGACGCTGAGGTGTAACCCATGCTGGAAATTTAGATGCAAAAGCAAGAAATGCTATTTCTAGCAATACGCCTGTTACCCATAAAAAACTAATTTCTGTTCCCGAAAACCCCTGCTTTTCCCAGATCACTGTGGAGAACCCATAATAAAATGCATGAGCTGCCTGAATGCAGGACGCGCTTATCAAAAGCAAATATAAGGTAGGACGTCGATATAATCGGATACCTCGCGCCATACGCGACCACAGCCCAGCTTCTGTGCCGCTTTCTCCCAAGGGAATGGACGGCACCAACCAACCTATCAGCATCAAGCCAACAAAGAGACAAGTGATCACCGGCACCAAACTGGACACACCAACATATTGGATAAGAAAACCACCAGAAAATACGCCGAATACAAAAGACAGGGATGCTAGAGCACGCCCTTGACCAAAACTTGGTCTGCTTTCGCCAGCCACGAGTAAAAGGCTAGATTCTCCCAACGGGATGATAGCGTGCACTATCGACATCAAAAAGAAGCCAACAATCGCAAGTAAAATTGGATCAAAGGTGAGATTTAATACAAAATAACCAAATCCGGCCCCAGCAGCCATTAGAACCGAAGCAATTTTTGCTGTGCGCGCATCGGCCCATCCAGAAATCACCGGTCCAACGATAACACGCGCCAAAAGAGCACCAAATAGTACGAAGCTGATCTGAGGCCCATCTAGACCACGCGCAGTTTCCAGCCAGACCGGCAAATAGGGTAATTGAAGCCCAAAAATAAAATAGAAAAGACTTAGATATGCTGTGGCTCGCCATGCGTTACTCATGTCGAGCAAATTCCTTCAATCAAACTGTCTTAGCTTAGACTATTTAAACAAGAAATTTCTTGGCGCAATTAAAAATATCGCACTTTTCAGATCAATCGACCCAATTGAAATTATTATGAAGTGGGCTCTTCCAAGGATGCCAGAACTTCAGACATACGTGCCGCAGCAAGTCCATCCACAATCAAACGCGCCAATTCCAACTCTTTGTCGAATGGCTCAAGAACTTTAACCGGGTCAATATCTTCCAACGCGGAACTATCTGTTTGCTTTATTCTTAAAAATGATGCTGCAAATGTTTCCCGCGCTTGTCCGGCGTGAATCACGACGCGTTCAAATTCACGTACATCAGCATTTCTAGGCTTGGTTACAGCCCCATGAGATGGCAATAATGCCTGCGCGAGTTGATTTACCTCGGCGAGACTTTCAATCGCACTTGAAACATCATAATTGACTAATTCAGCAATTTCACTTGCGTCAGGCTCAAATTGCGTAAGATGTTCCCAGTAAGCTTTGCCAACCTCATTGTCACCGCCCCATATTTTCATCAGTGCTGAAAAGTTACTTTCGCCATTTGCCCATTTTGAGTCCTGACTTGTTTCACAAAAAGCGACTGATGCTTTATGTAATTCAGACTGGGGTTTCGTAAGCTGTATCTCAGTTTCAGATACAGTTTCAAAAACAGCAACTGTGGCACAGCCACTAGACAACAGAGTAGTTCCAGCAATGATTCCGACGAAAATTCTACGCGACAATACCTTTTCCCCGCTTAACACCGTTTCACCCACCCTGTTGCATATAACAACAATTTAGAAGAAACGTGAACATCTTTTAACGAGAGTCCTTCAATTCTTTATAAAACAGTACTAGTGAAGCAGTCATGAACAATAATCGATCACGCAAATTTCTTTTTCCCAGAATAGACTCGAATAAAGTTGGGCGTCTTCGTGTATCCGACATTCACGAACTATACTGGGAAGAATCTGGAAATCCCGACGGTATCCCCGTTATCGCTCTTCATGGTGGCCCTGGCGGCGGCTCAAACCCAGACATGCGCCGTTTTTTTGACCCGACCAAATACAGAATCATTATTTTTGACCAACGTGGGTGTGGTCGCTCTTCTCCATTTTCGGAATTGCAAGAGAACACGACTTGGGATCTCGTTTCGGATATGGAAAAACTTCGCGAGCACCTGAAAGTCGAAAAATGGCTATTATTTGGTGGATCATGGGGAAGCACACTCGCCCTCACATACGCAGCCGTTCACCGATCAACGACACTAGGCCTAGTATTGCGCGGTATTTTCCTTCTCACAAAAGCAGAAATTCAGTGGTTTTATCAGGAAGGTGCGAGTCGCCTCTTTCCGGACGCGTATGATAGATACATTGCTCCAATTCCTAAAAGTGAACGTAACAACCTCCTTAAAGCCTTCTATTCACGCCTTACAGGCAGCGATGCAGAAGAGCGCGCGGCGGCAGCTAAATCTTGGTCTCAATGGGAGGGAGAAACTCTTTCTATACGAGGCCCATCAATGCTTCCTTCCAAATTTGAAGAACAAGCGTTTGTCGATGCTTTTGCCCGCATTGAATGCCATTATTTCTGGAATAAAGGCTTTTTTGAAAAAGATGGCTGGTTATTGGAACAAGCAGCAAGTTTTGGAAATTTGCCAGGTGTCATTGTTCACGGTCGATACGATGTTGTCACGCCGCTTTCGTCGGCATGGGCACTGAACAAAGCTTGGGATGGTGCGGAACTAAAAATTATTGGTGATGCTGGGCATTCCAGCATGGAACCTGGAATAGTGGATGAGCTCATACGAGCCACAGAATTGATGGCAGAAAAATTTAGTTAGCTTCGCCGTAATATTCAATAAAAAGGCAGCTTCGGAATGTCGAAGCTGCCTTTTTTTTATTTTCAATAATCAGTCGCCTTAAACGGATTTATTGCTACCAATTAGGCTTTCCATAAATGCTGGCATTTGCACGCCAAATGTGTCCTGCAATCCATCGAAAATTCCAAAGAACAGAATAATTCCGACAAAAACAGGCACAAACCAACGCAGTGCCGTATACCAAACTGCATGCAATTTCTGATCTTCGATTTCTTCCAGCATATCTAATTTTGGCAAAACCCAACCAATAAAGATCGCTATAAATAGCGCTCCCAGAGGCAGAAGAATATTCCCCGTCAAGAAATCAACAAAATCCAGATAATCTCCAGAATAAATATATGCCACGCCAACAACAAAAAGAATGAATGCCATTCCCATGGATGCACCCATGCGATGAACACCATGACGCTCTTCGAGCCAAGAAACTGACACCTCATAGAGTGAAATTGAGGATGTGAAAGCTGCAAATAATGCTAATGAGAAAAATACCATGGCAATAATGTTACCGCCAGGAATACTCCCAAAAGCGACCGGAAGAGACACAAAGAACAATCCAGGCCCACCAGCTGGGTCAAGTCCCGCTTGAAATACGATTGGAAAAATCGCAAACCCTGCGATAATCGCAACCATTGTATCCGCTCCCGCTACGATAAAGGATGACCGCGGGATATTAGTGTCTCTTGAAAGATATGACCCGTAGGTAACCATCAATACAGATCCAACACTCAATGAGAAACAAGCTTGACCAAGCGCTGCTAGGAACGTGCTAAAATTCACAGCACTCCAGTCTGGTGAAAGAAGAAATGATACAGTCTGTTTCAGGTCACCCGTTGTAACCGCAAATGCGACAACTCCTAAAAGCATAATGAAGAAAGCAGGCATCAAAATAGTTGCTGCTTTTTCAATGCCGCCTTTCACACCGCGCCCAACAATCACAGCATTGGCTATTAGGAACACCAATAATAGCCCCATTATATTGCCGCGATTACTGATCGTTTCACCGAAATTCTGACCAGATTGTTCAGGCGTGATCCCTGCGAAATTACCGCCTATCGCTTGAAGTACGAAAGCTAAAATCCACGCGGAAATCACCATATAGAATGAAACGATGAAAGTTGACGCAAAAACACCAACCCAACCGATAATACCCCAATTTTCGGATTTACCTGCATTTCGCGCTAAAGATTGAATACCCTCAACTGACGACATACCAGCTTTACGGCCCAATGCATATTCTCCCATGAGAACAGGCAAACCGATTGCCACGACACAGAGCAAGTATATCAGAATAAAGGCCCCGCCTCCATTCTCTCCCGCCGTGTATGGAAAGCGCCAGAAATTTCCAAGGCCAACAGAAGATCCAACTGCCGCCATAATGAAACCAAAACGTGATCCCCAAGTATCACTCTTTCGGCTAATATCCCCCGATGGATTGCCCACCATATAATTATTGCTCCGCTTGTCTATTTTACGCAAATCAGCACTAGAACTTCACCGAACCGAGCACGAAGGTCAATCATTTCATTGAAATTGCGCTAAAGAACCCCTTTAAGGACCATTGTTTGATCACGGTGGATGTGAACCATTAAAAGAATAGAAAACCCTAACATTACCGTCATCATCGCCGTCCCACCATGCGAAATCAACGGCAATGGTACACCAACAACGGGCATCAAGCCCATGACCATTCCGATATTAACCACGACATAGAATGCCAACGTGGCGACCACTCCCGCCGCCGCCAACGCCCCAAACACTGTTGTTGATCGATTGCCGACCAAGAGACCAAATATCAAAGCAACAGCCCATGCGGTCAAAAGCGACATTGAACCAACAAATCCAAATTCTTCTGCAATAATCGTAAAAATGAAATCTGTGTGCTGTTCGGGAATGTAATTATTCTGAGACTGCGTGCCTTGCATAAAGCCTTTGCCTTGAAGGCCTCCAGACCCAATTGCTATTTTTGCTTGCTGTAATTGATAGCCCGCACCAAGCGGATCTCTTGAAGGGTCCAGAAAGGTATAAACGCGTTCTTTCTGATAATCTTTCAAACCAAACTGATAGACGGGCCAAATAGACAAAAGTACCCCGAGTATGCCCGCTATAATTATTTTCCATGATAATCCAGCACAAAAAATAACAACTCCGCCTGTGGCAGCCAGCATCAATGACGTTCCCAAATCAGGTTGCTTCAATACAAGTATTGTAGGAACGATAATAATGATTCCCGCCATAATATGATTCCACAAATTGGGCGGGCTGTTTTCACTCGTTTGATGATAATATCTTGCCAAAGCGAGCAAAATCGCAATTTTCATAAATTCCGATGGTTGAATCAAAACGGGTCCGATATCCAGCCAACGCTGAGCACCTCCTCCAATTGTTCCAAACAGTTCAACTAAGACAAGTAAGAAAAGCGCCCCCAAATATAGTGGATAGGCGATCATCGCCCATAATCGAATTGGGGCCAGCGCTAAACCGATTGTTGCAAGTAACACGAACACAAACCGCGTTATATGTTGCCACGGAATATCCGCCATACTTGGGTCTTTAAGCGTGACGGAAACCAAAACTGCCGTACCAAAAGAAGCAATCGCAATAAATGTCAGCAATAATGACCAGTGTAAGTTTCTCAACTTATCAATCAAAGTTAGCTTTTCGGCGATAATCCGCATTAATTAAATCGCCTCACTCGTGGAAGTTTTATTTTCTTCCTGCGCCATTGGGCTTGCCACTTTGTGCGTCTCTTTTGAAACGGGGTCTCGCTTCAACGTTTCTGTCATTATATCTCTTGCTATGGGGTAAGCTGCACTCGACCCACCACCATGATCCACAATCACACTACATACATATTTAGGATTGTCGGCAGGTGCATAACATACAAACAAGCCGTGATCTCGCAATTTCCAAGGTAATTGGTCGTTCTTAACAACACCGGTGACACGTTCTGCTGTTGAAATACGGCGCACTTGCGCTGTCCCCGTCTTACCGGCCAAACGTTGACCATTTCCGACATCACCAGCACGCAATGCTGTCCCTCCTGGTTCAGATGTCACGGCATACATACCAGCTCGCAATTGATCAGCAATTTCAGAATCCAGAGGCTCATAATGCGGCACCCCCGGATCAGGCGCAGCTGCGCCGCCAATGAATACTTTTGGCGACGGTGAGGCATTTTCTGCGGCAATTCTGGCTGTCATCACGGCCAATTGAAGCGGCGAAGTCGTCAAATATCCCTGACCAATACCATAATTGAGCGTTTCACCCTCATACCATGGCTCCTGTTTAGCAGCTTGCTTCCAAGCCGGATCAGGAACCACACCGGCATTCCCACCAGTCATCCCCAACTCATATACTTGTCCCAGCCCCATTTTCCGGGCCATATCTGCAATTCCCTGCACACCAATGCGACGTGCAATATCATAAAAATACACATCACAAGATTTCTGAATTGCGCCCTTCATATTGACAGAACCATGCCCGCCACGCTTCCAGCAGTGGAAGTCCCGGCCACCAAACCATGTTTTTCCGCCGCAA
>JGI2924J29684_1077940_pt1 | contig 26006 bp, 23 predicted proteins | sample BenlonsequencITS_FD_29684 | JGI IMG/M metagenome (IMG submission 29684)
GGGCCAGTCCCTCTCGAGCCAGTCGGCCCGCGTCGGGATGGTCTGGCTCGTCGCGATCGTCGGCGGCGCGGCGGGACTCGCAGCGTACACGATCGGCGCCCGGGTGGCGGCGATCGCGTTCGTCCCCGCGATCGGCCTCCAGCAGGCCGCCCAGAGCATGGTCGGCCAGAACCTCGGCGCCGAACTCCCCGACCGTGCGCGACGAACGACGTGGGTCGGCGTCGCCATCGCGAGCGTCGCCCTCACCGTCGTCGGCGCGGTCCAGTGGGCGATTCCGGAGACGCTGTCGGTGCTTTTCGTCCCCGACGCGACACCCGCCGAGGTCGAACTCGCCGCGGAGTACCTGCGGATCCTCGCGTACGGCTACTGGGCGATCGGCGCGACCTACCTCCTGCAGGGCGGGTTCAACGGCGCTCGACGGACCCGGACGAGCCTGATCGCGACCCTGCTGCAGTACTGGATCATCCGACTCCCCGTCGCGCTCGCGGGTGCCTACCTGCTCGGGCTTGGCGTCGTCGGCGTCTTCTGGGGCGTCACCGTCTCGAACGTCGTCGCCGCGCTGGGACTCGGCGCGTACTACTGGTACGAGACCTCGTCCGGGATGAACGTCCGGGCGGCCGAAACCGCGTCCTCCGAGGCCGCCGACTGAGCCGGTCGGCCCTCAGCTTGCCGTCACACGGTGCCGTCCCGCGGGCGGCCGAAGGAAACGCCTTTGGCCCGTCACCCCCCGTTTCCGCGTGATGGAGGTCGCCGAGGTTCTACCCGAGTTTGCCGACGCCTTCGCGTTCGAGGAGTTCAACCGGATGCAGCGGGAGGCCCTGCCCGCGTTGCTCGAGTCCGACGAGAACGTCGTCGCGAGCGCGCCGACCGCGTCCGGAAAGACCGCGCTCGCGGAACTGGCGATCTGCAAGACCCTCGCCGAGGACGGCACCGCGCTGTTTATCGCGCCGATGCGGGCCCTGACCAACGAGAAAGAAGACGACTGGGACCGATTCGAGGAGCTCGGCTACTCGGTGTACGTCGTCACCGGCGAGCGCGATCTCAACCCGCGGCGGGCCCGCCGGGCCGACATCCTCGTGATGACCCCCGAGAAGCTCGACTCGGCGACCCGAAAACACGACTCCCGGCGGTACGACTTCGTCACCGACGTCGACGTCTGTGTCATCGACGAGGTCCACCTGCTGGATGCCGACCGCCGGGGCTCCGTCCTCGAGGTGACGATCTCGCGGCTTCGACGACTCTGTGAGCCCCGAATCGTCGCACTCTCGGCGACGATGCCGAACGTCGAGGACGTCGCAGCCTGGCTCGACGCCCCCGAGGACGCGACCTTCGAGTTCGGCGCGGAGTACCGGCCCGTCGAACTCAACGCCGGCGTCAAGACCTACACCCACGGCGAGAACTCCTTTGCCGACAAGTACCGTCGGCTCTACCGGGCGCTGGACCTGGCCGAACCCCACCTCCGCGAGGACGGCCAGTCGCTCGTGTTCGTCTCTTCCCGCCAGGACACGGTCCGGGCGGCCGAGAAGGCCCGCGACGAGATCGCCGAACGCGATATCCCGATGGGCGTTCGTGGCGACTTCGACTACCACAACAACGACCTCAAGGAGCGTATCGAGAACGAGACGCTCTACAAGTCCGTGCTCGACGGCGTCGCCTTCCACCACGCCGGGCTCTCGAAAAACGACCGCGACCTCGTCGAGGAGTGGTTCAAGGAGGGACGGATCGAACTGTTGTTCTCGACCTCGACGCTCGCGTGGGGCGTCAACCTCCCCGCCCGCTGCGTCGTGATCCGGGACACGAAGCTCCACGACCCCCTCGAGGGTGAGATCGATATGAGTCCCCTGGACGTCCTCCAGATGCTCGGGCGTGCGGGCCGCCCGGGCTACGACGACGTCGGCTACGGCTGGGTCGTCTGTGACACGGCCGAGGCCGACAAGTACCGCCGGCTGCTCGACGACGGCAAGGAGATCGAGTCCCGGCTCGCCGAGACCCTCGGCACCCACCTCAACGCCGAGATCGCGATGGGAACGATCACCGACCTCGAGGACGTGATGGACTGGCTCGAGACGACCTTCTACTACGTCCGCGGGCAGTCGAGTCCCGAGGCCTACGACTTCCCGAACCTCCGGCGACGCGTCCGGGACTGTCTCGAGGATCTGGTCGATCGGGGGTTCGTCGCGATGGACGAGACGGATCTCTCGATCGAGGCCACCCCGCGGGGAGTCCTCGCCTCGAAGTACTACCTCCGGCTCGAGACCGCCGTCCGGTTCGCGACGCTGTGTGACCGCGTCGCCGACGGGGAGGCGGTCGCGACAGACGACCTTCTCGAGGTCGTCGCGACCGCCGCGGAGTTCGACTCGGTGTCGGCCCGTCAGGCCGAACGCGACGCGATCGACGCGGTGCTTGTGGGTCAGGAAACGGGCGACCTCGAGCCCGGCCAGCGCAAAGTCCTCGCAATCTTGCGCGGGGCCGCGAGCGGCTCGGTCCCAACCGAGCTCCGAAGCGATGCCTGGGTCATCCGCCGGAACGCGACGCGGCTGCTCTCCGCGCTGGGTGCGTTCCTCGATCGGCTTGCGGGTCCCCACGCCGCGAACCTCGCGGGACGCGTCGAGGCCAGGGTCGAGAACGGGGTCGCCGAGGACGCGGTCGGACTGACGGCGATCGACGGGATCGGTCCGGGGCGAGCGAGCAAGCTCTCAAAAGAGGGGCTGTCGACGCCGGGCGACGTCGTCGAGGCCGGGATCGCCGGGCTGGTCGAGGCGGGCCTCTCGGAGGGCGTCGCCGAGCGGGTCTACGAGGGCGCCCAGTCGCTGCCCGCAGCCGAGATCGAGTGGGGATCGTTCCCGGAGACGATCGAAACCGGGGAGAACGACGTCTCCGAGGTCACCGTGCGAAACGTCGGCGAGCCCGCGCGAGCCGGGATTCGGGTGACGGTAAACGTTCGAGAGAGCGACGCGCTCTCGAGCCAGTCGGGAACGGATGTTCCCGACGACGGCGTCGAGATGACGAGTACGAGTACCTACCTGCGCGGCGAGGAAACCGTTCCCGTCGGTGTCTTCGGCGCCGACGCCGACGAGCTCGAGTTTCGCGTCAGCGTCGCCTTCCCCGAGCAACCCCTGGTCCCCCTCGAGGAGCGACGAACGGTTGAGGTCCGCTGAATCTATTTCTTGTGGGTGAAGATGACCGCCTGTCCGTCGGCCGAGCCGACACAGAGGTCGAGCTGCTGTGAGAGGTTGAGGCTTGCCGGGTTCTCCTTGCAGACGACCAGATCGTCGAACGTCGCGTCGCAAGCCGGACAGGAGACCGCCACCGTGTTCTGGTAGCTCTTGATCGCCTGGTTTTCCTCGCGAATCGTCAGCGATGCGGCGAGTTCGTCGAGGTCGATATCGCCCATACCCCACCTTGTGAGTCGGTACCTATAAATTCAGGCGGGAATCCCCGTCCGAACGGCCCGAAGCTGACGGTCGGGCGACGGTTCCGCCGCGAGCACGAGCGCTGCGGAGACCGCGAGCGTCAGGTGCGGTTGTGCGTCGCAGCGACCCGAATCCGTCCGCTGGTCCGGGTATCGGTCCGCCCCGTAACAGTTTCCGTGGAGACAATTCAGCAATAGTGATCGGATAGTAATGGTCCGACTCGTTTTCCACCCGGTATGGAAGAGTGGCGACGCCGCTCGGTGCTGGCGACTGGTGTAGCGCTGTCGATCGGAACCGGATTCGCTTCGGTGGGGGCCGGAGACTCCGAAACCGACGTTGACGAGCTTCCGGATCCGGATCGCGACCCGGGGCCGGACGAGGACTGGCCGTCACACCGGGGCGGTCCCGGACACGCCAGATACGTCCCGGATGGCCACGAGTTCGAGGGCGCGGCGCTCGAAGCCGCGTGGTCCGTCGACGGGGCGGGAGCGAACACCGTCGCCGTCGCCGACGAAACCGTCTACGCGCCGACCGACGGCGCCGTCCTCGCCCTGGATGCGACGGACGGCACCGTCCGCTGGGAGAACGCGGAGATCGACGCGAGCACGCCGTCGGTCGCCGGCGAGAGCGTCTACCTCAGCGGCGAGGAGATCGTCGCACTCGACCGATCCGACGGGAGCGTCCGCTGGGAGACGTCGTTCGATCCCGAGGAGGAGATCCACTGGCAGACGGTCGCCTACGGCGGCGTGTACGCCGTGGTCGACGGGACACTGTACGCGCTCGACGCCGACGACGGCTCGGTTCGATGGGAGCGGGAATCGATCACCGCCGCGCTGTTCGACGGCGACGAGGAAGAAGAGTACGAGTTCGTTACGGCGCCCGCGGCGGCGAACGGCGTGATCTACAGCGTCACGGGTGGAGGGCCGATCGCTCTCGATCCCGAAACCGGTGCCGAAGTCTGGCAGGAGGGCGTCCACGTCGGTTCCCACGTCAGTACCACCTACGCGTCCCCGACAGCGGTCGCGTACGACGGCGGCGCCTACGAGGAGTGGCCGTTGCACGACGCTCGAACGGGCGAATTTGCAACCATAGGCGCCGGGACCCGCGAGATAGCGTTCGGCGAGGAGATCTACGTCGGCGGTGGCACCGACCACGGCTACTCCGGCGGCTCGATCGAGGGCGACGAATACGAGTGGAACCTCGATATGACCTACACCTACGGCCAAGCCGTCATCAGCGGCGAAACCGCGTACGCGTACTTCTATCTGGACGGCCACAACTACGGAGATCGGGAGTACGACGAGGAGCTCGTCGCCCTGAACAAGTACGACGGCTCCGAAAGGTGGACCATCGGAGTCGAGGACGCCCCGGTCGGTCCCGTTCGCGCGATCAGCGGCGAGACGATCTACGTCGAACACGACGGCGACCTCGTGGCGCTTCGCGAGGGGACCGACGAGGACGGCGATGAACCCGAGGACGAAGCGGACGATCAGCCTGCCGACGAAGGCGAGGAAGGCGACGATCAGGCCGACGACAGCGAGAGTGAAGAGACCGACCAGCCCGACGACGGAGGGGACGACCAGCCCGCTGATGACGGAGACGAGCCCGAGGACGAAGGCGAAGGGGGTGATCAGCCCGCACAAGGCGACGCGGACGACGGAGACGAACCCGACGAAGACGACGAGGGCGACTATACCGGTGAGGGTGAGGACGACAGGGACGAGCCGGACGACGAGGACGGTCCCGACACCGACGACGATGGCGGGAACGACGACGAGAGCGACGATGGGGGCGGTGACGAAAACGGTGGTGACGACCAGGACGTCGGCGGCGATGACGAAGGCGGTGACGAAGTAGCCGACGACCCGAGCGACGACGAGACCGACGGGATGCCCGGCTTTACGACCGGCGCCGGACTCCTCGGCGGGGCGCTCGGCCTCGAGTGGGTGCGTCGACGGGCCGGTTCGGACGAACGGACCGACCCGGACGAGCGAGTCAGTCCGGACGAGCGAACCGACTAACGGACGCTTCGGGGGCGACGGCTACGCCGCCGCGACCAGCTCGAGGACGCTCTCCCGCACCTCGGCCGGCGAGTCGGCGACCCGATCGGCCGGCGAGTAGTCGATGTCGCCGTGGGCGTCGATCCGGTAGGCGACGACGATCGTGTCCGCGCGGTCGGCCGCCTCGATCCCGTTCTCGGAGTCCTCGACGACGACGCAGTCGTCGGTAGAGACGCCGACCTCCTCGGCGGCGTACTCGAAGACGTCCGGCGCGGGCTTGCTCGAGCCGTCGATCTCCTCGGCGCTGATCACGCGGTCGAACGCGTCCTCGAGCTCGAAGCGCTCGAGGACCATCCCGATCCAGTCGTGGGGCGAGGAAGAGACGACGGCCGTCGTCACGCCCCGCTCGTCCAGCTCCGCGAGCAGCTCGTGGGTTCCCTCGAGCAGCTCGACGCGCTCGGTGTACAGCGTCTCGGCGGCCTCCTCGAACTTCTGGAGGTACTCCTCGCGGGAGATCGCGGTGCCGTACTCCTCCTCGAGGTAGTCGTAGATCTCCGCGTAGTTCATCCCACTGACCTCGGCGACGTCGATGTCCTCGTCGGGGACGGCCGCGGGGAGGATCTCCTCGCGCTGGAACTCGACCCAGTAGTCCTCGGAGTCGACGAGTACGCCGTCCATATCGAACAAGACTGCACTCATGTACGTCGGGCTACCGGGGACGGACGTATAGCCGTTTGGCCGTCACACGGACGCCGTCGCCCATCGAGGCATTGACAGCCCCCGAAAACCCCACCCGGAAAGTGAAACTCGTGGTCGTTGCAGATCAAGTCCGTGCCTTCACCCGTTCGTCGGGCATGGGCGAGGTCACCGATACCAAGGTTGTACCGACAGGACCGTGGCGAGATCGGTATCGAGTGCTACAGCCGTCGTGGGCCAGCTCTCCGTGTATCAATTCTCACAAAACTGAAACTCCCCTCTTATATTTTGGTCGGACGGGACGATCTCCCGGTGAAATGAGCGACTCACAGCCCTCGACCCAAGAGCAGATCCGTGCTTCCGCAGCCGAAGCCACGGAAACGGCAGGGACGGTCGATGCCCGTGCACTCGGCCTCTCGGCCGGTCTCATCTGGAGTGCAGCGGTTGCCTTCCTGGAACTGGCAGCTGGGACGAAATACGGAGAGCGCTGGCGACTGTTGCTGGCAGACCTCTACCCTGGGTACAGTTCCGAACCGGGCGATCTCGTCTGGGGGACGGTTCTGGGATTCATCGATGCGTTCGTCCTCGGGTACCTGTTCGGGCGGATCTACAACCGGCTGGCGAAGTGAGCTGTCACTCCGATCGCCCGCTCCGTGCCGTCCACTCCGACAGGTTCGATAACCGAATTCTCAACTGCTGTTAGCCGAAGACCTCGCCCCGACGCTCGTGTTCCATCTCCGTCTCGACCGCCTCGGCGACCTCGGCGCCGAACTCCCGCTCGAGCAGCCACAGCGCCAGGTCGATCCCCGCAGTGACCCCGCCAGCGGTGAGGACGTCGCCGTCGTCGACGACCCGTTCCTCGACGACGTTCCCGGCCGAGTCGCCGAGATCCGCGAGCGCGTCGTGGTGGGTCGTCGCGGGGCGTCCCTCGAGCAGTCCCGCCTCGGCGAGGATCATCGCACCGGTACAGACCGACGCGACCGTCGCGCCCCCCGCGAACCGCTTGTCGACGGCCTCGGGAATCGCGCCGTCGTCGACGACGGTCCGTACCCCGCCGTCGGCGCTCGTCCAGCCCCCACCGGGGACGACCAGCAGGTCGGGCTCGCCGAGCGTGCCGTCGGGCTCGACACGGAGCTCGTGACTCGCCGTGACGAACTCGGCGTCAGCGTCCTCGAGTGTGACGAGCCGTGTCTCGAGGGCGGCGCCGGCCGCGCGGCCGTTCTTGAGGACTTCGTACGGCCCGATTGCGTCGAGTTCGTCGAAACCCTCGAACAGCAGGATCTCCGCGGTGACGTCGGTCATGAACGATACGTTCGTCGCGGCGCGGAAACGTATTTCGCCGGGCGGTTACCACCACAACGACAGCGCGATCGCCGCGAGGGCCCCGACGACGACGGCCAGCCAGTAGGCGACGACACGATAGAGGAGGGCGATCGCGAGCGCCGTTGCGGGATCGACCGGAGCCAGCAGCGCGAGCACGCCCGCGATCGTGACCTCGACGCCGCCGAGCCCACCGGGCGTCGGAGCCAGGAATCCGACCTTCGAGAACGCGACCACGAGCAGCGCCACTGCCAGCGGAACCCCCGCGCCCATCGCCAGCCCCGTCAGGTACAGCGGAAGCGCGAACAGGAACCACGCGAGGTGGCCGAGCACGAGCACGGCCAGCAGCGCGGCCCGGTCCGCGGCGATCGTCTCGAGTGTCCCATAAAATCCCTCGAGTCGCTTCCGGACGTGCTCCGGGTGGAGCGATCGGGCCAGCGAGGGACGGATCGAGCCGAGGACGCGGCGGATCGGTGAGACGCCCGCGAGCAGCACCCGCTCGACGGCCCCGCGGCGGTACCACAGGAGGGCCGCGCCAGCGACGCCGGCAGCGATCGTCCCCAGAAACGCCACCGCGTACGCCTGGAGGGAACCGGTGACCTGCCACCCGACGAGCAGGTACGCGAGGCCGAACCCCCCGAACGTGTAGTAGGGGAGGGTGTTGGCGAAGATCCCGCCGACGATCGCGGCGAGCCCCGCCTCGTACTCGACGTTCGAGCGACGCGAGAGGACGTAGGCGACGCCCGGCGGCGCGACGACCTGGCCGTACGGCGTAACGTACTTGGCGAACCGCGTCGCGAGGTACAGCCCCAGTACCGGTGGAAATCGGCCGTCGTACCGTGCAGATTCGAGCAGCCGATTCCACACCACGCCCCGCAACAACAGACACCCCCCCATTACCGCGAACCCGATCGCGTAGATCGAGAGATCGGCCTCCGAGGCCGCGGCCAGTACCTCCCCGTGGCCGAACGCGCCGACCAGCACGACGAGCAATGCGACGGCGACGGTAAGCGCAGCCGCAATACGAACGGGATCGACGTCGGCGTCGAAATCGGTCATAGTACTTGCTGTCGGCGGTTCGGGAACCGGTCATGGATTCGCCGCCAAACAGGAGACGAACTTCGAGCGGGAGATCAGTTTCGGTCTGTGAGCACGTTCCTCGGGATTTCGGTCAGCGTCTCGAGTATCGCTTCGTTGCCGGCGCCGAGAAACCAGCTCTCGCCGCGTTCGGTTCGGAGGCCGCTCTCGGCGGCGAACAGCTCCCCCAGCAGCTGTTCCTCCGTGTCGGATCGGTAACAGACGATCCCGTCCAGCCGTCCGCGGGCGAGCAGCCCCCAGTGGACTGTCGGTGCCCAGCTCTCGAGGCGGCGCTTGCACCGGTCCTTGATCGCCCGGTTGATCGTCTCCGAGACCGCCGCGCGCTCGGGATCGCACTTGACGTCGTGACCGATGACCGAAGCGACGGTCGCCCGTGAAGGTTCGGCGTCGGTACCGGCTGTGACGGGACGGCCATCGTCCCTGACCCCGCCGTCCCGTCTGCCGACGTACAGCTCCTCGAGCAGCGGCACCGAGACGACGCCGACGACCGGTGCTCCGTCCTCGAGTACCGTCACCGACGCGGCGAAGGCGGGCAGCCCCGACTCGAAGTTGTTCGTCCCGTCGAGGGGATCGACGAGCCACTCGTACTCGCCGTCGCCCTCGTGGTACCCCGACTCCTCCGCGCGAATCGGGTGGTCGGGGAATCGCTCCCGGACGATCTCGAGCATCCGGGCTTCCAATTCGGTGTCCACGCGAGGACGTGGGGCCGAACTCACCACGTCGTCTCCGTTGCCTGCGGCCGGGTGCTGTCGACTCCGAAGAAAAAGCCGAGGTGAAGAACCAGTACGACTATCCAGAAGGCGGCGACGAGCAGCGCGATGGGAACCGGTCATCGGCGGCTCGTTCAGCCTGCAGTAGTTACTTACCACCGGAGAGCAACCCACAGTGCAGATGCGACGACGGCGGACAGGGTTTTGGCGTCGACTGAACGGACCGGTGATCGCGCTCGACGAGCCGTTCGGACGGGCGACGTCCCGAAGCCAGTCTCGATCCAAGCACCGCGAGCGGCGAACCGCAGCCGCCAACGACACGGGGACGCGATGAACCGTCGCCACCTCCTGTTGGTCGGTCTGCTCGTCCTCGCCGCGAGCTACCTGGTCGCCGGCGGGGCGATCGATCCCACCTCGGAGCCGGCCGAGCCCGAGACGCTCGACCGCGACCGACTCGTCCAGCCCGCGGAGAACGGCAGCTACGTCTGGCCCTACACCAGCCGGGATCGCTCGACCGACGAGCAGACCCTCGCACTCAACCTGATCATCCACGGCGACGACGAGCGCGTCCAGCGGACGCTGGTCGCCCAGGACGAACTCGAGTGGGAGGAGCTCGACCCCGACGAGGAGGACGAACCGGAGGTCTACGACGACGCCGAGGACTCGATCCAGTGGGACGACGCCCACGGCTCGACCCGGTACACCTACGCCGACACCGGACCTCACGGCGGAGAGGGAGTCTGGGTCGACGAGAGCTACCAGCTCCACGCCGGCGACTACCTGGGCAGTCGCCACCACATCAGAGCCTACACCACCGAGTACGACGACTGGACGGCGATCCAGGTCCACCAGGAGCACTTCGACTTCTTCCGGCTGCGCCACACGGTCACCGACATCCAGGACTCACAGAACACCCTCGAGGCCGAGTACCTCGACGAGCCGTTCGTCGAGGAGGTGCGCCGGGAGTACCACGGCACCCACGGCGGGTGGAACGACGGCTGGCTCTCGGTGATCGAGCTGGCGATCGTCGGCCCCCTCGCGATCGGGGGCGTCCTCGGCGCGCTCGGACTGGTCGGACGGGACACGGCAAAGGGGATCGTCCGTGGCACTCGACGGCTGCTTCGGTGGGTGCGCCTGAACGTCCGCGGATTCGTCCTCGTGGGGGCGCTGGCGGGCATCGTCGTCGGCGTCCGAAGCGCCGGGCTGGCCGTCGAGGCGGCGGTCCCCTGGATCACGCCACAGGCGTTCGTCGTCGTCCTCTACCCGATACTGGCGGTCGGCCTGCCGACAACGGTGATCGTGCTCACCCAGTCCCTCGAGCGAGCGGGCCGGCTGTTGCGCCTGCAACGCGTCGTGAGCTGGCTCGGTCGTCCGCTGGAACCACAGTCGGCGTTCGCGTTCACCGTCGTCGGGCTCGGCCTGGGGTTCGTCCTCGATTTCGTCTCGGTCGGCGTGACGACGCTGCCCCTCGAGGTGTTGCTCCACCGAGTAGGGCTGCTCGTCACGCTCGGCCTGCTTGCGGCGGGGACGGCCCGCAACGACACCGAGGGCGTCGCGCTGTTCGTCGTTGGCCTTCTGGGCTGGGTAGTCGGGCTCGCGATGCCGCTGCTCGGGTACCTCTGACAGCGCCGTCGCCGTGGACGGTCGGTTCGAAACCGTTCGTCCGAAAATCAGACGAGAGTCGGGACGGGACGGCGTCCGCGAACAGCCGATCGGGCGTCAGGACTCGCCGCCAGGGTAGCGGTGGTACTGCATCCCCTGGTGTTTCATCTCGTTGTGGCGCTCCTCGAGGAACGAGTACACCGTTCCGTGGGGTGCGCCGTCGAGCAGCATCTCCGCGGCGGTGCGGACGGCGTCGACCTGCTGGGGCGTGCCGATCGCGCCGAGCGTCGAGCCGTAGATGACGACGTCGGCTCCGGAGAGCTCCTCCATGAGCTCGCGGGTACGACCGTCCTCGCCGATGAGACGACCCTTCTTGCGTTTCATGTCGTTTTTGTTTCGTGCGGCGGCGTCGATGTCGACGACGTCGAACTGCATCATATCGTCGTCCAGCAGCTGCAGCGCTTCCTCGGGCGGGAACCCACGACCGATAGCGCGGACGATCTCGGGGCCCTTGAGGCCGCTGACGGGATCGCCGACCGACTCGACAGCTACGGAGCCGTTCTCCGAGTCGATATCCAACCGGACCTCGGCTGCCGCCTCGATCTCGCGCATCGTCTCGCCGCCCTCGCCGATGAGGACGCCGATGCGGTCCTGCGGAATCTTCACGTGCTTCATGCACTCCGGTAGTCGCTCGGCGAGTTTAAGAGCTTGGTCCGTTACCGGTGTGACGACGGAACACCGGTTCACTGTCCCACGTGTACGGTGACCGATCCACGAAGCTGACGACCAGGTCTGGATCGGTCCGGCGGTTGCCGACCGAAGCCTCGCGGACGAGCGGTCCACTCACAGCGAGGTCGACGAGTGGATCGGAAAGAAGACCCCCGCAAACGGATGCTCGTGGACGCCGTCTACTGCCGTCTGGCGCGGGCCACCCGTTCGCCGAGGGCGGGAAAGGCGAGCATCGCGCCCGCCCCGATCGCGGCCGCCGCGACGGGAGCGATCCAGGTCGTTCCGAGGACGGTCCCGAGCAGCGCACCGCCGTAGCCCCCGAGGAGCAACACGGCGTTGTAGTACCCCAGTCGCAGGCCAATCAGCGCGGCCGAGAGGGTTACCCAGCCGAGCGTCTCCGTGCCCAGCGGGCGGATCCAGCCCCCCCGAACGAGGGCGCCGACGATCACCATCACGATCCACGCGACCAGCGCGGCGCCGGTGACGACGGCACCGCTGGCGGGATCGGTCATCGCGACGAGCAAGAGCGCCGGGAGCCCGAGGATCGATACCTCGCCGAAGATTGAGGTGACGTCGTGGAGAAAGCAGCCGAAGCGACTCTTTTCCACGGTCGCCAGCTTCCCGTAGCCGTACCAGGACCGACGCGTCCGGGTCTCTGCGGGACGGGTCCGTCTGCCGGGCGGTCGGTTACGGCGGTCACGGCCCATACGCGACCTAACGGAAGAGGACAGTAAATACCCCGGTGGCTCACAGGCGAGACTACTCGAGGACCGAACGGAACCGGACCGCCTCCGAGAGCGTGTCGATGATCGCGACCGTTCGGTGCTCGTCGGGGACCGTCGGGAACTGCGCGCCGGGATTGAGCAGGGTCGTCCGCCCGTCCTCGCGGTGCTCGCGCCGATGGTGGTGTCCGTAACAGACGTAGTCGTACTCCTCGGCCGCGGCGAGGGTCTCGACCTCCGCCTTGGACTCGCCGTGCAGTACCGCAACGGAGAGGCCGTCGAACGTGAGGTCGGCGAACCGACCGTGAAGAGTACTCCCTCCGCCCAGCGCGTCGAAAGCCGCCTCGAGCCCCGATATCTCGCCGTCGTTGTTCCCGAGGACGCCGTGCAACTCGACGTCCTCGAACGCCGACAGCAGCGGCGGCGCGACGAAATCGCCGCAGTGGACGACGACCTCGACGCCCTCCGCCTCGAAGATCTCGGCCGCGCGCTCGGCGGCCGCGACGTTGTCGTGGGTGTCCGAGACGATCCCGATGTTCATACTGGATCGGGCGACGGCGAGCTACTAAGGCGTTCGGGCCCGGGTTCGACCGAACCGTCGCTCAGTCCCGAGACGGGTCGGGCTCCGGACTCGTGACGAACTCGAGCAGTTCGTCGGGATCGGTCTCGAGACCCTGCCGAGAGAAGAAGTTCGCGACGTTCTTGCAGTCACGCTCCAGGAACTCGCGGCTGTTTGGGTGGTGGACGGTGACGGCCTGCCCGAGGTCGATGACGACCAGCTGGCCCTCGTGGAAGACGACGTTGTACTCGCTCAGATCGCCGTGGATGATCCCCGCCGAGTAGAGCCGTCGCATGTACTCGCGCATCACCTCGTAGGCCGTCTCGGGGTTCTCGATGTGGACCTCGCCGAGACGTTTCGCGCGGCCGTCCTCGTTGCCGATGTACTCCATCACGAGGACGTTGCGTTCGGTCGCGATCGGCTCCGGAACCCTGACGCCGGCCTTCTTCGCCCGCCGAAGGTTCGCCAGTTCCTTTTTGGTCCAGGCGAGGACGACGTCTTTCTTCTTCCCGCCTAACCCCTCGAAGCGCGGGTCGCCCTCGAGGTAGTCTCGCATCTGGCGGAAGTTCGAGGAGTTGATCCGGTAGACCTTCACCGCGACCTCGCGGTCGTCGCCCAGCGCGTGGTAGACGTTCGCTTCCTTGCCCGTCGAGAGCGGTCCCCCGAAGGCCTCGACGTAACCGTCCTGGACGAGCTTGTACAGGGCCGCGAACGTCGCGTCGTCGAACACCGACTGCTCGACTTTGAACTGGTCGGCGTCCTTGATCCGTTTCTGAAACTCGTTGAACTTCCGGTCCCGTTTGCGGGCGATCCGGTCGGCCTCGGTGTCGCTAACGTCGATCTCCTCCCACTCGTCGCCCGGCGTGTCGGCCTCCTCGAGGTCGACCAGCCCGTACTCCGATCCCCGTTCCATCTGATCGTCTCTACGAGGCCGGGGCGGGTAAAGACTGGGTATCGGTCGATCGACGGCGAAGTGGCGTTTCGACAGATATCGGTCCCGGAGACGGCTCTACGCTTTTCCGCTCGCGGTGCGAAGCACTGTCCATGACTCGACGCACCGAACGGTCGCGGCTGGCGGGGGAGCGGCGATGAGCAGCTACGACGTCACGCTCGAGTGGTCCGACGGTCGGAGCCGGACGGTAGCCGTCGAGCCGCGGGAGACGATCCTCGAGGCGGCCCTGCGCGAGGGTGTCCGACTGCCCTACGACTGCCGGAAGGGAACCTGTACGGCCTGTGCGGGACGAGTGGTCGACCTCGAGGACGACGCCGAAGCGAACGACGGGCCGCCAGACGCTGCGGCCGCGGTCGACTACCGGCGGCCGCCGCGGGCGCTCGAGGAATCCGACCGGGCCGACGGCTACGCGCTGCTGTGTATCGCTCAGCCGCGGGCCGACTGTCGCATCGAGGTCGGCCCGATGGTTCGCAGCCAGCTCGGCGACAGCCCCTGGGGGTAGTCCCGTCGACCGCAGGCAGCGTTATTAGTGCGACCTCGCGAGCGGACTGTCGGGTTGCCGTCGGCTCGCGAGTTCGGTCCGGGCAGGTCGACAACCCCTGGAAGTAGCGGCTCCGCACGCTGTTCGCCCGCCGTCGTGCGGGTCGCGGTCAGTAGTATTAACGGCGGCGAGGGGCTACGCTCGAGCAACGAATGTCCCTCGCCGACGAGAACGCCGACGAAGAGAACCCGTACCTCCGGGAACCGCCAACTGAGTTCGATCCGATCGAGAAGCTCCCCGAGAAACGGGCCCGCGAGCAGGTCGCGTTGCTCCGCGAGGCCGTCCGCGAGCACGATCGACGGTACTACGTCGAGAACGATCCGATCATCGCGGATCGGACCTACGACGCGCTGTTCGCCCGCCTGCGGGAGCTCGAGGACACCTTCGATCTCGCCAGCCCCGACAGCCCGACCAGAAGCGTCGGCGGCGAGCCGATCGAGGAGTTCGAGACGGTCGAACACGTCACGCCGATGCTCTCGATCGACCAAAGTGGCGAGCCGGAGGACGTCCGGGATTTCGACGACCGCGTCCGACGCGAGGTCGGCGAGGTGGAGTACGTCTGCGAACCCAAGTTCGACGGCGTCTCGATGGAGTTCGTCTACGAGGACGGCTCCCTCGAGCGGGCGGTCACCCGCGGCGACGGCCGCGAGGGTGACGACGTGACGGCGAACGCCCGAACCATCGGTTCGGTCCCCCAGCGACTGCACGGCGACTACCCCGAGTTTCTGGCGGTGCGGGGCGAGGTCTACATGCCCAAAGACGCCTTCCAGGCCCACAACCGCGAGCGGATCGAGCGCGGCGAGGAACCGTTCGCCAACCCGCGGAACGCGACCGCGGGGACGATCCGCCAGCTCGACCCCTCGGTGGTCGCCGACCGTCCCCTCGAGGTCTTCTACTTCGACGTCCTCGAGGCCAGCGATCTCGAAGACAGCCACCGCGAGGAGCTCGAGCGCTTCCCCGAGTGGGGACTGCGGGTGAACGAACACGTCGAGACCGTCGACGATATCGAGGACGCGATCGACTACCGCGACCGCATGCTCGAGGCCCGCGACGAGCTGGGCTACGAGATCGACGGCACCGTCATCAAGGTCGACGATCGCAAGGCCCGCGACGAGCTGGGCCGGACGGCCCGACACGACCGCTACGCGTTCGCCTACAAGTTCCCGCCCCGCGCGGAGGTGACTCCGATCGCCGACGTGGCGGTCCAGATCGGTCGCACCGGTCGCGTAACCCCCGTCGCTCTGCTCGAGCCCGTCGATGTCGGTGGCGTCACCGTCTCGCGGGCGAGTCTGCACAACCCCGAGGAGATCGCTGAAAAGAACGTCGCCGTCGGCGACACCGTTCGCGTGCAACGGGCGGGCGACGTGATCCCGTACGTCGAGGAGGTCGTCGAGAAGGGAGCGGAGAACGACCCCGAAAGCCACTACGAACTTCCCGATCACTGTCCCGTCTGTGACAGCGCCATCGAGCGCGACGGACCGATGGCCTTCTGTACGGGCGGACTGGCGTGTGACGCCCAGCTGCGTCGATCCATCGAGTACTACGCGAGCGACGACGGGCTCGACCTCGAGGGACTGGGCGAACGAAGCGTCCGCCAGCTCGTCGACGCCGGCCTGCTCGAGTCCGTCGCGGACCTCTACGAGCTCGAGCGCGAGGACCTGACCGCTCTCGAGGGGTGGGGCGAGAAAAGCGCCGCGAACCTGCTGGCCGAGATCGAGGCCAGCCACGAGCCGCCACTCGCCGATTTCCTCTCCGCGCTCGGCATCCCCCACGTCGGGCCGACGACCGCCCGCGAGCTGGCCCGCGAGTTCGGCACCTTCGAGGCCGTCCGCGAGGCCGCCGAGGACGAGCCCGAGTCCCTCGAGGACGTCGACGACGTCGGGGGAACCGTCGCCGAACAGATCCACGACTTCTTCGCCAGCGAGGCCAACGCCGCGGCCGTCGACGACGTCCTCGAGCACGTCTCTCCGAAGGAGTCGGCACTGGAGTCCGGCGGCGACGAGCTCGAGGGGCTAACGTTCGTCTTCACGGGCTCGCTCGAGGAGCTGACTCGCAGCGAGGCTCAGGAGACCGTCGAGGCCCACGGCGGGTCGGCGACGGGCAGCGTCTCCGGGAACACCGACTACCTCGTCGCCGGCGAGAGCCCGGGCCAGACGAAGCTCGACGACGCCGAAGCGGAGGACGTCCCCGTCCTCGACGAGGACGAATTTCGTGAGCTGCTCGCGGAGCAGGGGATCGAGCTCGGGTAGCGTTACGCCTCCGCGGGGAGCCGTTCGGCGATCGAGCGGACCGCCTCGAGTCCCTGCACCTCGCCCTCCCGCTCCGGGAGCGTCACGATCTCGAGGTCGGGAAACGCCTCGCGGACCTCGGCGACTCGCCGTTCGTGGCGCTCGCGCCGGGACCGACACCGCGAACAGTCGTCCTCGGGATCCTCGAAGACGCGGTTCACGACAAGGCGGTCGACCCGGACTCCCGACTCCCGGAGCTTCTCGACGAGGCGTTCGGACTCGGCGATGGCCATCCCCTCTGGCGTGAGGACGACCCGGAACTCCGTCCGTTCGGCGTCGAGCAGCAGCTCCCGTGCGCGCTCGAGACGGGCCTGGAACGCCTCGAGATCGGCGCCGTCGTCGCCTCCCCCGAACATCGACATCGGACCCAGCACCGCCGAGCGGGCCGCGGTCCCGATCCGTTTGGCCTGTCCGCGAAGCGAGCCCAGCGTCTCGAGGAACGGTCCCGCAACCGCGGGCGTGTCGAACAGTCGCAGCGTGTGGCCCGTCGGCGCGGTGTCGAAGACGACGACGTCCCACTCTCCGGAGTCGACGTACTCCACCAGGAGGTCGAGCGCGGCGATCTCGTCGCCGCCCGCGGGCGTTCCCGCGGCGAAGATCCGCTCGACCTCCTCGTCGTCGAGCCGAATGCCCGCGCTGCGAAGGTCGGCGGCGAGCGCCCGTGCGAGCGCCTCGTAGCGCTCCTGTCGCGTCTCGGGATTGATCTCAGCGGCCCAGAGGTCGGCGGCGTCCTCGAGCTCGGGTGCTCCCTTCGAGTCAGTCTCGAGGGTCGGTTCGGGTCCCCGCTCGAGCTTGCGAGGCTTGGGCCCGAGTTCGGTCTCGAGGGAGTCCGACAGCGAGTGTGCGGGATCCGTCGAGACAACGAGCGTCTTCCGCCCGGCGTCGGCCAGTCGCGTCCCTGTCGCAGCCGCGCAGGTCGTCTTGCCGACACCGCCCTTGCCGCCGTAGAAGATACAATCGGTCATTCGATCACGAGTACCGGAGACGGAACCCTAAGTACCCCGTCAGAATTTCGAGACGGTCTCGAAATCGAACAGTTCGGGGCGGGGTCGCACCCGCTCAGAGGTCGACGCGATCGAACCGGTAGAGCGCGACTGCGATGGGGACGACGACCCAGAACACGAGGATCAGGAGCGCGAACCAGTCCTGCAGGAAGAAGGGGAGCTCGCCGCCGAACAGCTCCGCGTCGAGCTCGGCCTGGAGCTCGATCGTATCGACGTCGGTGACGAGCGTGAGGACGCGTCCGTACGCCTCGCCGGGATCGAGATTGACGATGAAGTACGCCCACTCGGGCAGGCGCTCGATGGCGACTTCCTCCCCGTCGAACTCCGTCGTGGCGGTGACGGTATCAAAAAAGAGGACGTCGCGTTCGGCAAGCAGCATGAACATATCCGAGAGCGTGTTCCAGACGACGTAGAACAGCACGAAAACGCCGAACATCGCCGCGCCCGCGATCGTCGTCGAGCGGGTCAGCGAGGACAGCGAGACGGCAATGCTGGTGTAAGCGATCCCGTAGACGATCGAGACCGCGAGCAGCCCGACGTAGTCGACGACGTCGAACCCGCCAAGCAGGGCAGCGACGACGGCGGCCGCGAGAACGAACCCGAGGGTCAGCGACAGAGACAGCACGGCCGAGCGGCCGAGTAGCTTGCCCAGCAGGACGTCCTTCCGGGAGTGAGGCAGAGAGAGCAGGATCTTGATGCTGCCGCTCTCGCGCTCGCCGGCGATGGCCTTCCAGCCGAGCACGAGCGCGATCAGCGGGATAACTAGTCGCGTAATCTCGCTGACGAAGCCGACCAGGACGTCCGTTGTCGCGCCCTGGGCCGCGAGGTCCTCGCCGAAGTAGGAGACCGCACCCGTCGTCGCGACGAGCAGGGTAAAGAAGAAGACGCTCAGTCCCCAGAACAGCCACGAGCGGACCGAGTCCTGGAAGTCCTTCTTCGCGACCGTCCGGACGCTCTCGGGGTTGATCGAACTCGATGGAGCCGTCGTCCCACGGTCGGTCGTTCCGGCTTCCGTCTCGGTGTTCATCGGGCGTCAACCTCCGTGGTGTAGGACTGGAAGACGTCCTCGAGCGAGGCCTCCGAGGTCGAGAAGTCACGAACCTCGAGCCCCTGGTCCTCCAGAGCCGCGAGGACGTCGGTCTTCGAGCCCTCGACCCGGATCGCGAGCGTCGGCGGTGTCTCCTCCTCGACGAGGACCTCGGAGACGTCGGGTAGCGACCGGACCGAACCGATCGCGTCCTCGTCGAGGCGGTCGACGGTGACCCGAAGCACGGTCCCGTCGCTAACAGACTCCCGAAGCCCCGCGACGGAGTCGACGGCGACCATCTCGCCGTCCCGGAGGATGCCGACCCGATCACAGACGGCTTCGACCTGCTCCATGATGTGACTCGAGAAGAAAACCGTCGCCCCCCGTTCGCTCTCCTCGCGAACGATCTCGCGCATCTCGCGGGCGCCGTTTGGATCGAGCCCCGTCGACGGTTCGTCCAGGATCAGCAGGTCGGGTTCGCCGACCAGCGCCATCGCAAGCATGAGCCGCTGGGCCATCCCCTTCGAGTAGCCGCCGGCCTTCTTGTCGATCGCGTCGGCCAGATCGACCCGCTCGAGCAACCGTTCGGGGTCGTCGTCGACACCCTTTGAGTCGATCGCGAACTCGAGGTGTTGCCGGGCCGTGAGCCGATCGTACGTGCGATACCCCTCCGGGAGCACTCCTGTCCGTGAGCGGATCTCGCGGCTGTGGGTCTGTGCGTCGAGCCCGAGCACCTCGACTCGTCCCGCCGTCGGGCGAACGAAGTCCAGGAGGACGTTGATCGTCGTCGACTTGCCGGCCCCGTTCGGACCGAGGAAGCCGAACACCTCGCCGTCCTCGACCTGGAAGGAGAGGTCCTCGAGCGCGAGGGTCTCGCCGTAGGACTTGGTCAGCCCGTCGACCGTGATAGCGGGCATAGTTGGTGGCCGAGTGAAGACACCGTCGGCCGATAAGGATTGTCACTCCCGCAGCGTCGGACGCCGAACCGACCGAATCAGATCGGGTCGTCGGGATCGTAGTTCGTCGCGGTTCGATCGGCCTCAGTCGCGTACCGGTCGCGGGTCGCCTCGTCCGGAGCGTCCTCGAGCTGGTCCGGCGAGAGCTCCTTTGCGGCCGTGACGTCCGACGCGGCCGACGCCGCCAGCTCCCGGCGGTAGATCGACTCGCCGTCGGGCGTCGCGTACGTTAGCGTCACGAGACCCTTGTCGTCGTACTCGCGTTCGACCAGCCAGCAGCGGATCGTCTCGCTCATGGCCGCACCTGGGAGGGCCACCACCGAGAATGTACCGCGTCCACTCTGGCCGTCGGTTCGAGCCAACCACGAGTCGAGGCGACGGTCCCACCGCCCCGATCGCGAGGAGTCAGCCTGAAACCCTTCGCCACCGTAGGCCCGCCGATGAACGCCGAGGGGGTCCGCGAGCGCGCGACGTCGTTACCGCGAGAGCCGGGCGTCTACCAGTTTCGGGCCGACGGGACGACGCTGTACGTCGGGAAGGCGGTCGATCTCCGCAGTCGGGTCCGCTCCTACGCCGACCCGCGCAGCGCCCGCATCCGCCGGATGGTCGACCGCGCAGACGAAGTCGAGATCGCCGTCACCGACACCGAGACCCAGGCGCTGTTGCTCGAGGCGAACCTCATCAAACGCCACCAGCCCCGGTACAACGTCCGGCTGAAGGACGACAAATCGTATCCGATGGTCCAGCTGACCGACCACCCGGCGCCGCAGATCGAGATCACCCGCGATCCCGACGAGTCCGCAACCGTCTTCGGCCCGTACACGAACAAACGCCAGGTCGAGACCGTCGTGAAGGCCCTGCGGGAGACGTACGGTGTCCGGGGCTGTTCGGACCACAAGTACGCCGGCCGTGACCGACCGTGTCTCGACTACGAGATGGGGCTCTGTACGGCGCCGTGCACCCGCGAGATCGACCTCGAGAGCTACGCCGAGGACGTCACTGCCGTCGAACGGTTCCTCGAGGGCGAGACCGGGATCCTCGCCGATCCGCTACGCCGAGAGATGGAGGCCGCAGCCCAGGACCAACAGTTCGAGCGCGCGGCGAACCTGCGGGACCGCCTCGAGACCGTCGAGGCGTTCCACGGCGAGGGCGGCGAGGCCGTCCAGTCGACCGGCGACGAGCGGGCCGTCGACGTCCTGGGCGTGGCGATCGAGGGTGAGGACGCGACGGTCGCCCGCCTGCGGGCCGAGAACGGGAAGCTCGTCGATCGGGACCGACACACGCTCGAGGCGCCCGGCACCGATACAGGCGACGAGGACGTGCCGGAGTCCGGCGCCGTCCCCGCCGTGCTTGCAGCCTTCATCGTCCAGTACTACGCCGAACGGGAGCTACCCGACGCCCTCCTGTTGCCCGAGCGCCACGGCGACGAGGAGGTCGCGGCCTGGCTCGAGACCGAGGGCGTCGCCGTACGGATTCCTGGTGCGGGTCGCGAGGCGAAACTCGTTGACCTTGCGCTGAAAAACGCCCGCCGGAACGTGGGTGGGCGCGACGAGTGTGCCATGCTCGCCGACGCCCTCGGGATCGATTCGGCCGAACGGATCGAGGGGTTCGACGTCAGTCACGCCCAGGGGAAGTTCGCGGTGGGGAGCGACGTCGCTTTCGTCGACGGCAGCGCCGAGAAAGCCGACTATCGGCGGAAGAAGCTGGCCGACGAGAACGACGACTACGCGAACATGCAGGCGCTAGTGGAGTGGCGCGCCCGTCGGGCCGTCGAGGGCCGCGATGACCGTCCCGACCCGGATCTGTTGTTGATCGACGGCGGCGAGGGCCAGCTCGAGGCCGCCCGCGAGGCGCTCGCGGAGGTCGGCTGGGACGTTCCGGCCGTCGCACTCGCGAAGGCCGAGGAACGGGTGATCACGCCCGACCGCGAGTTCTCCTGGCCCGACGACGCGGCTCACCTCCACCTGCTTCAACGGGTTCGCGACGAAGCGCACCGCTTTGCGGTTCAGTACCACCAGACGATCCGCGACGACGTAAAGACGGTCCTCGACGACGTCCCCGGGATCGGCCCCGAGACCCGAAAACGGCTGCTCGGTCGCTTCGGCAGCGTCGAGAACGTCCGCGAGGCGAGCTCCGAGGACCTCCGGAGCGTCGCCGGCGTCGGCGAAAAGACCGCCCGGACCATCAACGAACGACTCTGACAACCTCCCACGACTGAAGTCGTGGGCCTTCTCCTTGAATCTCTGTAATGCCTTCGAGGACACCTCCCAACGCCGGACGGTCGGACGGTCGGGCGAGTCCACAGGGTTTTGCCTCTCGCCGTCCTCCGTGTATTCGTGTCAAACGACGACTCGCTCGACGACCTGCTCGACGAACTCGACAGCCACGGCGATCTCGAGACCGCCGAGCAACGGCTGTCGATCCGCATGGAAGAACGGCGGTACGGAAAGCCGGTGACGATCGTCGAGCGGTTCGAACTCCCGAAATCGGACGTGGAGTCGATCGCCTCCGATCTCAAGTCCTCGCTGGGAACCGGCGGCACCGTCGACGAGGACCGCATCGAACTCCAAGGCGACCACCGCAACCGCGTGCCGGAACTGCTCCGAGAGCACGGCTTCAACGTCCAAACGTAACCCTGGTTGGACCGGTCCAAATCGAGTTGCGAGTAATTCTTTGATGTTTGGTGTCGTAGCACACGGCATGGAGATCCGACCCGCCACGACCGATGACCGCGAATCGCTCCGACAGCTCGCCCGCGAGACCTGGCACGAGACCTACGACGAGCTCTCCGGCGACACGATCGACGAGACGATCGACGACTGGTACGGCGACGAGGAGCTCGAGCGCGCGCTCTCGGAACCGGGAACGGCCGTCCTCGTCGCCGAGGACGACGACGAGATCGTCGGCTTCACCCACGGCGTCGTCCAGGGCGAGGAAGGCGACGTTCTCCGGATGTACGTCCACCCGGACAACCAGCGCGAAGGGGTCGGCACGGCGCTGCACGAACGGCTTCGCAAGGATCTCGAGGACTTCAACATGAGCCGGATGCGAGCGATCGACTTTGCCACCAACGAGGGCGGGCGGGCGTTCTACGAGGAGCTCGGCTTCGAGCAAACTGGGGACGGCGAGGTCGAGATCGGCGGCGAGTCGCGACGGGAGGTGGTGTACACCCTCGAGCTGTAGCGGCGCCAGGACCCTTAAAAGAGTGCTTGCATGCTCACCGGACGGATGGAAGTAACCGGTCGGCATGAGGGTGTGAAGAGTTCGCACAATGAGCACGAAAGCGCCTACGGAAGCGGACATACTGCGCCCGATCAAGAACACGACGACGCGGTACTTCCTCCTGGCCGGCGTCGCTGGCCTGGCGCTGTTGCTCTTTCTGATCGGCTGGGCCTACCAGCTTGCCGAGGGGCTGGTCGTCACCGGCCTCTCGGACTGGGGAACCGGTGGGGGCGTCACCTGGGGCGTCTACATCGGTGCGTTCATTTGGTGGGTCGGGATCGCCCACGGCGGAATCATCCTCTCCGCAGCAGTGCGGCTGCTCGGCATGGATCGGTACATGCCCGTTGCCCGCCTGGCCGAGATGTTAACACTCGCTGGACTCTCTGCCGCGGGCTTTTACATTATCGTCCATATGGGTCGTCCCGATCGGATGGTTACGAGCGTCCTCGGTCACTACCACATTACCGTGCACAGTTCGCCGCTGGTGTGGGACGTGACGGTCATCACGGCCTACTTCGTGCTGACCGCGACCTATCTCGGGCTCACGCTGCGGTACGACGTGACCCGGCTGCGCGATCAGCTGCCGGACCGCTTCGAACCGATCTACAAGGGACTGACGATCGGCTACTCCGAGCGCGAGGACGAGATCGTCCAGCGGATGGTGTGGTGGCTCGCGCTCGCGATCATCATCATGGCGCCACTGTTGCTCCACGGCGGCGTCATTCCGTGGCTGTTCGCCGTCCTGCCGACGTACCCGGTCTGGTTCGGCGGGGTGCAGGGACCGCAGTTCCTGACCATCGCGCTGACCTCGGCGATCAGCGGCGTGATCCTGCTTTCCTTTGCCTTTCGCTGGGCGTACGACTGGGATCACATCATCACCGACGACGTCTTCAGGGGACTCCTGCTGTGGCTCGGGTTTTTCTGTCTGCTCTTTCTCTGGCTTCAACTCCAGCAGAACGTGGCCGGCGGTTTCGCCCCACCAATCGACCTGGGCGTCGCGGCCGACGCGCGACTCGCTCACCCGGTCTACCTCCTCTCGATGGGACTCGTCTTCGCCGTGCTGGCGTATATTTTCGCCCAGTCGATCCGTCCCTCGCTGTTCTCCAAGGGACGCGCGCTCGCCGCCGGTCTGTTGGTGCTGTTCGCGACGCTGATCGAGAAGGTGCTGTTCGTCGTCGAGGGCTTTTTCCACCCCAGCTTCGAGATCTACGGAGCGACTCCGGGCACGTACTTTCCGAGTCTGATCGAGTTCGCCTCGATCGCGGGGACGATCGGGATGGTCGTCCTCTTTTTCCTCCTCATCGCGAAGATCGTCCCGGTCGTCGAACTCCACGCCATCGAACACCTCCGGGGCGATCACGGCGAACACGACGCCCATCCCGAACGCGCCGATCACGCCGAACACGAGTGAGTCCGTCCCGTGCCAGGTGTGCGTTCAGAACTCCTCGGCCGGCGGCGCGATCCCGTCGTCGGTCTCGGTCTCGAGGGCGAACTCCTCGCGAACCTCCCTGATCCGATCGCGGATGTCCGCCGCGAGCTCGAACTCGAGGTTGCTCGCGGCCTCTTCCATCCGATCCTCGAGCTCCGCGATGTAGCGGGCGGCCTCCTCGTCGTCCTCGAGTTCGCGTCCCGAAATCTCGGTCGTCTCTGTCTTGCTTCCGGGCAGGTTGGTCTCGCCGACCTCCTTCTCGATAGTCGTCGGCTCGAGGTCGTGTTTCTCGTTGTACTCCTGCTGGATCTCGCGACGTCGCTGGGTCTCCTCGATCGCCGACTCCATCGCCGCGGAGGGGTCGTCGGCGTAGAGGACGACCTCGCCGTTGACGTTTCGCGCGGCCCGTCCCATCGTCTGGACGAGCGTCGTTTCCGAGCGCAGGAACCCCTCCTGATCGGCGTCCAGGATGCCCACGAGCGAGACCTCGGGGATGTCCAGTCCCTCCCGCAGGAGGTTGATCCCGACCAGCACGTCGATCTCCCCGAGCCGGAGCGAGCGGATGATCTCGTGGCGCTCCAGGGTGTCGGTCTCGTCGTGCATGTAGGCAACGTCAACCCCGGCCTCCTCTAGGTACTCCGTGAGATCCTCGGCCATGCGCTTGGTGAGTGTCGTCACCAGCGTCCGCTCGTCGCGTTCGATGCGCTCGTCGATGCGATCCATCAGGTCGTCGATCTGGCCGCTCGCCGGCGAGACCTCGATCTCGGGGTCGACGAGGTGAGTCGGCCGGACGATCTGTTCGACGATCTGTTCGCTCTGTTCGCGCTCGTAGTCACTCGGGGTCGCCGAGACGTACAGCGTCTGGTCGGTTTTCTCCTCGAACTCCTCGAAGGTCAGCGGGCGGTTGTCGTACGCCGTGGGGAGTCGAAAGCCGTTCTCGACCAGCGAGTCCTTCCGGGACTTGTCACCCTCGTACTGGCCCTTGATCTGGGGTAACGTCTGGTGGGACTCGTCGATAACGGTGAGGAAATCGTCGGGGAAGTAGTCGAGTAGCGTGTACGGTGCTTCCCCGGACTCCCGGTCCGAGAGATACACCGAGTAGTTCTCGATCCCCGAGCAGTACCCCGTCTCCTGCATCATCTCGAGGTCGAACGTCGTTCGCTCCTCGATACGCTGGGCGGCGAGCATGTCGCCCTGGCGTTCGAAGTACGAGATCCGGCTATCGAGGTCGTCGCGGATCTCGTCCATCGCGCGCTCGAGTTTCGTCTCCGGGATCGAGTAGTGCTCGGCCGGGTGGACCAGCACGGCCTGCTGTTCACCCTGGGTCTCGCCCTCGAGAGGATCGACCTTCACCATGCGGTCGATCTCGTCGCCCCACAGCTCGACGCGGACGGCGTAGCGGCCGTACATCGGATAGATCTCGACCGTATCGCCACGCACCCGAAACGTCCCCTGGGTGAAGTCGACGTCGTTGCGTTCGTAGTTCAGATCGACGAGTCGGGCCAGGAGTTCGTCGCGACCGACCTCCTCGCCGACCTCGAGTCGCATCGACATATCGATGTAGTTGCGCGGGTCCCCGAGACCGTAAATCGCCGAGACGCTCGCGACGACGATGACGTCCTCGCGAGTCAACAGCGATCGGGTCGCGGAGTGGCGCAGGCGGTCGATCTCGTCGTTGATCGAGGCGTCCTTGTCGATGTAGGTGTCGGTCTGTTCGACGTAGGCCTCGGGCTGGTAG
>JGI2924J29684_1077939_pt1 | contig 25949 bp, 23 predicted proteins | sample BenlonsequencITS_FD_29684 | JGI IMG/M metagenome (IMG submission 29684)
TCTTTAAAGATGTTTGGACAGCACACACACTTGCTTCAACTGGCGTCGCAGAACTCGATTCGATTCGTCAAATGACACCCGAACGTCTTGAAGCCGCATGGTATAAAGCTTTTCCTGATGCCAACCCAACTTTATTAATGGGTCTAGGTTTTCTAAATACTCTCATCACCACTATCGTTCTAGCAGTCGTGTTGAGGTTTCTTACAGCTGGTGCTGCGACCATCGCCTCTTATGCGGGCTTTGCGTTACTGCTCGCTATCGGGTTCTCTATCACATCCATTTCCTATGATCATATATATGCTGGAAAATCTCTCATACTGTTCTGGATTGACACAGCACATATATGCATTGGTTTCATTGTAAGCGCTGTCATTCTGTCCTTGTTTGAATAGCTGAAATACTTAGAGTTTTTGCGCGGTGATTTTTTTTGAAAAAACTTCAAAAAAAGGCTTGCATACTGCTTCGCAAAAGATTAGTTACATCACCTCTTCAGGGTGTGCCGGCTTAGCTCAGTTGGTAGAGCAGTTGATTTGTAATCATCAGGTCGCGAGTTCGACTCTTGCAGCCGGCACCATTCTGAAGATTGAAACCACAATGGTACACAAAGCAGCGAACTTGTTCGCCACCATTGTTTCCACAATAGTTTTTATAAAGAATATCAGCTCTTTCGAAGCATGACTTCGCGCGCGCTCATTTTAAAACTAAATCGAAAATGACTAGACGAGCGCTCAATTCGACAAAATCCTGCGCGCACTGATAATACAAAAAAACGCCCCTCCATGCTTATCACATAGAGGGGCGTTTCTATCTAAATAACAATTCTAGTTGTTAATGTAGTACTTAGAGTAAGCTTTATAATTGCTCAATGCAGCACCTGAGTGTTTTGATAGACGTTTCAAGTCCACAAATGTAAGTGCAACACCGGCCACATTCGCTTTAAACTCACGAAGTACACCCAATGTCTGGGCAAGAGCCGCACGACTTGTACGACGCCACCTAGCGGCCACCAACACTTGGTCGGATTTAGCTGCAATCACACGTGTTTCAGCCATCAACAAGATCGGCGCAGTATCAACGATGATCAAATCGTAATCCACTTTCAAACGCTCAATCATTGTATCAAATGTCTTAGATCCAAACACATCACGAGATGTCTTACGGGTCGAAGTCAATGGTAGAATATCTAGATCTGTTTCAGTGTCTTTCTGAATAACATCTTTTAATTCAACTTCACCCAGAAGATATTCAACTAACCCAAATTTCGGTTTCAAACCTGATGTTTCAGTCAATTGGTGACGTCTAAAGTCTCCATCAATCACAAGCGTACGAGACCCAGTCATCGCTGACATACGCGATAGAGATAGCGTCAAACTTGTTTTACCTTCAGCTGGGAATGACGATGTAACAGTCACAAGCTTGGCTGGGTTATCAATGTTTGCAAATTTAACGGAAGCCCTGAGGTTTCGCATAGATTCCGCAAAAGCGGACATTGGATGCTCAATCAGATACTTTGCAGGTTGAACCTTTGAACCAATACCAGACGGAAGCAATGGAACATTCCCAAGGAATGGGACACCATTGCGTTCTTCAATTTCTTCACCTGAAGACACGCGATTGTCCAATAACTCCATCACAAGGACGATACCACCAGCAGCAGCTAGCCCAAGGAATAGACCCAAAGCAAAATTCACTGACTTACGTGGCAAAGCCGCAGCTTGAGGTACATCGGCATATGCAAGCACACGCGCATCAACATCTTGAATAGATTCTTGTTGATTTGTTGTTTTGAACTGAGTCAGAATTTCTTCATACAATGTACGAGACGCTTCAGCATTACGTTCTAGCTCTCGAAGTTTAATCGTTGCACGGTTGTTCTGAGACAATTCACCGCGAAGGTTTCCCAAACTGTCACGGAGACTATCGAGGCGGCGCCTTGAAATTGAAACTTCACTCTCAAGACTTGACACAATACGGCGCACCTCTGCATCGATTTGCGCTCTTAAATCGCGTTCTTCTCCCACAATCGAAATAACATCAGGGTGACGTGGTCCATATTTTGTTTCCAAATCAGCACGTTCCCGTGTGATCTGAGCCTGCTGCGTCCGCAAATTACGGATCACATCAGATTGCAATGCTTCCGCCATAGCTTCAGCACCCGCACCAGTGTTTAATGAATTACGAACAGCAGCCAAACGCGCACGACGCTCTGAATATTCCGCTTCCTGAGCGATCATTTGAGCCTGAATATCTGAAATTTGCTGCTCTGTTAGTGTTTTACCACTCGCACTCAACAATCCCATTTGAGACCGATAGGCTTCCACAGCGCTTTCGGCTGAGCTCAATTCCGCTCTAAGGTCAGTCAATTGTTGATCCAACCAATCATTGGTACGACGCGTCTCTTCAAAGCGAGTATCAAGTTGGTCAACCAAGTATTGATCAGCTACCGCATTCGCAATTGCAGCCGAACGACCCGCATCAATACTACTGGCAGTGACGTAGAATACGAACTTACGGCCATCCCGCTCTGCCTTAACTTTTCCTGCAAGAATTTTAGCAGCCGTAACAATAACGCGTTCAGCTTTTTCTTCTTCTGTCAGAATGCGCTCTTCCACAGGCGTTTCTTCTTCTCCACTTGGGATCAATGAAGAAATGACATTCTTCACCTGAGCTTGAAAGACTTCCATCTGTGTCGGCACATATAGGCTTGGATTAAATTCAGCGAATTTCTGAAGCTCTAGTTTACGAACAACACGTTGTAGCAAAACTGGACTGGTTATAATTTCTAGTTCTGTTTCAAATACGCCTGGGTCTGCCGGCAAGCCAGATAAGACACCCACATCAAGAACAGCGTTTTCCCGCTGATCTACAATCACCTTTGCAGAAGATTGATAAATGGGCGTCATCTGGAGCGTTAGCAAAGCAACAATGCTAAAGATCGTAACAACCACAAACATCAGAAGTGTAAAATTACGTCTTATCGTGCGAACGATTTGGGAAAGACTAATCACCTGACTAGGGCCATTCTGGTTGCCCGGAAACGAACTCATTACATTCGATTCAATTGGATAAGGATATGCCTTGGTCAAAACTACGGTCCTTCAGCGCTATATAAGCTTATAATATACTAAAAAGTGTCGGCCGGAGCCCTTCCCTTATGGGAAGAGCTTCAAACCAACGCCCACTATTGTTTGGTCGTATGTACGTCCACGATTCTCTACACTTGATTCACGGCTATCAAATTGAAGGTTGAAATCTAGGTGTACGTTCGGGTTCATTTTATAAACCGCACCAGCACCAATATTGTAGAAATCTTGATCATATCCAAGCGTGGTGGCTGAACCATCTAGCTCTTCTACACCATAACGAGCGTTTGCATTCAGCAAAAGATTTCTTTTCAACTCGTGAACAACACCCAGTTCACCCTGAGAAACCAAGGCGGACGGAAGATCAATCTGACCCGTGTCAGCTGTATATCTGTTCACGCCCAAAGAAACTGTTGTTAAAGGTGTTGGAAGCCATTGAACATCTGTGTCGATCGCCAATCCTTCAATATCATTAAATTCTGCAGCATCTCGCTCTTCACGAAGGAACCCAACCGCAACTTCACCACGCAACAAACTAGATTGGAAGCTTGTACCAATTTGAGCATTAAAGCCTGATGCATCACGCTTAACACCGACAGTTGGAACTGTATCATACTCACGGTCTGAAACAGCTGTGCTTAAAAAGAACGAAATGTCGGGACTTAGTGCATATTCTGCACGAGCATTGTAAGCTGTCAGCGTATAATCACGATATGAGCGATCATTCTGTATACCGTCATTTAATGCATCGTCTGAAAAACGAATATCATCATATGAGAGATCACGTACATTAGCACCTAAGCTGAAACGAAGCGAATCACGTTGCCAGTTTCCTGCTATTCCACCAGTAACGACGCTGTACTCAGCTGGGTCACTCTGAAGCTCTTGGCTTATCGCAAAAATACCACGTCGCTCTGTAAGCTCTTGTGCGCCCACATTTGCAGTGAAGTTGAACTCTCTAGAAACGTCAATTCGACCACGCAAAAAACCGTTTAGGTTAGTGTGGCTTTCATCACCATTGTCCGTATATTCTTTGTGCGCAGCGCTGGTTGTTAAACCAATTTCGTGACGTCCCCAGTCTGAAGTTAAATTAAGGGCTGGCGTAATAGATACTATAATATCTGAAGTTTCAGAAATTTGCTCTTCTACTCCATTTACCAATGTAGTGTCATTGCTTCCAACAGCATAAACGTTGGAATTAGACTGAAGCCCAAGCCCAAGTTCTGGAGTAAGCTTAAAGCTTCCTAAACGAACTTCACGCGGCTCAAATTCAGGTAGATAACGCTCACCCGCTCCTTGGATCCGGTCACGACGAAACATGTCGTCCTGAGCAACCGCTACTTGAGTACCGATTAGTGTCGTTAGCGCACCAACGCCAATTACTTTGATCATCTTGGACACGAGCATCCCCTTTAAATTTCCGCGCAAACACACGCACAACCTAGATTTCACCCTAAATTGAGCAATATCGAGGCCAATATTCACCACAGGTGACAATTATTCGAATTTAGCGACAGTTTATGCTATAAATCCCTACCGCAATGATGAGATTGACGTCACCTACCCGCCAAAAACACCCTCTGAAACCATGATACACCACAGACATGTTAAATTCAGTTCAATTGCAATGTGCAATTGCTCTAATTGGATTCAGGTCCGATTGATGTTTCAAAATAAACCTTTAACGTATTTGGTAAATTCAAGCAAAGATGAAACTTTCCTAATGCATTTTTAAGTTTGAATTCAGTCTATGCTAGACAGGCTTCCTCAGGATCCAAATTGAATGATATTTATTAACCATTCTACATTTGCATAAATAAAATTATTTCGCGATTGAAATTTTTTCTTTTAAGATTCCCCAAAACTGTCCCAAAACAAATGGAAAAGCATCCATATTGGGAAGAAGAACCCGCAGCACCCCAATAAAGTGTTTCATTTTCAAACATTCAACTATCTGTTGAAAAACGTGGGTGTGCTCCAACCTCAAACGATAGCGTTTTACTGCTTTTTCTTCTGCTTTGGAGAGTTTTCCAGCCTGCCTGACATCAAACCGCTGTGCAGCATCCACTAACTTCGCTGTTAATTCACTTGTTAAGCGATGAGAAATCGAACCTTCCTCAACTTGATAGGCATAGCCAACAAACGGATCGTAAACCATTTTTGCTCCCCCTACCAAAAGATCGGTAACGAGGTAATAGTCTTCAGAATTACGAAGCGTTTCATCATAAGATACATCTAGTTTTTCTAAGCTTGTTGCTCGAAACAAAGGTTTCAAATATCCAAGAGCCGCCGCACCTGACATCATGATGTTCGAACTAACATATTGCTCAAGCCCTATGATGTGACGTTCTTGATATTCCGCATTCTCCAAAAAATTCCCAGTGTCGATCTTCTGCCCTGCCGCATTAACACGCATCATGTTATCAACAATTATGTCTGCATTTTCTTGGTCGCCAACCTGTACAAGTTTATCCAATCTATCTGGCAAGAAAGCATCATCAGAATCGAGAACAGCAATGAAACGCCCTTTGGCCATTTCAATTGCTTTATTTCGCGCTTTAGACGGACCACCATTCACATCTAATTTAAACACACGAATGCGCGCATCTTTTAGGGCTAGTTTTTGAACTGTCTCATATGTTTCATCAGGAGACGCATCATCTACAACAATAACCTCTAACGAAACATTCTGTTGAGACAACGCTGATTCAATTGCATCCTGAATATAATCTTGTGCATTCCAGGCAGCTATTATTACGCTCACATCAATTGGATGGGTCATGCCTTAAAGTCTCACCGAGTAAAAATGAATTCAATTTTTTGCGTACGGGCTAGCCGTAGAAATTGGCACTAAAACAGTTTTTGAGGCCATCATACTCAAGCCCGCTATAAAAATAGTCGCCTTACTTATATCGAAAACATTATACAGCTCAGATTCTGTCAAAGAGCGCGCGATAGCGAGAACAACAACAATTGCAAAGAAAGCCGAGGAAATATCCTGATAGCGGAAAAAATTACTAAAAGCCCGCCAAACACAGAAAATCAGTGGCATTAAAAATAAGACCAGCCCAACATATCCAAGGTGAACTATAATCTCGATGTATGAATTGTGGAAAGAGAAACGCGTTCCCTCTTCTTTATAAAAATACTCCAACCAATTCTCGGCATCTCCACGACCAATTTGCCAGAAACCTTCAGCACCCAATCCCATAACGGGATTTTTAGGGATAAGGTCTTTAGACGCGAACTCCCACAATTCGGTTCGACCGGTCAAAGTCGTGTCTTTACCCATCATGTCTAAGAATGCATTGATAGGACCATCAATAAAAACGGATAAGGCAATAATCAAAGCTGTTGTGAACAACAAAACGACAGCCAACATCAACAGGGTTGTGCCCGCCTGCACGCGCGTCAACGTCTTCCATATCGTTCCCACAAACGTCATAACCATGAACGCTAAAACTGCCAATACGATAGATGTCACAGATTCAACAAGGAAAATACTTACCAAACATAATGGGAGAAACATAGCGGCTGACACTTTTTCCCACACGTATGTTCTTGCTTCATATATCATAAATAAAGACGCAAGAAACATGAACAACATACGCGTCGCAAGGAAGTTTTTTTCAGCAAAACCAACCGGCATACTATGCGACCCTAAATTTGGGAGAAATGCGATCACAATCAAAGCGACGGGTATATACGCGTAGTAAATTGCTCTAATTATTTGTAGCGGCGATAGACGCATAGCAATGTATATAAGGAGTGTCACATCCAACACATGCATAATGCCAAACTTCATTGCCGTTCCGCTATTAGGTGACCACAAAACGGAAAACAGCACCCAAGCAGGAAACAAAAAGAAGAACCACAAATGCCTGAGATAGGGAGTTAGAAACTCTCGATTAAGTCCAATGCTCACTATCATGCCAAGAAGACAGAGATATCGAAGCGCTCCCATACCCGGCAAATCAATAGATGTTGCAAAAAACCAGACAGCAGCAAGCGCGATCTCCCATCCAGCGCCCTCAAAAGGCACGCGTACAGGCATCATTTTGTAGTCTAGAGGTCCTTGTTCGGAATTTTTTTCGTTTGCCAATGGGCTCAATATCACGACTTAAATCCTCTATCGACTTTTTGGATTTCCATCCAGAACGCGGCAAACTGGTAGATATAACGTCTAAAGCCCATACCACAACAGACCTTAAGAAACGAATACTCTCAAATGACAACATTCATTTAAACACTCTACTTTTATCATGATTTCTCAAAGCAAAAACCAGACCAACGGAATTTGACCACTAATCTCAGTCGGAAACTTGGAAAACTTTGAATTCAACTGTACATTAGGTCTGAGAATTGCATCTAATTGTGTCTACGTTTAACTCTGCTCACATATTTCTCAGGGGACTAAGAATGGGATATTTTTCTCGACTCGCACTATCAGGATATCCTTCTTTAATCCGAACAGCCATTTTGGCAGCTGCAGGGGTCTCCATTGCTATGGGCTCCCACATCATAAAAGCCAATGCGGATTCATATTCGGAGCAAGAGCATTATTCCAATCCAAATAATCGGAAACTGTTAGACTCATTTGTGTCCACATTTGAGAATGGTCACAATTATAGACATTGGTATATTTCGGATTTTATCGTTCAGGATGAATTTTTTCAAAATGCTTGGTCCGCAGATAATGTATTATTTATGGACTCAGGTGATGTCGCATTAAGTTTGACTCACCAATCGAGAGGCAAGAAAAAATACACTGGTGCTGAATATCAGAAAACCGGTTGGTCACAATACGGTCGTTATGAAGCTGTGATGATGTCAGCCAAAGGGTCGGGGGTAATAACCGGATTTTTCACGCATACTGGTTCTTATTTCAAAGACCCTCATGATGAGATTGATTTTGAATTTTTGGGAAAAAACTCTGATGAAGTTCAATTCAATATTTACCGCGATGGAAAGCCTATGGGCGGCGAAACAATAAAACTAGGATATGATGCTAGCGAAGAATTTCATCTCTATGCTTTTGAATGGACACCTTCTCGCATCACATGGTTCATCGACAATGAAAAAGTGTTTGAAGCAACAGATAAAGATTTTGATATCCCTGATGCACCTCAACGCTTGATCGCCCAGATTTGGACAGGCAATATCTATGAATGGCACGGAAAACCCAAATTTGATGATGGTGTAAGCGCTGTCGTTCGCTGTATTTCATACACCACCTTAGACGATAATGAATCGTCTAAATGCTCAGATTCTCCTGAATTGCTAGACATGTCAGCCAGTGATCTTGCCGCCAGAAAAGAAAACATAAAGCAGGCTTCTATATCAAACTGACAACAATTCTTTCAAATTAAAAAACAAAAGCCAGTAAATTCCCATTTACTGGCTTTTGTGCGTCTAGAGGTAGGCAAAACCAATATGTTTCCAAAGAAGTCTGCCATGCCTTTCTATTTGGAGGTTGGCACGAAAAAATAGCCCTTAATAAAACCTAACGCCCAGCTATTGTGCATTGCTCCCAGTGCAAAAGCGGCATTAAAGCCCGAAACTTTCTTCAAACTCTTGATCCCCATACACCCAACGATAAAAAGCGCACCAAGATACGCAAGCGGAGCTAGTGTAAATACTGCCAGAAACGGCATGGCTTTTAATAAGCCTGTAAGCGCAAGCAGAACGAACAAGGCTGCGCTACCAAACATCAAAGCTAAATTAATAATCGGAATAGCCTGGCGAAGTTTAGGTGCTGATCCATGCTTTTTCATATTCATCGCGCGCCCACGACCATATTTGAAATACTGCTTCCATACACCTCTAAAAGTGGGTCGAGGCATATATTTTATACGAGATTCCGCATCCATATAAATTTTGTATCCCGCTTGCGTGACACGATAATCATATTCAGCATCCTCATTGTGAGAGAAGTTTTCATCATACCCCCCAATTTCTTTGAATATGGCCAAATCAAATGCTGCATGATGACCATGATCAACATAACCCGAACCGGTGCCGCCACGATGCGCCGAACCTCCACTACCAAAAGGCTTATCAACCACCCACGCATTCGCTTCTTGAAATCCTGTTGTTCCAACAGCATCCATAGGTACAACGACAGATGCCGCACCAATTTCCTTTAATTTAGCAGCTGTTTTCAACACGAAATTTTCTGGATAAATAGAATGCGCATCACAACGCACCATAATGGTGCATGAAACCGCCGCATTTTCTGCTGCTAGGTTCAATGCAGCTGATTGCAGTTTTTTCTCATTGTGCAGATATGAGAGATTTGGAAACTCTTGCATAAGCGTTTCTACAATCTGAACCGTGTTGTCAGTACTCCCCCCATCTACCACAATGAATTGCACTTCGCGCAACAAAGTATCACCAATCATTAGAGACTTTAGACACTCTTCAATATAATTTTCTTCATTCAAAGTCGGAATAACTGCAACAATTTGTTGAGCTAGATCTTGTGAATAGGTCAAAATATATCAATCTCCGTTGAACGACTGCATATACAGTGTCAGGCCGTACTCTGTCATGGAAAGCAATTTAAACGCCAATTGCTTATAGAAAAATCAAACTAGCAAATGTCTACGTGTCTCTTATCTATTTGAAGTAAATAAAAACACATGAAATTTGAGCTTTGGGCTGGAAACAAAGCAGTATATTAGTCATAATCACCTTGTCCGGCCAATAAGTTTTCCAATTCTGATAGCCCACCTAAAAGTGATAAACTGAGGAAGTTTTTACGACATGACAGCGACCATCGCAGCTATTGCAAATCTTAAAGGCGGCGTTGGTAAATCTACAACCACAGTGATGTTAGCTGATGGTCTATCCTATTTCTATGGACTCAATGTTTGTGTCGTTGATCTTGATGCACAGGCAAACTCAAGCCAAATGCTACTCACCGAACGCGGTGTTCAGATGGCCTATGAGCAAGGCAAAGGTGCCACACACCTATTAAGCAGCTTCATAAAAGGCGAACCTGCCAATGTCGCAGAGTTTATCGCTCCCAACGCTGTTACCTTGGAAGAATTGCGAATTGCAGAAGAAAATGACGAACGACTAGGCTGGATTTCGGCACTTCCGTCTCATCCCCACCTTCGCCTTCAAGAAATGGGACTAGAAGAAACTTGGTATTCCCAAGCTGGGACACCAACTTCGCTCGCGGCAAAGCTCGCTGAACATTTCAAAAGCGGCTTTGATGCCCTGCGCGAATATTATGATGTTATTCTGCTGGATTGCCCCCCTCATTTGTCTCCACTATCACGTGCCGGTTTATCTCTAGCTGATGTTTTCGTCATGCCAACAATTGCAGACGCTGTCTCCACATGGGGGACAAAACAATTTTCAGACTGGGTTGGAGCCAATATAGCCCCAGATCTACCAAAACGAAACTTTGTGCTGATCACACGCTTTAGAAACACAGCTTATGCAAAACAAGTTGCAAGCGAATTACAAGATATTTACCTTAAGGATAGATGGTTTGGGCCAAAAATCCCTGAATCTGTGCACGTCCTAAATGCAATGGAACGTGCAGCTCCAGATAGTTATGACACATTTCGTGGTAAATATGGTGGCGTAAAAGGTGACGTTAAGAGACTTTCAGAACGTTTCACCGACTTTCTAAGCCAACGAACAGGACACAAATGGCAGAAGATGAGAGACTAGACGCAGTTGCATATCTTGATCGGTTTTTTGACGAACTGAGAGATGAGGTGCGGACCAACCCCAAATTCGCTGACCGACTTGTCAAAGCTATGGGTGGCAAAGTCGTGTTTGAAGATGCGACAAAAACAGACATCGCCAATCCATACATTCTTGTGGCCGACAGCAGCAAATCTGAATTTTATTCAGTATTTTCATCACTCAAGCAGTCGCAACTCAAGAAGATATTAAAAGACAACAATCTGGCGACTTCAGTTGATGTACGTGGAAAATCTGCAAGCCAATTGGTAGACATGCTATATGACCGCGCTTCACTGAAAGTTACGGAACGCAAATCAAGTTATTTTTAGAGGTAACTAAAGTTCAATCTATATGAACAATTAGGCTCCAACCTTTAATCTCACTCCCCTCAGGAGGCGTGGGAAGATTGGAGATTTCTAAATCATTTGATTCAATATCAATCAATTCACCAGTTGATACTTTCAGGAAATGGTGATGCTCAGATGTATTCGTATCGAACACAACACTTGCTCCACCAGCATCTATCTGACGAAGCAACCCGATTTCAACAAAACTATTTAGCGTGTTGTAAACACTCGCTAATGAAACAGAATTATTTGAACTTACCAATTCCTTGGCAACCCATTCAGCAGACACATGCCGCTGGACCCCATCCATCAGCAACAACTCTGCAACGGCAAGCCTTGGCCGTGTCAGCCGCATGCCGTTTTCTTCAAATAATCGAGAGAGCTTTTCCTGAGTCATATTCAATACTTAGTCAAACAGACATAGAACTGCAAGATGCTTGTGAAATATACCTTTTAAAGGGCAAATATCTGCCGAAACAAATATCCGGCAGATACACGCATATTTAAGAGCTGGAATTAATCCAAAATCTAACGTCTTGCATCCTGTGTTTTCTGGATTAAGCGCATAGTCGTTGGGTCACGCTCTTTTGACGTTTCACCGGAAATTGCATTATCGATTTCTTCCGCCATAACTTTACCCAGCTCTACACCCCATTGATCAAACGGGTTGATACCAAGCAACATGCCGTATGCAAAAGTGCGATGCTCATACATTGCGATTAGCGCGCCAACAGAGCGCGGTGTGATGTCTTCAAGTAAAAACATAGAAGAAGCACGACCGCCATCCATATGCATGTGCGGTGCACGCATTTTGATGGTTTCTTCGTCAACGCCTTTTTCCCTTAATTGGGCTTCAGCCTCAGCTTCAGAACGCCCTACAAGAAATGCTTCTGCTTGCGCATAGGCGTTCGCTAGCAAGGATTGTCCATTCTTCTTATCGCCCTCTTTTACACCCGCATTTAAAGACACGACAAATTCAGCAGCTGACCTATCTATTCCCTGATGCAACAACTGATGGAAGGAGTGCTGCCCCAATGTGCCAACAGATCCCCAAGTAATCGGTGCAGTAATATCGGTTTTAACTCCCCGCCCTGAAGCAGCAGATTTTCCGTTCGATTCCATCTCTAATTGCTGCAAAAAGTCTGGAAGTTTTCTCAAGCGATGCGCGTATGCCAACACGACGCGAGATGCAATCCCTCTTTGAGAATGCACATGATAATCCATCATAGCTAACTTGGCAGGCAGATTATCTTTTAGCGGAGCATCTCTGAAGTGGGCATCCATCTCAGCAGCCCCACCAAGAAATTCAGACCATATTTCTGACCCTAAAGCGATCATCAATGACAAACCCACCGACGACCATACTGAGTAACGTCCACCAACGGCTGAATCCATTGGAAAAATACGATCAGCTGGCGCTCCCCATGCTTGTGCAAGGTCTGGCGCGGAAGATACCGCCGCCATGTGATCATTTAAATTGTCTTCACCAAGCTCAGAGATCAACCATTGGCGAGCCAGTTGCGCGTTTGCTTGCGTTTCAGGTGTTTTGAATGATTTTGAAACCACTATAACCAGCGTCGATTTAGCATCCAAGCCCTCTGTTGCTTCAGCAAAATCAGCAGGGTCTACATTTGCACAAAATCGAATATTTGGACCTTTATGCCCTAATGGACGTAAAGCATCCCAGATCAAGCGAGGCCCTAAGTCTGACCCACCTATGCCGATATGCAAAATTGTCTTTACTTCAAACCCAAGCGCACCTGAACTGACTTTATCAGCAAATTCACGGCATGCTTTAGCTTGTTCAGCAAATTCGGATGCCTTTGCTAGATGATCATTATTTCCACGAAGCGCCCAATGCAAAGCGGGACGGTTTTCTGATCCGTTTATAACCTCTCCAGCAAACAACATTTGAATCGATTGTGTTAGTTCCTGGCTGTCAGCAAACTCCATAATTTCTGCTAGCGCTGCGCCAGAAAATGGTTGGCGAGTTACATCAGCTTCAATGTGAGGTCCCACCCAAACAAATTCATTTAGTCGCCCTTCTTCGCGAGCGATATCCTTTAGCGGCTGCGAATGGCTAGCGCCTATTGTATCTGTCATGACATTTTCCTTGCTTGCCAAGCTCTTTTCAAATGAATGTATTATTTCATCAAAAAAAGCATGTTTATCCGTTGGGTAGCTTTAATAGGTTTGATACACTTCTTTATTAAGCTGGTCACGTACTCAAGGAGCAAGTTTGTATGTTTAAAATCCACTTTTTCGCATTAGCAATGTTAGCGCCAACATTTTTGATGGGATGTGGGGAAGAAAACACGAATACAGCAGCTCCACTACCTTCACAAAATGCTCTTTCATCCGAATCAAATGAGGATGAAACATCCACCTCCAATGACGTTGTCGACAACTCCTTAGTCACGCCGCCTGCTCAAAATGTTAAACTGGCGCAACTCCCCGCCCCATATAACACTGCTGACTACGATAAAGGGCGTCGGCAATATTCAACCTGCAAATCCTGCCACAACCTTATCGAAGGTGCAGGACATCGTGTTGGACCCAATTTGCACGGTGTTTTCGACCGAAACATTGGACAAGCCGAAGGTTTCAAATATTCAAAAGCAATAGAAGCCGCAGATTTTCAATGGACTCCTGAACGCCTAGATCAATGGCTTGCTAATCCACGTAAATTCCTACCTGGAAACCGTATGACTTTTGCTGGTATTTCTAATGCAACCCAACGTGAAAACTTAATTGCTTATCTTATGGTTGAAACAGCCAAATAAATTTAAGCCCCAACTGTTTCAAAGCTAAAATTTTCGCCAGATAGACATGAAGGCACTATTTTCTTCAAAAGCACCGCTGATTTCCTTTCGAACACCAGCCCCCACAAAGCTCTTACCCACTTGACGGCTCACGCCGACTTCCAGTTTCGTAAATTCTCGTCCGGGAAATTTTTCACCAAAAGCCTTCACCTGCACATCCCATTTCTCTGCTGGCTGAACTCCTATAACAACATCCGTCGTCACATGCTCACACCCTTGGCGCGCACCGACGGCTGTTTCAACAAATGCATAGGCAGGTTTATTGGCCAGTTTACTAGAATACCCTAACGCAGCTCCAACTTCCGCACCGAATCCACCGCATGATTGATCGTCCAGTCTTTCTCCCACAAAAACACTGGAGACTGCTGAAATATGCAAAGCGTCTTTCACCCAGACTTCACGACGAACCCCAATTTCACCTGATGTTCTATCATTGTAATTGTCTAGGACACGCCAAACTGTTTCAACCTTGCTGACCACAGTCCAATCAGACGTCAAGCCATACTCTAAATAAGAATCTTGTCGCCAATTTTTGCCAAAATCACCATTTTCATAGCTAACATTTAGCGACTGATATCCAGTATCCTTTTCTAATGTCCACGCACTTGCATGCGCCACTGGCACGAAAAGAAACGACTTAAAACACCCCGCCACAACAGAGAATGCGCATACCCTACTTGAACTTTGCACCCCAATTCCCCCATAACACCCCAATTATTGGAAATGTTGAGTGCAAATATTTGGAAAAACAAATACATTCCCCTTTTTTAACAGTGACTTCGCCTAATACTTGCAAAATATTGTCGCTAATGAGCTTGACGAAAGCAGCCATATATTCACCAATCAATTCAAAACCTTTTGGGAATGATTGCGTTGACTTAAACCAATCAAAGAAAGCGTTTAAAATGAGAATAAAAATATGAATGCAACATCACCGCGGATACATTTTATTGCGAGTGCAAGACCAGAAGCCAAAACAGCATTCGCAACACTCACGCGCAGATACGGCCAAAATGATATAGACAAAGCAGATGTCGTGGTCGCTTTAGGTGGTGATGGAACCATGCTTGAAGCTCTACACACTCGTTTTCATGATGACCTACCCGTCTATGGAATGCATCGAGGCTCTGTCGGCTTTCTTATGAACGACTATTCTGATGACAATTTAATAGAAAGGTTAGATTCAGCGGTTCGAGCGATTATCCACCCTTTGATTATGAAAGCCACGCTTATGAGTGGTGAAGAAGTTGTCTACCGTGCGATCAACGAAGTATCACTTATCAGGCAAACAGCCCAAGCCGCCAAATTGCGAATATTTGTAGATAACAAAGAACAATTAGATGTTTTGGCTTGTGATGGTGTACTGGTCGCGACTCCAGCAGGTTCAACAGCCTATAACCTCTCAGCCCACGGTCCAATTCTTCCAATCAGATCAAACCTGCTCGCACTTACGCCAATATCACCATTTCGACCTCGTCGTTGGCGCGGAGCATTGTTACGGCATGATGCAATCGTGCGGTTTGAAACAATTGATGGCGAGCATCGCTCAGTAGCAGCCACAGCTGACACCCAAGAAGTTCGCAATGTGAAAGTTGTAGAAGTGCGGGAAGACAGACAAACTTCGCTCACCCTCCTTTTTGATGAAGGGCAAGCTCTGGAAGATCGTATCCTTCAAGAGCAATTCGCATATTAAAAGGATATCACTCCAAACGTCTTGTTAACCTCTCTTCGCCTATGATTAATTGGATATGAAGTAAATTAACGGCTACTTTTCGCAGCCAATACTACAAATAGTAAGAAATGGATTTCACCATGGGCAAAGCTAAACCGATTGAGATTTTTACGCCTCCAAACGCGCTAAAGGCTAAAGTCGGCGGTAGTCTTTCTCCTATGGATCGCGGTGCCGTTGCAAAAGCAGATGCCGCACTTTCTAACCTTTCGACAGAATTCCAAAGCTGGATAGAAGATGAGCTCAATCGGCTAGAAGAGGCATGGGCATTATTCACATCTCAATCAGACAAAATTGTTGCAGTCACAAATGTACACGCCGTCGCCCACGACCTTAAGGGGTTAGCGAAGACATATGAATACCCTCTCGTTGGTCGCATGGCAGCTTCACTGTGCCGATTAACAAATGATGAGGTAGACCGCTCTAAGTCCCCTGAAAATCTAATTCGCGCGCACATTGATGGTGTTCGTGCTGCTATTAAAGGGCGAATCAAAACAGAAGAACACCCTGTTGGATCCATTCTAGTAACTGAAATGGAAACCCAAGTAACTGATTTTGAAGAAAAAAATTCTATAATCACTGATACAGACCCATCATAGAAAATTCTTCAAGATTTAAATTACTTACAAATCCTAACAATATTTGTTTGATGTTCTTGGAAATTCATCTTCGCGGCTTCGCGGAGTATAAAAGTTAATCTGATAGCTTGTGCCCATAAATATATTATAAAATGGACCGAGCCGCATGACACTTGCCACACCTTTCAAAGTTATTGCGAATGATAATGATATTGCGACCACTCGCGAGTCAAAAATTCGTTTCGCGAAAATTCAAGATCTCAAGACAGGCGAGACCATTGGCATAGATGCCCAGATAGAATCCTCATTTGAAGAAACCGCTTTATTTGGTTTCGCATCAGGAAACCCACACCAACATTGCTCGGCTCGTTGGCTGGGAGAACAAATTGAGCGCGCAGGAAGACTCGCAACCGAGCAAAACATTCCCGAAAGACCGATTTCCATTATCGCACCATTGGCTGCCCTATCGCACCCAGATGCGCCTATGGCCGCAGAAGCCGGCGCTCGCAGAGCCAATATTTGCGTGCAGGAAATACGCATAGAATTCCCAGATGCTTCAATTTACGAAGCTGAAGACATCGCCCCAGCATATATTGAGAGCTTTTTTTCTCGCGGATTTAGAGTTGGAATAGACGCACGCCAGTCTTGGCGCAGTCCGTTTGGCGCATACCTAAGTTCAGTCATAGAAGCAGTTCGCCTGAACGCGGTTGCATTAGATGATGATGCACCATTTACAGCCGACAGAATCGAAAACGCTTACGGATCAGGTGCAATGCTATTTGCTGAAAATGCAAATTGGACCGATGCAGAACGCCTATCAAATATGGGTGTACGATACGCTGTAAATCCCAAATTGAATGGATAGTGAATCCAACTAAGCTAAACGCTTAGTCTTATCGCTATTCATTTCATCTAGGGAATCCAGCTTCTCTAACAAATATTCCAGATCGGCGCGTGGAATAGCTTGAAACTGTGTAAGCACACGCTCCGTCATACGCTTGCGGAACCGAGCTAAATCCCCTTCGCCACCATCCATAGTGTTTTCATGAAACACTTCGATTGCCAATTTGAAAGCTGGAAACATTCCATTTGGCAATCCGGCACGTTCGAAGATTGTTTTAAGCCCCAGATTCCCCGCATCATGAATCATCAACCAGGCTTTAGAGTGCGGCACGCCTGCGAGCTCGGCAAAAGCCCATTCGACAAAATTCATGTGGCCAAGACACATAGCACGCATGATCAATGATGGCGTCATTCGACCACTCAAGTTCAAATGCTGCACAAACGTCCCTGGATCAGATGTCTTTCCTGCTTGCTCAACAAGATCAAGCGTCGCACGCTCTCGCGCTCCAGATGCAATCTCTATTGCAAGCTGTGGCGGCAATTCATGATCATTGACCAAACGATCAAACAATTCACCACTCACAAGTGAAACCATTTTTTCTGCAATGTGAATAGGAATACTCGATCGCGAAATTATGGCGCTTTTGATGTCATCGTCATTTTCAAAGCGATTAATGGTTGTTTCATACGCACGATCCGAAAATGAAGCGCCTTCATTCAATGCCGCCGCCTCAACGGCGTCTTTATTTCCATGCTCAGCAATAACTTCAACAACAGCTTCAGAAACCTGATCCCGCTCAGCAATCGCAACTTGCTTTTCTGGAGACGATGCTAGCAATAATTCAATTAAGTCATCTTCTGATAATTTAGGCGAGTGCTTAAGTATTGGCGCAGCAACGCTTTCAATATCTCTTGCTAATCTCACAGCTAGATCACGTGGAAGGTTGGGTGATGAGCGCAATGTTACGGCAAGTGTGCGACGCACAAGAGCTGCAGCATCCTCCGCAAGAATACGCATAATCTGGTCAGCATTCTCTCTATCTTTAGGAGAGAGCTTTGCCGTATCTATCCGTCGACATATTTTATGAGCGGCATTCGCGCGCGCTTCAGGAGTTGCCCCTTTTACAAGGCGACGAATATCATCTTGTGTAAGATTTGAACGCATAGTGGCGACGGACATGATTACTGTTACCCATAGTAAAATCGCGCTTCCAAAATTCCAACAAGCGCTTTAATACTTTGACCTTTTATTATTAACGAAGCTTTTACGTTACTATTGTTTTCGTAACTCTTTCTTCGTCATTCTTATCTTTTTCGGCGATTTCGAAGTGTTTTTGCTGCAGATCAAGCAAAGTCATCACCATCCCCGTACTCAGTTCAGCACCTATTTTTAAAGTGCTAACAGGAGGCAAAGGTGCAGAACGAACAATGCTTTGCTGCACATTTCGTATTTCAGAAAACACTTCAGATGTAGTATTTGGTTCTGGAACGTGCTGACCGGTCAAATTGGAATAAACAGCTGCGACACTGCGAGCTTGACCATTTCTTTCATTAAAAATTGCTGGATTTGCACGCGCAGCAGCCGGAAACAAATCAGCAGCTTTTTGAGAAGATCCATTCTCAGTTGCTTTGATTAAATCAACTGCCCCTTTAGGCCCCATAAAGTGTGCAACGTATAATTCTTGGCTTGTTGGTTCGCGCCCAATACCACGTTTTAAAATGGTCGCATTCTCATTGGCCAACTCACCTGCCATTATCGAGGCCATCATAGGATCTTCGCGCATAGCAAGAATGTCCGCCTTCTCAGAAGCGTCTGCCACACGCGCTTTGCCGCCTGAAACAGCGACAGCATCAGCGGCATGGGTTAAACCATGCTTTTCACCATAGCGGTCGACCATTCTTAGCCATGTATCATCCGTAAACTGAAATAATCCGGTTGCAGACGAGGTCGTTGCCTTTGCACTTGCGTCCAATCCTGACTCTCTTTTGGCTGTCTTTAGAAGATAACCAAAATCGGCTCCCGTCTCACGTGCGGCTTTGCGAATAGCTGTCTGTGCATCCATAGGGGACGCGAGCTGGGAATTTGCTATTGAAGCTTTGGAAGTCGCATCCATAATAAATCTTACCTTTTACTTATAGATAAAATTATATCCTCAATATCAATCTTTGGTTAACAAAACGGGCAATTTACCCATCTCTTTCAGCTCATCTCCCGTCTGCCCCCTTTTCAAAAGGAAGAAACTAATATCTATACACCAACTAAGAATTTTATAGAGGTAATCTCTAATGGGTGATCTTAAAGCCGTAACCGTTTTAGTTGTTGATGACCATCAGAACATGCGCCAGATCTGGCTCACTGTTTTAAAAGGCTTTGGAATAAGAAAAATTGTACAAGCTAGTGATGCTGCCACTGCACTCGAAATATTAAGAGATCAACCTATCGACATTGCAGTCATTGATGTGATTATGCCCGATATTCTGGGAACAGAATTAGTCACCCTCATTAGACGCGCTGACGATAGCAAAAACAAACTACTGCCGATCATCATATGTACGGCTGATACGCGGCGGTCTGCGATTTACCAGCTTATAAATGCTGGTGCGGACGAAATACTCACAAAACCTGTCAGACCTGACGCGATCTGGCAAAGATTAGTATCAGTAGTCAATCACCGTCGCCAATTTTTAAAAACAGACACTTATTTTGGCCCAGACAGACGACGCGTCGATGATCCATCCTATAAAGGCAGAGATCGCCGAGAATCTGCATTTCTATAAAACAAATTCAGTTCGTAGAAAGATAGTTTTCTGTTTGAGCTTGGCTCTCAAATCTAGATGGTGCGAAACGCTGCTCCAGAGAAGACACACCTTCTTCTAAAATCAGGCGCTTTACAATATCACCAGTTAATGGCGACAGTAATATACCATTTCGATAATGCCCTGACGCTATGGCAATGCCTTCAACATTGCTCCACCCTATAGCAGGCGCATGGTCTGAAGTCCCCGGCCGCACACCAGCCCAACTCATCTTGATTTCAGCGGACCCCAGAACGGGACAAATTTCAGCCGCTGATTGGCGCAAAGATTCTATATCATTTGGATTCACGTTCTTATCGGCAACGCCCCACTCTGATGTTGCTCCAATCACAATTCGTGTGGACTTAGGCGCTATATAACCAGCCCCAAAACGCAAAACTTTAGAAGGTGCTCCATGCATAGGATCAACAGACAGCATTTGACCTTTCACGGGCACAATAACATCATTAGGCAGTAAGCGCGTAGCCTCACCATCGATCACAACAGAATCTCCCGAACTTACGCCGGCAGTCCAGACCAAATTATCAAATTCTCCCAAATGAGGCACACACCAAAAGCCATTCGAACGAGTAAGGTGAGTAATGGGAATATTGGGTATAACTTGAACCCCCGCATCCGCCAGAGCCGACATCAAAGCCCCTATTACAGACCAATTGTCGACTTGCTGATCAGTTGGCAGCAATAAAGCGCTTATTAAATTTTCTGATAGTGACGGATCAAGCTTTCTAGCTTTTTTTGCTGACAATCTTCGCACAGGTACGTTTCGAGTCAGACAAGCCTTCTCTAAAACATTTAAGCGCTCTTCTTGAACATCATTTGCTGCACAAGCCAGTGTCCCCATTCCCAAAAAGTCGATAGAAGTATCAGAATAAGCCTGTAGCCAAGGCGCAAAATCTCGCCAAATATCCGCAGCAGCCATACACAATTCAAACAAATCTTGATGTGCATTTGGCTCATGTGCCGCTTCATATGCAGGTGCCAACATCCCCGCAGCAGCCCAACTCGCACCAGTTGCCGGTTTTGATTTATCGACCAACACGACCTTAACACCAGATTGTGCCAATCTGAGCGCCACACACATTCCGACCAGTCCAGCCCCGACGACCAAAACGCGTTTTTTCTTAAGCTGATGAGAATCATAAAAAGTCATTTATCAGATATAGCGACTTCCCGTTTGATTTTCACCCCAATTCCCCTAACAAATGTATTGGACATAACAAAGAAACAATACGCACAGACGTTAAAGTATCTTTTCTATAGAACTGGGTGAAGACACAGAGTGCCCAACCTAACTTTAAGATGCAACTTTATCAGGTATAGCGCGCTGCGTTCTCCAGAATGTCAGGAATTTCGCAGCGTGAGATCTATTGTGAAATGTTATTTTTCTGCGCACTGCTGCGCCAGTGTGCTCAGTCGTCATCATGAAGTCCAACGCCTGAGAGCTATCCGCGCAATCAATTGTTTCTTCACACCATTTAGCAAATGCATCCAAGGCCATTGCCAGACGCACACCGTCTCTAGCCGCTTCACCCTCTAATTTAACCACCACTTTGGTCATTTATATCCCCACACTCTACTTATATAATTTGCCACCCCAACAAACTTTCAAAGTAAGTAGCTAGGACAATACGGCTCAAATCATTCCGTATCCAGACAATAAGCCTGACAAATGCAACATCTAAGCCAAATTCCCCAAATAGCGTAAATTTTAAGCACGATAGTTTTAAATGCCCAAACCAAAACCGCCCAACACTATAGTATTGGGCGGCAACTCTTGGATTCAAACGTTGATAAAGGCTAGCTGTGCGCAGCCGCAATACGCGCTTTAGCCAACTCAAGTGCGATTTCACTTGAAGGACGCGCTTCTGATGAAGCCGTATCTAAAATTTGTCCCAGCGTCTGTGTAAGTGTTTCAACTTTGGACTTCACCCAAGGCAGACTGTACAAACCTGAAATTTCTGACGCGACATTAATAATGCCGCCGCCATTTATAACAAAATCAGGTGCATATAAAATTCCAGCCTGTCTAAGTTTCTCACCCATCTCATCAGTAGCAAGCTGATTGTTTGCACCGCCGGCAATAGCTTTTACCTTCAACCGCGCCAAAGTATTGTCATTAATAATGGCCCCTAGTGCATTGGGTGAAAACACATCAGCATCTGCATCATATATATCATCCGGCGCAACAATCACTGCCCCGGTTTTTTGCGATACTTGTTTCAAACTCTCTTTGTTGATGTCTGTAATTATTAGCTTTGCACCAGCCTTTGCCAGAAAATCACACACATATCCACCGACATGCCCGACACCCTGCACAGCGATACGAACGCCTTCCAGATTATCAACTTTCAAAGCACGCTTCGCAGTAGCTTCAATCCCTTTAAATACACCCAATGCAGTGATTGGTGATGGATCCCCTGAAGCTGAATCTCCATCATCGAGACCAGCTACAAAACGCGTTTGCTCAGAAACGTATTTCATATCATCCGGAGAGACGCCGACATCTTCGGCGCTCCAATAGCGACCATTTAGACTATCAATGGCTTGCCCAAAAGCTCGAAATAATTCTGGTGATTTTTGAGTTTTGCTATCGCCCCAGATAACTGCTTTCCCGCCACCCAAGGGCAAGTCTGCTATTGCATTCTTATAACTCATACCTTCGGACAAACGCAGAGCATCCCGCATGGCCGCTTCACTATTGACATAGTTCCACATTCGGCACCCTCCAGCAGCTGGCCCCAGTGCTGTCGAATGAATTGCAATAATCGCTTTCAGTCCCGTGTCTTTATCATAAAATTGATGAACACTCTCATGATTAGCAAAAGCTGCAGTATCAAACATAAAGGACTCCGGTCGTTAAACAGCCTATCAATGGCCAACTAATGGAGAGTTGATAAGCCCAATCAACCAGCTAGTGCAATGCCTGATTTAACAAACCTTACAACAGCAAAAAGGAAAATATGCTGAAAACCTCTTAGATCCAGCCAATTTTATGCGGAAATAGTTGATTCAATAAATCAATTAACCAAACAAGTCATCGACAGCACTTTGATCGAGTTCTTCTTCTGGTTCCCCAGCATCTTCATTGACTTCTACTTCCCAACTTTCATCTTCGCCTTCATCGGCAGAAATCTGGGGTTCATTCATCAAACCATCAATCGTTTCAGATTCGACTTCTTCAGCAGGTGCAATTTCAGCTTCTGATTTTGAAAACAATTCAGCCTCAAGAGAGCTATTTGCTACACTAGGTGCTTCATCCAATTGCTCATCCGATAACGCCCCTGGTTTTTCAACTATCCAGATATCGACACGCAATTTCCCCGCTTCCAGTGCTTTGAGGCGTTTCCGCCAAGCAACAGCTTCCCAGGAAACCTCCTGTAGCATAAGCGCCGCATCACGACCGCCTATGCCTTCAGCGACGACATCTTCAAGCGCAGGCCCCAACCGAGCAAAAGCAGCCTTTACAGAATCGATCACCATGCGGGTCACATCCACACGTCGAACAAATTTAAACCCTGTTGTCTCAAGCGTTTGCTGCAATACCTCACCATGCATCAATTGAGGCTCGGCCCAAGCTGAAGCAAATGCTGTCTGAGGATTAAAATCTGGGTTTGCAGAATAATCTAGCACGGCCCAACGGCCACCATCTCTGAGAGCACGATACACACGAGAACAAAGCCCTGCTTTATGGTCGACATAAGTCAACGCATCTACCGATAGCATGGATTTCAATGACCCGTCTTCAAATCGGTTCATTCGATCCAAATCAGTACTGGATACACGTGCGTTTTCAGTCAGTTCAGAAGAGCGCTTAACACAAGGCTCTCTCCATTCAACAAGCTCAAGAGCTTCGCCGACGGATTCAGCTATCACATCGGTAGAAATAGCATCAACACCCAGCAAACCGATCTTCCCGATTCGCCCTTTGACGCGCCCCATAGCCTCTATCAGTATCGCGTCCAGCTCACCATCGCCCGGAACATACCGCCCTCGCCCCCACATCGTTTCCAATGCAGCAACCCGTGGTGTAGGTTTTGAAACTTTCTTTCCATCTTCTAAAGGTTTGATCTTAAGAGATGTAACTTCTTTGCTATCTTGCTGCTTTTCTACCTTTTGTAGATATGCTTCGCGATCAAAATCTTTTCCATTCCACCATGCGCCGATGCGAGCTTTTAGCTCAGCACGACCTTCTGGTTCAGCAATAGAATTAAGTTGCTCGACGAGTTCCAAGACAGTTCAACCGTTCAAAATTACAATTATTCACCGATGAACTTAAATGCGTGTGGTTAATATTCGGATAGTCAGTTTGCTTGAATTCATCCTTTCAGCCAAGAAACCGTGCAAAAAACCAAAAGATTACCTACCTCCATGGTAATTCTGGTGATTGCGAAGGTAATTGCGTTTTAGGATCGTTTGCAAAAGCAAGGATGTCATCCAGCACAATTTTACGATCAATATCTCTTAAAAGCATGTGATAGCCATGTTCATAATAAGCCGTTCTTACATGTTTGGGTAATTTGGGTGTGGTACGTTTCACACCATTATCAGGAATAATCTGGTCCTTTGCGCCATAGAGCAAAAGCGTTGGAATCTCGGATGGTAGTTCATTAGCAACTTTATGTGCTGCCTCCATCAGAGAAACCACACCATATACACTGTCTATTCTATTGGTCTTTTGAAAATAAGGATCTTCCCAGTGAACACGCAAAACTTCATTATTGTCTGTTGGTGTGATGGATTTGGTTACGATCTTTGGCGGTTTAACAATCCATGATGGTCTTATATGTGAGCTAATCCATAAGCTGATCCGGTATATAAAAGGATTAGTGCCCCAGCCACGCAAACCAGGACCGGATAAAATCAACATATCAGCATCAGGTTTATGATCCGACGCAAATGCAGTCATACTCAACGCACCACCCATACTGACACCTAAAACCGCTATTTTCGCATCTGGATGTCTGCGCCTCACCTCTTTGGTTGCGGTGAATAAGTCGCCCCTCATCACTTCTTCTTCCGGCCAAATACCAGAGTTGGGAGAGCGCCCAAAGCCGCGTTGATCATAGGCATAAGTTGTGATTCCTTGCTCGGCCCAATAAGGAGCAGACCAACGAAAAGCACCGGCATAATCATTCATGCCATGCACACCCAAAAACACAATTTCGGGCTCACCCAACTTACTTTCCCAAACACTCAGCCCAAGCCCAGCTCCATCTGATGCCACGAACAAATCTCTTTCAGGAAAAAACCGACCAATCTGATTTTCATGACTTTCTTGATTAGGCATCGTGATTCTTCCTTGTTGAACCGGCATACAATTGGAAACCAACATCAAGTAGAGCATCACTGATACGTATTTTAACATCTTCACTTGAAGCACCTCATCCTATGCAACAAAAACAAGCGAAACATACAAAACGCAAAATTGCCCCTTGCTTACGTTCATTTGCGTTCTAAGCTTGCTGAAAATTCCAATGGAGCAAAATAATATGATCCGAAACGCCCTTACCACAGTTATCTCCACCGTGCTGCTATCAGCTACATTTGCGTGTGCACCGCCTTCAGAAAACGAAAGCACACCTTCAAGTGAAGCAAAACCATCTACCGCAGCTGTAGAGACAGCCGAATTTATTATGCCAGCACTGGCAAGTGGCACGATACCAGAAATTTCGGAAAGTGATCTTTCACAACGGCTGGAAATTATTGCCTCCGATACATTTAAAGGCAGAGCACCGGGCACATTGGAAGGTGAAGCATCTGCGCAATGGGTTGCAGATGAAATGGCCCGTATAGGTCTAGAGCCAGCTGTTGATGGATCATACTCTCAAACAGTAAAAATGAATGCACAGACAATTGACCTAGAAAATTCAAATTTAACATTATCCATAGCTGGTGAAAGCGACGTGCTGGAACCCGGAAGTGATGCGGTATTCTGGACCAAACGCCAAACCGAAGGTCCAATTGATTTTGCAGATTCAGACCTAGTATTCGTAGGCTATGGCGTAAATGCTCCAGAATACGGCTGG
>JGI2924J29684_1077936_pt1 | contig 25809 bp, 21 predicted proteins | sample BenlonsequencITS_FD_29684 | JGI IMG/M metagenome (IMG submission 29684)
CGTTTCCTCGACAGTGAGTTTCCCTATCTGATAGCGGTGGTTCGACGCGCTCGGCGTGCGGTCGCGCTGGGAGTCGATGTAGAAAGAGTGCTGACCACTCTGGGCGTACATATTCTCGCGCATACCCATGTACGCATGTTGTTCCCAGAACGCGTTCTCATGAATCACGCTGTTTTCGGCCCGTTTCAGGTAGAACGTATCCGTGACGAACGGTTTGGCCTGTTGCCAGACTTCCTTGGTCTTCTCCGCGACGAGACGTTGTTTACTCCGCTTTGAGGTTATATCGCGTTCCTTGGGTCGAAACACGGGGTCAGGAGCAGGAATACCTTGTTCGCGGGCAAAGGCGAGGGCTTCCTCCGTGGCTGTTCGCACGTATTCACGTTGTACGTCAGTGAATTCTTGGTTCCACATTTCCCAGAGCCGTGACTGGCTCGGCGCTCCACTCGTGTCACGGTTATTTTCGACGGGGAAGCCAAAGTCGCGGCAAACGGTAGGAAAAGACTTGAGGAAGTGGTGGAGAAGTGTCTCTTGACAGTCCCACGCAAGCCGAAGCATGTGTGCTTTCACCCACGCATGAAAAGACGTGGTGTTCCGATGCCAGTCAGCGCGGGCATCATCGTAGGTTTCGTTTCGAAAGAAGGAATTTCGTAGAACTTCGACAAAATCAGGTTTCTCGGCGTAGTGGGTAAGGAAGTGGATGCTTCCATTGTGGGTCTCGTCGTTGACGGTAAATGTGAAGAACCTATCGTGGTCGAACGGGGATTGGGCAGGTTGAATTGCCGACACAACTTGCTAAAACGAAATACATAATGTTAAAATTATGCTTTTTGTCTGAATATAGGTGTGAAATGATGGTGCTATAGAAGTTCTCATATCGTCTTTACGAGTACTCGATGAAAGATAAGTACGGGAGAAGAAGTGAACGTTCTAAATCAGTCAGTATATAATGAAATATTTAGGAATTAGCACTTCCCGATTCGAGAGTGTCTGTATATCCTTCAAGGAAGAAGTTCCCTATCCAAAGCAATGCGATAACAACCCCGACAAGTATCACGAGTGCCTGCGCGAGACCCTCTAGGGTTGCTGCTGCGGAGAGCGTCACTCCGAGGACTATCAAAATCCCCACCGTATCACGAAGTCTCCAATCTTCCACACCTATCACTATTGTCTATAGTCCTATAAGTCTTTTGTAGAATCGATAAATTCGCACCTGTAGTGAGCAAATCGACACGTTTCGTTTCACCATGTCTCAGGAGGCACGCATCGCTCAGTACAGGTGTTAAGCTAAACGAGAAATAGCTACAGTCGATTTCCGTAGACTGAATCGAAGCGAGTGTACACCGCTGCAAATGTGATAAAGACAGCAATTGCTCCGATACCGACACCAATCCATTCTCCGTATGGAACCCCGTATTCTAGCAGACCAATTGCAAGCCGTTCTCCGACAAATGCCATCATCATGATGACGCCTAAGCCGAGGAGAAAGCTCACAACGAAGTTTCGTTCGATGATGTTCTGTGCCATACAATATATTTCTCGTAAAGGGTAATAGGTTTTCTGTCCTTCTGATGCTCAGTACGCACACGTAGTTATCGAATCGTCCGTTTCGATTCAGGCATAAGACTGTATAAATAAATCGAAGTACTATCTACTTCTGGTAAGGATTCAGCGTTGAGTCCGCAGACGCGCTGAGAAATCCAACCGATTATCCGTGACGTGCCTGACTTCAGAACCTGGCATTGATATAGCGGTATGTGATTTACCAGGTGGCGATCGATCACGAGTAGGTCGTGCGAGTAGGAGAGATTGCCTCACGACAGTCGAAACGGGGATTCCAGCCGATCGCACTACTCTGTGACCGAGTAGATACACTCGAGGTAGGTATCACGAACCCGATCACCCCAGTTGTGGGTGTAGGTGTCGATCACGTCGCTTGCGACGTCTCCGCGGAGATACTGGACGATACCTCGATCTCCCGTTCGATCTCGAAGATGGGTCGTGAAGAAGTGCCGAAAGTAGTGGGGCGTGACGTTCTCGGTCGTGCCGCCGCCGGTCCGGTACCAGCCCCGTTCTCGAGCGTGGTTCTTGACGATGTAGCGGACGTCCGACGGCTCGAGGCGCTGTCCCCACGATTCGCCAGTGTCGAGAAACAGGGGTCGGGCCGGAGAGACCGCGTCCGGCCGGAGCGCGAGCCACTCGACCAGCGCCCATCGGAGTTCGTCGTCGACGGGAATCACAGTGTCGCGCTTTCGCTTGTTCGAGGCGGTCCGTACCTCGCCGTTGACGCTTTGCCCTCGGGTCGGGTCGGCAGAGACGAAGATCGAACCCGGCCGACGGTCCAAGTGGACACGTGGCTCCCACTCAAGGTCGATTTCAGGCGTCTCGAGGTGCAGATCCTGCAGATCGAGATTACAGAGTTCGCCGACGCGAATCCCCGTCTTCAATAGCGTGACGACGATCGCTCGCTCCAGGGGGTGTGTGATCGAGTCGACGAACGCTTGCATCTCGGAGACGGAGACATCCCGTCGGGTCGGATCGGTGTCGATTGATTCTGACATCTCTTCCATCACCAGTGCCATCGGGTTCTCTTCGAAGACGCCGACCCGGTTCATGTAGTCGTAAAAGCGGTTGAGATAGGAGGCGTAGGTGGCGATCGTGCTCTGTTCGAACTCTCCGCGCAGGGAGTGAACCCAGGCCATACACTCTCGGCGGTCGGCGTCACGAAGGCGTTCGACCTCGTCGAAGCGATTCCGGACGAACGCCTTGAATTCGTGGAGCACCCGGTCGTACGCCTCGAGGGTGCGTTCGCTCTTGCCGTGGTAGCGCTGATCGTCGAGGAAGTACTCGATTGGATCTGACACGTCTTTGGGGGCTTCGGTAGCGCGTGGATCAGTTGCCATCGGTATCACCGACTGTGGTGTAGCCGCCGTGACGACCACTGTACCTGATCTCGTTTCGTGACTGCAGTTCCTCTAGCGTCTCGTCCAGTCGTGACTCGATGTCGTCGCTGACTGCCTCGAGCAACTCGTCCCAGTCGTACGTGTCAGTCCCGAGTAATTTCAGGATGCGTGTTTCGAGGGCGTTACCCCTGGGGTCTGGGTCGGGAGAGTCGGGTTCCTCGCGACCAGATTCGAACCCTGCGCGCCCTGCCTGAACCATCGTCCGGACGAACTCGCTCTGACTCATGTCGAGGTCGTCGGCGTGGGACTGCCACTCCGCTTTCTGGTAGGCAGGGACGTAGGTCTTGACGGTCTTCCTGGAGGTGTCTGTAGAGTCGTTCATACGTGACCGATTAAACGCCGTGACCTTCAATCTTCCCGTTATTCGGGCTAAGTAAGCTTATACCAACTACCAGAACTCTATTTTGGCCAAGTGTGGTGCTTCAATTCGAGATTGAAAATGGAAAAGACCCGCATTTAGAGATATAGTTCTTTGAATTGTGGTACCACTATTTGGCATTAGTTTCTTGGCCCGAGTCCGTTCGACGACTTCGAGACTGGGGTGGGCGAGAGCCAAACGATTCCAGGTTGTGATACGATCGGTCGATTGGACACGAGGACGAGGAGTGGTGTCGGCATCCGTGACAGTCTCGAACGAACGAGGCCGAAGCAGGTGGATGTGAAAGGCCTGAAAGACCATCGGAGTGTGGAATGGTCGCGAGGAGAGTTCGGCCGAGACGTTCGGTCTCCGACTGGTACTGGCCCTCCGATGGGATTCACGACGAAGACCAAATGTTACTTCCGCACACTCGGGTCGAGGCACCCGACTCGCTCAGCAATGTAAACGGTCCGAAGCGAAGTGTGAGACGCTGGCCTGCCAATAGAGCGCGAGACACGCCACCTGGTGCGGCTTCGCCCGGTGAGATCGAGACAGCACCACCGAGCCCGAGATCGACATCGATGTAGTGGGTTCTGGTTCACTCGAGCAGTGATCTCGACCTCGATCGAAGAGCTCTTTCTGTGCCAACCACGAGCCGCCAGAATCGTGCTCCGACGGTCGGCTGGCCCAAATCTGTCGGGCCTTTGGGGGGAACCGTCCTCATCGAGTCGAGAGCGGATGACACGACCGTCGAGCGGCCGAGAAGCCTGGTGTCGTAACCCCTGGCTGGGCGGAGGACCGACGGCACAAACCGGCGCTCGGTCGAGATGTGAGCGCTAACAGGTGACACACCCACTGCTGTGGCTCGAGTCAACAAAGCGGACATCCTCTAACCGATGTCCGACCTCGCTACAGCCAGTGGCCTCGGACCAATCTGTGCACTTACCGCTGTCGAGGCAGTCGGGACGAGTTTGGCTGCTTCGACGGTGACTCGAGACATCGTGGGGTTCGTAACTCGGAACACGACCCCTTCGGTAGAACGGCCAACTCGATAGAACACAGCGGGGAGCTCACGCGTCGTCAAAGTGTCTTTTCTCGGACGCCAGAGCTTGAGTTAGCGTTGAAATCGCCAAGAACTATCTCTCGGCCTCGCAAACGCAACAGAAGGGCCAGGCTGGGGCTTGCAGGGGCTCGCTGAGAACAGCGAGAAGGAGACCGCTGAGGACGTGAGTGGCCCTGTTAAATCTCATGTCGCTATATCGAAGTTCGGGAGCCACCTGGTAATCGAACGGAAATCGAGGCGACAAGCGAAATTCAACACCCGACGCTTCTCGTGATCGGCAGGTGTGCGGAAAGAAACCGAATACGAGCGCTCGCGACCGAGAAGGCGGCACAAGACTACTGGCCGACCGCTATTTCGTTCGTGACGCCGACATCCTCGGCGACGTCGTGAAGGTCGAGCGCGCCGAGCGTCTCGGTCAGCGGCACGCCGTCGGCATCCCAGCCACGAGCCGTGTAGTACCGATCCAGCTCTCGTTCGTACGACTCCTCGTCGATCGATTCGCCCTCGTTTGGCCCGTTCGGTACCTCCTCCGTAAACCGAGCCGGAAGCCTGTCGTCGTCCCTATCGAACCCTTCACGGACGTTGAACGCTTTCGAGAGGTTGTACATCCGCTCGCCCGTTGTCAGCAGCTCGGACCGCGAGAGGTCGAAGCCGGTGATCGCGTTGACCAACTCACGGACACCTTCCTCGAGGGTGAGCCCGCGAGTGAACTTACAGACCCCGGTGATGTCGTAGACCGCCATCAGGTCCTCCATGGACTTGAGCGCGAGGGATTTCCCGTCCATGCGAGTGCGGTCGTAGTTCTCGAACTCCCAGAAGTCGCCGTTCATCTCGAGGGCGTACAGACAAGACGTGAGGTGGTCGGCTCCGCGGGGCGAGACGCCGAACGCAAGCGCCATCCCCTTGATCCCGCGGGGTTCGAACCCGGCCGGGGCCTGGTTCTTGACGTGGACGGCGAACTCCTCGCCGCCGCCGGCGCGTCGGGCCGCACGGACGTGGCCGTCCATCAGCAGTTCCCCGAGTGCGCCCTCTGCACGGGCCATCTTCCGGAGCGTCTCGAGGAGGGCGTCGGCGTCGCCAAACTCGAGGTCGACGTCGGTGTCGACGTTCTCGAGCAGTCCGCGTTCCTCTGCTTCCATCGCCCACGCGATCGCGTTCCCGGCGTCGATCGTATCGAGTCCGAGCCGGTCACAGATCTCGTTGGCCTTCGAGACGGCCTCGATGTTGTCGACTTCGACGTTGCCACCGAGCGCATACTGGGTCTCGTACTCGGGGCCGTCGACCGCGATGTCGCCGTACTGGGTGTCTTCGGCCTCGAAGTACTGGCTACACGGCTTGGTACAGTACGGACAGGGGCGTTTGGTGTCGACGTACTCCTCGGTCCAGGACCGGGGATCGAGCGAGATGCGGTCCTCCGAGGGGTCCTCGAGCCGTTCGTACGCCCGCTCGAAGTAGCCGGATTGCCAGTTACGTGTCGGGAAGATCCCCAGCGCGGTGTTTTTCGCGTCCAGAGCCTCGCCGGTTCCGTACTGGACGTCGACCGACGCGTCGCCGGTACCCGAGATGTCGATCTCGCCGCGACCGGTCGTCTCGAGTCGCCACTTCTGGTTGAGTGCCTCGAGTTCGTCGGGACGGGCGACCGGGACGTCCGTGGAGCCTTTGACCGCGATGGCCTTGAGATTCTTCGACCCCATGACCGCGCCAGGACCGCCACGGCCGGCCTGGCGATCCTCACACTCGATCATCGAGATACGGGACTCGTGTTCCCCGGCGGGGCCGATGATCGCCGACCGGAACGCGGAGCCGTAGCGCTCCTCGAGTCGGTCGTGAGTCTCCCGGGTGTCGAGCCCCCAGAGGTCGTCTGCCGGCTCGAGACGGACGTCGTCGTCTTCGATGACGAGAACGGACGGTTCGTCACAGGCACCCGTGATCGTCAGGGCGTCGTAGCCTGCGCGTTTGAGCTGATCGCCCATCTTCGCGCCGACCAGCGACTTGCCGTAGCCGCCGGTCAGTGGCGACTTGAACCCGAAGGTCGTCTTCGAGCCCGTCGGAACCGACGGGCCGACGAGGACGCCGGGAGCGACCGCGAGGACGTTTTCCGGGTCGAGCGGGTCGACATCGAGGCCGACCCTGTCGTACAGGAGTCGCGTCGTAAACCCTGCCCCACCCAGATACGTGCGGACGAACTCCTCGGAGAGTTCCGCCGTGCTGTGGTCGCCGGCTGTCAAGTCAACCTCGAGAAGCTGGTGCCAGTAGGCCATACTCGAGCGCCCGAGTCTTCGGACAATAATGTTGGGGCACAGTTCCCATCGACGTGGAGTTCGGTACGAGCGTTTTTACGGACGTTCCGGTCGGCGACTGTCGGAGAATCGTACGGTTTGCTGCCAGCCAGTGCCGGCCAAATTGCGACCCGAAGCGGGGACACTGTGGCACATTGCCGTAACTAGTTACAGCCGATCGCCAGAGCGGGGCGGCGATCGGCGGTAACGAAGCGGACGGGAGAGACCGTATCATACGGTTTACTGTCCGTCAGTTCCGGCGTGACCGCGCGCTCCTGCGGTCGCGCCGGTAAACCATTACAGCGTTTTGCCTCAGTGTGTCGTAGTCCGTACGTCTTCGACCCGATACAGGGCGTCTTGGAGGCCTTCGCCGTCGCAGTCTTCGTTCGGGCACTCGTAGTGCCAGCCATCCTGGGTTGCCGCTGTCTCCCGGAACCGGTCGCCACAGACCTGACAGAAGAGTTGTCCCTTCTTGCAGGTGTCCCGATGTAACTCGAGGGCGAGTTCGGTCTGGAAGGACTGATTACAGTTACGACAGGTGTGCATAGTTCGTCTGACGCGAGCATCCATCAAAACTGCTTGGATTTGTTTATTGCGCTGAATTCTACGGTGAGTAGGCCCCTATGTGTCGGTTTGAGTTCCAAGCTCGTGAACGGAAGACGTTCAAGAAAAACCATTTACTAAAACTCGAGTACATCGGGTTCTGTCACGATGGAGTGAGTACCCTTCCAGCCGTTGGTCGGTGCGCCGATTTAGCCAACACGATCAGGATCGGCACACCAGTGCAGGCATGGTCCGCCTTAGCCACTCCAGGAAAAAGTGACGACGTGGCGACACGGGGCGGCAGGCGATCGGACGAAACCGAATCGAAAAACAGCAACTCGGGAGCGAACGGCGCGGTTACTCGTCCTGACCGAGGATACCGCGATCGGTCATCTTCTCGGGGTCGAGCACCTCGTCGGCTTCCGCCTCGTCGAGATAGCCCTTCTCGAGGACGACCTCTCGAACGGTCTTGTCCTCTTTGAGTGCGGTTTTGGCGACCTCGCTGGCTTTGTCGTAGCCGATGTGGACGTTCAGCGAGGTGGCGAGTGCCATCGACTGTTCGACCTGCGTTTCGCAGTGTTCACGATTTGCTTCGAGCGGGTCGACGAACCGTTCGGCAAAGACCTGACTCGAGTTGGCGAGCAGTTCCGCGGACTCGAGGAAGTTGTGCGCGAGGACGGGCTTGTAGAGGTTGAGGTCGATCTGGCCCTCGGCAGCGCCGGCGGAGACGGCGGCGTCGTTGCCGACGATCTGCTTGTGGACCTGGTTGACCGCCTCGGCGACGACCGGGTTGATCTTGCCGGGCATGATCGAGGAGCCGGGCTGGTTCTCGGGCTGTTCGAGTTCGCCCAGGCCGTTACGGGGGCCGGAGGCCAGCAGCCGGAGGTCGTTTGCGATCTTGTTCAGCGAGCCCGCAACCACGCGCAGGGCACCGTGGGCTTCGCTCATGGCGTCGTGGGCGGCCTGTGCCTCGAAGTGGTCGTCGGCCTCGCGGAACTGGACGCCGGTCTCTTTGGTGATGTACTCGGCGGCGCGGCCGGGGAACTCGGGGTGGGTGTTCAGTCCCGTCCCCGTGGCTGTGCCGCCAAGCGCGAGTTCGGCGAGATGATCCCGTACCTTGTCGACTCGGTCGAGGCCTTTGGCAATCTGGGTACGGTAGCCGCCGAACTCCTGGCCGAGCGTAACGGGCGTCGCGTCCTGGAGGTGCGTGCGGCCGGTTTTGACGACGTCGTCGAACTCTTCTTCTTTCTGCTCGAGGGACTCTCGGAGGGTGTCGAGGGCTGGGATGACGTCTTTCTCGAGGGCCTCGAGCGAGGCGACGTGCATCGCGGTCGGAACGACGTCGTTCGAGGACTGGCCGTAGTTGACGTGGTCGTTGGGGTGGACGACCCGGTCACCGATCTCCGCGCCCACGATCTCGGCAGCACGGTTGGCGATGACTTCGTTGGCGTTCATGTTCGACGACGTTCCGGAACCGGTCTGGAAGACGTCTACCGGAAACTGGTCGTCGTGTTCGCCGGCGATGACTTCGTCGGCGGCTTCGACGATCGCCTCTGCAACGTCGTCCTCGACCAGTCCGAGGTCGCGGTTTGCCTGTGCAGCGGCTTTCTTGACGACACCGAGTGCACGGACGAACCGTCGCCCGAACGTGATCCCCGAGATGGGGAAGTTCCCGATCGCACGCTGGGTCTGGGCCCCCCAGTAGGCGTCGGCTGGGACCTCCATCTCGCCGAGGCTATCCTCTTCGATTCGGTATTCGTCTCCCATACGCGGGGTCTCACGGCCAGAGGGGTAAAATCCACCGAAACGGGTGACGGGACTGCACGCGTTCAAACGCGCCGAAAGATCAGGTGAAATCGACCGATATGCCGATGTCGTCGGCCTCCGCACGTTCCCGCAGTGAGGACTGCAGCCGTTTCCGGCTCGTGCGTTGGACGGCGCGTGCGTCCTCGAGGTCGATGTCGTAGATCGTCGTCGACGACCAGAAGAACGAACGGGAACTGGCCGTATCGACGACGACCGACGCGATGCCGAGTCGTCGCTGGAAGATCGACCGGCGGACCGAGACCGTCTGGACACGGTAGTACGGGACGACAGTCGTTCGCCGCCGCCAGAAACCGCTTCGGATCACGATGTGGTCCTCGCCGACGTAGTAGGCGATGTGAACGTACCGAAGGTGAGCCGCAAGCGGCACCGCCAGGAAGACGACGGCGGCGAAGTACCAGTTCTCGAGCGGTGTCGTGTAGGCCACGCCGAAGGCGACCGCGACAAAGGCAGCTGCGACGAGCGAGTAGCGAACCAGGTACCGTCGGCGGGCGACCGGTGGCGGGCTACGGAACGTCGGCGTCTCGACGTCGGTGAGGTTCTCGGTGAACGTGTAGACGCGGCCCTGCTGGGCCAGCGGCACGGCTGACTGACTCCCGCCGTTGCTCTCGGGACCGTAGCCAGCGGTTTCCACCCAGAGACCGGCGTACTCGATCAGCCGCTGGACGGGATTGTCGGTCACCGTCACCGACTGGACTTTCTCGGCCGGAATAGACCCGCTGTATCGCTGGAGAAGTCCTCGTTCATAGACGAAGTCGTCGCCGACCCGACCGAGCTGGAAGTCGTAGTAGGTTGCGAACGTGTAGGCGACGCTGAGTAGATAGGTGACGAGAACACTGATGATCGCCGAGACGATAGTCAAGATCCCGTAACTACCCGTGTTTCCGGTGTCGAGATCGGCTGGTCCGCCAAACGGCTGGGAGGCGGCGACGAAGAACTCGAGAATCGACTCCGTTGCGAGGAAAAAGACGAATAGGACTGCAGCGACGGCCGCCGGACGGAAGGACGTAAACGAGTACAGGAGCAGTTCCCGTGGCGCGAGGTCGAACAGGCGCTGTTTCCGGGAATAGGTCGGCGAGTCTGGTTCGAAGGTCTGCTCCGGGTCCGCCGGTGGTTCTCGTTCGCCGGTTTCGTCGTCCACTGACGGGGAGGGGGCGTCGTCACCGGCACGTTCGGCGTCAGCGTCGACTGCAGCATCTTCGGTCGGTTCGTCGGACGCTGTCGCGGAATCGGCAGACTGCCGTCGCTGGCGTGTGCGCTCTCGTCGTCGGCCCTTCGCCTCGGCTGTGCGACGGCGAATCTCTCGCTGGAGTCGATTCGCTTCTTCTTCGCTGACGAAGTACAGAGTCGCTTCGGTGGTGCCGCCACCTGCCGTTTCGATCGAGACGGTCGCAAGTTCCAGGAGTCGCTGGAAGACGCTCTGTCGGATGTCGACGTTCTGGATCCGACCGTACGGAATCTCTCGAGAGCGCCGTGCGACGACGCCGGAGGAGACGTCGACGGTGTCGGTAGTGACTGCGTAGCCAAACCGGTAGTAGTAGACGACGCCGTAGAGCGTGCCAAAGAGGAAACCGATCGGTGCGGCGACGGGGAACCATGCCGGACTCACCGGGTCGAAGACACCGGAGAGGACGAGGACGAGAAAGACCGGTAGCCAGAGCCAGAGAAATCCGTACTGAACGGCGTACGTGACTGCACTGAGTGGGTGGAGCCGGTTCATACTAGACTGCGTCTTCGGTCTCGCTCTCGACAGCGAGATCGCGTAGCGTATCTTGAAGCTCGCGTGCTCTGTCGGGAGTCAGTCCCGGAATCCTGACATCCGCGTTTCGTGATCCGGCCGTATAGACGACGACGCTCGAGAGGCCGAGTGCCCGTTCGATCGGGCCGAACTGCGTGTCGACGTGCTGGACGCGGACGAACGGGACGGCAGTCTCGACGAACGTGATGACCCCCCGTTCGAGATAGAGGGCGTCGGACTGGAGTTCGAACTGCCAGACCTGATAGAGCCGAATCGCGTAGGCGGCCCCTAGGAGAACCGCAAACGCGACTACCCCCCCGAGCACCGCCGTCGGAACCGGAACGATCCACTGATCGACAGCCGCGAGGGCGATCCCGAAGACGGCCGCGAGGATCACCCACTGGGCGATCCAGAGATAGCGAATGCGAGTATTGAGCGATTCCATGTACGTATCCTATCAGCATAGTAGGATAAATCTGCGGGTACGCCGGCGTTAAGTGGCACGCAGCGGTCAGTTCTCGTCGCCGCGTGCGCGCTCGAACGTCTCGATCGCCAGCTCTCTGCGCCGGCCGTGGTCGACAATCGGGGCCGGATAGTCGGCCGCAGCCGCCGCTCGCTGCTCGTCTGTAAGCGTCGGCCAGTCGTGTATCTCGTCGGTACTCGCGTCTTCGAGTTCGGGCACGTAGCGGCGGACATACTCTCCGTCTGGGTCGTACTCTCGGCACTGTTTCGTGGGGTTGAACACTCGGAAGTAGGGCTGGGCGTCCATGCCCGTCGAGGCAGCCCATTGCCAGCCGCCGACGTCGTTTGCCGTGTCGTGATCGGCGAGTTGTCGGCGGTACCAGTCGTAGCCCTTTCGCCAGTCGATTAGCAGGTCTTTCGTCAGGAACGCAGCGACGATCATCCGGACGCGGTTGTGAACCCAGCCTTCCGCTCGGAGCTGGCGCATTCCGGCGTCGACGATCGGGTACCCCGTCTCGCCGTTTTTCCAGGCGTCGAACTCGTCGGGATCGTTTCGCCACTCGATCTCGTGATCGTACCCACTGAAGTTTTCGGTAACGATCTCCGGATTGAACGACAGTACGTGAGCGTAGAATTCCCGGAACGCGAGTTGCCGCTGGAAGGCGGTCACGCCGTCGCGGTCGTCGTCAGTCTCGGCGCGCTCGGCTGCACGTTCGGTCGCCGCATACACCTCTCGTGGGCCGATCGTCCCCCACTTGTAGTGAACCGAGAGCCGCGACGTCGCACCTGCTGCGGGGTAGTCCCGCCTCTCGTCGTAGCGATAGATCGGTCCCGAACAGAACGACGCGACGCGCTCGCGTGCCGCCTGCTGGGTGACCGTCGGCGGCGTCGCTTCGGGTTCGTCGAACCCCAGATCGGAAAGCGACGGGAGCGCATCGCCGGTGACGGCGGCCAGATCATCCCCACCCGGGGCCTCGAACGGCGTCTCTTTCTCTCGATCGCGCCACTTCTTCCAGAAGTACGAGAACACGGAGTAGTGCTCGCCCTGGTTTGGCGTGATCGATCCGGGCTCGTGGAGGATCGCATCGTGTGTCGTCTCCGGGCTGACGCTTGCATCCTCGAGTGCTGCGGTAACTGCCCGATCGCGTTCCCGCGCGAGTCCACTGTAATTCTCGTTCCAAGTGACGGTGTCGACGTCGTACTCGGCGGCGATGCGAGGCAGACTGTCGCTCGGGTCCCCCCGTGCGACCAGTAGGTCGCTTCCGTGGTCACGATACCACGACCGGAGCCCGTCCAGTGCCTCGAGCAGACACGCGACCCGGATGGGTGATGCGTGCTCGAGGACGCCCGGATCGAAGACAAATAGGGAAACGACAGGTTCGTCGGTCGACGCGGCACGTGCGAGGCTGCGGTTGTCCCGCGTTCGCAGGTCTCGGCGATGCCAATGAAGGAGCATACGTAAACTGTTGGCTCGAGGGTCGAAAATACCCGGTTATCGGTACGTCTCTCAGCGCTGTCACTTGCTGTCCGGCTGGCCGTCGCGGCTGAGCCGGGCATCGACGTAGTCTCGGACTCCGTGGAGGATTCCAGCGACGGTGTAGTTGCGACCGATGTAGACGCTGACGACTGCGAGTACGGTACCGGCGACGACGTCGGAGAACCAATGAATTCCCAGATACATCGTCGAGAGTAGGACGCTACCCGCGAGGACGCCGGCGATTGGAACCCACACCGGATACTCGTCGCGGGTGAGCCAGGCGAGGAGGAAGACGGTCACCGACAGCGACGTGTGCAGTGAGGGAAAGACGTTCGTCGGCTGGTTCACCTGGTACGTGAGAAACGCTGCCTGTGGGAACGCATCGTACAGTAGCCGCTCGAAGAAATCCGGAGCGAGGTTGCTAGGACCGAACGCCATAAAGAGGATATAACAGCCCAGTCCAATCCCGTAGTTGGCCGTATACGAGAGCAGCAGCGTCGATAGCTCCTCCATCCGGTCCAGCGAGAAGTACGCGACGAAGGGAAACAAGAGCAGAAACGCGTAGCCGTAGATGTAGACGAACACGAAAAACGAGGTCAGTTCTGGCGACTGGAACGACTGCAGAACGGCAACGGGGTTTTCCGGGAATACGATCCGCTCTATTTCGAACAGGTGCGGGGTGAGGTTGTAACCGATGACCCGTTGCTCGAGACGAACGGTGACGTCGACGGTCGCCCACCGGACGAACAGGACGGCGGCGAGAGCTGCAAGCGGAAGCAGGCATACCTCGAGCCGCCATCTGAACTCCGACAGCGCCGTGGCTATCCGTCGCGGACCGACGACGACGAGTGACGCGGTCACGAGCATCGTCGTGACCACGAGTACGAGCTCGAGGGCGACCGTGACGAGGGCCATTTCCTGTCGTTGGGCCTACGAACTAACGAGCATTATAGCAATTGGTTGTCCGACCCTCGACCGTGCGAGGGAGTTGCCGCAAGCGCGGGGCGGGTGGCAAATGCTCGAGAGCCGGCGGCTCAGCCGAGTAGCGCCCCATCCTCGTACCGGTAGCCGGCGTCCTGGAACAGAGAGCGAACGAGTTCGTCGTCGATTTCGCCGTTGGAGCCAGGGAACTCGAGCACCGGCATCTCGGCGTCGGCCGCGAATTCGCCGTCGGCAATGCCGAGCAACGAGCCCGGCGAGATTGCTGGCTCGGCGAACCCGTCGAACACCTCGGAGACGACGTGACTTCGGTCTATCAGTTGAGAAAGCAGCAGGCGAAACCGCGGGTTCCCGAGTTCGGAGTGGTGATGATTGTAGCCGATCATATAAAACGAGTTCGTCGACGCAGTGATCGCCGACACGTCCTCGTGACCGGTTACCGAACTCGCGTTACCGGGCGGGATACCGTCTCCGGTGACGTCGATATCACCCTCGAGCAGTGACTCGATCATCGAACCCGCGTTGGGAGCGAGCTGGAACCGGATCTCTGGGAGTTGGGAGGCTGCCTCGATGACGTCGGGTCGGTCGGTCGTTTCCTCCCGGAAGACGTGATCGGAGAACGGTTCGAGGACGACCTCGTCCATCGCCACCGACTCGAGTTGGAAGAGTCCGGAGCCGACGGGGTCCTCGTTGTCGGTCGCCAGGGCCTCGGTTCGATAGTTGGCAACGACGTCGGTACGCGGTCCCCAAACGTGTTCCGGCAGGATGGGCAGCGAGAGGGCTCGTCGTGCCACTTCCCGAGCCGTCTCCCCGAACGAGAACCGAACGGTTCGGGAGTCGACTGCATCGACAGTCTCGGCGACGGTCTGGCGGCTTCGGTATCGCGGCGCGGGCAGGCCGTCCTCGATCTCTCCCCTCGACGTGTCTCGAAGCAACCGGAACGTAAAGACGACGTCGTTCGCGTCGAGGTCGACGCCGTCGTGCCACTCAAGTCCCTCGCGGAGCGAGATGTCGGCCCGGAGCTGGTCGGCGGAGTCGTTCCACTCGATCTGCTCGGCCAGCCACGGGATCTCTGCAGTTCCGTATTCGTTTCCGCTCTCGAGTGTGTCCCGGGTCCCTCGACGGACAAGCGGGTCGTACAGCAATCCGATCAAGCCGTCGATACCGCTGTGACCGACAGCGAGCGGATTGAGTCGGTCCGCAAGGTCCCCACCGAAGACGCCGACCTCGAGCGGCCCGTTCCTGCTGTCATCCGCGGACTCGCGGGTCACGAGATCGAGGTAATCGAGCGCACGGAATGGTGGCCGCTCGACATCGATCCGTTCGTGTCGACCACCGATTCTAGTGGGAAAGGCAACGGTCGTGTACGGGACTGTTTGGCAGAGAAACTCGAGTAGTTCCACAATAGGTTCTCGTCGGTCGTGACCGGTCGTCCGCCGCTGTTCCTCGAGAAGGTCGTCGACGGTCAAATTCGAGAAGTGAAACGGGTTCTGCCAGCCGGACTCGTTGACGAAGTCAGAGTGCAACAGCCCACGGAGAGCATCGTAGCCGTCTAGTCCTGGATGCCGGAGGACGAACACGTCGTAGTCTCCCTCCAGCAAGACGTCGCGGTAGATGCCCGGTTCGGGGACGGGTTCGTGAGTGACGGCGATGCCAGCGTCCCGGAAATTCTCGCGGAGCCGACTCATGATGGTTGCGGCGGCGATGTCGTCGTCCGTCGGCACCGTCTTTATCGTGAGTTCGATCTGGTCGGGGCCGACGTTCTCCGCTCGCCACCAGAGTCGCTCCGAACAGCCGGCAAGGGAACTCGCACCGACGGCTCCCACGCTCGCAAGTAGTCCTCGACGCGTCGTCGCCGGTGCGACGTCTTCCATGTCGATGGAGATATGCCATCCCACAGTATAGGACTTACTCTCGACGGGACAACTTCACATCGCCGGTCGGAGCGATCGGTCGGTCCACTGCTCGAGATCGGATGCGTCGAGACTGTCCGGCATCACGACTGTCGGTAAGCGGTGACTATACTGAACGAAAGAACGTCACTGAGAGCTGACTCTCTTTGCTTCAATTATACGAGGGCCATAACAATGCCCGGTACCGACGACGCTCGAGACGTGGCATCCGCTCACGACTTCCGGACGCGAGCCTCGACTGCTCTCCGGGTCCGAGATCACGGCCGGTCGGGTCGATCGCGTTCGGTGGCGAGCGACCACGAGAGACAATCATGAAACTCGCACTCATCGGCTTTGGACAGGCAGGCGGGAAGGTCGTCGACGAGTTCCTGGCGTACGACGCAGCGATCGACGGTGGATTCGTCGAGACGGCTATCGCCGTCAACTCCGCGACGACGGACCTCCACGGACTCGAGAACGTCCCACAGCGGAATCGCGTTCTCATCGGACAGGCACGCGTCAAGGGCCACGGCGTCGGTGCCGACAACGAGCTCGGCGCGACGGTGACCGAAGAGGACATCGACGAGATCCAGGGCGCGATCGACCGGATTCCGGTCCACGAGATCGACGCGTTCCTCATCGTCGCTGGCATGGGCGGTGGCACCGGCAGCGGCGGTGCACCGGTCCTCGCGAAACACCTCAAACGGATCTACACAGAACCGGTCTACGGGCTCGGTATCCTCCCGGGAACGGACGAAGGCGGCATTTACACTCTCAACGCCGCGCGTTCGTTCCAGACGTTCGTTCACGAGGTCGACAACCTGCTGGTGTTTGACAACGACGTCTGGCGCAGTGCCGGCGAATCAGTCGAGGACGGCTACGATCGGATCAACCGCGAGATCGTCGAGCGGTTCGGCCTCCTCTTTGCCGCCGGCGAGGTCGACGAAGACGACGACGTCGCCGAGAGCGTCGTCGACTCCTCGGAGATAATCAACACCCTAAAGGACGGTGTCTCGACGATCGGCTACGCACGCGAGACGGTCGACGAAAGCGGCGGTCTCCTCTCGTCGTTCCGCGACGAAGAGGGGTTCGACGAGGGGGAGGCGACCAACCGGATGACCAGTCTCGTCCGCAAGGCGACGCTGGGCCGGCTGACGCTTCCCTGTGACGTCTCGAGTGCGGATCGCGGTCTGGTGGTCGCGACCGGTCCCGCGGAACACCTGAACCGTAAAGGGGTCGAGCGCGGTCGCCAGTGGCTCGAGGACGAGACCGGGAGCATGGAGATCCGTGGCGGCGACTACCCGCTATCGGACCGCGACGAGGTCGGTGCGATCGTGCTTCTGTCGGGCGTGACCGACGTGCCACGCGTCGACCAACTCCAGGAGGTCGCGATCGAGGCCCAGGAGACCGCCGAGACGGTCCAGGCGAACTCCCAAGACGAGTTCGCGTCGTTGCTGGATACTGGTGGCGAGATAGACGCCCTGTTCTGAACGTCACCGGTCGAATCGTTCGCCAGTTCGCGTTTCGACGAGACCCGTTTTTCGCGGGGGAACTTTAATAGAGTTGACTGTGTCATTCCAGGCAGATGACCGATAGAAGTCTCCACCTTCCGGTCGCAGCACAGCCAAGCGTCGATTCGATCGTCGATCTCGCCAAACGCGGGGAAGAACACGGGTACGAGTACGCCTGGCTCCCAGAGACGTGGGGGCGGGACGCGCCGACGGTGCTTACGAACATCGCACGCGAGACCGAGACGATCGGCCTCGGGCCGAGCATCGTCAACGTCTACTCCAGGTCGCCGGCGCTGCTGGGTCAGACTGCAGCGACGCTCCAGGAAGTCTCGGACGGCCGATTCCGAATGGGAATCGCACCGAGCGGTCCGGCCGTCATCGAGGGCTGGCACGGAGCCGACTTCGACAGACCGCTGCGGCGGACCCGCGAGTACGTCGACATCATCCGAGAAGTGCTGTCCGGCGAGACCGTCAACTACGACGGCGACATCTTCTCGCTGTCGGGCTTCCGGCTTCGGTGTGACCCACCAGAAGAGCCCGTTCCGGTCGACGCCGCAGGGATGGGCCCGAAATCCGTCGAACTCGCCGGCCGCTTCGCCGACGGCTGGCACGCGATCATCTTCACACCCGATGGTCTCGAGGAGCGACTCGAGGACCTCCGACGAGGGATGGAACTCGGCGACCGTGACCCCGACGACGTCCGCGTCACGTTCTCGGTGACGGCGTGTGCACTCGAGGACGGCGAACGGGCACGAGAACTGGCCCGCGAGCACATGGCCTTCTACGTCGGCGCGATGGGGACCTACTACCGCGAGTCGCTGTCTCGACAGGGATACGAAGAAGAAGCCCACGAGATCGCCGCAGCGTGGGCCAGCGGCGACCGCGAGGAAGCGCTTGACTGCATCTCCGACGAGTTGCTCGACGCGACGGGCGCGGCCGGAACGCCAGAACGCGCCCGCGAAGAACTCCAGAAGTTCGCGGAGATCGACGGCGTCGACGACATCGCCGTCGGATTCCCACGTGGGGCCACCACCGAGGAGATCGAGTCGACGATCGACGCGCTTGCACCCGACAACTGATACGGTTTGCAGTACGTCAGTTCCGGTGAGACCGCAGGAGGACTCGCAGTCGCGCCGGTACATCAGTACAGCAGTTCGTATGAGGCGGATTGGTATCGGTTTACTGGTGTCGCTGGGGCCCAAAACGGTTGTACCGGAAACGACGTACAGTGGACCGTCTGATTCGGACCGACGACAATAACGGATTCCTGACTGTCCGGGTAACGAGAGTATAACGAACTGTGATATGCAATTCGGTTACTCCATGAACAGCCAGAACCGATCGAAACGTGACGCGACGTCGACGATGCGAGACGCCGTCAAGCGAGTCCTCTTCCGGGGCGACGACGTGACGACCATCGAGGAGTGTCGACGCTGTGGGAAGTCGATCGAGGCCCACGACGTCGACTGTCCGTCCTGTGGCTGTGCCGACATCGTCGAGTACCGGATTCGGTAGCCGCTACTCCTCGGAAAGCGGGAGCGAGCGCGTCTCGATACCGTCGCGTCGTCCGTCCAACACGTCGAACCGTTCGTCCCGTCGCACCTCGAGCCAGTAGAGCAATCGCTCTGCCCACTCGAGTTTGTGCGCTTTTGCCGGAGAAACGGCAGGATCGTCGAACTCCCAGCCGACGAACTCGAGTTCGGACGCGCCGAGATGATCGGCGAGGAAAGCCGCCCGGTCGCCGTCGGTGAACCCACCGAAATTCCTGACGTGTTCGACCGGGGCTGCCTGCGTGGTCGGGAGGACGTACTCGTCGGTACAGTCGGGGACGACCGATCGGATTGCGTCGACGTTGTCGCCGTGAGCGTGGACCGCGACCGGGACGCGACGGGCCGTGAGTCGACGGACCGTTCCTGGGTTCTTGTCGAGATCGGTGACCATACAGTCGACGGTAACGTCGTTCTCTCCGAGAACGTCGGCTGCCGTCGATGCCGCGAACACGGCGTCGGCCCCACGTGCGCGCTCGAGGTCAGTTTCGTCCTCGAGCGAGGGGCCAGCGCCAGCGACGACGACGGTGCCGTCCGCGACCGACGATAACGTCTCGAGACCGAACGAACCAGTCAGCGACGCGAGCACGTCTCGTGCTCGTTCGTCCCCAGCACGATCGTAGCCGAAGTCAGCGAGAACCGCCTCGTAGACCGGCTCCCAGTCGTCGAACTCCATCAGGCGTAGTTCACAGCGAAACTACTCGAGACTGGCGGTTCGTCGGTGTTCGGCAGTACCAGCCGGACGAGCGTCGCCACTGGGCGAGTAACATCCCAATAATTCTGTGTTGTGGGCCGGGGGTCGCCTCCGAAGTACCCCTACCCGGGAGGCCGCCCGGCGTCCACTCCCCTGTTTCGAAGCCTCCGGCATAAGCTTTCTCTTACTGTAGTATATTCTCTATTTCTTCGTCTAGACTGCTCTCGCCCCCGATATCGACTTTTAAAACGGACGAAAGATCTGAAAACGTGGCCGGGGTGCCAGCGAGTAAGACACCATTACTGGGGGTGGGGTGTGTCGATGCGCCCGCGTCGGCGGCGGCCGCGACCAGGCGCTGGCGTTCGTCTGTCGGCAATCCGTCGATTTCGAGCAGTTCGGATCGCCACCGATCGATCGACTTGGGGTCGATATCGCGTTCTTCGAGGTGACGCTGGAGTTCGCGAGTAGTGGCGACATCCAGCCGGGAAATCGTCACGCCGTCGACCGTGACGCTCGTTCGCTCCGAGAATGACTCACCGATCAGGGCGGCGTCGCGCGTCTCGGCGACATCGTGAGTCCGGACGACGTCCGCGCCGCGTTCGACGGCCATCGACGTGGCCGCCAGGCTGACCGGGAGCCGGTCCGCTGTATCGCGGTCAGCGACATCACCGAGGAAGTTCTTCCGATTGATCGAGACCAGGATCGGCTGGCCGAGCGCACGAAACTCCCGGAGCCGTCGAAACGTCTCGCGGTCGTCCGCTACGGTCTGTGCCTCACTCCAGCCGCCGAAGGCAGGGTCGACGATCGTCTTGTCGGTGAGGCCGTTCTGTTTGAGCGCCTCGTAGACCTGATCGACGTAGTCGGCCTGGGCAGCCCAGTCGGGCGACTTGCGTCGTTCCCAGTCGGTTTCCTCGACCGCACCGGGTCGCTGTAAGTCCGGCGGACTCGCCATCTTCGCAACGGCGACGTCGTACTCCTCACAGACGGTCGACATCTTCGGATCTGCAAACCCGCAGATGTCGTTGACCACGTCGAACCCCTTCGAAATCGCCTCGTCGGCGACGGAAGCGTAGCGAGTCTCGATCGAGAAAACGGCGTCGCCGGAGACGCTCTCGATCGTCTCGAGCGCGACGTGGAGTCGCTCGAGTTCCGCTTCGGCCGAAAGGACTTCGAATCGCTTGTTCGCCGACTCGAGGCCGATATCGACGATATCCGCTCCCTGGTCGATGAGCTGTTCGTCGACGTACTGGGCTGCCTCGCCGGGATCGTCGTACACACTCGGATCATAGGGAGACTCCTCGCTGACGTTCAACACGCCCATGATACGGGGTGGGTGGCCGTCCCCGATATCTAGTCCTGCCGCGTCGACGGTGTTCATATCCGGAGTGGGGAGAGGAGAGTAAAATGCACCGCGGTTGCGGCGAAGCGGACGAACCGCTTTACGGTGGCGCTTACAAGCGATCTAGAAGAAGGCCCCGGGGCTTGACCCCGAGGCGATTCACCGATCGATCGAGTCGATAGACGACTGTCGACCAACAATGCTCGAAACGGTCTCCACTCGACACCACTGCCTTTCAGACGAACTGCTGTACGATGTACCGGCGCGACCGCAGGAGAGTTCGCGGTCGCGCCGGAACTGACGGACAGCAAACCGTATCAGTTCAGGTACTCTACACGACGAAGATACTAGTACCGAGGCCAATAATTGACGGACGATCGGTAAGCAAATAGCTGGAGAGAAGTTATGGGTACAAACGACACCGATCCGACCGACGAGTTCAGCGTCGAGTCCGGCGACGACAGCGGCAGTCTCGACCTCGAGTTCTACGGCGGTCGAGGAATGAGTGCGTTTCCACTCGCGTTCTTTATTATCTGGGCGATTCTCCAGACGGCACTGTGGCGTATCGCCGATACGGCCGGACTGACGATCGGGATGCTGATCGGTCTGATCGTCGGCATGTTCTTCGTGAAAGGATCGTGGACTGGCTACGCCAACACGATCTTCGAGGGAATGTCCCAGCCGGTCGCCGTAACCGCGGTCGTCGCCTGGATGTGGGCGGGGATGTTCGCAGAGACGATGCAGGCTGGCGGCTTCGTCGACGGCCTGGTCTGGCTCGCCGACCTCGCCGGTGTCGGCTCCACGATGTTTCCGGCGATTTCGTTCGTTCTCGCGGCGCTGCTCGCGACGGGAATCGGCACCGGCTACGGGACCGTCATCGCGTTCGTGGTCCTCTTTTTCCCAGCAGGCGTCTTGCTCGGGGCGAATCCAGTCTTGCTGTTTGCTGCGATCCTCTCCGGGGCAATCTTTGGCGACAACCTCGCTCCCGTTAGCGACACGACGATCGTGAGCGCAGTTACGCAGGACTCCGACATCGGTGGCGTCGTCGCGACGCGATTCAAATACGCGATCATCGCCGCTCTGATCGCGTTTCCCGCCTACATCGTCGCAAGCAGCACGATGCCCGGCCTCGGGATCGAAGGCGACGCTCGAGAAATCTTCCTCGAGGCTGCCGATCCCGCCGGCCTGATCCACTTGCTCTCGATGGGAATCGTCATCGGCGCAGCCGTGAAAGGGCGTCACATCGTCGAAGCGATCTCCTGGGGTATCGTCGCGGCCGTCGCGTTCAACCTCGTGTTCGGACTCGCGGCGATCCGCGATATCGTCGTCTTTCGGGCACCCGCCGATGGCCCACTGGTAGAAGCGCTCGGATTCTTGCCGTTCCTCGAGGTGCTCGAGCCGGGTGCTGACACCGTCGGTGTCGGCGGTAGCCTGATCGAAGGTATCACTGGGTTCTTCGAACTGGCGATCTTGATCCTCTTCATCATCGCCGGTGCACAGATCATGATCCGTGGCGGCGCGTTCGAGGCTCTCCTCACGTTTACCTTCGAGCGGCTGGCGACGAACGTTCGTAACGCCGAGTTGACGATGGTCGGTTCCTCGGCGTTTATCAACGCGATCATCACGATCAACACGGCAGCCGAGATCGCAATCGGTCCGTACATTTCGAAGCTCGGCGAACAGTTCAACATCAACGGCTACCGACGGGCGAACATCCTCGACGCCAACACGGCAGCGCTGGGATACATCTTCCCGTGGTCCGGCGGTGTCCTCGTCGGCTTCGAGGCGATGCAGGGTCTGCCCGACGAGTACGACTGGTTCGAAACGGGAATGATCGTCAATCCGATAGAGGTCGTCCCCTACGTCTTTCAGGGGTGGCTGTTGGTCGCTGTCTTCGTCGTGGCAGCGATCACTGGCTTCGGCCGAGAGTACGTTATCGACCGCGAATCCGACGAGGTTGCACGAATATGAGCATGCTATCGAGCTACTTCAAAGGCTGGACGTTCCGCTCGACGACTCCGTCGCTCGAACCCGGCAGCGAGATCAACGTCTTCGTCAACGAGTACGATGGAAACGGCGTCGGCGTCGCTAATATTGGAGACACCCGACTGTACATCACAGGCGTCGACCCAGAACACGTCGAAAAGCGAGTGCGCGTCGACGTCACCGACTTCGACGAAGCAGACTCGGTCGGTCACGGGGAGTTCCAGAAAGTAATCGGGACGAGCTCGTACACGGGCTGACGTCGACGGTCGCAAAACACCGCTACTCCGAGTCGCCCTCCTCGAGCACCGCCAACCGGGCGTCTCGCAGGAGCACCTTCTTGACGATAGCGGGGTTCTCGAGTAGTCGATGTTTGGCGTGGGCACCGCGACCGCGTCCCCGTCCTTCGCGTTCGGACTGGATCACGTTGAGGAAGTTTTGTTCCTGGAGAATCTCCTGAACTCGGCGCTCAGAGAGGACGTCGAAGTCGAGTTGCCGAGCGATTTCTTTGTACTGGTTGTAGATGATTTTCGTCGGGAACTCCTTTTGGGTGCTGTTTTCCGTGAGGATCGTCAGCGCATAGAGGATTGCCTTGGCCTGCTGTGGCGAGCCTTCGATGAGCTCGTTGAACCGATCGGCTTCGGTCTTTTCCTTTGCGTCCCGGACGTGATCTGCGGTGACTTCGTCGTCGTTTTGCTTCTTTGCGATCCGCCCTGCGTTCCGGAGGATATCGATCGCCTTGCGAGCGTCGCCGTGTTCCTGTGCCGCAAGTGCCGCCGTGAGCGGAATCACGTCGTCCGAAAGGACCCCATCGTGAAAGGCGTCGCGGCGTTTCTCGAGTATTTTGACCAGTTGATTCGCGTCGTACGGTGGGAAGACGAGTTCGTCTCGGGAGAGACTCGACTTGACTCGTTCCGAGAGGTGGTCGGGGAAGTCGATCTTGTTCGAGATACCGATTATCCCGATGCTCGAGTCCGAGATACGCCGGTTCTCGCCCGCACGCGAGAGCTTTCTGAGGACCTCGTCGTCCTCGAGCATGTCGATCTCGTCGAGAATGACGATGGTGACATCGGTACAGCCGTCGACGGCTTGCCAGAGTCGTTTGTAGTAGTCGCCAGTCCCCAGACCGCGGTCAGGGACGGTAACGCCGCTTTCGTCTGGTTCGTTGACTAACTGAGCGATCGTCTTGATGATCGATGCCTCCGTGTTCTGCTCTCCACAGTCGATGAAGGCGTACTTCACCGTCACGCCGTCGTGCTCGGCCTCGGAGATCACCCGCTGCGTGACCGACCGAGAAATCAACGACTTGCCGGTTCCGGTCTTGCCGAAGATGAACAGGTGGTTGGGCTCGCTCCCGAAGATAGCCGGGTTCAGGGCGTCCGCGACCCGTTGCATCTGCTCGTCCCGCCCGACGATCCGGTCGGGACCGGGCAGGTGCGTGATCTCGAGCAGTCGCTCGTCGGCGAAAACCGGATCGTCGTACTGAAAGAGCGGATCACGATCGTCGTTCGCGGACATTGAGCTATCTGGTAGCTACCGGCCGAACTGAGATAAAAGTATAGGGATCGATCGCGGATGTAAAAATAGCGTCTTATCGTCTGAAACGCCGAATATCTTGTTGGCTGGTAAAGTACTTCCGAAACGCCCGCATCGCGCTTCTAATCCGTCTGGGACGTGCGGTGGCGTCGGCCTGCAGTTTGACACCGACACCTCCGTCGCGGGTGTAAGTCCCGAAAACGGTCCCGAGCGGAGAGAAAAAGGAGTTCGGCTCGCAAACCGAATCGAAAACCCTCGAAAAGAGATTCTTCGGCTTTCAGGCCGTAACGAGACCGTCCACGCTCGAGAACGATCTCTCGAGACCGGTGACGACACCCACACCACCGTCGCGGATGTAACGGCGAGAGGGTGGGTGGGGTTCGATCGAAAAGGCGATTTTCCCGATTTCGGTAGCTATACGAAGCTGATTTTCACCCGCGACGGTGGTGTGTTGTCGATCAAACCCCCCACACTCACTAGTAGTCTTACAAACGCGACGGTGGTGTGTGTCCTCGGCCGAGAGAACCGAAACCGGTAACCGCTCTCTCGCATCCAGTTCGAACAGATGAGCGACACGCCGTCCGAGAACCGTCGAACGCAAGCGGTTGCCGTCGTCGACCCCCAATCGCCGGGCAACGTCGGGACGATCGCTCGAGCGATGAAGAACTTCGGGTTCGAAGACCTGCTGTTGATCGATCCGCCCGAGCTCGATCCCGATGGTGAAGCCTATGGGTTTGCCGGGCACGCTCGAGAAGATATCCTCCCGAACGCGACCGAGATCACGTTCGAAGAACTCGTCTCGGAGTATCACACGATCGGCTGTACCGCGGTCACGAACGAGGACGATCGGAGTCACGTTCGGTTTCCGTTCTCGACGCCGGCGGAACTCGCCGATCGGTTGCCGGCGGTCGACGCACCGACTGCACTCGTCTTCGGACGCGAACGAGTCGGTTTGACCAACGAGGAACTCGCCGATATCGACGAGATTTGCTCGATTCCCGCTAGCGCGGAGTATCCCGTACTCAATCTCGGCCAGGCTGCAACCGTCACCCTCTACGAACTCCGGACACTGACTCTCGCCGACGAAGACACTCAACTTCCAGACATCGAACGCGTCCGAGCACCCGAACAGACGATCGACCGACTCTACGACCAGTGGGCCGATCTACTCGAGGAGATCAACCACCCCGACGAGAAACGCGAGAAGACGATGCGACTGCTTCGGCGGGTGTACGGCCGGGCCGATCTGACGGCCCGCGAGGCCAATACGCTCCTCGGATTGCTCCGACGGGCGACCGAACGTCCGGAACCGAACCAGGAAGACGCCTGACATCGAGAGAAAACGAGGGGCGAGACGATCTCGAGAGAGGTTCTGCTCCCCTGGTTTCTCCGTTTCGTCGTGGCTCTCTTAGTAACTGCTCTAGTTCTATTCTAGTCTAGTTTACAGACGTATCTAGTTCCAGTCTTAACAGATTCGTCTAGTCCCATCCCAAGTCTACTCTGGCTAGTGCGCTCTACTCTTGATCGAGAATCGTGATCGGTTTGGGCTAACTCTCAACTAGTCGGTCCACGCTTGGGACGCTACTAGTACCGTCCCAACCGTCGACTGACGGGTCGAATCGGGCCACACCGCCAGATTCGACCCATCAGTTCAGGCTTGGCCC
>JGI2924J29684_1077935_pt1 | contig 25797 bp, 21 predicted proteins | sample BenlonsequencITS_FD_29684 | JGI IMG/M metagenome (IMG submission 29684)
GGAAGAGGCTATCTGTGAAGTTAATGATGCCGCTTATGAATTTGGAAGTAAACGCATTACCAATTTAGTAGACTTTTTATCCTTTGGTTTAGATTATTTTGATGGCATCAAGGATAAGAAAGCTATTGAAGAAAGACTTATGAACATTGCAGAGTCCAAAAGCATGATAGAAATTGTGGACAAGGCCTTGATAAAGCTAAGGACCCATCCGGACAACGGAGAGATCTATTTTAATATCATAACCAGCAGCTACATTAACAAGAAGAAATTAACGGATGATCAAATCCGGAGGAAATATCATATTTCACCTTCAACTTATTACCGCTATAAGAAAAAGGCTATTAATCTGATGGGAGTTATTCTTTGGGGATATATACTGCCATCCCTCAGAGATGTCTGGATGTTAGGCGGAGATGGAGGCTGTGCAGCTGAGAAACGGTCTGTGCTATACGATATAACAGATAGCAAAACTGCGGTGACAGGTAAATAAAAGCAGCTTAACAGTCAAACGAAAGTGTAATGGAAGTTCAAGAGAAATATAATCAGTATAGTGGTAAATATGCCCAATAATAACGGAAAAATTAGCCGTTCTGGCTAGGAGCTATTAACGTTTCTAGCCGGAGCGGCTATTTTTTACCCTTTTGAAGCAAGGGGGTGCTTCCTTGGAACCGTCCCCCTGTTTCCTGCCGAGCGAGGAATCAAATGAATTACCCAGGCCGCATAATTGCTGAACAGTAAACGTTCAGCAGTTATGCGGCTATTTTTTTTGCCTTTTTCAGTTTTGACTCCTCCTCGGCCCCAAAAACAAAGGAGGAGATTGAAAAATGACCAGATTCGTTAAAATTGGCCATGAGTTGGTACCCGTAAGTGAGGAGGTTTACAAGGAGTATTACCGCATGGCCAGGCGTGAGAGGTACATGGAAAGGGATATTAAGGTTGGGCGCATTGAAATTGATCCTGCCAATGAAACGGCTGCTTTTATTCCTAGTAAAGAGGATTCCATGAACCGGTTATTGGAACAGGGAGTGGATTTTGCAGATAACCAAATGATTGAAGACATTATCTGCTATAAAGCAAACCTCCTAATCTTGCAGAACGCTTTGGCAGAACTAAACCGTGAGGAACAAGAGCTAATCCAGGCACTGTACTATAAAAACCGCACGGTAAGACAAGTGGCCAGGGAAAATAATGTTTCCCATGTGACCGTGGTTAAAAGGCATAAAAAGGTGTTGGACAAGCTGAGAAAGTTTTTTATATAAATTCAGTTACCAAACCATCCTTCTCATTGGCTAGTTAGTGAAGGGCATTATCAAAAAAAGTGAGGAGGAGTGAGTATGCATGAATGAAGCAGGCGATGCAGGCTATGATGAATTTCTGATCTTTGCGGAAGAAGGTGCAGACCAACCGGTTACAGGGAAAGTTGTACAGGAATTCAATTTTAAAGAGTAAGCATTGAAAGGAGGTGAAATAAATGGCGGTTGAAAAAATTCCCAGCGGTACGGTACTGCGTATGCAGTTTCAAACCGGGCTGGACGGTGACGGTGATCCCATTTACCGCACCAAGAGCCTCAGCAACGTTAAAACCGATGCTTTAGATCAGGATATTTTTGATGTGGCTCAGGCCCTGGTCCAATTGCAGGAGCACACCCTGATGGCGGTGCTGCGCGTGGATAGTGCTGTGTTGGAAGAGGTAGTTTAGTTTTTTGTTCAATGTAAACGGCGTTGGGTATAAAACGCGGCGCATTAATCATGACTACCAGGCAAACGCTAAATTTACCGGCAACTGATACCGGCATCCGGCTGGCTGGCGAGGGCAGATTAGTTTAGTTAATCGATTGCCCGGGTAATCAAAAAATTAAGCAGGGAAAGGAGGTGTTCATATGGCTACTACGCAAACTTTACAGATGTCTTTCATTAACCAGGCGGGAACCCGTACCACAATTTCGCTGGACAACCCCAAAGATACCTTGACCGAGGCGGAGGTGGTGGCTGCAATGGATCAGATTATCGCCAAAAACATTTTTAATACCAGCGGCGGCGATCTGGTGGCCAAGCACAGCGCGCAAATCATCGACAGAACCGTCAATGTGGTTTTCGAGCAATAGTGAGGTTAAACATAATCATAGCAGCTCAGCTCAGAATTTAAGATGCGCTGCTATAAATATCATGCTCCTAACTTGATGATAACGTTTCGTACTTATCTATTTTGAGCGGTGGGGATTTTAGCCCCCGCCGCTCATGTGGATAGGTAATGGATAGGCAATGGCAGCTGGTAAAAAGAGCGTATAAGAAAACTAAAATCGTATGGTACACAAACTCTGCATTTAACAGCAGTTAATAAACAAAGGAGTGCATCCTATGGAAGAAATGATGAAACTGGCGGCGAATTACGGTTTTCCCATGGTGGTGGCCGGATACCTCCTGGTGCGGCTGGAGCCGCTGATCAAGGAGCTGCAGAAATCCATCACCCTGCTGACCATAGTGGTGGCTCGCCAGGGCGGCGTTGATTATGAAGATGCACGGCAGCTGGTCGAAGGTGGCTGGCAATGAGCCGGGAGTACCTGATTATCCACCACACCGGCGCAGAGGAAAAGGACACCTCCCAGATCAGGCGTTACCACAAAAGCTTGGGCTGGCAGGATATCGGTTACCACTTTGTTATTGAGCGAAGTGGCCTGGTGGCTCCGGGCCGATCTCCGGATCAGCCCGGGGCTCACTGTATTGCAGGCTGCATGAACACTAAAAGCCTTGGCATTGCGCTCATTGGTAATCTGGAGGAGCACCCGCCCCGGCCGGAGCAGGTTGAGGCGTTAATAGAATTACTTGGCCGGCTCATCAAGCAGTACCACATTCCACTGGCCAACATACTGGGTCACCGGGAAGTGCCGGGCGCGGCCACGGCCTGTCCCGGCAAATATTTTCCACTGGCGGAGGTGCGGGAAAAATTGCAGACTCGCCCGTCACCGGCGGTGCCTGGTGACGATAAAACCGTGCGGAGCGTGGCAGCCCAATTGCCGGACGATTATGAACAGCCGCCAACTTCAAGCCTGTGGATCGTCCAGGCGGGGGCCTTTTCCACCCGGGAGCGGGCGGAACAGTACGCTGAAAAGCTTAAGCGGCAGGGAATAGAGGTATTCGTGAGGAAGTGAGGGAAGCAAGGGGACGTTCTCTTGCTTCCCGGCGTTTTTTCTGAATTACTTCACGTATTCAAAGGAAAAATGTTGCTATTTAAAGAATAATTCATAATTACAAATATAGCAAACAAAGGAGGGTCTTTGATGAAAAGAATAAATATCTTGCTTTTGGCGGTGGCTTTTGTAGTTGCAATGATTTTACCAGGTATAGCTTTTGCGGGTGTTCAGGAAGGTACTTGCTGCTACTCTATATTATTCAATGAAAATACCATTCCCAGTGATTTTAGTGCTCAGGTGGCAGCTTGTGAAGGGGAAATTATTTATACCGTTCCTGAAATAGGATTCGCACAGGTAAAGGGAAATTATAATATCTTTGCAGAGCTGAAGGGCTTAGCATCGGTAAAATTAATTAACCCGTCAATTTCCTGGTCTTTAAATAAATTAAAAGATGACGGTATGAAAACTGATTTAATTCTTAATAAAAAGAAATCTTCCTTATGGGACCTGCAATGGGATATAAAACGCGTTACTGAAAATGGTACAAGTTATTCTTTGGGGACCGGTTCCCATGACATTGTAGTGGGTATTGTTGACAGTGGCATTGACCGTGACCATTCTGATTTGAAGGCCAACCTGCTGCCGGGCTCAAAGAATTTTGTCCCCGCGGGTGGATTCAATGGTGAGGAGTCAGGTGAAACAGGTGCTATCAATGCATTTGATGATAAAATGGGCCATGGCAGTCACATTGCCGGCACTATTGCAGCAAATGGAAGGATGCAAGGTATAGCACCGGACGTGGGGATCCGTGCTTACCGTATATTTGGGGAATCCAGCGCAGAGACGTCCTGGGTTGCTGCCGCTATTATTGCCGCGGCAAATGATGATGTCGATGTTATTTCAACCAGCCTCAGTGGTTTTAGTATCATGGGCCAGGTCTTTTACACCGACCCGCTAACGGGTGATAAGGTGGCATTGGGAAATGATGTTGCCGATTTCGCGGCTTTTAAAAGAGCTATCCAATACGCAGTGAAAAAAGGCAGTTTAGTGGTCGTAGCAGCCGGTAATGAAGGCTTGAACATGACGGCGAAGGGTAATGTGACCGATTACCTGAACTCTGCATACGCCGGCACTGGTTTAAGTTTTGTGGGGGCAGTATTTCAAGTGCCCGGTACGATTCCCGGTGTGGTGACGGTATCCGCAACAGGACCTGATGATTCATTAGCTCTATACTCTAATTTCGGGCTGGGTTTCATTGATATTGCCGCCCCGGGTGGTAACATAACCAAGCTGCTTGAGTATGAGCTGAGTGGTAAACTTGATGAATACTATAAGCAGGAACTCTATAAAAATGAGTTTTGTTTAAGTACAGATCATCAAGGCGGTTATTTTTACAACGTGGGTACATCCATGGCGGTGCCCAAAGTATCTGCCGTTGCTGCCTTGATAATTGACCAATATGGCATAACTGAACCATCCAAGGTGGCGGAAATGCTCTATAAAAATTGCGTTGAATCGGTAAGCGGGGAGGATAAGGCCTATTTTGGAAATGGCCGGTTAGGGGTCAGGCTTAAACTTTCTTAAACTAAACTAAATGCGATATCTGGATAATAGGATGCGTTGCCGGATCGGTTACCCAAACATAATCAAGCCAACCTAGCTAAAGCCTACCCGCTAAAGCCTTTAACCAAAATATTATTATTACAACCTATAGCATAATATACCCAACAGGGTATTTCGCCGGCTTTGAATCTGGTATAATACAGGTATGAGAGCACCGGAAAGGTGTGTGGCTTGGCCGAAGAAAGAGATGCCGGTCAAAAAATGGATACAGGACAACTGAGCAACATAGAAGGGAGTTCTCATTAAGATCGCCCGGCCATTTTCAGGCCACACAAAAAATCTCTGAAAGGTTGTCTTTTCAATGAAAATGCTAACAAAAATTTGGGGCTGGATGAGTACTTGTGGAATGGCTTTTGTGATCACTTTATTCATAAGCGTGTTTATATTCCAGCCCTACAAGGTTGAAGGGCATTCTATGGACCCAACTTTGCACGACCAGGAGCGGATATACGTGTCTAAACTTCAGCGCACTTTTTCTTGCATACCGGAATATGGGGATATCGTTATCATCGATAGCCGGATTAACCGAAATCGTTCCCTTAAAGATGATATTATGGAGTTTCCCGCTTTTGAATTTATATTGGGAAAAAAAGATAATATTTACTATGTAAAGAGGGTCATCGGAACACCTGGAGACGTTATAGAGTTTAAAGATGATAGATTTTATCGAAACGGTGTGGAGCTAAGTGAGCCTTACATCAAGGAGACCATGAATCATTCTTCAGAAATGAAGTGGGTTGTTCCCGAAAATCATGTTTTTGTTATGGGAGACAACCGTAATTATAGCTATGACAGCAGGGCAATAGGTTTTATACCCCTTGAACATATCATGGGGAAAATGATTTTTTAATAGAGATTATTAGGAAGCAGGGGACGGTTCCCCTGCTTCCTAATTTAATCCCACATTTTCCCTCACTTAAGTTATAATAAACTTAAGTTAAAAAACACGGCTAAATGGGCCGGAAAGACGGGGTGATCAGATGAAAGTGCGCCTGACCACATTATGCGACAACACGACGGGGGGTACGGGCCTTATCGCAGAATGGGGCCTTTCCATACTGGCGGAGTACCGGGGAGCAAAGGTGCTGCTGGATGCCGGTATGGGCGATGCGGTGGTGAAAAATGCTGATCTGATGGGTATTGACCTGGGTGGGGTGGATAAAATAGTGCTCAGTCACGGCCACCTGGACCATACCGGGGGTCTGACCCCTTTGCTGCAAAGGATGGGTAAAAAAATACCGGTATACGCTCACCCGGACGTATGGGATCAAAAATATTCGTCTTCTAGGCAGCCCTGGGGCGGGGATACTAGTTATCATTTTATCGGCATCCAGCAGCGCCCTGAAACGCTGGAGAGCCTGGGGGCCGATTTTAAATACGACAGGGCTCCGGTCTGGCTTAATGACTACATGGTTACCACCGGCGAGGTGCCTATGGTTGCGCCTTTTGAGTCCATTGAAGACAACCTGTGCGTAAAAACGGAAAAGGGTTATGTTACCGATCCCTTTTTGGATGATCAGGCATTGATCATCAAGTCGGAGCGCGGCCTGGTGGTGGTGCTGGGCTGTGCCCACCGGGGCGCCATAAATACTATTCTTCACGCCAAAACCATAACTGGTGTGGACCGGGTGCATGCCGTGGTGGGGGGCACCCACTTGCTGCGTGCAGGTGAAGAGCGGATTAATCAGACGGCTGCCGCGCTGCGAGAGCTGGGCGTGGAAAAACTGGGCGTGTCGCATTGTACCGGGCTTCCGGCGGCGGCGATGCTGGCCAGGGAGTTTGGCAGCGATTTCTTTTTCAACTGTGCCGGTACTATAGTTGAGTTTTAGGAAGCAGGGGGATGGTCCCCCTGCTTCCTAGCGGTTGTCGGTGATGTCACTGTGGTATTCTTGCAGCGATTTTAAACCGGCTTCCTGGGTGTTGTTTTCCTTATAGGCTGCGATGCCTCTGGCGCTGGCCAGGGCGGCTGCCATGGTGGTGATGTACGGTACTTTGTGTTTGATGGCGGTCTTGCGAATATAAGAGTCATCATGTTGGCTGCGTTTGCCGGACGGGGTGTTGATTACCAGGTTGATCTCTTTGTTGGTGATGCCGTCGGTGATGTTAGGGCGTCCTTCAAATAGCTTTTTAATCTTCTCGGATTCGATCCCGTTTTCTTTAAGGTAATTATGGGTTCCTTCCGTGGCTTTTATTCTGAAGCCCATTTTACTAAACACGCTGGCCGTTTCCAGTGCGGCCGGTTTATCCTGATCGGTCACGCTGATTAGCACGGTGCCGGATACGGGCAGCGGGGACTGGGTGGCTTCCTGGGCCTTGTAATAGGCCAGCTCGAACGAGTCGGCGATGCCTAGCACTTCTCCGGTGGAGCGCATTTCGGGTCCCAGCAGCGGGTCAACTTCCTGGAACATGTTAAAGGGGAACACCGCTTCCTTTACGCCGAAATGGGGGATGTTTTTGGAGGCCGGTGCCTTGAACGGGGAATCTTTACCCGTTTGCTCCGCCAGCATAATTTCAGTGGCGATCCGGGCCATCCGGATGTTGCACACTTTGGACACCAGGGGCACGGTCCGGGATGCCCTGGGGTTTGCCTCCAGGACATAGACTTTGTCGTCGGCGATGGCATACTGCATATTCATCAGGCCCACTACATGGAGTTCCCTGGCTATCTTTTTGGTATATTCAACAATGGTGGCAATGTGTTTGTCCGGAATGCTGACTGGCGGAATCACGCAGGCCGAGTCCCCGGAGTGAATGCCGGCCAGTTCGATATGCTGCATCACCGTGGGCACAAATGCTTCGGTGCCGTTGGCGATGGCGTCGGCTTCCGCTTCGATGGCGTTGTTCAGGAATCTGTCGATGAGGATGGGTCTTTCCGGGGTAACCCCCACAGCGGCGGCCAGGTACTGGCGGAGCATTTCCTCATCGTACACAACTTCCATGCCGCGGCCGCCCAGCACATAGGAAGGGCGCACCATCAACGGATAGCCGATCCGGTTGGCTATGGCCAGGGCTTCCTCCAGGTTAACCGCCATGCCGGATTCGGGCATGGGGATGTCCAGTTTATCCATGATCTGGCGGAAAAGGTCGCGGTCTTCGGCCAGGTCTATGGTATCGGGGGTGGTGCCGAAAATTTTCACCCCGGCTTCTGCCAGTTCATTGGCAATGTTTAATGGAGTTTGTCCTCCGAACTGGACGATAACCCCCAGTGGCTTTTCTTTTTCATATATGCTCAGCACATCTTCCACGGTCAGTGGTTCAAAGTACAGCTTGTCGGATGTGTCATAGTCGGTGGAAACAGTTTCCGGGTTGCAGTTGACAATTACTGTCTCAAAGCCCATATCCCGCAGGGCAAAGGCCGCGTGTACGCAGCAGTAGTCAAATTCAATGCCCTGGCCGATGCGGTTGGGACCTCCCCCCAGGATCATTACTTTCTGGCGGTCGCTGGCGGTGGTTTGGTCCGGGGCGTTGTAGGTGGAGAAATAGTAAGCCGCGTTTTCCACACCGCTTACCGGGACAGGCTCCCAGCCTTCCACAACTCCCAGGGCGGTTCTGTGCCGGCGGATTTCTTTTTCCGGCAGGTCTAGCAGCATGGCCAAGTAGCGGTCGGAAAAACCGTCCTTTTTAGCCTGAATCAGCAGCTCGTCCGGCAGTTGACCTTGCTTGTGCTTGAGGATCTCTTCTTCCAGTTGAACAAGTTCCTGCATTTGACGGATAAACCATGGTTTGATATGGGTTAGCCGGTACAGCTGGTCGACATTCGCGCCTTTGCGCAGTGCTTCATACATGATAAACTGGCGTTCACTGGTTGGCTCGGCCAGCAGCAGCATAAGTTCTTCCAGGGAGCGCTGGTTGAATTCTTTGGCAAAGCCCAGTCCGTAGCGGCCGGTTTCCAGGGAACGGATGGCTTTTTGTAGGGCTTCTTTATAGTTTTTACCGATACTCATCACTTCACCCACGGCCCGCATCTGGGTGCCCAGTTTGTCCTGGGAGCCGGGGAATTTTTCAAAGGCCCAGCGGGCAAACTTGACCACCACGTAATCACCCGAGGGGGTGTATTTGTCCAAAGTGCCTTCCCGCCAGTAGGGAATTTCGTCCAGGGTCAGGCCTGCGGCCAGCATGGCAGAAATCAGGGCGATGGGGAAGCCGGTGGCCTTGGAGGCCAGGGCGGACGAGCGGGAGGTGCGTGGATTGATTTCAATAATCACCACCCGGCCGGTCTTGGGGTCATGAGCAAACTGTACATTGGTGCCGCCGATTACTTCGATGGCTTCCACAATGTCATAGGCGTATTTTTGCAGGCGTTGCTGCAGTTCCTGGCTGATGGTCAGCATGGGGGCCGTGCAGAAGGAGTCGCCGGTATGCACGCCCATGGCGTCGATATTTTCAATGAAACAAACGGTGAGCATTTGGTTTTTGGCGTCCCGGACAACTTCCAGTTCCAGCTCTTCCCAACCAAGCACCGATTCTTCCACCAGTACTTGTCCCACCAGGCTCGCGGTGATGCCACGGTTGGCCACGGTCCTCAGCTCTTCAACATTATAAACCAGGCCGCCGCCGGTGCCCCCCATGGTGTAGGCCGGGCGGATCACCACCGGGTAGCCCAGTTCCTGGGCGATTTGTTCGGCTTCTTCTACGCTGAAGGCCGGCTTGCTGCGGGGCATTTCAATGCCCAGCCGGTTCATTGTTTCTTTGAAAGCAATGCGGTCCTCGCCGCGTTCAATGGCGTCTATCTGCACACCGATTACCTTGACGCCGTATTGTTCTAAAACACCGGCCTTGTCCAGCTCCGAGCACAGGTTCAGTGCCGATTGGCCGCCTAAATTGGGCAGTAATGCATCAGGCCGCTCTTTGGCGATGATGCTGGTCAGGCTTTTGATGTTCAGCGGCTCAATGTAGATGATATCTGCGATTTCCGGATCGGTCATAATGGTGGCCGGGTTGGAGTTAACCAGCACGATCTGATAGCCTAATTTGTGCAGTGCTTTGCAGGCCTGGGTTCCGGAATAGTCAAATTCACAGGCCTGTCCAATAATAATAGGGCCTGAACCAATGATAAGGATTTTGTTGATGTCGGTCCTTTTGGGCATATTTTTCCTCCTGCTTAGAATGTCTAAGTATACAAGTCTCTAGCGGTTGAAATTAATCAACTTATTATATCAAAAAATAATGGGGAAGTGGGAACAGTTCTTGCATGCCCATTATTGCCAGTGCAGTAATGCCGCCAGGGGAAGAGAACCGTCCCCCTGCTTCCTGGGTGGAGCGCCGCGCCGTTAGTTTTCTATTTCCACCTCGGTGTTCTCTAAAATGCGGGCCACCAGGTTATAAAAACCTATGGTCATGGTGAGCTCCACCAGTTCCCGGTGGCTGAGAGTTTGGGCCAGTTCATTAAAGGTTTCGTCAGTGGATTTTACGTTCTGGGTTACCTCGTCGGTGTATCGCAGCACTGCTTTTTCCAGGTCGTTGAATACCGGGCTGGCCGGGTCGGTTTGCACCGCAGCGATTTGTTCCTCAGGCACGCCCACCTGTTTGGCCAGTATTTCATGCTGGTACCATTCGTAATGGGAACGGCAGAGGGTGGCCACCCTCAGGATGGACAGCTCCCGCAGCCGGGCGTCCAGCATGGCCTGGGTAAGCAAGGAATTGCCCAGCCTCATAAAATGCCGGGCGCTTTTTTCGGCATGGGCCACCATTCTGTTGATATTTAAACCGCTGAGTTCTGATTTTCCCCCTGTGACCATGTTGCGGGTTTTTTCCGGCATTTTTTCCAAAGGTAGTACAGGTAATCTTGGCATTATGCTCCACTCCTTGTTTTTATTTAGTCTTAATGTTATTGTTCTTAATTAAACCTTTAAAATCTTATATTTAAACAATTATTTAAAAAAACGCCTGCCTAAATTATATAGGTTCAAACGATGTTAGCAAGTATTTTTTGTCAGTATGTTGGCGGGCGTTACGGGCAAGCATTACAGGCTTTCCGTTGTCGTTCTAAGCTCAGCGAAAGGTTTAAGATGAGACAAACGAAACGTCCCCTTGTCTCCCCCTTGTCTCCCTGTGCTTAGAATAAAAAACAGGCGCGCGGTGCCCTATATAAGGCCTGCGCGTCTGTGTTTATTATTGCGGGTGCTTTATATCCACTGACTTCAATTGGTACCGTGGACAGCGTCTATGTTTATTGTCCCGATGTTTCCCAGAACTTCTCCGGTATCAGGGCGATAATCAGCGGGGTGTCTGAGCCGCTGGGGGGGGTATAGATAAATTCTGCAGTTCGTCCTGCCTCCAGTACCCCCAGTATGGCGGCTTTTTGCAGGCCGACGAAGTGGCCGGTTTCCGGGGCTTTGTAAACCTGGCCGTTAAAGCCTTGAAAAGCTGCTTTAAATATGCTGCCCCGGGGATTTAACATAACGCCGGTTTTATCCGGGGCAGTCAACTTAACCCGGTAAATCACGCCGTAATTGCCAAAGCTTTTGATGGTCTCCCCGGTAAGCGGGTCTACACCTTCCACCCAGCTGTCAAAGCCGGGGTCTTCCTTGCCCAGGGTGACTTTTTCGTTAATCTCCCCGTTTGCCTGTATGTTCACCACGCAATCAGCAGTGGGGAAAACGCCCCTAACCTGCTGCGGGTGACGGGGCAGCGCGGGCAGGGATAACAGGTATTCAATTTTTTCCTTTAGTATTTGCTCCGGAGTCTTTACCGGGACTGGCTTGCTGGTTTCGTCCTCATCAGGTTCCGGGGTGGACCCGCTGTCGGTATCTGTTCCTGTTTCTGCATCAGAACCGTTGGCGGTGTTGGGAGTTGTTCCCGAAGCGGACTGTTTAAAGCCAGTTGTGTCGTCGGCCGGGTTGGATCCATCGGCATTATTGGAATTTAATCCCGCATCGCCCTGCTGTGTATCACCGGATGCTGTTGACCCATTTTGTGCCGGGGTATCGGCTGGATTTTGTTCAGGATCAAGTCCAGCTTCAGGGACAAGTTCGGTTTCGGGATCCGGTTCCGGCTCAGGCTCCGGCGCTTTTTCCGGGCCCATAACCACACTAAGGGTAATAGTGCCGTCTACCTGAAAGTCCTGCATGCCCGTAACTGCTTCCCCTTTATTCAGGTGCCGCAGGCCCTGGTTTAAGATGATCTTTTCCCCGGGTTTGATGGTGACAGCGGGGGAGGGCTGGGAAGTTAGGTATCTCATGGACACTACCTGCCCCAGGTTCATGTAATCGGTTACGGGACCACCTACTCCGGACCTCAGAGTTTTTAAGGTTACCGGGTAAGGGTTATCGTTTTCAGCAATTATATAGAGGTACTGCCTTTCGGCGGCACCGTTCAGGTGATGGTAGAAAAACCTGAAACTGCCGGATGCTTCACTTTGGTAAAGAATACCGGGCCGGGATACCACCTCGGGGCTGTTGCTCATATGCAGCACCGGTCCGGTGCGCTCAAAGGTGACGTTTTCATTGGCGGTGAAATTATGAAAATTAACGTTCTCCAGGTTCTCATATAATTCACCGAAAATGGGCTTGGAGAACTTGAAGGCCATTTCGCTCATCAGCTTCTCGTGTGACACAGTAAAGCTTGTGGTGGCGATTTCGCTCCAGTTTCCTGCAGCGTCCTGGATGCGCAAAGATAAAATATAATCACCGGGCCGGAAGAAAGCCCGGGGTTGGCCCGTTTTAACCTGGGTGTCACCCGTAAATTGATAACTCCACTCCCGGGCAGTGATACTTTCCCCGGGTTCGTTGTCATATGTGAAATGGTAGCTGGCTTCTTCCCCGATTTTAATAACATCACTTTGAAGCCCCAGAGAGGTAATCACCGGTGGTAGATTGACGGGCTCCGGTTCTCCATTGATGTTAATGATGGTAATCGTTTTTTCCGTGGGATGGTAGTCAATTTGTACATTAAGGTTTTCCGCCAGGAAACGCAGCGGTACCAGGGTACGCCCGTCTTTTACAAAGGGTGGTTTACTGATTTCCACTTCCTGTTCATCGATTAGGGCTTGTCCTGTTTCCAGAGACAGCTTAACCTGTATCTCACCTCTGGTTATTTGTACTATTCTAGTTTCCGGGTCCCATTGAACCGCCGCGCCCAGGGCCTGCTCCGCCACGAAGCGGATGGGCAAAAACGTTGTTCCCTCCACTACTTCAGGCGGTATCTCCAGTTGGTAAGGGATATCGTTCAGCAGCGCTGTGCTGCTGCCCAGGGTTAAGACCACCTTTTGAGATGTGGTTGTTTCCCCGGCGTCTGCAGTGGTGTCGGCCTGACACAGGGAGGGGGCCGCCAGCAGGGCAGTTAGTGTTAATGCGGCACAAAATTTCCTGAATATCATACATTAACCTCCGTCGTATATTTCTCCAATAAATAGACGTTTTTTGACCCGGGAAAGTTTCTTTAATTATGTATAATAATTAACTTAGGGAATAATCTGTGGCATCAATAAAAGCTTATGGTGAGGAAAGAGGTGAATGGGGGACTTTAGTTGGCAAGGTAGGTGGGAAGGCAAGTGGGCAAGTGGGGGTGGTTCTTGCCTTGCCTTGCCTTTGTAAAAGTTCTATGACCGGTGATGCAGTAAGATAATGTTCCTACTCGCCCACCGGCAAAAGTACTGTCACAGTAGTGCCCTTTTCCTGCTCACTTTGGACCTCAATACGGCCACCATGATTATCGATAATTTTTTTAATAATGAACATCCCAAGCCCGGTGCCACTTTCCTTGGTGGTAAAAAAGGGGTCAAAAATACTGGCTATGGTTTGCTCATCCATACCTGTCCCTGTATCTTTGATAATAACTTGAACGCATTCTTGATGTCTGTCCCACGAAGTTTGCAATGAAATCTTGCCGCCATGGGGGAGAGCATCAAAAGCGTTTTTAAAGATGTTTAGGAAAACTTGTTTTAATTGATCACTATCTCCAACAATGGCCGGAATGTCTGTTGCTATGTCCACGTTAATATCCAGCTTGCGAAGAAATGCCTCACTTTCTACTAACATAACCACATCGGTGATGATTTTAGAAATGGAACACTGGGTGCGTTTGGAAAAACCAGGCTTGGACAGCTTTAAAAAATCTGAGATCAAGCTATTAACATGTTTTAACTCATTCAATGTTAAGGTGACATATTCTTCTTTGGGGGTTCCCTTTAAATATTTCTGCAATAATTGCAGAAAACCACTAATGGCCGTGAGCGGGTTGCGAATTTCATGCACCATACCCGCAGCCATTTGTCCCAAAATAGCCAGCTTTTCAGCTTTAATAACTGCATCTTCCAATTCCTGCTGTCGCCCCGCCGGCATAAATACGGCCAGGGCACCCGTCGTGACACCGCTCTTGTCTCTGATGACATGAGTACTTGCTATGCAAGCAATAGAGCCTGTGATAGGTAGCACAGTCTTAGGGTTAAGGTCTTCAAATTCTTTCCCTGTACTGATAGTTTGCAGCAATTTATTGCGGCTATGTTTCTGTCCATCCAAAATCGCAAGCAGTGGACGGTCTAGAACATCATTTTCTTTTAAACCGGTTATCCTGGACAATGCCCGGTTGAAAACGCAGATCCGGCCTTCTCGATCGATAATTAATATTCCTAAGTGTAAGTGATCTATTGCCAGACGAAACCAATTCTCCGATAATTCTGCCATCGTTAAACCTCCCTCAGCTAATAGGCTATCCCCAAGTTACCGCAAAAGTGGTTTTGTAAGGCCTTGGGGATTTTTGAAGTAATTGGTAATTAGGTCGCCGTTGCACAGGCGGTAAATAGTTATCTTTGGAGTGCCGGCTATTTCCAGTATTCCAAGTGCGCTAAGGGCATTGAGAGCTATTTTTACCTGGTGCTGGGGGCGGTGCAAACGGGTGGCCAAACCTTCTACCGTATCCCGCGTATGCGGATTGGCCTGAAAAAAAGCGAGTAACTCAATCCGGATAACACTTTGTAGAATTGAGTCCAGCTCTTCATTTATTTTGGGGACCACAATGCTTCCTCCCCCCCTGGTAATTGTTTCGGAAGTGGCAAGGCGAGGAATTCGCAGTATTTAGCCCCCATCGATTGGCAGGCCATTTCTTCACAAATAATCTCCTTTTCGAATAAAACGCTGAGGTACGCAGCAAAGAATCCCCGCAGTAGATCACAAATCACTTGCGGAGTACGATAAAGATGCCCATATTCATTTGTTATGGCTACCTGAAAAGAATCATAACACCGGATTATTGCTCTGGTGCGGGACGGACTTACGGAAACCAGTTCTACGTTTCCCAACCCTTGATTTTGTATCTCGTCCAACAGCACTTGCAAACATTCATGCGGGTCGGGATATAAAGCAATGGTCTTGCGGGCAAGGCTGAGTCCCGACTGGTACCCGGCATCATAAAGCACGTGTTTTAAAACATGAGGGGCGTGCTCCTTGACTGAGGCCAGCAGGGAGGCATACGTTTCCTGGGGGAGAAGGATTGCCCTCCGGTCGGCGATCTTTAAGACATGTTTTTCCCTGGTAACTATTTCCTCCCTTGGCTTTGTAGTGGGAAAGATTTTCCCATAACAAAATCCATCATCAGCCATCTTTATTGAAGTGGAGTAATTCTCACCAAGTACATGGTGCAAAATGGCTTGCATAGCAACGAGATGTATACAATAGTTGTAGGTTAAGCCTTCCTCCTTGGCACGTAGTGAGAAATCCTGGTAATTGCAATTTTTTCTTTTAATAGATACCAACAGGTTATCTCCCGATTCCCCCAGACGGTAATCACTAGTTTGTATATAACCATTACGTTCCAGGATTTTATGGAAGACTCGACAAATTTCTATAGGCTTTTGGGATTCTAACTTTGGATTATTCCAATATTCGTCGATGAAATATTGAGCTATCCCGATTACATACTGTTCCATCCAGTGGCGACCGCTGAAGGGAACTTGGTTCATTATCCTGGATATACCCAAATACATATAATTGATCATTTTCATGGAAAAATCGTTATCTTTCATTCGTACACCCCCATATCAGCAGACACCAAAATACCGTATATAGGACTAATGGTAAACATGTGATTGGAAGATGCAAATTGCTGACTCTTTACTTTGCCAATTTGCATCAGGCGTACAGGTTTATGATTGTAGTTACTGAAACTCATCTTAAGGATAAAATTATAAAGATGGCCGGTTATGGTAATAAGCTTGGGTTCTAAAACTCCGCTCACAAATACGTCCATGGTCAGTATTCCTTTTTTGCGAAGCTGTTTGATCCGGGTCCGATGAAAATCTAAAATATCGGTAATATCTAAATTAGTTAACAGGGTGCTTAAACTATCTACTACTAACCTTACCCTGCGATTGCCATAGCCGCGCAGTACTTCCGTTTCCAGAGCAAAATACTTCTCAAGGTTACGAAGGTCGTTAAGGGCATATTTTTCCGTACTTTCGTCCTCTTCATAAGCATCTATAAAAACCAGCCTGCCTGTTTCTTCGTAGGCAGTCGTCCCCACTTTAAAGCTCAACAGGTGCTCACGCATTACCTCGGGAGGTTCATCACAGGCTACATAGACGCAGGTATCGCCGCAGCGCAGCCCTTCTTTGATAAATTCTCCCGCCAGTACGGTTTTCCCTACGCCGGAATTGCCTTCTACCATAATCTGGGAGCCATACGTTAGCCCTTGCTCCAGGTTACGGTCCAAACCTTCAATCCCAAAATAGGCTCTATGCATAAAAGTTTATCCTCCTAACCGGGGGAACACTTGTACACCCGAAGCGGTGATTTCAAGCAGATGGTTACCCATGACATGGTTAACTCCCCGCATTTTATAAAGTTCCAACTGCCTGATCCGGCGGTTTTGCAGCATAATTGATTTGAGCAATATGGTGCCCTGGACTACCGAATGGAGTAATTCCAATTTCCCGTCGCCTCCCATTTCCCAGGCGGGACTAACTAATAAAGTGGTACAGTTAAGCTTGTCAAGATGAGAGACAAGGTAATAAATTTTCTCATGGAGAACAGCAATATTATCTATACGTAAAAGGAAGGCGTAAATGGAATCCAGTACCAGACGTTGAGCGCCAAAAGCTTTTACTTGCTCACTCAGCCCGATAATGGTCTCGTCAATTTCCATTTCTGAAAGAGGCATGTATATAAGCTTGATTAATTCTTGTTTCTGAAGATCGTGCAGATCCCAGTTAAAATGACGAGCGTTGGCTAATAACTGCGACGTAGTTTCCTCAAAGGATAAAAAAATCCCTCTTTCGCCGTAATCCAGGGCTCCTTTTATAAGGTACTGGAGGCCTAATACGGTTTTACCGGTTCCGGACCCGCCGGCTATAGCCACGCTGGCGCCCCGGGGGAGCCCACCCCGTAATAAATCATCCAGCCCGGGTACGCCTGTATGTAGCTGATTATTCTCTTCTTTTACCTCACTGTAAACATTTGCTATTCCTTCCAGGGCAAAAACCTTGATCCCTGTGTCAGTAATACGAAAGGTGTGTTTACCCGAAAAATGTTCCTGTCCCCGTGTTTTGCAAATCTCCAGCACGCGGAGGCGATGTAGACCCGGTGTTTCTTTGTTTTCCAGGCGAATTACAGCATCCACTACATATTCCTCAAAGGCATATTCCCTTTGTCCCTCACCTTCCCGTTCTTTAACTAAAAAGGACGTCAAGCCTAAACGGCGCAGCCCGTTGCAGAAACTATACACCGCATTGCGCAGTGAGAGTGGGTCGTTTAGAACATTCCGAAAATGACTGATACTATCTACCAGGATTCGCCTGGCACCAACCTCGCGAACGACCTCCTCAATGAGGTTAACCTCCGCATCTTGCAAAACTTCCGGAGATGTACACAGAATACGCAGCTTGTTGGCCTCTTCTAAAGCACGGAGGTCCCAGCCAAAGTTAAGAGCATCACGATATATAGATTCGGGTAATTCCTCGCAGGTAACAATTACCCCTGGCTCATTAAACTCGGTTATGCCTCGATAGACAAACTCTATGCCAAAGGTGGTTTTACCTGCACCGGGAATCCCTTCAACCAGGACGGAATTTCCACGTACAATTCCGCCGTGCACAAGCTCATCAAAGCCACTTATCCCGGTTGGTATTATTTCCAATGGATTACCCTCCTTTCTGTTAACTAATATTAAACAATGTTTTATTTCAACATATTAGCTAATATTTCCTTGCTTATGGAATAATTTTTTTATTTTTTAACAAAATTCCTTTGAGGATTTTCTAACAAGCGCGGGAGAGGGCGGTTCTTCTGCCTTCTTCGGGGAAAGGAAGCAGGGGGACAGTTCTCTTGCTTCACCTGGGTAGGAAGGCATAACAAAGAAACGAGGGGGTGAAACATCCCCTCGCTTCGTCGCCCCCTTGCTTATGAGGGCTTTGGGCTAAGTTAGTTAGTGAACTATTTATACTAGGTTATTCTTTATCGTCATCAGTTTTAGCAATTGATTGTTTTTCTACTTTACCTTGGTCATTACTTACTTTTTCCTGTGTATATGGAGTGCTAGCCCAGCCTTTGGGTGGGTGGGGGTAGCCGGGTGGGTAATAACCTGGCGGACAGTCGATGCCAGGCTTATAACCGCCGCCGGGAGGACAGTAATCGGGGCCTGGTTGGTAGCCGCCAGCGGGACCAGGCATGACACAATCGTTCTGCAGAAACTGCTGCCACCAATATAGCTCCTGTTGTTCATGTTCTACCATCCCGCATATCATATCCCGCAAGGCCGGGGTCGGTGCGCCGGCAGCAATTTGTTGGTACAGGGCAATTTCTTTCTTTTCGATTTCAATAATCTGCCTTACAATATGATGCCAGGGCATTTTATTGACCTCCTTTTATACATAATGTTCCATGTAAATATACATAGTGTTCCATTTAACCCACCAAATCTCGAGAGAGCCTATTTTAAAAGTGACATTTGTTCTTTCATGCGCAACCGGTCATTACCAGGTTCGTTAGCGTTTCTGCCGTGCCGTTATTTCTTCTCCTGAGTACTTTCCTGATTGTAGCACCCGTGCCCGGGCACGTGGGAGGAATCAAAGCAGGCGTAGATACAATTCCAGGTATTGGCTTCAATCGCTTCTTCGGCGATTTTTTCAATTATCTGCATGCGCATGTTGGCCGTAGGCAGTCTTTCCGCCAGCTGTGCCAATAGGCATATCTCCTGCAACTCAAGTTCCATGGCCTTCTTTACATTTTGTAACCAGTGGTATTGCATTACTGATACCTCCAGTAAAGTTTATTAACCAGTATATTAACTTAACCTTCAATGTGTTACAAAATTTTACAAAGAAACCAGAATGTAGGGCAAGGGTTGGGGGGAAGCAGGGGGGCGGTTTTCTTGCTTCCTCTGTGGGAAATGGTGTCAGATGCGCTACGCATTTCATACTATGTAGAAATATTCTTTCCTTGCAGTCGGGGCTCAAGGAGGTTAGAAAAGTGGAGCCTGTTTTCCAATTAAGCAACCTTACTGTGGTGGTTAAAGATGTAATTACCGGTGAACCCATCCCCACTTTTAAATTCATTGTCAACCAAAATAATGTGGGTGACCCCCAGGTTGATATCCCGGAGGATGAGCGCGATCCCAGTCTATTTCCTTCATTAAAACCAGGTGCCAGCTATAGCCCTGTGGTGGCCACGGGGGAGGCTTCGGACGTTGCCATACCGGTGGTTGCACTGCCTGACGGAAAATACCTGGTTTCGGTACTGGCCCCTCGCTATAAGATGGGTGGCAATTGGGTGATCATGGACGGTACAGATAAAACTGTAGAAGTTCAACTGCAGCCCAACCCACTGCCGCTGTCCAAAATAAGGGTGCATGTCTTCCAGGATAACAACCCGGTTAACGGTGAGGACGATATTCCGCTGGAAAGCGGATTGGGAGGCTTTAATATCGTTATTGAGGATGCGGTGGGTGAGGTAACGGTCGATTATTTCGGCCACCCGCTGGGTACCGAATACGAAAGGGACCAGTTTGGTAATTTGATTTTGAACAACGGTGAACCTGTCCCTATCCCGGGCACCGGGGGCAAAATAATTACAGATGCCAACGGGGACGCGCTGATTGATAACCTGCCCCCAGGTAAATACGGGGTGCAGGCTATTCCGCCGGATGGCACGGATTGGATTCAAACCACCACCATTGAAGGAACCCATATTATCGATGCCTGGATAGAGGAAGGCAATGACGGTTACAGCCCCCGGGAAGGGTTCATGATGCCCCTGGTATGGATCGGGTTCGTCATGCCGATGGAATTTGGCCCACCGCGCCCCTGGGAAACCGGGATAATTACCGGTCGGGTACTTACGGTCATTGAATTTATCCCGCCTTTCAAACCCCTGACTTTGGGCAACCCGGTGGACCGCCCCTGGATTGCGCTGAGTGATATCGGGGCCAATGACCAGCAGGTTTACACCGGTCGCGGCGATGTGAACGGTAATTTTACCATTAATAACGTACCGCCGGGTACTTACCAGATGGCTATTTGGGATGAACCGCTGGATTATATTATTTCTTTCCGCACCGTACAGGTTGAGCCGGGCGAAACCGTTGCTATGGGGGATATCGGCATTCCCAGATGGTACGGCTATATCAAGGGCACGGTATTTAACGACCTGAACGCTAACGGTGTTCGCGATCCCGGGGAAAGCGGCATTGCCAACGTGGCGATGAATACTCGCTTTAAGGACGGCAGTATCCAGTACAGCACCGTCACGGATATGCATGGCCAGTATGCATTTAACGAAGTATTTGAGCTGGAGCGTTTTGCCGTGGCTGAAGTGGGCTTTGCCCGATTGGCTTTTACCGGGGCCACAGCAACTCCGGATTACGGCATTCCGGTACCTGACCCGGTTAACCCGGCTGCTTTGTGCCGGGACGCCAGGGGCAACTACGTCAGGTGCTCCCAAACTTATAACGGTGTCTTGACTCTGGCTGCGCTCACCTGGGCGGCCAAAACAAACCGCATCGACTGGGGCAAAAGGCTTTATGAAGGGGAAGAAAGCGGCGGCATATCCGGCGTGGTTATCTATGCTACCATGCGCAACGAGAACGACCCCCGTTATGCCATCGCAGAAGAATACGAACCCGGTATTCCCAATGTAACCCTTAACCTTTATGCGACAGTTACAGATATGGAAGGTAAGGTGGTTCAAGGGGATCTGATCAATGTTGTGGCCACTGATGCGTGGGAACATCCCACGGGTTGCATGGATCCCGACGGCAACATTGATGAACGCTGTATTGAAGTTCCCAATATTTCCAACCAAATCAGACCCGGTGTTTTCGACGGCGGTTATGCTTTTGAGAGTTATTGGCATCCTTATTACGGGCACCCTGAGGCTGCGGAAGAGCCGCTGCCTCCCGGCACGTATATCGTGGAAGTGATACCACCTGCGGGATACAAAGCGATTGACCGGGAAGGTTCGGTAAATACGGACCAGGGGGACGAATTTACCAGCCCATCTCTGATGCGTGTACCGCCCCCGCCATACTACCCCGAGCCGCCGGATTTCAGTATTACCAAGAAAACCGTGACAGTGGTGGCCGGGATGAACGCGGCAGCAGATTTTTTCCTGTATACGGACGTACCTACTCCCGGTCGCATTGTGGGATTTTTATTGGACGATGTTAATTTGGAAACCGACCCTGATTTCATTTATTATGGCGAAAAAAGAGGTATCCCCAATACACCGGTGGGCATCCGGGATTTTACCGGCAGGCTGATAACCACGGTTCATTCCGACATGAACGGCATTTTTGAAGTACTGCTACCTTCCACTTATACCCGCAATGTACCTACTCCGTCGGGGGTGGCCCCGGGCATGTACCAGGTAATCGGCAATGACCCGGGCGATCCGGACAGACCCAATGAACACTATAACCCCAATTACCAGACGCTAAAATTGGTATTTGACGTATGGCCCGGCAAAACCACCTATGCCGATGTGGCTATGTTCCCTATCACCGCCTTTGTGGGGACACCCGGGGCGCAATTTTCTCAACCCCCGCAGTGCCTGGCTATTGAAAATACGCCCCAGTTATTTAGGGTAAGCCGTGTTCATGTGGATGTGGCGGACCCCGGCGTTGAGAACCGGACGGTGGATATTTGGGGCGCAGGGTTTGGCACTGCGCCGGGCAGCGTGACTTTGGACGGCAGGGAGATTAATATTCTAACCTGGTCTGACCAGGAGATTACAGCCCTTGTACCCCACGACTTTGCTGCCGCCGGGCCGGGCCCGGTTCAGTTACTGGTGACTAACGCTGCCGGTAACACCAGCCCGTCCGGTATCACCTGCCACCTTTGCCGGCAGGGCGAGTACTGGCCCAATATAGTGGAGGTGGCCTTAGATGGTACCGCCGATTACAGCACTATTCAGGAGGCCATCGATAGTGCTCCCGACGGTACAATCATCGTGGTATCGGCGGAAACATATTATGAAAGCCCCATCCTGTATAAAAACGTCAAACTCCAGGGCAAAGGCCCGGGAGGCATAAGCACGGACGGATCGGCGGTGGCGGGATCCGTTATTGACGGCCGTTTCTTCCTTTCTTATACAGAGCAATGGATTGATAAGCTGGCCGGTATTGATTTTGACGGGCCGGAACTGGTGGCGCCCGATCAGGCACAAGAGATTCCCCGGGGGCAGGTTCTAACGGTGGTTGCCAAAGCAGGTGCGTTTAGTGACACTTTCCGACCCCAGGTGGACGGTTTTAAAATCACGGGGGCCAGCGGTGAAGAGGGCGGCGGTATGTACATTAACGCCCACTGCAGCTACCTGGTCATCAGCAATAATGTTATCCAAAGCAACGGCGGCGGTTTCGGCGGTGCCATGACCATCGGCAGAGCCTATGTGGGGAATAATTATAACGATTATATTTACATTCACCATAACCGCATTCTTAATAACGGCGGTATCAGCCTGGCCGGCGGCATGGGGATCTTTAACGGTGCCGGCGGTTATGAAATTGCCTATAACGATATTTGCGGCAACTATTCGGCTGAGTACGGCGGCGGCATATCCCATTTCGGTTACAGCCCGGGTGGGAAAATACATCACAACCGTATTCTGTTCAACGCTTCTTTTGACGAAGGGGCCGGTGTATTTGTGGGCGGTGAGCAGCCCGTCCCACCGGAAACACTTACCGCCGGGTCGGGGGAAGTGGATATTTACGACAACCTGATTAGAGGCAACCTGGCTAATGACGACGGTGGCGGCATCCGGCTGCTGCAGCCCCTGGACTACCGGATCAATATTTATAACAATGTGATTGTCAATAATGTTTCCACTGATTTAGGCGGTGGTATAGCCCTGGATGATGCCTCCAATGTAGTGATAGCCAACAATACCGTGGCCAAGAATATTACCACCGCCACGGCGGAGGACAGCGACGGCCTGGCCCATGCCGCGGGGCTGGTAAGTGAACTTAACAGCGCTGCTTTCCAGGCCTACCTTGATGATGTGCGGCCGGGGTCGCCCAATTTCAGTGACCCGGTGCTGTTTAATAATATTTTCTGGGATAACAGAGCGGGGACTTTTAACCAATCCCTTAACGAGGGCCGGGGTGGTATAGGCGGTGTCGGGGCCGAGGGTGACCCGCAGCCTGTAAACGTTATGGATATAGAAGTGTTCGGCAGCGGCGCGCTGCTTGATCCCCGGTATTGCAATCTGACCTTCCCTTATGCCGGCGGCAGTAATAATGTCTACGGAGACCCGGTATTTGCAGATGAGTATGATACCGAGCTAACAGCTGTAGCCTTTAATATGGAACCTGATTTTATAACGGTTAAGATAGTGACCGTTGTTCCCCAATTAACCGGTGATTATCACCTGACCGGTGAATCAACTTTGGTTATTGACCGGGGTGCCGCTGAAATTACCCGGGGTGGAGAAACATACCAGGCGCCCGGAACGGATTTCGACGGTAATACCAGACCCCGGGGTGCCGGTTATGACATCGGGGCCTACGAATACGTTTTCCCCGCCCCGGACCCGGAAAGGAGCATTTAAAATGGCTACAGTAATTAAACGTTTCGGTGCCACAGACGGGTGGGTGAATATGCCCGACGGCAGCAGCCATTATATCTTTGGATTTGTCGATATTACCGGGGTACCTGAAGATCAGATATTCGAATACCGGGGCAAAGCCACCCTGTTGGCTCCCTTATTGGATGTGCACCAGGGTGATGAGGTTTATTTAACTCTGACCAACCTGGGATTGCCCGGCAGGCCGGATTTGGATGACACCCATACCATTCACTGGCACGGTTTCCCCAACCAGATCCCTCTGTGGGACGGCGTGCCCGAAGCTTCCATTTCGGTGCCGGTGGGCAGGGATTTCACTTATTATTACCAACCGCTGGAACCGGGGACTTATATTTACCACTGCCATTTCGAGCCCGTTGAGCATATTCAGATGGGCATGGTGGGGCCGCTGACGGTGCGCCCCCAGTTGGAAAAAGAACGGGGTATGAAATTTGTCTATAACGATCCTGACACTGCTTATGATCGGGAAGTGCTTATTTTCCTTACCGAATTGGATCCTAAAATTCATGGCGCGGTGGCGGATGTACAGGAATTTGACTGGACGGAATACAGGCCGGAATACTGGTTAATCAGCGGGCGTGCTTACCCGGATACGGTGCAGCCCGCCCTTGACCCCGCCCTCCCTCTACAGCCATATTCCACTCTTATCGAGGCTTACGAAGGCGAAAGGGTGCTGCTGCGATTTGTTAACCTGGGGTTTCAACAGCACTGCATTCAAGTACTGGGGATACCTTTAAAGGTGGTGGGGGTGGATGCCCAGCAGCTGCGCGGGTATAACGGTGAAGATATCAGCCAATGGAGGAACGCCATCTACATTGCAGCCGGCCAGACGGCTGATGTCATCTTTGATGCCTCACGGGCGGGAATTTATCCTTTATATAACCGCAACTACAACAAAAACACCACAGCCGGGAAAACATTCGGCGGTATGGTTTCGGAAATACGGGTGTTATCCAATCCTTTATGAAATGAACGAAAGTAACCGGTGCCTGGCCTGCGGCAGTCAGGCGCCGGGGAATCCAAAGGAGAGAGCAATATGCCTGAAATAAACCTTTGGGCAAAAGACGGCTACTTAAGCACCCCCGACGGTAATAGTATCTATTTTTGGGGTTTTGCCAAAAGTGCAGCCGGCCCTGCCCAGCTGCCGGGACCGAATATTATTGCCAGGCAGGGAGAAACAATCACGGTTAACTTGCATAATATGCTGGCCGAACCGGTATCCATTGCCTTTCCCGGCCAACAAGTTACTGTGGAGGGTCAGCCGGTGCAGCCCCAGTATAAAAATAACCGGCTGCTGTCTTTTGTAAATTACGCTGAACCGGGGGGCACGGTGGCATATACTTTTACACCGTCCCATCCAGGAACCTATTTATACGAAAGCGGCACTAATCCCTATCAACAGGTGCCCATGGGATTATACGGGGGCATGGTGGTGCGGCCCGCCGATTACAACCCCGATGTCCCTGAGTATAAAACAGCCTACGGTGCCGGGACAGACACGGGTTTTGACCGGGAATACCTGCTGATCACCGGAGAAATCGACCCGGATTTACACCAGGCGGTGGAGAACGGCAAGCCCTACCGGGTCAGCAAATACGTGCCCCGTTACTGGACCCTCAACGGGCGCTGCGCCCCGGATACCATGTTGATGGATCATGTTGATTATTTGCCTCATCAGCCATACGGTGCCATGATTATGGGGCTGCCCGGTGAAAAAATACTGCTGCGATACATTGGAGCCGGGATTGATAACCACCCCCTGCATCCGCACGGCGCCCATACCAGGGTGGTGGCGGTGGATGGGCGGCTGCTGAGAAACGGCAATGCCGATCTTTCCTATAAAAGGTTTACCGTTTTGGTGGGAGTCGGTCAGACCTACGACCAAATATACCAATGGGATGGCTTAGGTTACACCCCCGGCAATCCCATTCCCACTGTGCTTCCTAATTTACGGAATATGGGAGTCGGGGATGCCGGGTGGACGATGTGGAGCGGAAGTCCTTATCTGGGGGTCAAGGGAGATATACCGGTAGGGG
>JGI2924J29684_1077934_pt1 | contig 25795 bp, 18 predicted proteins | sample BenlonsequencITS_FD_29684 | JGI IMG/M metagenome (IMG submission 29684)
AATAATCAATTCATAATCCTCTTGGAGTGCTTCAACCAGAATATCAATATTCATTTCCGTATCATCAACTATCATGATAGTCTTTTGTTTACTCATGACTCTGCTCCTTTATCAGGTTCAGTAATTCTTGAACCATAACCTTAGCCTCTTTATAGCGGTAGCGATTGACCAGTTTTTTTATCTCATTTATTTGTGTAATAAAGGGCAATTCTTGAGGATTAGAACCAAGCTCACTCATGATATCTTTTACTTCTTTAGCACGAGCTTTTTCCAAAGCCTCGGCCAGTTTAGATAAGGCATCATCAAGATCACAATGGGAACTTAGCCGATTTTTCTTGGGATCCTTGACCGAAATGATTCCGTTAATAGTCTCAATTAGTTCTAAGTTTAATTCGGAAAGTTCGTCAAGCTTTTGCGCCAAATCCTGTTCCTTGTAGGATTCATAGTCTTCTTCTAACTGAATGATAAAAGTGCTGAGCTTAATTGCCCCTATATTTCCGCTGACACTCTTAAGACTGTGAATCAATCGCTTAGCATCTTCATATTGATGATTTATCATCATTGCCCTAAGATCTTCGGCTAGGTGGCTGTAGCTATCCGAGTATTTCTTTAATAAGCCGGAATAGAATTCCTGTTTATTACCCAATCGACTAAGGGTTCTTTCATAATCTAATATTTCCATCCTTTGAGGAGCATGGGTTCCAAAGCTTTTGCTATTCTTACTTACCAGCCACTTTTCAAGGGTCTCAAACAATAGTATTGGATCGATAGGCTTGGAAATGTAATCATTCATTCCTGCTTCAATGCTTTTTTCCCGATCCCCTCTAAGGGCATTGGCCGTCATAGCTATAATAGGTAATTCCTCGCTTGAATAGCTTTCCCTTAGAATCTCTGTAGCTCTATATCCATCCATAATAGGCATTTGCACATCCATTAGCAAAGCATCATATCTATTCCCATGTACATATTTAATAGCTTCCTGACCATTATCGGCAATGCTGACATGGATACCTGCTTGTTCTAAAATATCCTTCGCAACTAGTTGATTAATTTCGTTATCTTCAACTAGCAATAAGCGTTTGCCCGCCAGCTTCTGTCGATGCTTTAATTGAACTTCTTCGTTTCGTATCCTATTCGCCTGACTCCACGCTCTCCCTTTTAAAGCATTCATGACTGCATCAAACATTAAGGATTGGTTAATAGGCTTTACCAAGAAATATTTGATTCCCAATTGATTTGCTTGAGCATAATAGCTTTCTCTTCCGGCGGCACTTACAAAAATTGTTTTTGGCAAAGTGATTTCGGTATTTGCTACTAACCTCTTATACATCTCTATTCCCGACAAATCAGGCAGATTATAATCTAATACAAGCAAATCAAAGTCTTTTTGATGCATCAGTTCAATGGCTTCAAAGGGATTATTTAGGGCTGTGACCTCTAAGGAGAAAGAGCAAAGCATTCTTTCAAGGATTACCAAGGACGTTTTATTATGATCGACGACCAGCACTTTTTTTCCTCGTAAATCCGGATAGTCTGCAAAGTTTGGTTTTATTAGAGCCGAGTCCTTCTCAAATTGGAGAAGAACTTCAAAGCTGGTACCTTCTCCATAGACACTTTCGACCCAAATATCCCCCTTCATTAGTTCGACTAATTGTTTTGAAATAGTTAAACCAAGCCCAGTCCCACCATACTTTCTGGTTGTTGAACCATCTGCTTGGGTAAATGCTGTGAATAATTTTCCTATGTGCTCCTCTTTAATTCCAATCCCTGTATCGGTTACCCTAAAATGCAGCTTAACTTTGTCTTCGGTTTCTTCGAAAACTCTTACGGAAACATTGACCTCTCCCTGATCAGTAAATTTTATAGCGTTAGTGATTAAGTTTGACAAAATCTGTTCTAAGCGAAGTGGGTCACCAATCAACTCATCCGGTACTGCTTCTCCTCGGTCAAAATTTATGTCAATCCCTTTATTGGTTGCAGAAATTGTATATAGATTTGATATATTCTCCAGAACTTTATCTAAATTAAACTGAATCATTTCTATTTCTAGTTTCCCGGCCTCAATTTTTGAGAAATCTAAAATATCATTGATGATTCGTAGCAATGCTTTTGAAGCTTCTTCAGTTTTTAAAACATAACTTTTCTGAGTGTCCTTTAAATCCGATTGTCTTAATAAATGGGTCAGCCCCATAATAGCATTCATGGGTGTTCTAATTTCATGACTCATATTGGCAAGGAACTGACTTTTTGCCTGACTAGCTTCTTCCGCTTCTTCCATGGCAGCCTTTAGCTCTACTTCTATCCTTTTTCTTTCCGTGATATTTTGCAGCACTCCTATGAACCTTTGTACGTTCCCCAACCCATCTCGTTCAATGACTTGTCCTATAAATGAAAACCAGATATTCGGATCTTCTTTTAATCGCACCTCAGTATAAAAGTCTTCGCCTATCATTGGTAAGTTCTCTTCCCGAAACGGGGTAAAATTGGAAAGATCTTTATCATAAACATAATCCTCTAATTGTCCTTTAAACTGAACCCAATCACTCTCTTTGATGAGGCCTTGCTGATACCCAGGTGCATTAATTAAGTTTAGAAAAATTCCATTAACCACCAAAACATTATTGTTGCAATTTGAATCATAGAGCCCTATATGTGAGGCTTCCATGGCAATTCTAAATCTATCTTCTGAAACAGCTAAATTATTAGTGACCTCCGTTAAAGCTATAGTGCGGTCTTTTACCCGACACTCTAGTTCCACATTCAACCGTATTAACTCAGCTTCAGCACGCTGTCGTTCTTTAATCTCGTTGTTAAGGGCCTGAACATTTTTACGAATATTACTAGCCATTTCATCAATGGTATTGGCAAGAATCCCGATCTCATCTTTACTGGCTTTTAGATCATAGGGGATTTCGATAAGATTAGTACCATCAGAGTGCTGGATAATTTCGACCATACGAGTCAAGGGTTTTGTCATTACTGTTGTCATTTTATTAGCCGCAATGAAGATAAAGAGACAGGCTACCATTGCGCCTGCGATAATTAAGAATAATAAAAATCTCATTGCCTCCAAGGATTCACTGTGTTCTATTCCAATTGCTAAATATAAACCCTCAGAATTAGGTATTTTAGCGTAAATAAGATAATTGACTCTATCTTCTTGGGTAATTTTCAATTCTCCTGAAGAGTGTAAAGTTACTAGATCTGTAAAGTTTTCAATAGATGGCGAAGGTTTTTCTAAATTAGGATTAATAATAGCTTTGCCGTTTGAGTCAAGTATCCACATTTCAGTGAATTTGCTCATTTTCTCTTCAACAAATGATCCCATTAATCTTTTGATGGGAATATTAATAATCATTGATCCCTTAAGATTACCATCGTCATCCATTACCTTTGTACCAATATACGTAACATATTCTGCGTCATTTTCATCATAAATGGGTTTAGAGACCAAGGTCAATTGATCTCCGGCTAACAATTGCTTTGCAAAATCGGCATCTTTAATATTATCAGGATTATGGGCATACTCTTCCCCAGTTACCCATCTGTACTTCATAGCAGACCATAAATCTTTTCGATTCATTTGCTGATCAATTTCTTTTTTAACACTTGGATATTGACCTTTTTTGAAGGTTTCTGTACTAGCAAGCTGCTCTAACATATTTGCTTGGTTATTAAACCGTTCGCCAAGATATTGGGCTTCCCCATCAACAACCTGTAACCCGATATGACTTATCAGGGGTTTAATGATGTTGTCTACTTGATAATATAAAAAAGTACATATTAAAACTAGAACAATAAACATTAGCATTGTATAGGTAGCTCTCAATTTGTGTTTAAAAGATTTATTGACAAAATTCCTTTTCAAAAACTGACATCTCTTTTCTTTCCTTAAGTTTCCTTATCTTTTCGACAAATAAAGAATTTATTCCTGCTAATTATCAGAATCTAACCTCATCTAGAATAACTGTACCAATGTCAAGACAGTCTTAGAGGGGTATTCCAAACTTATCGCTGAATTCCCAAAAATCGAAGAAATTATTCGTGACGAAGCATTGCCTGCAAATTTATAAAAAATGCAGATTAAAGATTAGGACCGGCACTAGTGTTGTTTCATAAAATGTATTTAGCTTACTTAGGTCTATAAATGTAATACTTCAAGCTCTGAAAAACTCTGTTATTTAACAAACAAGATGGTTAAGCACATTTGCTTAACCATCTTGTTTGTAGCTTCTGATTAACTTAGTCTCCATCGTGTTAGAAGAGAGACCCACCTTATTAATCCTCAAGTCCTGCAAAATCTAAAGTTGCAAAAAGATCCTCAAGGGTCTCCGCCCGTCGAATCAGTTCGACACTGCCATCTTCCTTGAGAAGCAACTCCGCAGAGCGAAGTTTACCATTATAGTTAAATCCCATGGCATGACCATGTGCACCTGCATCGTGAATAACTACAATATCATCAACATCCATTCTGGGCAAGGCTCTATCTATGGCAAATTTGTCGTTGTTCTCACAAAGTCCTCCAGTTACATCGTAAATATAGTCACAGGGCCAATCCTCTTTTCCCATAACGGTTATATGATGATAAGCGCCATAGAGAGCAGGTCGCATTAAGTTTGCCATACAGGCATCTACGCCTACATAGTTTTTGTAGATTTCTTTCTTATGCAATACCTTTGTTACTAAATAACCATAAGGGCCCAAGATCATCCGTCCGCTTTCCATAGCGATCTTTAAAGGATCTAATCCTTTTTCAACAATAAATTTGTCATAAGCCTTTTTAATCCCTTGACTTACAATATCCAGGTTTACGGGTTCTTGCTCTGGACGATAAGGGATTCCAATACCCCCGCCTAAATTTACAAATTCTATTCTAATCCCTAACTTCTCGTATATTTCTCCAATAAGCTTAAACATCATTGTGGCAGTCTCAATAAAATACTTAGCATCCAGTTCGTTAGATATAATCATCGTATGGATCCCAAAGCGTTCTACCCCTTTTTCTTGGGCAATACGATATGCTTCAAAAATTTGATCCTTGGTTAAGCCATATTTAGCATCAGCAGGCTTCCCTATAATCGCATTTCCACCGTCCCGAAGTCGACCGGGATTATAGCGAAATGATAAGATCTTTGGCAGGCCCACATTTTTGTCTAAGTAATCAATATGAGAGAAATCATCGAGATTTATGATTGCACCTAGTTCCAGGGCCTTATTATACTCGTTCAAAGGAGTATTATTGGATGTAAACATAATATTTTCGTCAAAAATTCTCGCCTTTTCTGCTAAAATAAGCTCTGCCAAGGAACTGCAATCCGCTCCAAACCCTTCCTCCCTTAAAACTTTAAGGATATAAGGGTTGGGTGTTGCTTTAACTGCAAAGTATTCTTTGAACTCTGGAGCCCAGCTGAAGGCATCTATCAATTTACGGGCATTTTCCCGAATGGCCCCTTCGTCATAAATATGAAACGGGGAACCGTATTCTTCAATGATTGATTCTAACTGTTGCGTGTTAAAAGGTAAGCTTTTCTCTGCCACTAATGTTCTCCTCCTACTTCAATGTATGCCCAAAATAAAAAACAGTTGTTCATGAGCGCAGGCGAATCCATAGATATTCTTGAGATACTTTTATTATAGCATTTAGTAGATCCGTGAGAATATTCACCTCAGAAATAATTCCTAAATAACTTCTTAAACATTAATTATAAGGTGTCAATCGTCAAATTGTAAAGCCCAAGAAAACCCCCTCGAGAACATTAGCACCTTAAATAAGCAAAAACCATTAACAATAAAGACATTTCCTCAAGTTGACTGCTCTTTTTTAGCTAAATATTTCTTCAGCCCGGCATTTCGCAACTTACACGCAGGACAATCGCCACACCCTTCTCCCATAATACCGTTATAACAAGTTAATGTATTTTCCTGTACGTATTCTAGGTGTCCTAATTGATCAGCCAATTCCCAAGTCTCAGCCTTATCAATCCACATCAACGGCGTATCTATGACAAAGGAATAATCCATTGCTAAATTTAATGTAACATTTAAAGACTTTATAAAAATATCACGACAATCCGGGTAACCACTAAAGTCTGTCTCACAAACGCCTGTAACAATATGTTTAATACCTTTTTGCTTTGCCACAACCGCAGCAAATGAAAGGAACAATAAATTGCGTCCGTCCACAAATGTGGTAGGTGGCTGCCCTTCTTCGCCGGTCTTAATTTCCAGCTCAGTTCTGGTTAGTGCATTGGGAGCCAACTGGTTAAGTAAACTCATATCAATTACCATATGCGGTATATTAAACTCTTCAGCTATTTTCCTTGCACAATCAATTTCACTCTTATGTCTTTGATTATAGTTAAAGGTGACTGCTTCCACTCTTTCAAAAGTTTTCATTGCCCAAAAAAGGCAAGTAGTGCTATCTTGTCCGCCACTGAATACGACCAGTGCTGACTGATTCATCAGATTCCCCTCCATGCTAACCTAAATTATTATTCTTAATTCTACCGGCATCAGTAGAGATTCTATCCTTATTGTCAATAATATATTACTGTTTTATTACGTCTCATCCCAAATTTAATGAACCTCTAAAGAAACAGAGGAATCACTTTAAAGGATCACTGAAGTTAGTCACAGATGGGATTTATCTCTACCTCTTTAAATTCGTATAATTATAGCATAAATCGGCGTCCCAAGGAGTGCTCTTTTCTATTGAAACGAAAAGGATTATGGGTTAGTATTTTTTTAATGCGATTTTAATAATATGCAAATTCTTCTTGAAGTTTTTTTGGTTATTATTAATTCATAGTCATCTGACTTACTAAACAAAAGAACATTAGGAGGAACAAATTAATGACTACCCTAGAACAAGTGGAAAAACTACGCTCAATGGGAAATATAAGTTACGATGAGGCTAAATCTGCTCTGGATGCTTCAAACGGAGATTTGCTTGAGGCCATAATCTATTTAGAGAAACTGGGAAAACTAACTCCACCAACTGGAGGAGGTTACTATAGCAGCCATAAAGCAATAGATATTAGCGCTGTGGCCTGCAAAGACGCTTGCTGGGATAAGCATAAAACTAATCAAAGCGGAAAGTCGTTTATGGCTACTCTGAAAGGAATTTGGAAATTTTGCTTGAACTTAATTCAAAGAGGAAATGCTAATTCCTTAGAAGTTCTAAAAGGCGAGGAAAGCAAAGCAGTTTTACCCGTCACAGTCCTTGCTTTACTGCTGATATTCGCTTTCTGGATTACTATTCCACTTATGATACTCGGGTTCTTCTTTGGTTTTCGCTATCGCTTCCACGGGCCGGACTTTAAGGGAAGAACAGTCAACCAGGTGATGAATAGTGCTGCAGACGCTGCCGAGAATCTTAAAAAGTCCATGAATAAATAGTCAGAGAATCTACGAGAAATGGCGGGGCTTCGATGAGTTCAAAAATATTAATTATCGAGGATGAAGAAAAGATTGCCCGATTTGTCGAGCTTGAGCTTGGTTATGAGGGATATACTACAAGAAAAGCCTTCGATGGCCGAACAGGGCTTGAACTCGCTGAAACCGGCGAGTTCGACCTCATTTTACTTGATGTTATGCTGCCTCAGCTAAGCGGCATGGAAGTGCTGCGTAGAATTCGCCGCACTTCCTCAGTTCCTATTATCATGCTAACTGCCAGAGACAGTGTCATGGATAAAGTATCCGGTCTAGACAGCGGGGCAAGTGATTATATCACCAAACCTTTTGCTATTGAGGAGCTTCTTGCCCGCATCCGTACAGCTCTTAGAAAAAGCACCCCTGAGGAATTGGTTTTGTCTGCCTCCGGTCTGCTATTAGACACTGGCCGCCGCACAGTTACCATGATGGGCATACCTATTGATTTAACTAAACGTGAATTTGACCTCCTGCACTATCTGTTGAAAAATAAAGGGCTGGTCATATCTCGAGAAACATTGCTTGAAAATGTGTGGGGCTTTGATTTTTCCGGAGAAACCAATGCCGTCGATGTTTACGTTCGTTTTCTGCGTGGAAAAATTGACGAGGTGTTTGATACGAAGTTAATTCATACTGTAAGAGGAGTGGGATATGTGATTAAGGATGAAAAATGAACCATCGAGCACTTCTACTAACGGTATCGGCAATAAAATACGATTTTCCTTAGTATGGAAGCTTAATATTAGACTTTTTCTTCGTTTAGTTGTTATATTCCTGACTATTAATGTATTTCTCTGCTTTGCGTCGGTGACAGCAGTAATTGTACGCACCGAGATGACTGTCACCAATGCCGCCCAATTGCTCAATCAAAGCGGACTGCCCTCAGAAGATACGGAAAGCTGGCTTAAACTCCAGGGTTACAGCGTGTCACTCCTGACAGAAGAACAGGAAGGGTTTAGAATTCCTAACTTTATTCAAAAAATTCTCCCCAACGACATTGTCACCGGCTCAAGAAGTGTGCACATCCCAGAATCAGAAAGCATGGACTCTTGGCGGCACTCAGAGGGTATCCTCTATAATGTGACATTCGATGCTGACGGACGCACTTATCTTATTTCCATCAGCCTTAAAGAAACCCTAATAATATTTTTAGGGATATTTGTTTTACTACTGATTCTGGAGATTTTAATGCTGCTTGTCAGCATTTCTTCAGGGGCAGGAACCATACGCAGGGCTCTCAGACCTATTGAAGAATTAGCTGAAACTGCACAAAACCTCAATACTGACGGTACCTTTACTCCTCAACAGCTAGAAGTTCTGGCAGGCAAACTAGATGATATTAATGTTAGCCGGCTAGATACGAGAATCTCAGTAAACGAAACCCAGAGTGAATTAAAGACTCTTGCCGGAGCTATTAACGACATGCTGGATAGAATCAACGCATCCTATCGTTCCCAAGTTCGCTTTGTATCTGATGCATCTCACGAGCTTAGAACGCCCATTTCTGTTATTCAGGGGTATGCCAATCTGCTGGATCGCTGGGGAAAGAATGATAAAAAGGCTCTGCAGGAATCTATTGATGCCATTAAAGCAGAAACTGCGAATATGAAGGGATTAGTGGAACAGCTTTTGTTTCTGGCACGAGGGGACAACAACACCATGGCTTTGCAAATAGAACATTTTGAGCTGTCCCTTCTTGCTTTAGAAGTACTGCGCGAAACCCAGATGATCGACAGCGGACACGAATACAATTCCAGTGTTACATCAGTTTTTATTAAGGCAGATAGAGGTCTCATCAAACAAGCGATGCGAATCTTGATTGACAATGCTATTAAGTATACTCCTCCCGGAAACCGGATTACTGTTTCAGTTTCCGGAGCAGGTGGCTTTGCTCGACTAACTGTTCATGATGAAGGCATTGGTATTGCTTCAGAGGCAGTTCCGAAGATCTTTGACAGGTTCTTCCGGGCTGACGAATCCCGGGCCAGAGCTACCGGCGGAACCGGACTGGGCTTATCCATTGCCAAGTGGATAACAGAGCGTCATGGCGGGCACATGGAGGTTCTGAGCAGACAAGATATCGGTACTAAGATTTCTATAGTACTTCCCATTGCCGAAGAGAATCTATAAAAATCCTCAAAGAATGATTAATAACAATTAGAGAATAAAAAATTGGGAATAATAAGACCGAATCTTTAAAGGAGGTATTGTAATGGCTGAAAATAAATCAAAGGAAAAGTTCTTGGCAAACCCAATTGAAAGACACGACACAGCTGCTTGGCGCGGGCATATTGAAAAAACCAAACCTGAATCCAATGTCCCTATCCCCAGCGAAGAATCTGTCCATAATGCTAAGGAATGGGTTGATTCTAATTCCTTGTCCTAACAACTGAAAGAAGAATCTAACAAAAATGACTCCTGAATTAATCGGGAGTCATTTTTGTTGAGGTCAAAGATAAACGTGTAAGAGAGCGTGTAAGAGGGACGGTCCTTTTAACACAAAGTAATGTGTTAAAAGGACCGTCCCTCTTACACGTTTTGCGGTGTTTCAATGGATAATTGTTTAATTAAATTATTTTCGGTTTGATGTAATGAGAATTGCTGCAAGGCATGTCAAATCCATGACATGCCTTGTAACAAGATTATCCTTTTTAAAGTTTATCAATACTGCATTTCTGCGAAACGCTTTAAGGTCTGATACTTTTCTTTTGCATGCCCTTCGGCCACATCGAACATCTCTTGAGCGACTTCTGGGAACACATTCATGAGTGAGGAATAACGAATTTCCCCTTTTATGAAATCTTGGAAAGAAGCGCTAGGTTCTTTTGAATCCAGCATAAACGGATTCTTGCCTTGACCTTTAAGCCGAGGGTCAAAGCGCCAGAGATGCCAATATCCTGATTCAACTGCTTTCTTCTGCTCAAAGATGCTTGTACCCATTCCAGATTTAATTCCGTGGTTCACACAAGAAGCATAAGCAATGATAATTGAAGGTCCCGGATAGCTTTCCGCTTCAGCGATTGCTTTAATCGTCTGATTCATATTAGCTCCCATGGCAATTTGAGCCACGTAGACATAGCCATAGGTCGTGGCCATAAGACCCAAGTCCTTTTTACGGACTTTTTTACCCGCTGCAGCGAATTTGGCAATGGCAGCGGTTTGGGTTGCTTTTGAGGATTGTCCACCGGTATTGGAGTACACCTCGGTATCCATAATGAAGATATTGACATCATCCCCGCTAGCGATGACATGATCAAGTCCATTATAGCCAATATCGTAGGCAAAACCATCTCCTCCGAAAATCCAGACAGAGGGTTTGATAAGATAATCTTTCTTTTCTTTGATTTCACAAAGAATTGGATTGCCGGCAACATCCTCATTTTTCATGGCCTCTAGTACATGAGCAGAGGCTCTCTTCGATCCCTCTCCATCCTCCATGTTATCGAGCCATTCCTTAAAGGCCTCTTTCAGTTTTTCACTGAGAGAACTTTCTAACCCTTGTTGCATTAAATGCGCAAGCTTAGCTCTAATTTGCTTAGATCCTAAATACATACCATAGCCAAACTCGGCATTATCTTCAAAGAGAGGATTCATCCAGGCAGGTCCTTTTCCTTCTGCGTTAACCGTGTACGGAACAGATGGGGCACTCCCCCCCCAGATCGAAGAACACCCTGTTGCATTGGCAATTAACATTCTATCACCGTATAACTGGGTTATCAGCCTTGCATAAGGTGTTTCTCCGCAGCCTGGGCATGCTCCATGGAACTCAAGGAGCGGCCGAGCAAATTGGCTGCCTTTAAGGGTTTTGACATCCATAAGCTGACGTTTTTCGCTTACTTTGTTAATGGCATATTCCCAGTTTTCCGATTCCATTTCGATCTCATGATCGGCAGGTTTCATAATGATAGCTTTGCCAGGAGCAGGGCAAACATCAGCACAGTTACCACAACCGGTACAGTCCAAAGGCGCAACCTGAATTCGATAGTGGTAGCCATCGAGTCCTTTGCCAATCGGCTTTTTAGTCTTAAAGGTATCCGGTGCTTTTTCAAGTTCACTATCATCCAATAGGAAGGGGCGAATGGTGGCATGGGGGCAAATATAAGCGCACTGGTTGCATTGAATACACTTGTCAATTTGCCATTCCGGTATATAGACTGCAATGCCGCGTTTTTCGTAACGTGTTGTACTTAAAGGGAAAGTACCGTCTTCTATTCCGACAAAGGCACTGGTTGGCAAGTCTTCACCTTCATGACGAGCCATGGGCCTTTGAATGTTTTTAACAAAATCCGGTTCATCCTTAATTGGCATATCTTCATCAGGAACCTCTGCCCAAGAAGCAGGAACTTCTACCTTATGTAAGGCTTCAATTCCACGATCGACAGCCTTATAGTTCATTTCAACAATATTGGATCCTTTTTTGCCATACACCTTCTCGATTGACTTTTTAAGGTATTGAATTGCTTCCTCAACAGGGATTACTTTTGCCAATTTAAAGAAAGCAGCCTGCATAACCATGTTGATACGTCCGCCAAGTCCAATATCCCGAGCAATAGCTATGGCATCGATGGTGTAAAAGCTAATATTGTTTTTTGCAATATAGCGTTTCAAATAAGCCGGCAGGTGATCCTCTAATTCTTTAGCTTGCCAAGGACAATTTAAGACAAAGGTTCCACCTTTTTTTAGCCCTTTTAAAATATCGTAGTGATAAATAAATGACTTATTATGGCAGGCAATATAATCTGCATCGAATACCAAATACGATGATTTGATTAACTCCTTGCCAAAACGCAGGTGAGAAATTGTTGTCCCACCGGACTTCTTACTATCATATTCGAAGTATCCTTGAACATTTAGGTCAGTATTATCCCCAATAATTTTTATGGCGCTTTTATTTGCGCCGACGGTACCATCAGAGCCCAGTCCCCAGAATTTACAGCGAATGGTTCCTTCTGGCGATGCATCGATGGTCTCTTCGATGGGTAAGGAGGTATGGCTCACATCATCAACTATTCCGATCGTAAAGCGATCCTTGGGCTGAGCCTTCTTCAAATTTTGATAAGCTGCGAGAATCTGTGAAGGAGTTGTATCTCTAGATCCTAAACCGTAGCGTCCTCCAATAATTAATGGCTTTACTGTTTCATGGTTAAAAATCTGTAGCAGATCCAGGTAGAGAGGTTCACCTGTAGAGCCCGGTTCCTTAGTCCGATCTAAAACGGCTATCTTCTTAACCGATTTGGGAAGGACATCAAAGAAATATTTTTTGGAGAATGGGCGGTAGAGGTGTACTTTAATTAATCCTACCTTCTCCCCTCTTTTAGCCAAGAAGTCAATGGTTTCTTCAATAGTATTACAAACCGAACCCATTGCGACGAGAATGTTCTCTGCTTCCGGATCACCATAGTATTGGAAGGGATGATATTCACGTCCGGTTATTTTCTTAATCTCTTTAAAATAGTCTTCGACAATATCCGGAACCGCATCAAAGAAAGGGTTAGATACTTCCCGACCTTGGAAATAAATATCCGGATTTTGGGCCGTACCTCTAAGGACTGGATGGTTTGGGTTCAACGCTCGGTCTCTAAATTCTTGGATTTTCTGGAAGTCGACAAGTTTAGCTATTTCGTCATAACTAGTAGTCTCAATTTTTTGTACTTCATGGGAAGTTCTGAAACCGTCAAAAAAGTGTAAGACCGGAACCCTTGATTTAATGGCCGCAAGATGGGAAACAAACCCTAAATCCATTGCCTCTTGAACATTATTTGAACAAATCATTGTAAAACCTGTTTGGCGAGCAGCATTAATATCTTGATGATCTCCGAAAATAGACAAGGCATGGGCCGCTAAAGCTCTGGCACTGACGTGAAAGACTGCCGGAACTAGATTTCCAGCCATCTTATACATTTCCGGAATCATAAGCAGTAAACCTTGAGACGCGGTGTAAGTTGTTGTCAAGGCTCCGGCTTGAAGGGAACCGTGCAAGGCGGCTGAGGCCCCAGACTCAGATTGCATCTCAACTACTCTTACCGGTTGGTCAAAGATATTTTTTTTACCATGAGCCGCCCATTCGTCAACTCCTTCAGCCATTGGTGAAGATGGAGTGATCGGGAAGATGGTTGCGACTTCAGTCAGGGCATACGATGCCTCTGCTGCAGCCTGATTTCCATCCATTGTCTTCATTTTCTTAGCCACACAAAGAACCTCCTCAAAATGCTTTTTTGATCATAGGCTTAAATTAGTATTTGTCAATGGTCAACTCTCATACATATTTTTCTTAAAAAAATACAAATTCACAAAAAAGTAATTAGTTTTCCGACTATGACAGTTATGTGTAAACTTTCTAATATTCTTATAGGGTCAATTAATCAATTATAAATTTGCACATTAAATTTTATATCAAAGTTTAAAGGAATTATCCTTATTTTGTAGAATTATAGTGATTCATGTAGAAGTTTAAGACTATATGATGGTATTGGCATTGAGTCCGTGTTACGAGCATGATTAAGGATTGGTTTAACAATCAGGTTAGGATCTGACAAATTCAATTCGCTTAGTTTAAAGGAGTAAAGGATTATGACGCTGTCTTTTCGAAACTTAGCTCTGCTAGTAATGCCTCTTCTGTTCTTTCCATTGTCTAATAATATCTATTTACATTCTGACCCCAAAGGCTTTACCTGGCTTATAGCGCTATTGATAACCTTTACGACTGCAGTCACGTTTTATACTCGAAATAAGACCGTTGAAAAAAAAGCAGTTTGCAAAGCTAAGGAACTAACAAACACTCTAAAAAAGCTTACCGACAGTGAGGATAAGCTAAAAACCCTACTTGTCAATTTGAATGTAGGTATTGCCGTGTTTTCCCCACAAGGAGAATTGCAACTGTGCAATAGGAAGTTTATTGAGCTTGGAAGCCCTTTTAACCTTGACGAAGTAAGCCCTATTGGGACTTTGATCGACCCATCTCTTAATGAGGATTTGCCTAAAGACTTGTTAGAAAAGGCAATTGTCCATTATATCAATGAAGAAGGGCAGGGAATGTCCATCTATGAGTTTCCTCTATTCAAAGTAATATCTACTTGCAAACCTTTACATAAGCAAATAATCGGCATAAAGACTCCTGATAACGGGGGTGTTCGGTGGGCAATGGGAGATTATAAACCCGAGTTTAACGAAACAGGTGGGTTATCTAAGGTAGTTGTTACAGTCGTCGATATAACTGATCAAAAAAACTCAGAAATAGCCTTGATGAAAAGTGAAACAAGGTTAAATGCATTTTTAAAGGTTATACCAGACATGTTTTTCTTATTAGATCAAAATGGCAATTTGATTGATCATTATTTAGAAAATACAATAATTCCCTCACATATGCAGGGTGCTTTCATGGGCAAAAATGTTAATGATTTAGACTTTATCGATAGGTATCTTTCTCAGATAACTATCCAAAAAATCGAAAAACTTTTTGAGACGGGTGACATCCAAACCATTGAGTTTTGTGCACAGGAACATGGTAAAGAGATTTACTTTGAAGTAAGATTAGTTCTTTGGGGAGACAATAAGGTTCTAGCGGTAGTTAGAGATATTTCTAAGCGTAAGGAATCAGAAATCAAGCTCTATAACATGAGCATTTATGACACTCTAACAAATCTATATAATAGAAATTATTTTGAGGAGACCTTAAATAAACATTTGAATAAAGACACTTCTGGAGTAGGTATTGTCATTTGTGATATTGACGGATTAAAACTAGTCAATGATACTCTCGGTCATACTATAGGTGACGATTATCTCAAGATGGCGGCAACGATACTGCACGAGAATTTTAAGAAAGAAGACGTAGTTGCTAGGATTGGTGGAGACGAGTTTGCCGTGTTAATAAATCATACATCTACAACTGACCTCTCCTCCATCGTAGCTAAAATCGATAAATCACTAGAGCTTATTAATACTGAGGAACGTATTATACCTATTAGCATGTCTTTAGGTTATGCGGTTGGGAATGGCACACAAAAGGATTTGAAGGAACTCCTTAAGCTTGCCGATAATCTAATGTACCGTGAAAAGCTCCACCACCGACAAAGCGAAAAGAGTAAGAATATACAAATCCTTGCTAAGATGCTGGAGGCCCGTGACTTTATAACGGAAGGTCATGGTGACAGGATGCAAGAGTTATGCGGCAAATTGGCGGAAGGTATTGGAATGTCTAACAATGAGATTAAAGACATGCATCTTTTTGCTCAATTCCATGATATTGGAAAGGTTGGTATACCTGATAGAATTCTATTTAAACCGGGAAGACTTACCAGAGATGAAATGGAGGAAATGAAACTCCATCCCGAAATTGGCTTTCGTATTGCAGAATCTTCGCCGGACCTCGCGCATATTTCGGACTGGATACTCAAACATCACGAGTGGTGGGATGGTAATGGTTATCCATTTAAGTTGAAGAGAGAGGAAATTCCCTTGCCTAGCAGGATTCTTGCTATTGTCGATGCCTTTGATGCCATGACAAACAACAGGCCTTACCGAAAGGCCATGTCTAAGGAAGATGCTTTAAAGGAAATTATAAATTCTAAAGGAAGGCAGTTTGACCCTCTGCTTGTAGAAAAGTTTATTGAATTGATTTAACAAAAAAACGCCGCGTTGTGGAGGCAAAACCTCTGCAACACGGCGTTAGTATATATCTGAAATAAAATATTATAGCTTAAGTGGAGCGGGTGATGAGAATCGAACTCACGTAGCTAGCTTGGAAGGCTAGTGCTCTACCATTGAGCTACACCCGCAAACTGTTCGACATTAATTATACCATATCAATTGCTTTTAAAGAAGACCCTAAATTAAATTTTTTAACCTCAGTTGATAACCTCAGATGATAAAATGATGTTTTCCCGAAGTTAACATATCGCTATAAAGAAAAAATTTCTTTAAGATTGGATCATTTATTATACAGTAAGTGTTGAAAAACCGCATAGTTAGAAAAAGCAATAGACAGGGCACCTATATTAAGTGTCATGTCTATTGCTTTTAATGACAAAGGTTAAATTAATTAGTGTGTGCTTTCCCCAAGTAGGCCTCTTGAATCAAAGAGTCAGCAATGACATCTGAAGAGCTACCGCTATGGGTTATCCCTCCTCTTTCCATTACTAAGACACTGTCCGCAACTTTTAGGGCCGATTTAGTATTCTGTTCTACCAGGATAATCGTAACCCCTTTCTTTTTTAATTGAACCAGAATGGACATTATCTCTCGAACGACTAATGGAGCTAGTCCTATGGAGGGTTCATCAAGCATTAAGAGGGTCGGACGTGACATTAACCCCCTGCCGATAGCTAACATTTGCTGTAAACCACCACTTAAACTGCCTGCCTGATCCCTCTCTCTCCCTTTTAAAGCTGGAAAAAGCTCCATTATTTCTTTCACATCATTCATCAATTCGCTCTTATCTTTCCTGTAACGATGAAAAGCTCCCAACATGAGATTATCTAGGACACTTAATGAGCTGAAGATTTCTCTTTTTTCCGGCACAAGGCTAATCCCTTGTTTGACTACCTGATCCGGTTTTTGTCCGGCAATGGAGTTATTCCTAAAGATAATCTCTCCCGCTGAGGGTCTGTACAGCCCCGCTATCGTTCCAAGAAGGGTACTTTTGCCTGCCCCATTCGCTCCCAAGATAACCAGCAATTCCCCCTCCTTGGCTTCTAAAGAGAGATTGTTGATGGCCTGCACATAGCCGTGATAAACACCTAAGTTTTTAATGCTAAGCAATCTTTTCATCCTCTCCGAGATATGCTTTAATCACTTCAGGGTGAGCCTGAATTTCTGCCGGTGTTCCTTCCGCGATTATTTGACCAAAATTTAAAACGACAATCCTATCCGCGGCTTCCATCACGGTTTGCATATCATGCTCTATCAGGATCATGGCTGTACCTTTTGTTTTGAGTTTTTTTAAATAGTCTGTCAGGGCCTCTGTTTCCGAGGGATTCAAGCCTGCTGCAGGTTCATCAAGGAGTACCAGTGCAGGCTTAGAGGCCAGAGCTCTGGCTATTTCTAAAAGTCTTTGCTTACCAAAGGGCAACTGAGTAGCCGGCAGTCCGGCGGTTTCCGCCAGCCCAATTTCTTCAAGTAAGATTAGTGATTCTTCCCGGATCCTTTTTTCTTCACGACAAGTTCCGGGAAAGGAGAAAAATGAGCGAAGAAATCCTTTTTTACTTCTTAGATATGCCCCGGCCATAACATTTTCCAAGACCGTCATGCTGCCGAAAAGCTGAAGGTTTTGAAAGGTTCTGGTTATGCCGGCAGAGGCAATCTCATAGGGTTTTAGCCCGACCAACTCTCGGCCATTAATGGTTACTGAACCTGTCTCCGGTAGGAGAGTCCCCGTAATAATATTGAAGAGGGTAGTTTTTCCTGCCCCGTTAGGACCAATCAGAGCTAGGATACTTCCTTCTTTTACTCCAAAACCTATATCCTTGACTGCCATAATCCCACCAAAATGTTTTGATATCCCGCTTAGTTCAAGTAGCATTTTGCTAACCCTCCTTTTCCGCTTCTTACCCTTCAGGCTTCAGTTCCTTTTTGGGAGGTTGTCTGAAGTATCGTCCAATACTGCTTAAACCTTTGGGTTGGAAAATCATGAGACCTACAAGAATGATTCCGTAGATGATGATTTGATATTCGCCGCCTGCTCCCGGTATTAATAAAGGTACAATTTCTCTTAGCAGTTCATTCAAGGAAACCACCACAACTGCTCCTAATAAGGGTCCCCAAAAGGTGCCCAAACCTCCGATTACGGCCATGAGCACAAATTGCACTGACGTATGAAAGCTGAAGGGGGAAGGACTGATAAAGGTAACATAAAAAGTATATAACCCTCCGGCAAGTCCGGCTAAAAGTGCGCTAAAGATAAATGCCTGGAGTTTGAGCCTGGCACAGTCAACCCCAGCATTTTCGGCTGCATACTCACTTTCTCGAATTGAGCAAAGGGCTCTTCCTGTGCGTGAATGAACTAAATTATAGATTCCTACTAATATTATTAACAGCATGAACCAGACCAGTAAATAGAATTTCTGATCATTGTCGAAAGATATAGTCCCTATCGTAAGGTTTGGAATCCCACTCATTCCTGAAGGACCACCGGTGAGTTCTCCCCCCTCGTTGAAGATTATATGAACTAATATTCCAAAACCAAGTGTTGCTAAGGCCAAATATAGTTCTCGTAGCTTCAGGGTCTGCCGACCAATTATAGCTGCTATAATTCCCGGTAAGATCGCTGCTGCAAGGAGGGCTAAGAGGGTGGGCCAATGAAAGCGAGTTGTTAAAATGGCTGCTGTATATCCTCCTAAGCCAAAAAATGCCGCATGCCCAAAGGATACCTGGCCTGCATATCCCATCAAAATCCCCAAACCCTGCACGACGATTGAATAGATAGCAATAATAACTAATGTGCTGTAAAGGTAATTGCTATCTAGCTTAAGAGGTATGACAAGAAGGAAAAGCAACAGAATTAAGCCCTTATGATTCTTCAAATGCATTGTTTCACCTCTAATCCTTCTAATACTTTAAAATTATATTTTCCGTTCTCTAATTGCTCCGATAATTCCCTCAGGTCGTATGAGAAGAACCCCCAGCAAAATGATGATGGATATGGCATCCTTTAAACCCGAGGAAATGAGTCCGGAACTAAAGGACTCCAGAATCCCTAAGAGAATCCCCCCGATAACTGCACCACCGACATTGCTCAGTCCTCCAATCGCGGCAGCCACAAAGCCTTTAACTCCCAGCATAAACCCCATATCATAGGTGACCATAGTGATAGGCCCAATACTCACCCCAGCTGCTGCCCCCAACCCTCCTGCGGATACGAAGGCTAACAGGGAGATGGTATTTAAGTTTATGCCCTGAAGTCTCGCACCAGTTTGGTTATATACGGAAGCTTTTACAGCCTTTCCCCAGAAGGTATGCTCAAAGAAGCCATATAATCCAGCTAAGGTAACTGCAACAAGAGAAAAAATCCATATACTCTGAGGATTTAGGGCAGCTCCACCAATCATTATTGACCCTCCTTGGGAGAAGGCGGGGAGAGAATAGGTATCCGTTCCCCAGATAAGCAGCGCCAAACCGCGTAACGATATGGAGAGACCAATGGTTATTATTAACATCCCCAGGCTGCTGGCGCCTCTCGCTCTGTTAATTGTCAGGCGCTCCAGCAAACCACCGAGGATACCTACTAAAATTACCGAGACCAGAAATACTGCAGCCATTGGCATCCCGGTTCCTTGTAAGCTGACCGCTATCAGGGCCCCGATGACAACAAATTCCCCTTGAGCCAAGTTTAAGATGCCCGTAACATTAAAAGTCGTAACCAGGGTTAAAGCAATGATGGAGTATATGCTGCCTAAGGTCAGTCCGGTGAGTAAAAGTTGTAATAGTTGTTCTCCCATCAATAAAACACCCCGTTATTCTATAAGCTTCCATTTTCCTTGATCTACCTTCACTAGTACCGCAGAATCTTCCTTCAGGCCATTATGATCCTCAGGTGACATATTAAATACTCCTGAAATACCGACAAATCCCTGAGTCTTTTCCAGTTCTCCCCTAATGGCCTCACGATCCGGCCCGGCTTTTTCCAGCGCACTTACCAGCAGATTAAAGGCGTCCCAGGCATAGCCTCCAAAGGAATTCGGCTCGCTATTATATTTCTTGGCATAATCAGCGATGTAACTCTCCAATACTTTTTTCTGAGGATCATTGTCTGGAATTTGCTGAGCCACAGATAGTTTGCCAATGGGCAGGAGAGTATCATCAGCAGCACCTTGCGCAAGTTCAATGAATTTTTGGTTGCCTACTCCATGACTGTGAATCAAGGGAATAGTGAGACCTACATCTTTAAAATTCTTAGTTAAAATTGAAGCCGAAGGCGGGATAGCCCAAACGATGACGACTTGAGCCTCACTGGCTTTTACTTTGGATAACTGGGGAGTCATGTCTTTGTCATTGGCATCAAATTTCTCTTCAGCAACAATACTAATTCCACTATTTTTCACGGCAGCTGTGAGCGCTTTTTTTCCATTGTCGCCGTAGGAGTTGTTCATATACAAGAAGGCAATTTTGTTCAAGTTGTTTTTCTTAAGGTAACTAATTATCTTACTAATCATGACAATATCGCTTTGGGCTGTTTTAAATACCCATTTCCTATCACTCGTTGGCTCAACGATACTGCTGGCAGCGGCTAAGGAAATCATAGGAACTTTTTCACTTTCGACGGTCTTGATCATGGCCATAGACGTCCCGCTGGAACTAGCCCCCAGTATTGCCAGTGATCCTTTTTCAATCAGAGTTTTAACGGCTAAAACGCTTTCGGTTTCGTCACTTTTGTTATCCATGATGGTCAGATCCACCGGATGTCCGTTAATCCCCCCCTCAGAGTTTAGCTTCTCAACCATCATTAGCAGGGTGTCACGTTCTGGTACTCCTAATGATGAGGAATTGCCGCTGATATCCAATACTGCCCCAATTTTATAGGGTTCATTTGCCGATGCCGTAGTACTCTTTACATCTGCTTCCTTAGTTGGGCTGCAGGCACTGATTAGTAAGCTGATTACCAATAGAAGCGCAAGTCCTAATCTTCTCTTTAATCCCTTTGACATGTTTTTCATGCAAATCACTCCTTACGATTTTGTTATAAGGCCTCATAAATAACCGCTGAAATTTTCACCTCCAAAATATAAAATAAAAAAATAAACACTTCTCATCCCTAAAGGGACGAAAAGTGCATTTCGCGGTACCACCCAGATTGAGTCTATAAAAAGACCCCTCCTCATTTAAGTACGGGAATAATAATATTCATAGAATATCTATTCCTTATACCCTCTTCCTTTTAACGGTGGAAGTCTCCGACCAAGCCTACTTTCCATAAGGTTTCAGTTTGGTAGCTCAGAGGTGAACCTTCAACGGTTGATACCATAGCAGCGCTTTCAGTCTATGACGCCGCCTCCCTGAAAAGATCGTTCCGTTTACTTTACCCCGTCATCACAAATAAAAATATAGGTTATATGGTTGGTATTCTACCAGCTTTTTCTATTAAGGTCAATATATAAAATTTAAAATAAGTGAATATTGGCTAAGACCCTTTTGCGCGTGCTTCCGTGAAAATAACCTTAAAATAGTATATAATGATTACAAATTACTGTTTTAAGGTAGGGATTGTCCATGAATCCGATTAATAAATCTATCGTACAAACTGAACTAGATCGTTTTCTAAATCGTGAAGTCTACCTCCACCTTGAGACAACCAATGGCGCTTATGCCGTTCATAGACAAGAGAGCAAAATGACCGTGGGGGCGTATATACGCAATGGTCTTATCCGCTTTGGGCGGGGGATTATCACAGGAGAAGGCCCATACCGCGTAGGTCTTAAAATGGAAATCGGCTGGGTCTACGCCGAAGGCTTAACGGATTACGAGATTGATCCGGAAGGTCAACTCTTACTAGCCGGCCATGATCAAGAGGGGCGCTTAGCAGTGGCTCTAGAACTCAGCCTGTCTCCTTTTGAATTGTAACTTATAGTGTGGAGGGAATATTTCTTGGAAGAACATGTTCTTGTAGTTTTCCCGCACCCAGACGACGAAACGTTTGGCTGTGGCGGAACCATAGCTCAATTCACAAAATCTGGAGTTCCTGTCACTTATATCTGTGGTACTTTAGGACAAATGGGACGCAACATGGGTAAGCCACTCTTTGCCAACCGCGAATCATTGCCAATTATACGGGAAGTGGAGTTGGAGGTAGCATGCCAGGCCCTTGGTATTCAACGCCTGATTCAACTTGGATTGCGAGATAAAACGATAGAGTTTGAAAACCCTGAATTATTGACGGACAGGCTTGAGCAGATCATTTTAGAAGTCAAGCCATCCTTGGTTCTTACCCACTATCCCGGTTATGCTGTTCACCCGGATCATAATGCTCTGGGCGACGTGACCATCCGAGCTGTATCCCGCCTTTCCCCTCAAGAACGTCCTACGGTGTATGCCCACGCTTTTGCTCGCGACTGTCAAGATCAGCTCGGAAAACCAGATATAATAAACGACATTAGAGATGTTGCTGAGATAAAGCTGGCTGCAATCCGAGCTCACAGATCCCAATCACAAGTAATTCTTCCCCGTCTCTCTAATGGACAGTTTAAGAATCCGTCTTCGAAGAACTCATACAACCATATGCTCACTCGCGAATCCTTCTGGATCTATCGTTTTTCGTAAATATTTTTAACATTTCATATATTGACAAGTAACAATGTATGTCCACCTTGACCTTAAGACACTTATTTGAAAATCCGGCGGTTTTGATGTGAACTCATCTAGACGAGTTCACATCAAAACCGCCGGATTTTTTAGTTTACTAGGTTTACTTAGCAGCATTAGATCTGGACTGATTTATTAAGGCACGTTCTGCTTTAACATCATTTTTTATATATACGAACCAATAAACTCCGGCGACAAAAAAGGATCCCCCTACAATGTTTCCCAGTGTAACCGGAACCAAGTTATTTATTACAAAGGTTCCCCAGTTTAAATTCTCTAGCGCTTGTGATCCCAAATGAGACTCAGTCACCCAACTCGGATTTGCTTTTGCTAGAATTCCAGCGGGAATATAATACATGTTCGCTATACTATGTTCAAAGCCGGATGTGATAAAAAGCCATATCGGGAAGAAGATCGCCAGTATTTTACCAACCATATCCTTCGCCCCATAGGCCATCCAGACTGCTAGACAGACTAACATATTACACATAACCCCCAAATAGAATGCCGACATAAACGGCAACCCTACTTTATAGGAGGCAATTTTGATGGTTACTCCTCCTAAAACATTAGCACCACTGTTATACAATCCAGAATGAACCATCATATAAGCAAGAAGTATTGCTCCAATGAAATTGCCGCAGTAAACGAAAAACCAATTCTTTAGCATATCCTTGAATTTTACTTTTCCATCTAATACTCCGCCTAAAATTAAGGTGTTTCCGGTAAACAATTCTCCGCCTGCCAATACAACCATCATAAGTCCTGTTCCAAATATTGCCCCTGCCAGAACTTTTCCCAAGCCATAGGTTTCCGGCTTGGCAAATAAATTAAAAGCCGCCATATTTGAGCCTTCGGCTGCAAAGGCAATGAAAGCACCCGCTAAAATTGCCAAAATAAATTGATTGGAATATTTCATACCCACCTTTTTGATGCCTGTTTGTATAGCAGTATAAGTTATTTCAGATGGTGGCAAATAACTTTTTGTCTCCACAGTTATCACTCCTACTTGATAGTTTTTGACTGCTTTTAAAGTTTATAATTACTGTTTCTTCTAAAGATAAGCTTCTGCTCACTCCTTTTTAGGTTTTATTCTTCACTACCTCAGAAACAAATTTGATTACCAGAAGTTATGAACCGTAGTTAACTTTACCGTGCTTCTACCAGTATGTCATCCATTTGAACATTAATAAAATGTTTTGTGGATAATTAATATATTTCGAAATTTTCGTTAATTGCAGAAAAAAGCAGCATGATCCGGCTCAAACCGTACTCATACTGCTAGTCTTAAATATTGAGAAATTATTTCAGAGGATATTTTAGATTGGAGTAAATAGCTTAACTGGTCGGCCAATTCCATATTTAAGCTTGGATATTAACAGACCACGGTCTTCTAAGAACTCGAGATAGCGACGTACTGTTACCCTAGTTAGCTTCACTCCTTCAGCAACCTCTTCTGAAGAAAGGGGTCGGCGGTTAGCTTGTAAAAATTCAATGATCTGCTCAAGAGTTGTTTCGTTTAATCCTTTTGGCAAATCCTCCTCTTTGATAGACCATGCTGTGTCAGCTTTAGATACTTCTTCTGGCTCACTAGTGTTAGACGTTAAGAGGGAAAGATCGGTTGTCTCAATGTCCTCAGACGAATCAATAACTGTATCTTCAATTTCGGCAAGTGGCATTTCCCCATTACTATCAGCTCTGCTATCAATCTCCTCGATGGAAGTTTGAAACTGTTCTACCATTTGGTTAAAGGCATCCTCCAACTCTTCAATTTCTTTGACTCTAGAAACTTTAACCTTCTCAGTAACGTGCCCAGTTGCTACATCTCTAGTTCCTAACATGATATTATGTAAAGGATTAATGATAACTTTCTGAATAAAAAACCAGGTAATAAGTGCTATTAAGATCGTTAAACCTAAACCCAAGACCGCCATTGTGATTAGAGATCGGGTGATTATTTCCTTCTCATAAGCATGGGAAATTCCCACATAAAAGATCCCAATAATATTGCCATTTTCCGCTCGTAAAGGAGCATATCCTGATTGGTGCCACTGTCCTACAACATTGGCTTCTCCTATGAAAGTTTGACCATCCTCCAATACCGTCCGGGCTACGTTAGCTGAGACCTTGGTTCCTATCACTCGTTCATCGTTTGACCCAAGAACTGTAGTTGCTACCCTTGTATCGCCCAAGAAAAAGGTCACTGTGTCTCCGGTTAGACGGGACAAATGATCAACTAATTCGTTATTTAGGTTGATCTTAGTGGCCCCTTTATATAGGTTTCCATCTTGCACTGACCAGTAACCAGGATAGGTCTTATCAATAATCTCTCCACATGTTGCCAAATCTGTCTGCGTTTTTATAATTGTGGCTGCCACAACGCGATCTTTCATATACCACCCCAGAACCGTGAGAAAGCAAACTGCCAGCAAAAACAATGAACCCAGCAGCAATATGAGCATTTGATGTTTGAGTGAACGCACTCAAATTCACCTCTTTCGTTTGCGCTTAGACTTATATAGATATTTAAGATTAATTCGCAAATAACTTTAAAATACCTTCTCAAATCACTAATTAAGGCTTGCTTTTTATCGAAAAGTATAGATTTTTTAGTTAAAGATAGTTTCGTGTGAAAAATGTGCATACGAAAACCTTTGGTGTCAAAAACCGTTACATGGAGTTAAAAATGATGTAGAGTAAACCAAATGTTAACGTCAGACTCGGCCGGGCTTATACCAAGAATCTTACACGCGTAAGATTCTTGGTACAAGCCCATAAGAAGCCTAGCTAATTATAATTGCAGTTAATTTTTATTGACTATTATCAATGACCTTCTCTATATACTGAAGAACTCTAAGAGTGTCTTTGGTTTGAGGAATAAAAGCAAAGAGCCTTGGGAGAAATTGTTTCCTCTTAGCAAGATCCAAAGCGGCAGGATAATTCAGATCCAACAACCAAGCAAGGCGGATCAGCTTAATATCTACAGGAGTCTTTACACTAGTGTAAGAGATTTGTTTTCCCCTTAAGATGCCTGGATAATATCCGAAGAATATCTTTCATCTTTGTGATTTCT
>JGI2924J29684_1077933_pt1 | contig 25765 bp, 27 predicted proteins | sample BenlonsequencITS_FD_29684 | JGI IMG/M metagenome (IMG submission 29684)
GGCTCCAACGCCCGAGAGGGCGTTCTTCTCGGCTTCCGGAATCCCCAGCTTGTCGAAGGTGTCTTTGATCTCGTCCGGGAGGTTCTCCCAGTCGTTGGTCCCCTCACGCATCTCGACGTCTGGCCGAATATAGGGAACGATCTCGCCGACGTCGACCTCCGACAGGTCCGGCTGGCCGGGCCAACCCGTCGGCATCGGCATACTCTTGAACTGCTCGAGGGCGCGCAGTCGGCGCTCGAGCATCCAGTCGGGCTCGTTTTTGTCGTCAGAGATCAGTCGGATCGTCTCCTCGTTGAGGCCCTTTTCGGCGGCGAGGGCGGCTTCGTGTTCGTTCTTGAATTCGAACCGCTCTTCGGTGTTGGTTTGCTGGAGGTGGTCTTGTTCGGAACTCATCGACCGTACCTTCGGCTACGGCAACAAAAGCCTAGTGTTCGAAAACCCACAAGTGAAACCGGTATTGGTTATTTTTTGTAGCTTATAAGAGAGAGTTAATTGGTGTTGGCTACGTCCCGGCGTCCGAACCGACCGCGGTAGGCGACGCCTCCGAGTGCGTGGACCGACCCGATTGCCCGTCAGTCCTCGGCGGCGACCGCGAGCAGCGCCTGATACCTGTTCCGAAGCGTCACCCTGCTCACGTCTGCCGTTGCCGACACCTCGTTTTGGGTGAGGGTTTCGTCGGTCAGTCTGGCCGCAGCGGAGAGTGCAGTCGCAGCGAGCCCGACGGGGTGTTTCCCGCTGTGGACGCCTTCCCGGACGCCGACCTCGAGCAGTTCTCGAGCCGTCTGCTCGGTCTCGTTCGACAACGCGAGACGAGACGCGTACCGCGGCACGTACTCGAGTGGGCCAGTGGAGACACCGGCAACTCGAGCTCTCGGACGAGATATCGGTACGCTCACGTCAGTTCCAGACTTTACTGTAGTGAGAAAGTGCGTCGAAACCGGCCGTAATCAATAGTCGGTCGCGTTCGGCGGCCGAGAACCGACCGATCAGTTCCGTTCAGTTGTCGCCGGCCTTCGACTGCCACTCGTAGTCGCGGCGCTTCGACGACTTGCCGAAGCCACACGACGAACAGACCTTCTTTTTAGTGTGGTAGGACTTCTCTCCGCAGCGACGACACTTGGTGTGGGTCGTCTTGTTCTTCTTGCCTTGGCTCGGGGTTCCTGCACCAGTCATGGAGTGATCGAAACGACGTTATCGCCGCGTATAATGGTTGTGTCTTCGATCGACTCGTCGTCTGTGACTGATTCGTCGGCGGCACTCGTCACGTCCTCCAGCACGAGATTCATGTGCTGGTCGTAGCCGGCAAGGTCGCCGACGTACTCGTCGCCACTCTTGAGCCGTACGGAAACCCGTTCACCCAGCGACGCCTCGAGGACGTCGAGCGGTCGTCCACTCATACGAAAGACGGCTGTTGACGGCTACTTAATCGTACCGGTCCCCGCTGCCGCCGATCGCGATTCAACGCGAGCCTACAACCCCCTCCAAAGCGCGGGGAGGAGACTCAAGAGGTCGCCAGAGGGAGATCGAACCCGCTCGAGACCGTCGGTAATGTCGCAGTATAGCACGAAAACCGAACCAAACGGCTAAGTGTTCAGTCGTTGACGCTGTGGATATGGGAGAACGAAAGTTTACCTTCCTCGAGTTGCACCTAGACGGCGACACGCAGTTCGGTCCCCGCACGCTCGACGCCCTGCCGCTGCCCGAGACCGTTACTGGCTCGGAGGCAGCGTCGTCGCCCGAGGAGAAACCGGACACGGAGACCGAACCCGAGGAAGAGACAGACGAGAGCGCCAGCAAGGCCATCGGTGCGGTGATCGCACTCGCCGTCCTCGTCGTTGCAGGTGTCGCGGTTCGGAAGTTCCGCGGCGGCGACGACGAGACAGAAGAGCAACACGAACAGGAGCCAGACGTCATCGTCAACTAGACCGACCGAACGCTTTTGCGTTCGCTTCTCGTATTCACCGTCGTGAACCTCTATCGTAGCGCTCGGGCAGTTGCCGGGGCGTCCGGCGACGACGTGATCGACTGGAAGTCGACAGCCGAGGCTGCGAAGGCCGCGACCGACCCAGGATCGATCGCGCTCGCACCCGGCGAACGGGAGGCCTACGCTCGCGATGTCCGCGACGCCCGCGACGGCGTCCGCTCGGTTTCCGGCCTCGAGTTCGACGTGCCGGCGACGGTCGAGATCCAGAACCGCCACCACTGGATCGACGCCAACGTGGCGACGTTCGAACGCGTGATGGGAACGCTCGAGGACCACGCCCCATCGGGTGCGTTCCCGGCCGTCGCACGGACGCTCAACACGGGATCGATGACTGTCCTGCTTTCGTTTCTCGGCCGTAACGTCCTCGGCCAGTACGATCCGCTCTTGCTCGCGGAGGCACCTGACGACGACCACGCGCTGTATTTCGTCCGTCCGAATATCCTCGCGGCGGCCGACGCACTCGAGGTCGACCCAGACCGGTTCCGCCGCTGGATCGCCTTCCACGAGGTGACCCACGCCGCGGAGTTTGGGGCCGCACCGTGGCTCTCAGAGCACCTAGAGCAACGCATGGAGCAGGGCATCGCGACCCTGTCGGAGGGGTCGTTCGATCGGTCGGCCTTCCGGGAACTGGACGCAGCGATGACCGTCGTCGAGGGGTACGCCGAACTGCTGATGGATCACGCCTTCGACGACGAGTACGCAGACCTGCGTCGGAAGCTAGACGAGCGCCGCCAGGGTCGCGGCCCGATCCAGCAACTGTTGCGCCGGCTGCTCGGGCTCGGGTTGAAGCGCCGCCAATACGAACGCGGCAAGCACTTCTTCGAGACGATCGCTAAAGCCCGTGACCTCGAGACGGCGAGTCTGGTCTGGGAGGGGCCGGCGTATCTCCCGAGTCACAGCGAACTCGACACCCCGAAGGCGTGGCTCCGGCGTGTCGACCGCTGACCAGTCACCCGACGGTCCAGGCCAGGTACCACGCCAGGACACCACCGGCTGCCAGGCCTCCCGCCGTCGCCAGCCCCACCATCGGCACCGACGCGCCACCTTGCAGTGCCATCGTTCCACTGGAGAGCCCGACCAGTGCCACGAACGCGACGGCAAGTCGTCCGTCCGCTCTGTCGCTCGAGTCGGGTGTGCGCCCTCGGCTCATCGGCTCAGAGGTCGTGTGCTGCGCTGACGTGCATGGTGGTGAACGACCACGCCGGCCCCTCGTCGTCTTCGGTCGGAACTAGTGTCCCGTTCCAGCGAGCGTCGAACTCGTTTTCGCCGCCGTCGTCGGCCGTCCAGGCCATCCGGACCTCGTCAGCGAACGTCGCAAACGCCTCGCGCTCTGTGACCCGCAGAGTCTCGCTCTCGACCACCCACCCACGAGTCGTCTCTCGCTGGTGCTGGAGCGTGGCTTCGACCTCGTCGTAGCCGAACGCCGACTCGCTGATCCCGAACTTGACGGTCGACTCGTCCACGAGGAAGTACGGCTCGAGGGGGTCGTTCCGGCGGAGCCGTTCGTAGTACTCTCTGACGACGTCTGCGGCGGTGTCGCTCATGGACAGACTGGCATCCCGAACGAAGATAGATCCTCTGGACGCGAGCGCAGGGGCTTGAACGGATGGGGGCGGTTACATGAACCCGCGGTCGACCTCGTCGGTCTCGACCAGTTCCTCGAGTTCCGCGTCCAGCAGTTCCTCGGCCTCCTCGAACCTGTCGGCGAGTTCCTCGAGTTCGTCGGGCCGGTCGTACTGGTCGTACTCCATCGGTCCGAACGCGGGGCTCTCGAGGGCCGCCATCACGTCGTCGAACAGATCCTGTGGCGTCGTCGGGGCGTCCGCGTGGGCCTCGAGAACGGTTTCGAGACGCTTCGAGACAGATTCGGCGTGGTCCTCGTCTTCGGGCGGGGACTGGACGGCAAAACGGTCGGCTTCCCGGTTGTCGGGGAGGAACGAATCGATGTCGTCGTCGACCTTTCGTGCGACCCGGGTGCCGACGCCTCGCACCTCGAAGGGGTTCTTGGCGTACGTCTTCAGGAAGTAGACCCCGCCGCGTGGATGCGCGAGATACATGTCCTCGCCGACGCCGCTAGCCCGATCACCGGCGACGGAGCGCCAGTCGTCCGGGTCGACGTCCTGCTCGGTAACGTCCTCGAGTATGTCCTGCCACTCGCGAATCCGCATGTGTGACGGTTGTGATCCCGGGGGAATGAACGTATCGGTCAACCCCAACGCCGCAAGCGAATCAAAAGGGATACGACGACTCCGCCGCCACGGTCCGTAACCAGATGTTTCCGCCGTCTCCTCGCCGGTCTTTCCCGCTCGTCGAACTGTTTCGCGCCATGCCGGTACAGAGCCTCCTCCTCACGTTCAGTCCGGTAGCGCTCGCGGTCGGACAGCTACTAAACAGCTACGTCAACGGCGTCTCACCGCTCGTCTCCGTCGGGTTTGCCGTCGGTATGCTCTTGTTTGCGGTCGTCGCCACGGGCCACCACGCCGCTGAGTACCGACTCCAGCAACTCGAGCGAGAGTTCGGCCCGGGCTGTGACGGCCGGCAGTAGTACCGTTACTGGGTACTGGTTTCTGGCTCCCTCGTGACTGCTCTTGCCTCGCGTGCTTCGTAGGCGTTGTATCCCGACAGCCCGGTGACGAGCAGGCCAGTGACGAGCGTACTCCAGAACATGCCACCGATCATCTCCAGCAGGGCAGCCGAGACGATCAACCAGATGCCGAGTACTGCCACGAGCGAGGCGACGCCGACGCTGAGCGGCACGTCGTTCGAGAGCCGATAGTAGTTGTAGCCGGCAGCGGCGAAGACGACGGCACCCACGAGAACGTTGTTCCACGTGATCGCCCCACCGACATCGTAGATCAGCACCGAGACGACAGCCCACAGGCCAAGAACGGCGACGATACCGCTGATGAACGACGTATTCCGGCGGCGTTCCTCGCTCGCGATCGCCGTCGACTCGTCGCGGGGTTCGTGACCACCCTGGCCCATCCGTTCCCCGGAGTCGGCCCCGGTCCCCGAGTCGGTCTCGACCGGCGTCCGTTCGGTCGGGTCGTCGCCAGCGTCCGGATCGCTCGGACTGGTCCGATCGTCGCGGTTCGGATCACTCATGGTAGCCGTCGGTTCGACCGGTATTTCAAAAGGAGTCGTGACCGTTTCGATCTTTCACGGTCGGGAGTCAGCGGTAACAGATGCTTACGTCGGCCGTCGGCTGACCGTCCGGGACCGATACCGTTTTTGATCGTTCGGACCGTGACGAGTAGTCGTGCACGTACGCGGAACCGTCGCGGGCGAAGTCGAGGTGCGCTCGGTGTCGACGAGCTACGGCGACAGCGACCTGGCAGAAGTGCCGGTTCGTCTCGAGAGCGACGACGGGACAGATCCGACGACCGTCACGCTCTGGAACAAGTGGACCGAGTCCGCCGAACTGCTCGACCCCGGAATGGAGGTGCTGGTGACGAACGCCGAGGCAGACGAGTATCGCGGCGAACGACAGTACACGACGACCGGGGACTCCTACGTCGTCGTCGAGCCGAGTTTCCTCGTCAACGTGACCGCCATCCGCAACTGGGTGGAGTGTCCGCGCCTGTACTACCTCAACAAACTCTCCGGGATTCCGCTGAACTACCCCGTCGTGAAAGGGACGATCGTCCACGAGGTCTTCGGGGACCTGCTTCGGGGGCGCGATCTGGAGGCAGCGATCGACGACCGCGTCGAGGAACGTGGTCTCGAACTCGGCCTGCTCGGCGAGACCCGCGAGAGCGTCGCCGAAGACGTCCGGGAGAACGCCGCGGCGATCGAGAGCTGGCTCGAGCAGGGTCGGCTGACGGAAGAAGATAGTTGGCGCTCCGAACAACTGCTGATCAGCGAGACGTTTGGCATCCGCGGCCGGGCCGACGCCATCCGCCGGGGCGCGCCGGTCGAACTCAAGACGGGGAAGAACCTGAAGAAAGAACCCCGGTTCAAGGACAAAGTCCAGGCCGCCTGCTATGCACTCGTGCTCGAGGAACACGGCGGCGAGGTCGACACCGGCACCCTGCTGTACACGAAAAACTCCGCGCTGGATCGCAACGAGGAGACGGGCGATCTCACCCCCGCGAAAGACTTCTCGATGGGCAACGGGCTCCTGAAGTTCGTCGTCCGTCTTCGCAACGAGATCGCCGCGATGGAGATGCAAGGCGAGATCCCGACGGGATACGAGGGCGACGCCAAGTGCGAGTACTGTTTCGAGCAGGACACCTGCATGGTCGTCTCGGGTCGGCTCGACCAGGAGTCGAAAGCCGGGGCGATCGGCACACCACTCCCCGAGGCCGAACGGGAGTACTTCGATCGATTCTACCGGGCCATCGAGGAGGAACGCCGCGAGGTCCACCGCGAGTACGCCAAACTCTGGGAACAAGACGCCCAGCAGCGGGCCGACGACGACCGCGCACTGATCGACCTCGAGTTCGTCGAGATGCGGGAACTCGAGGGCGGGCGCTGGGAACTCCGGGCGCGACGCGAGGGGGGCGCGACCTCGAAGCTCCGGGAGGGTGATCTGGTGCTTGCAAGTGACGGCGATCCGGTCGGCGGAAACTCGGAGCTCGCCAGGATCGAACGGCTCGACGAGCAGGTCGTCTTGACTACCGACGAACCGGTCGAAGTCACCAGGCTCGACGTCTACCCCTCCGAACTGACTACCGATCGACTGCTGGCCGCACTGCATGACTTCCTGCTGAAAGGCGACGAACGCAGGAAGGACGTGCTCTTTGGACGGGAAAAGCCCGCTTTCGACCGCCCCGACGAGACGTTCGTCGACAACAACGACGCCCAGAACGAAGCAGTACGGATGGCGGTAGGGGCCGAGGATTTCGCACTCGTCCACGGGCCGCCGGGGACCGGCAAGACCTACACCATCGCTCGAGCCGTCCGTGCGATGGTCGAACGCGGTGAACGCGTCCTCCTTTCAGCGTTTACGAACCGCGCCGTCGACAACGTCCTCGAGGCGCTGCTCGAGCAACTCGCGGACATCGTCGATCCCGATCGGATCGTTCGCGTCGGCTCCGAGAGCGGCGTCCGCGAGGATATGCAGCCCTATCGGCTCGAGCGGTCGGGCGAGCCTGCCGACCGCGTCGGGAAACTCCAGGCGGCACAGGTCGTCGCCGCGACGACCGCGACCTGTGGGTCGCGGGTGATGAAAGAACAGTCGTTCGACGTCGCCCTGGTCGACGAGGCCGCCCAGCTTACCGAACCCGGCACGTACGCGGCAGTCAACCTCGCGGATCGATTCGTCCTCGTCGGCGACCACGAACAGTTACCGCCGGTCGTTCGAGCCGAAAACGACCTGACCGAATCGCTGTTCGAACGGCTCGTCGACCGCCACCCCGAGGCCGGCGTCATGCTCGATCGCCAGTACCGGATGAACCAGCGTATCCAGGCGTTCGCGTCGCAAGAGTTCTACGATGGACGACTTCGACCCGCCGAACCCGAGGTGGCGAGTCGAACGCTCGAGGACCTCGCGGGCGTCGCCCGAACCGACCTGCCGGAGCACCTGCAAGACCCCGTCTCGTTCGCCCCCGTCGAGGGCGACGGCAGCCAGTACACCGACAGCGAGGAGGCCGCTCGGATCGCGGAACTGGTCGAAGCCTACGAAGAGGCCGGCCTCGAGCGCACGGATATCGGCATCATCGCACCGTTTCGCGCCCAAGTCTCCGAAATTTCGAACCACGTCCCCGACGCCGTCACCGTCGACACCGTCGACCGGTTCCAGGGCTCGAGCCAGGAGGTGATCGTCGTTTCCTTTACCGCGACGGGATCGCTCGAGGGACCGATCTTCGAGGACCACCGGCGGATCAACGTCGCGCTGACCCGACCCAAGCGGGGACTGGTGCTCGTCGGCGATCCGGCCGCGCTCGAGTCTGATCCGGTGTACCGGCGCATGCTCGAGTGGGCGCGTCAGTGACCGATGCGGAGGAGGCGGAGTGCCCCGGGGTCGTTCGGAAGATCTCTGCGCTTCCGTGATGACGAGAGACGAAGTCTCTCGAACCACTTGACCTCGAGGCAGTTCACGGCCTAGTTGTCGTCCGCTAGCCGCCACCGATCCCATCGTCCGACGTGAGCAACGTTATATGTCCTCTCTCGCAAGAACGGATATGACCAACGGACAGGGCCCACCGGAGGAGGAACTGCCGATCTACCTCAAAGATTTCCTCGCGCTTGCCGTCGTGTCACTGGTTTTCGGCGTGGCGCTCGCTGCCCTGTTGCGACCCGTAGAGCCCTACTCGCAGTTCGTTTTCACCGCGTTCTCCGGAGCCGTACTACTCGCGTTCTTCCTGTTCGTTCCCACGATGGCCGTCCGACTGTTTCTCGAGGAACGAACGGCCGAAGACGAGAGCGCCCCGACAGACCGGGGCAACGCCGATACCGAGTGACGAGCGACTCCGTCACCGGGACTGCACACCTCACGAAGTCGATGCGTCGGCTGCTTCCCAGAGTGGGTAGAGGTCGTCCGCGACGGGTTCGACGATCGACTCCTCACCGAGACGGAGTTCCGGCTCTCCCTCGCGTACGGTCCCGATACTCGCCGCTTCGAGGCCGGCGTCCGCGAGCGCCTCGAGCGCGTCGTCGCGCTCGTCTTCGGGGACGGTCGCGAGCAGGCCACCCGAGCCGAAGATTCGGAGCGGATCGACATCGACCGCCTCACAGAGTCGATCGGTCTCCTCGCGGATCGGAACGGCATCGCGGTCGACCTCGAGTCGAACCGCCGAGGCGCGGGCGAGTTCGAGCAACCCGGCTGCGACGCCGCCCTCCGTCGGATCGTGCATCGCGGTGGCGTACTCTCGGATCGCCCGTGCGTCGGGGACGACGCTGATCTCCTCGAGAAATCCCGTCGCCCGGTCGACGACGTCCGGTGGCACCTCGAGGTCGTCGCCGAAGTCTGCCGCGAGGATCGCCGTCCCCTCGATTCCGGCTGCCTTGGTGAGGAGGACGACGTCGCCGGGTGCAGCGCCGCCGGTCGGCACGAACCGCTCGGTCGCCCCCATCGCGGTCAGCGAGACCAGCGGCCGCTCGAGTTGGTCGACGTACTCCGAGTGGCCGCCGACGACCGACGCGCCGACCTCGCTGGCGGCAGCGTCTACGTCTCGCGTGATCGTCTCGAGGTCGGCCGTCTCGTCGGGAAGGAGGACGACGACCGTGAGCCACCGCGGGTCGGCACCCGACGCGGCGACGTCGTTGCAGGCGACGTGGACGCCGAGGTTGCCCACCTGCGAGGCTGCAAGCGAGATGGGGTCGGAGCTCACGACGAGGTCGCCACCGGGCCAGTCGATGGCAGCGGCGTCTTCGCCGTCCGCAGGCCCCTGCAAGACTGTCTCGTCGATGTCGGCGTCTCCCGTCCGCTCGAAGACGTGTGCGAACAACTCGTCGGGTGGTACCTTCCCGGGCATACGAACTACTGGAACGATGGGCGGTTTGTAGCTGTCGACGTCGGTTCAAAGGCCGAGACGGTCGGCCTCTCGAGAAGATCACGTGGATCGAAAAACTATTTTCAACTGCGGGACACTGGATTACTAACGAATGTCTACTGTCCGTTCTATGGCCTCTCGGTACCTGTCCGAAGACGGCGGCGACTCGCTTCTCGTGGCCGTGATCGTCGGCTGTGCATTGATCCCGGGTGCCGGTATCGTCGGTGCCTACCTGTTTGCCGGCTCCGGACAGGCGGAACTGGCTGCCAGGTTGTCCGTTGCGCTGGTGTTGCCGACGCTGCTTATGGTCGCAGTTCTTTTCGCCGTCGGCGCGTACTCGAGCGCCAGCGGCCGGAACCAGTAACCTGTTTTCTGCTCGGCGGGGTTAGACGTCCGGCGACTCCATGACGTCCGGAACGCCGCTCGCGGTGATCGTCTCGCCGACGATATAGGACGACGCCGGACTGGCGAGGAACTGGGTCAGGTCGGCGATCTCCGCGACGGTTCCCATCCGACGCTCGACCTCGGATCGGTCGACGTCGTCGGCCGAGATCCCCATCTGGGTCTCGACGCCCTCGGTGGCGACGAAGCCGGGTGCGATGCAGTTTACCCGCACGTCGTCGCCGGCCCACTCGTGGGCCAGCGTCGTCGTGAGGTTGACGACCGCCGCCTTGGCCGCGCCGTAGTGGCTCATGTACGGTGCGCCCTGCTGGCCGGCGACGCTCGCGAAGTTGATCACCGTCCCGCCGCCGTCCTTGAGGTACTCTTCGGCGGCCTGGATGCAGTTGTAGGTGCCGTGGAGATTGATGTCGACGATCGTCTTCCAGCCGTTTTCGGAGATGTCCGAGAAGTTCGCCATGAAAGACGCGCCGGCGTTGTTCACCAGCACGTCGAGACCGCCGAACTCTTCGACGGTCGCCTCGATCAGCGCGTCGACGGCTTCGCGGTCGGTGACGTCACACTCGACCGCCAGTGCCTCGCCCGGCCGGTCGCTCTCCGCGATGCCGTCGGCAACCGGCTCGACGTTCTCCTGTTCGCGCGAACAGACCACCACGTCGACGCCGTCGGCTGCGAACGACTCCGCGATCGCCTCCCCGATTCCGCTCGAGGCACCGGTGACGACGGCGACGTCGCCGTCGATGCTGAACTGGGACGTGCTCACGCGTGATCACCTGCTCCGAATGAGTTTGCTACCATCGTTAGATATACAGCCACATACACACACTTCGTTAATAAAAATGCACGTATCGGTCTACGCGTTACGTGAGAGAAGCTGGAAGAGGGGGAGACCAGATGAGTGACGACCGACCGAAATTAGAGGCCGTCTTCTGGGACATCGGCGGCGTGATCCTCGACCTCGAGTCCGTCCAGCGTGCCCACGCGGCGTTCGTCGGCGAGTTGTGTGAGCGATACGACCTCGATTACGACCGCGAGGCGGCCGTCGATCTCTGGCGGACGACTGTCGGGAACCACTTCCGGAAACGCGAGGGGACGACGTTTCGGTCCGCCCGCGAGGGGTACGCGAACGGTGTCGCGGAACTGGTCGGCGAACGCGTCCCCGAGTCGGCGTGGAAACCGACGTTCGACGAGTACGTCGAAGAGGCGATCGAGCCCGTCCCGGGCGCGGTGGAGGCCGTCGAGCGACTCGCCGACTCCGATCACCACGTCGGCGTCGTCAGCGACGTCGACGACCGTGCCGGCAAGCGCATGCTCGAGTCGTTCGGTATCCGCGAGGCGTTCGACTCGATCACCACCTCCGAGGAAGTCGGACGCACCAAACCCGATCCCGAAATCTTCGAGGTCGCACTCGAGAAGGCCGAGGTCGATCCCGGCCGAGCGTTGCTGATCGGCGACCGCTACGACCACGACGTCCGCGGTGCCGACGACGTTGGCATGCACGGCGTCGCGTTCGGAACCGAGGACGGGCCGGCCGTCACCTACCGGATCGAGTCGCCGCTCGAGGTGCTCGAGATCGTCGACGAACAGTGAGTTGGAACATACACTGTAAGGTATAAATCCGTCGTAACTATTTTCGTTAAGGGCAGGGGAACGTATCGTATCGAGTATGCCGGCAGGTAGCCAGACACTCTCGAGTTCGATCGCATCGTTCGCCCGCGTTCGCGGCGAAGCTACCCGGAATCGTCGGGGAGAGTCATGAGCGAGGAGTACTACGAGCGACTCGTCGACGAGGACGCGCTGGGCGACTACCTGCGCGAGCACCTCGGCGACGTCGACGAGTACGCCGTCGAGCGCCACCAGGAAGGCCACTCCAACGAGACGCTGTTCGTCACGTGGGGTGACCGTGAACTCGTCGTTCGCCGACCGCCGCCGGGTGAGACGGCCGAGACCGCCCACGACGTTCTCCGGGAGTACCGGGTGACGGCGGCGCTGACCGAGACGGCGGTGCCCGTTCCCGAACCCATCCTCGCCTGTGACGATCCCGACGTCATCGGCAGCGACTTCTACGTGATGGACCGCCTCGAGGGGACAGTCATGCGCGAGTCCGAATCCGGTGCGTTCGCCGACCTCGAGTCGCGGCGACGGATCGGCGAGGAACTCGTCGACACACTGGCCGCGATCCACGACGTCGACTACGAGGCGGTCGGCCTGGCGGACTTCGGCCATCCGCCCAGCTACACCGAGCGACAGGTCGAACGCTGGGGCCAGCAGCTCATGTGGGCATTCGACGTCACGACCGAGGAACGCGAGGTACCGGACATCTACGATGTCGGCGCGTGGCTCCAGGAGAACGCCCCCGAGGACCACCCGCACACGCTCGTCCACGGGGACTACAAGCTCGACAACGTCATGTACGCGACCGACGACGGAGCGCCCGAACTCGTCGGCGTCTTCGACTGGGAGATGGCGACGCTGGGTGATCCGCGGGCCGACCTCGGCTGGCTGCTCTCGTACTGGCGCGACCCGAAAGACCCCGAGCCCGCGGTTCCCGAACTCACTGCGACGTTCATGGAACGAGAGGGGTACTCGACCCGTCGCGAACTGGTCGACCGCTGGGAGTCACGGACCGACTTTAGCTTCGAACACGACCGGTTCTACCGGGCGCTCGCGGTCTACAAACTCGCTGCGCTCGGCGAGATGTTCTTCCGGCGCTACCTCGAGGGCAACAGCGACGATCCGATGTACCCGCTGATGGAAGACCGCGTGCCGGCGCTGGCCACACGAGCGAAACGGATCGTCGACGGCGACGAGCCGTTGTAGGTCCGGCGCTCCCACCGCCCGCACTCTTAACATTGGTAAGTGCAATCGAGAGGATGAAATAGCTTCCGGGACAGCAGTCGTGTATGGGACAGGGGGCGACGAGGCCGAGGCGCTCTTGCGAGAACTGTCGGCGCTCGTGCGGTGGCCGGATAAACGGCCGCGCTCGCGGTCGCTTTGCTCAGCACAATCCTTTTGCCCGGTCCGGGCACACGCTCTCGCATGCGCGTCACCTTTCTCGGTACCGGCACTGCGATGCCGACCGGCGAGCGGTTCCAGACCGGCATCCTCGTCCAGGAAGCGGGCCGGAACCTGCTGATCGACTGTGGATCGGGCGTCCTGCATCGCCTCCAGCAGTCCGGTATCGGCTACGAGAACGTCTCGACGGTCCTGTTGACCCACCACCATCTCGACCACGTCGCGGACCTGCTGCCGTTGATGAAGGCCCGCTGGCTCGCCGGCGAGGAACACTTGGAAGTCGTCGGCCCACAGGGAACCAAGAGACTGGTCGACGACCTGCTGTCGGTCCACGACTACATGGACGGTCGGCTCGACCTGCAGATCCGGGAAGTCGTCGCCGGCGAGTTCTCCGTCGCCGGGTTCGACGTCTCGGCCTACGAGACGCGTCACTCGCTGCCGTGTCTGGCCTACCGGTTCGACGACCGCTTTACGTTCAGCGGCGACAGCGAGGCCTTCGACGGCCTGGCGAACTTCGCCGACGAGTCGGCCATCCTCGCTCACGACTGCTCGTTCCCCGACGACGTCGACGTCTCGAACCATCCGACGCCCGAGACGCTCGGCAAGGCCCTCGCTGGCAGGGACGTTGGCCGGGTTTACCTCACTCACCTGTATCCACACACGGACGATCGCCACGAGGAGATGCTCGAGTCGATCGGGGCTCACTACGAGGGTGACGTCCGATTCGCAAACGACCTCAAGACGATCAGCATCGAGTGACGTCGACATCCCCCCGCGTCTGAAGGCGCGAGTATTCTCCTTGCCATTTCTTACTCTCTTCTAACACTCTCCTGAAACGATCAGGACTCGAGCGTTTAATGCCTTCCACGCTCACTCGTTGCTTTCCAGACCGGTTTGGATCGGTGACGGTCACATAAGTATAAGTATCCTAACACGTATAGGCGCACGGATTTTGTAGGATCACAACAACAGCATGGCCCCCACGACAGCAGCCGAAGGTGACGAGTAGATGAGCGCTCCCGAACGGATCGCCGACGCCGTCACCAATCGTTCACGGATCGTCCTCGTCGTCCTCTTGCTTGCGACCGCGCTGGCCGGCGCTGGCGCACCGATGGTCGACGACGACTCCTCGCTCGAGCAGTTCGAGACCGATTCGCCCGAAGCCGAGGCGCTCGCGGAGATGGACGACCGATTCGGCGTCGACGACGAGGAGAACACGACGAGCGTCCAGTTGATAACCAGAGGCGAGAACGTTCTCTCCCAGGAGTCGCTGATCGAGTCCCTGGAGTTCCAACAGGAGATTCGGAACACCGAGTCGATAAACGAATCGCTCGACGACGGAGAGGAGCCGATCACCGGCGTCGAGAACATCGTCGCGATGACGGCGGAGACGAACGAGGAGGTCGAGACACTCGAAGACCGCGGTGACGACATCGAGGAGCGCGCCGAGGAGCTAGAAGAACGCGGCGACGACCTCGAGGAGCGTGGCGAGGAACTCGAAGAGCGCGCGGGTGCTCTCGAGGAACGTGGCGAAGAACTCGGCGAACGACAGGCCGAACTGGAAGCGACCAGCGAGCAACTCGAAAGCGGCATCGACGAGGCGCGCGAACTCCAGCGCGAGTACGAGGAGTTGAGCGCGGCCACCGACGAGACTGGCCCCGCGTATCAGGACGGTGTTGCGGAGATCGAAGGTGAGTACGCGGCACTCGTCGCGGAAGTCACTGCCCCCCTCGACGACGAGCAGGCTGTCGAGTACGAAGAACTCGCCGACGAGGCACGGGAGATCGAATCCGGGCGCTTCGCGATCGAGAACACGCTCGAGGAGCCCGAGACGGCACTCCAGTACCAGGAGCTAAACGAGCAACTCGAGGGAGTCTACACCGCCGCCACGATGGGCGTCCTCGAGGACGACTTCGACGAACTCGAGACAGACTCCGAGGAACTCGAGACAGCCCAGGAGAGACTCGAGGACGACTTCGACGAGCTCGAAGCGGAACAGGAACGACTCGAGGACGACTTCGACGAACTCGAAGCGGAACAGGAACGACTCGAGGACGACTTCGACGAACTCGAGGAAGACGACGATCGGCCGCCACTTGACGAACAGATCGAGACGCTCGAAGGGATAGGCGACGACGAGTTCGAAACGGCCCTCGAGGACACGCTGTCGGACGACGACGACGGCGGCGCGGGGCTTGCGTTCGTGCCGTCGGAGTACGACCCCGGCTCGACCGAGGCCGACGCCCGGATGACCGCGATCGCACAGGAGACCGGAGAAGACGGTCTCGAGATGGGGGCTGGCGACGACGCGGTGATCGATGCACAACTTGACCTCCGAGAACTCGCGAGTACTCACGACCACGACCAGATCGTCTTCGGCGTCGGCGTCGTCACCGACGAAATCGACCGGTCGATGGGCGATAGCCTGACGATCGTCGGACCGCTGGCGCTTGCGTTCGTCGTCGCAGCGTTGCTGATCGCCTACCGCGATCCGCTGGACATCGTTCTCGGCGTCGCGGGCATCGTCGCAGTGTTGATCTGGACGTTCGGTTTCATGGGGTGGACGGGGATCGCGTTCAACCAGATGTTCGTCGCAGTTCCCGTCCTGTTGATCGGACTCTCTATCGACTACGCGATTCACGTGTTCATGCGCTACCGGGAACAGAGACAAGGGCGATCCGACGTGGACGCAGGTTCGGCGGAGTCCGGCCAGAGAAACGGCGTCAGGGGTTCGATGACGGTCGCACTCGCCGGTGTCGGCGTCGCTCTGGTCTGGGTTACCGCGACGACCGCGATCGGCTTCCTGGGGAACCTCGTCAGTCCGATCGGGCCGATCCGAGAGTTCGGCGTCGTCAGCGCCGTCGGCATCCTCGCTGCGCTGGTCGTCTTCGGCGGACTGGTTCCCGCAGCCAAAGTCGAAATCGACTCCGTCCTCGAGTCACACGGCTTCGACCGACACAGGCGTGCGTTCGGCACCGGCAGTGGTCGTCTGGCCACCGTTCTCACGATCGGTTCCGTGGCCGCGCGGCGACTCCCGCTCGTCCTCCTCGTCGCCGTCCTGTTGCTGACCGCTGGCGGCGTCTACGGCGCGAGCCAGGTCGACACCAGCTTCGAAGAGGAGGACTTCCTCGCGGAGAGCCCGCCGGAGTGGACGAACTCGCTGCCCGGACCGATGGCACCCGGCGAGTACCAGGCCGCCGACGACCTCGACTACGTCAACGAGAACTTCCAGCGCGACGACCTCCAGGTGCAGCTACTCGTCGAAGGGCCGGTCGCCGACGACGGGACGCTAGAGCGCTTCGAGACCGCACGGGACGATGCCGCGGAGAGCGACGTGGTCTACACGCTCCCGGGCGGAGAGGCAGACATCGAGGGACCACTGTCGGTGATGGAAGAGACAGCCGCGAGCAACGAGTCGTTCAACGAGTCGTTCACCGACGCAGATACGACGGGCAACGACGTCCCCGACCGGAACGTCGAGGAACTGTACGACGAACTGTTCGAGGTCGACGAAGACGCCGCTCGCGACGTCGTCTACCGCACCGACGACGGCGAGTACGAGTCGGTACGGCTGCTCGTGGCCGTCGACGGAGACGCGGCGTTCGACGAGACGACCGACGAGATGCGAGAGCTCGCAGCGTCGATCGACGCGGACGGCGTCGGTGACGACCGCGGCCACGAGGACGACGAACTCGGCGCGATCGCAACCGGTGACCCCATCGTCAACTACATCGTCGAACAGGACCTGTTCGTCACCGTCCTCCAGAGTCTCGTGGTGACGCTCGTGGCCGTCTTCACCTTCCTGACGGTCGCCTACCGGCTGGCCGGCAACAGCGCCACACTCGGGGCCGTGACCCTGTTACCCGTCGCCTTCGCCACCAGCTGGATCCTCGGCACGATGTCTCTCGTCGGAATGCCGTTCAACGTCTTGACGGGAATGATCACCAGCCTCACGATCGGGCTCGGCGTCGCCTACAGCATCCACGTCAGTGCCCGCTATACGCTCGAACTCGAGCGGCAGGGCAACGTCTGGGCGGCACTGCACACGACTGTCACCGGTACCGGTGGTGCGTTGCTCGGTAGTGCCGCGACGACGATCGGTGGATTCGGCACCCTCGCGTTCGCGATCCTGCCCGTCCTCCGGCAGTTCGGGATCATCACCGCACTGACGATCACGTACGCCTTCCTGGCCAGCGTCGTCGTGCTTCCGACACTGCTGGTGCTGTGGACGCGATACTTCGGGCCCGACGCCTCCTTCGATCCACAGCGTACGAGACGCCCAGCACCGACCGCAAGCGACGGCGGCACGGCTGCGCTCGACGACGCTGAAAACGACGGGAAAGGTGACGATCCATGACCGTCGGCGAGAACGAGGCAGTCGAGGCCTTCGAACGCCTCGGACTGACGAGCTACGAGGCCAAGGTGTTTATCGCACTCCACCGTCTGGAAGCAGGGACCGCACGTGACGTCGCTCGCATCACCGACGTCCCACGGTCACAGGTCTACACCGTCGCCGAGAGCTTAGAAGAGCGCGGTCTACTCGAGATCCAGCAGTCGAGCCCCATCCGGTATCGGCCTGTCAGTCTCGAAGAGGCCCAAGAGACCTTACAAGAGCGATTCGAACGTGAGCGCGATCGCGCCTTCGAGTACGTCGACGATGTCAAACACGAGTCGGCCGGCGAGGAAACCCAGGAAGACATCTGGACGGTTCGAGGCAGGGACCGCGTCGACGACCGGGTAGTCGACTTGCTCTCGAGTGGCGAGGAACGGATCGTCTTCGGAACGCGGCTCCCGGAACTCGTCACGGAGCGAATCGAACGAACGCTCGAGGAACGGGCAGCGTCCGGGGCGACTGTACTCGCGGTCAGTCGCGCCGACCGAGTTCGGGACCGACTCGACTCGCTCGAAGGGGTCGTGATCGATTTACCACCTCCCTCCCGGGAGAGCGACCAGCGCTCGGGCCGGATCGTCATCGCAGACGATGACGCGATCCTGTTGAGCGTGGTCGACGACGACGGCGGTGAGACGGCGATCTGGAGTTCGGGGTCGCTGTTCGCGTCGGTGCTGGTACAGTTGATCGAGGCTGGTGAAGAGGTGGCTGCGAGCAGTGAGACGGAGTGAGAGAACGGTGTCGGACGTCGTCGCCGGTCAGCAGAACCTGTCGTCTGCTCGTTTCGATCGGACGGTCGACGTCGAGGCGTCCATCCACCCTGTGTCGGCGTCGTCCGGCACGTCGAAATCGGGCACGAACGGCTTGAGGTCGACCAACGGCGTCCCATCGACGACGTCGATACCGCGCACGTTCACTTCCCGACCGTCGACGCTGTCGATCTGGACGACCGAGAGCCCGATCCGGTTCGGGCGTTGCGGTGCCCGCGTCGAGAAGAGTCCACGATCCGTCTCGTCGAGAAACGGTTCGACCTGCATGGAGACGTCGTCACCGGCTCTGTGGAAGTGATAGAGCAGAATACAGTGGGAAAACCCCTCGAGATCCATCAGCCCGTCTGCGTATGCGTCGTCGACTTCGACGGTCCCGACCGCGTCACTGGCTCCGATTGGCTGAACTGGCATCCCCTCGGGTGAATCGAAAGGCGACTGGATGACACCGATCGGTTCGTACGCGACTATCTCCTCGGTCATGTATCAGAGTCGCGTCTCTCGTACCAAAGTCATATCGGCTCTGGCCGAGTCGCTCGTCGCTCTTTCGATCGAAGCGAGCCTCATCGCGTCTCCATCGTCGACAGTACACGCAGGTTGCTGTAGACGGCGTAGCCACCGATCGCGGCGATCCCTGCCGGAACGGCGATTCGAAACCACACTCCCTCGAGCGCGAGCGAGCCGAGATAGAAGCCCCCTAGCAGACCGGTCTTGAACAGCCCGAAAAGAGCGAACCGCCACACCGTCGGCGAGTCGCCGAGGAGCCACCGGACGAACGGCTGTCCCTCCTCGAGACCGTTCCGTATGCCGACGGCCGTCGTGACGAGGTCACCGACGCCGTAGAGGCCGATCGCGAGCATCCACAAGAACGACGAAACCGCGATCACAGTCGGTCACTCGAGTCGGTACCGCAACAGCGCCGCGATGCCGCCGAGATTCGCGAGTTGCTGTCCGGGCGGAAACTCGCTCGAGAAGACAGTCACCTCGCCGCCTTTCTGTTCGGTCGTGCGGACGATCCCGTCGACATCGATGTCCCACTCGCCGTCGGGGCCGCGTTCCTTGCGGAGGCGATCGTCGAGGATCAACAGTTCGTCGATCGCACCGAACTCCGCGGCCTGCTGGACCTCGTCGGGACCGTAGGCCGCCTTCGCGCCCTGGGCGATGCGTTCGGTGAGTTCGTCGATGTACTCGGCTTCGCTCTCGATGCGTGTCTCCTGCTGGACGTCCGCGACGGCACCGCGTTTGAGTACCTCGTGGACGCCGCGGTCGCCGACGCTCGCCGTATCGACCATCGTGATCTGCTCGGCGATCTCGGGGTACTCGTCCTCGACGTAGTCGTAAGCGTCCTGTTTCGTGAACCCGGGACCGGCGAGGATGATCGCGTCCGCGTCCTGGCGCTTCAAGATGTCGGCAACCTCCGCGAACAGTTCCGAGCGCTCGCGGGCGTACTCGCCTTTGCCCGTCGGACCGGTGATCGATGCTCGCTCTTCGGCTCCGTACTGGGCAACCGTGTGGACGTGAGCTTTCCCCTCCTCGACGGTTGCGATGACGACGTCGGGGTTCTCGGTCGCTTCCTCGGCTTCCTCGAGACGAGCCTCCTGGTCGGGCTTGAGCCGCTTCTCGATAGAGATCTCGTCGCGCCCCTCGACGTTCAGGGTGTGGTGAAAGCCAAGCTGGTCCTCACGAGAACAGGCGACGATCTCGCCACCGACCCGCAGCCGGTTGGCAAACCGATGAAACTCGACGTCATCGGCAGCGATGGCGACCCACATGTGTTCGCGCTCGCCACCCGTATCGCGCATCTGGTCGTCGTTTCGCTGAATCCGCCGGGTCGTATCGCCCGCGACGCGGTCACCGGGCTCGAGAACGTACTGCAGGTGCCAGAGGTCGTCGACGCTCTCGGGGACGACCGTGATCCGTTCGCGCCCGCCCTCGAGTTGCTCCCGGTCTTTGATCTGCATAATCGACTGTTCTCGAAGAGCCGGTAAGTGCGTGTCGTCTCTCGTTCGTGGCCAGACCGACAGTTCTTGCGACGACAAGAGACACTCTTTGGCACCCACGAATCCGACCGAAAGCGGAACGTCTACGACGCTCCGAAGCGATCTATGCGTTCGTTGGTCCTGGAAAGACGGCCGTCGAACGTCCGCCATCACGGCGTCGATAGACGAGGGCATCCAGCCGTCACCGACGGAACGATTGGTGCGTTCGTTTCGCCGATTTCGAGGGGCTACTCTACAGCTGGAGTCAGCCGAGTACCTCGGGCCCGTTCGGAAGAGCCTCGCTTTTCCGTGATGACGAAAGGTCGGCGGCTTTCCAAACTACTCGACTTCGAAGCGGTACATAACGCATCCAGAGAAACTGGTCAACCGCTCGAGTGAGTGTCCGCCGGCAGACGACGGATTGGTGAATGCGTCGCCGAGTTTCGAGACGGCTTCGTGCCGTGCAAGGTCGCACCGGTACATCGGGACAGCAGTCCGTATGAGAGCGGACCCGCCGCTGGCGGGATCGAAAACGGTCGAACAGTTGTGCGACGGAGAACCGCGGGTTCGGAAGTCGACGTCTTCCGCCGACCGGACACAGCCGACAGGGTCGAACCCGTCGGGCAGAACGCTCGACGGTGTCAGATCATCGCGGGCTCATGCGACGTTGAAGCCGCGGTCCCGAAGGAACTCTTCGATGCGGCCGGTGTGGTTACCCTGTAGTTCGATCTGACCGTCTTCGACGGTGCCACCGCAGGCGAACTTTGACTTGAGATCCGACGATAAACTGTCCAGATCGACATCCTTCGGATCGAATCCTTCGACGATCGTTACCTCTTTACCGTATCTGCGCTCGTCAATGCGGATGTTGAGTTGCTGTTGGCCCTTGGCCACGTCCTCGCAGACGCAGAGTTCCTCGGGCAGCCCGCACGTCGAGCAGACTTCCGACATTACGTTCCTCCGTACGAAATGGCCATATTAAACACTATCGGGACCCGCATGCCCTCGTGTGGTTCTTTTTGAAAGAACGCGTCGTCAGTTTCGACTCCGGCCCGCCAGCGGCAGGCGATTTCGCGCGAGTTCGTCGACGAGCTCGATCGCCCGATCGGCCTCCTCGCGGCCGACGCCACCACCGTAGACGGCCTGTTCGTACCGATCTACGACACGTTCGGTTCGAGGATCGAGCTCGTGTTCGTCCGCAAGTGCCCTCACGTAGCCGCGTGCAGACTCCCCTGGTCTCCGCGGCCGGTACGTCGCTCCCAGTAGCGACTCGAGTCGACGGAACGCACGTTCGGCGTCCCGGTCGGGGTCGTCGGTTCGACGCTGCCAGTAGCGACCGAGCAGGCGGCGGGCACGGACCGTCGCGTCGACCCGATGGACGGCTGCGATCGCTCCAACCAGGAACACGGACGCGACCACGAGCAGTTCGCGTGTGAGCGGAACGGGTGGTGTTACCTCGTCTCGTTGTGTGACCGTCTCGTTCGGTTCGCCGAGATCAGGCGGCGTCGCGTCGACAGACTGGGGATCGGCCTCGTCAGGGGTCCCGTCCGTCTCGTTCGATGTGGAGTCGGACGGTTCGAGCTCGTCGCCGTCGCTGTCGCTTTCGTTACTCCCGTCGTCACCGGGACCGCTGTCGTCTTCGGCACCACCGTCGTTCTCGACGTCTGCCGGGTCCAGCTCCGCGTCTCCCTGTCGAGCGTCGGCGAGCCGCTCGGTGTGTTCTTCTTCACGAGGCTGCGGTGGCGTCGGCTCGAACGTGACCCAGCCCTGATCGGGGAAGTAGACTTCGACCCAGGCGTGTGCGTCCGTTCCGCGGACGATAAACTCGTTGCCATCTTGTTCACCGGACGTGTATCCAGTGACGTACCTGGCCGGAACGCCCTCGGTCCGGAGCATCTGAGCCATCGTCGTCGCGAAGTAGACACAGTACCCCTCGTCCATCTCGAACAGGAACGCCTCCGCGACATCACCCGCTGGGCGTTCGACCTCGAGCGAGTACGCCTTCGACGACCGGAGATAGGTCTCGATGGCGTTTGCTGTCTCGTACGGTGTCTCCGCGCCGTCGGTCACCGATTCGGTCCGCTCTTCGAACTCCTCGGAGAGCGTTTCGGGTGTCTGGAGGTAGTGGTCCTCGATCTCGTCGGGGTACTCGGTTCCTGCAGTCTGCAGTTCCGCCGGGCTCGGGTCGACGACCGCGCTCTCGACGGTGTACGCGTCGCCCTCGATCAGCGTCGTCGCCGGCTGAATATGGCCGTGCGAGGAAACCTCGGTATAGTCGGTAACGTCTCCATCGACGTAAACGGGTTCGGCGGCCGCAGGCAGTACCCCGAGGTCCGTCTCGATCGTGACAGTCTGGCGCATCCGATCGGTAGTGCCAGACGGCTCCGCGAGTACACCCTGCTCGAGCGCGTACGACTGTCCCGTCCGGACCCACTCGTCGCCAGTGTAGCGGTCGTAGACGCCAGTACGCCAGTACGACGGATGGGTGGATTCGACGGTGAACCGAACCTCCGGCGAGAGATCCACTTGCCCGGCAATCCCCGAACGCTCGGACGCCGAATCCATCGCTCCCTCGAGCGTGCCGTCGCCGCCGGCCCCAGTCGTCACGCCACCGGTGCTGGCCCCGCCGGGAACGAACGTGACCGACAGCGAGAGCGCGACGATGACCGCGAACAAGACGGCCAGCAGGTCCGCCTGTGTAACCGAGCCGCCACGACGCTCGAAGTCGCCGAAAGCGACCGCTCCGAGGGCCGCGAGGATACCGACGAGGGTGGCGGCCGTCCCTGCATCGCCCGTCAGGACGAGAAAGAGCAGGGCGAACCCTCCGGGGAGGACGCTCAACCCGTAACGGCCGCGGAGCGCGAGATACCACGAGAGAAAAACCGGACCGGGCACGAACCCGAGCGTCCAGATGCCTGCCTCCACCATCCGCAGCAACTCGAGGCCGGTCAGAAGAGTGACGACGTCGACGGCGAGCATCTCGATCGCGTCGCTGGCCGTGAACAGGATCTCGATTCCGACGTCGGTACGCTCGAGGTAGTAGCCGAAGCCGAGGCCGGCCGCCACGACCGCAAGCAGCGTCGCCGTTCGCGGTCTGATCGCGCGTGCGAGGATCGTCGCCGCCAGCAACATCCCCCCAACGAGCGCGAGCAGCGTCTGGGTCCCGCCGACGACCCGGGTTACGTCCTGCAGGACACTCACGTACGAGGCCGTCAGGACCAGCACGCAACCGAGCGCGAGGAGTCGAAATGCACCGGGCCCAATCGGTTCGTCGGTCTCGAGAGCGATGGATCGGGCACCGTCTGCCGTCGTTCGGGACGCATCGGGGCTCACAGAACCGCCTCCGTGTTGTCGTCGGCGTTTGACCGGCCCCGTCTCGGATCGAACGTCCGTTCGTACCTATCGCCGACGAGTCGTTCGAACGGCAGTTCCCAGTCGCCGCTGGCGACTCGCGTCCCTCGCTCGTCGGCTGTGACGAGAACGTCCGCCTCGTCGCGGTCCCCGTCCGAAATCGAACCCGACTCGAGGACCGCAATCGTCCGCAACAGGTTCCGATGATGGGCTCGTCCGGCCTCCGGCTGGAGGGAGTCGGCGTCGGTCCGGAGTCCGACCTGTAGCCCCGACTCGAGGAAGAAGGTGGCGAGGCTGGCGACTGCCGTCGCGAGGTCGTCTTCGTAGCCGGGTGAACACTCCGCGGCGACGACGACGGTCTCGTGGCCCGCATCGGTTGCGTACTCGGCGACGAACAGTTCCCCGTCTGGTCGCTTGGCCGCGGACTTCCAGTGTACGTCCCGCAGCGAGTCCCCCCGACGGTACTCCCGGAGACGATCGAACTCGGCACGGTCGTGATCAAGGTCGACACCAGTGCCGTGACCGCCGGTCGACTCGACGAGAGACTGGAGGTGGCTGTCGCCGCTGCCACGCAGGTCTCTCGGACGCGGGTAGACGTGAATGGGCGTCGTCTCCTCGTACGCGAACCGACGCTCGAGGAGGCCGAACGCGTCTCTGACGGCGACCGACACCGGACCGACATCGTGAGCGCCTCGCTCCTCGAGTCGCAACTCGTATGTGATCGCGTTCGTTCCCGCCTCGAGAGTCGTGCTCGTGGCCAGGCCGTCGTCGACCGCGTCCGTAACCGACAGGCCGTCGCCGACCGCATCGCGGACCGTCGCCGAGGTCGAACGGTCGGATTCGACATCGACCGTCACGGTCCGTCGGTCACCGATCGGTCCGTCGGTGACCGGCCGACGCCTCACTGTCGGCCGGTCGGATCGGATCACCATGACCGCACCGGCGACGAGAACGACGACGAGAGGTGTGACGACTGCGTTCAGCGCTCGAGGCCCGTACTGCCAGCTCATCGCGACCGAGAACCCGACGACAGCGAGGGCCGTCCACCCTCTGAGTGTCAGTCTCATGGTCCATCGACGGGGACGCACTCGAGCGCGTCGGCGACGAGTTCGTCGCCGTCCTTCGAGCCGTGATCGCCAGTCTCGATACGGTGGCTCAGTACTGCCAGGGCCTCGTCTTGCAGGTCGTCGGGGACGACGTACTCACGTCCGTCGACGACGGCACGGGCCTGAGCTGCCCGTAGCAGCGAAATCGTCGCGCGTGGACTGGCACCGATCCGGGCGTGCTCCCGGGTGTAGCCGACCAGCCGGGTCGCGTACTCCCGGACGGGCTCTTCGACGCGGACGTTTGCGACTGTTTCTCGTGCGCGGACGACCGTCTCGCGGTCGGTTACCGACTCGAGGGACTCGATCGGGTGATCGCCGACCGTCCGGCCGAGCAGTTCGGTCTCTTGCTCGGGTTCGGGGTAGCCGAGACGGAGTTTCTTCATGAAGCGGTCCCGTTCGGCAAACGGGAGGTCGTAGGTTCGGTCGGGGTCGACCGCGTTCTGGGTTGCGATCACGGTAAACGGCGTCGGCAGCGTCCGGGTTGTGCCATCGACCGTGACCTGTGTCTCTTCCATCGCTTCCAGCAGCGCCGACTGGGTTTTCGGCGGCGCGCGGTTGATCTCGTCGCCGAGTACGATGTTACCGAAGACGGGGCCGGGCTGGAACTCGAACTCGCGGTTCTTCTGGTTGAAGACGTTGACGCCTGTGACATCGGAAGGGAGGAGGTCGGGCGTAAATTGGATTCGGCTGAACTTGCAGTCGACCGAGGTCGCGATTGCGCGAGCGAGCATCGTTTTGCCGACGCCGGGAACGTCGTCTAACAGGACGTGTCCTCGGCCGAGCAACGCGACGACGACGTGTTCGATCGCGTCGTCGTGGCCGACGATCACGCGGGAGACGTTCTCGGCGACATCGGTACACAGCGTGGTGACGGCCGAGACGGGAAGTGGCTCCGGCGTCAACTGCGAATCGGAGCCGGCAGAGCTGGCAACGCCGTCGGGAACTGGCTCGGACGTGTCGGTCATGGCTCGAGTCGACACCCTCCATCTGCACTGCGATGTGGGCCGAAGACGCCACTGGTGGGGCGGGGGCTGTGAACGAGGGAGAGAACGTGCTGGCGGCGGCTCATGACGTTATCACTTCTCGGATGCTGCGGAATATATGCTTTGTGTCGAATCAACTACCATTCCGAGCCGATCGAGGCGCGCGCAACGACACCAAGCGAGTTACGGCGACAACCGCGCGCGCCCGGCAGTGGGCCGAAAGTGGCGGCCTGGAGTACGAGACGGGGCCACTATCGCAGGATAGCAGTTGTTGGCCCCTAGTGGCGGGCCAAGCCTGAACTGATGGGTCGAATCTGGCGGTGTCGCTCGATTCGACCCGTCAGTCGACGGTTGG
>JGI2924J29684_1077932_pt1 | contig 25761 bp, 19 predicted proteins | sample BenlonsequencITS_FD_29684 | JGI IMG/M metagenome (IMG submission 29684)
TCGTCGGTTGGCTTGTGTTGTTTGTCTTTCTGCCCAACCTGATGATCATTGGCACCAGCTTTCTGACCCGTGACGACGCCAGGTTCGTCAAGATGGTCTTTACGCTGGATAATTACGCGCGCCTGCTCGATCCGCTCTATTTTGAAGTGCTCCTGCACTCTCTGAATATGGCGCTGATCGCCACCCTCGCCTGCCTGGTGCTGGGCTATCCTTTTGCCTGGTTTCTGGCGAAGTTACCGGAAAAGATACGTCCGTTACTGCTGTTTTTGCTGATCGTTCCTTTCTGGACCAACTCGCTGATCCGCATCTATGGACTGAAAATTTTCCTGAGCACTAAAGGCTACCTCAATGAGTTCCTGCTGTGGCTGGGTGTGATTGATACGCCGATTCGCATCATGTTCACCCCAAGCGCAGTGATTATCGGCCTGGTCTACATTTTGCTGCCGTTTATGGTAATGCCGCTCTACTCCAGCATTGAGAAGCTCGATAAACCGCTGCTTGAGGCCGCACGCGATCTCGGCGCCAGTAAAATGCAAACGTTCATCCGTATCATTATTCCACTAACCATGCCAGGCATTGTCGCCGGTTGTCTGCTGGTGATGCTACCGGCAATGGGGCTGTTTTACGTCTCCGATTTAATGGGTGGCGCGAAAAACCTGCTGATTGGCAACGTGATTAAGGTACAGTTTCTGAATATCCGAGACTGGCCATTTGGCGCCGCCACCAGCATTACGCTGACCATCGTGATGGGACTGATGCTGTTGATTTACTGGCGAGCTTCCCGCTTGCTGAATAAGAAAGTGAGTGATATAAGCGATTAATTGCGCAACACTAACGAATCCACTCGGGTTTGGGCATGAAGTTACTCAAAGGCAAACTTCATGCCCCTCCATAAAAAACGCATAAAGGCCAGTTGTAGCCAATATTGCAAACGCACATCATCATCCACTACAGGCATGCTTTTACCTATATCGGAACTATCATATGCAGTGATGCGTTTATATATGAACTTGTCAGGTATTATACTGATTGCCAGTCTCATTTAAACATTATATCATATCTACTAAGCCCCGCTGTTAAGATAAATGGGTTAATTTGAACGCTTATATAGCCATTTTTACTTCAGTTTAAGTGAAACTATTATGCCGATCACAATAGGGAATGGTTATTTAAAAAGTGAAATATTTATAAATGCCCCGAGCAAAACGAGAGAACCATGGTGGAAAGCTTTATGGGAAGCTTTGAAAGACTTGTTCTTTTCTACCGGCAGAGCAAAAGCAGATAGCTATATACATGAGATGTTCTTTTCCGATCCCCCTCCCACACGAGAGCGGCTTGCAGATATTTTTTTCGAGTTGAAAGGGTTAGCTTGCCCATCACACAAAGAAAGATTTCAAGTCTATAATCCTCATGAAGATGATTCAACAATTATTTATCACATTCTGGATGAAAACGGAAAGGACGAGCTGTTATGCATCATACAAAATACCGATACCGTTCACTGTAAAGCCATGGGGAATAGCTATTTTGCAGTAAGAGAACAACCTGTTTGTTTAAAATCTTATCCACAAATGACGTACACTGTAAATAAAAAATATAGTGAGATTGTAGAGAGCTCGCTCCCCTCAACTTTATGTCTCAAGCTTGCTGGCACGCCATTTTTATCGGTCCCCTTAAATAACATAGTGAAGTATTTATACTCTGAATTGGATAACAGAAATTTAGATAAGTGGAAAACGCAAGAAAAAGCTAATTACCTGGCAGAGAAGATTCGGTCTGGTATTGAAAAAGCAATGCGCATTTTATACCATGCGGATATATCCGAAAGTATGCAGCAAAGAGCATTTTTAGAAACAATGTCGATGTGTGGATTAAAATCGACTGAAACATCACCACCGCCTACACACATACCCATTGTAAAAATAGTACAAGAGGTCTTACTGGCGGATAAGAAGTTTAAAAGGTTCCTCGCAACGGATACCAACGCCAGCCAAAGCATGTTAGCTGAGATAATCGAAATAGTCTCTGATGGCGTTTTTCGCGCCCTTTTTAGAACAGATCCACAGGCTATACAAAAAATGGCGGAAGAGCAGTTAACAACTTTACATGTTCGCTCAGACCAACAAGATGGCAGATTAGGGGGTTTTTTATAAAATCAGACAACGGGTTATCAGACTTCAACGCTCAGGATAACAAGGCAGCTTCCTCCGTGTACTCTATGTAATGACATAGTCAATTATCCACGAATTGCCCATAAACAGAAAAAGCCACAACGCCATAAACCGTGTGCCTGTAGCTACGTGAACGGGACAAGTATATCATGATAAAACAACTATTGCCTAAAGTATAACCTCTTGCCAGGCGCGATAATACCGCATATGACAGGTTCGGATGAGAATCGTCATTTAAATGGCTTTTTTGTCCGCTCGTCTGTCAATTTGTTGTAAAATTCGTGACTTCAGGCGGCAGCCTGTTTTCTCTGGCTGCTAATAACCGCGAGACGTTTTGGAGAGATTTTGGAGAAGAGAAAAAATTGATCATTTTCAATACGCTAAAAGCATCCCATCCGCTGAATAAGAAGGTGGAGCTCGAATGATCGGTCGACTGCTCCGTGGCGGTTTCATGACCGCTATCTACGCGTATCTGTATATTCCCATCATTATTCTGATTGTGAACTCCTTCAACAGTTCGCGGTTCGGCATTAACTGGCAGGGCTTTACCACTAAATGGTACGAGCATCTGATCAGTAACGACAGTCTATTGCAGGCCGCTCAACATTCGCTGACGATGGCGATTTTCTCAGCAACCTTCGCCACGGTAATCGGCTCGCTAACGGCAGTAGCACTTTATCGCTACCGCTTTCGCGGAAAGCCATTTGTCAGCGGGATGCTGTTTGTGGTGATGATGTCGCCGGATATCGTGATGGCGATATCCCTGTTGGTGCTGTTTATGTTACTTGGCATTCAGCTGGGTTTTTGGTCATTACTGTTTTCGCATATCACCTTTTGCCTGCCATTTGTGGTCGTCACCGTCTATTCGCGTCTGAAAGGATTTGATGTACGGATGCTGGAGGCGGCGAAAGATCTGGGTGCCAGTGAGGTAACAATCCTGCGCAAAATCATTCTTCCGCTGGCGATGCCTGCGGTTGCGGCAGGCTGGTTGCTAAGCTTTACCCTGTCGATGGATGATGTGGTGGTCTCGTCGTTTGTGACTGGGCCGGGCTATGAAATTTTACCCTTAAAGATTTATTCCATGGTAAAAGTCGGCGTTTCACCAGAAGTGAACGCGCTGGCAACCATTTTATTGGTGCTGTCTCTGGTAATGGTCATTGCCAGCCAGCTTATTGCTCGTGATAAAACCAAGGGCCGATAAGGCCCGTAATTCAGGGGACGTTAAATGAAAAAATGGTCGCGCCACCTGCTCGCGGCGGGCGCCCTGGCGCTGGGTATGAGTGCCGCTCATGCCGATGATAACAACACGCTCTATTTCTATAACTGGACTGAGTATGTACCGCCAGGGCTGCTGGAACAGTTCACTAAGGAGACAGGCATTAAGGTTATTTATTCGACCTATGAGTCGAATGAAACCATGTATGCCAAACTCAAAACGTATAAAGATGGCGCGTATGACCTGGTCGTTCCTTCTACATACTATGTCGACAAGATGCGCAAAGAAGGCATGATCCAGAAGATCGATAAGTCGAAATTAACCAATTTCCACAATCTCGATCCGGAAATGCTCAACAAACCGTTTGACCCCAACAACGATTATTCTGTTCCGTATATCTGGGGCGCAACGGCAATTGGCGTGAACAGCGATGCTATCGATCCAAAAACCATTACCAGCTGGGCTGACCTGTGGAAACCGGAATATAAAAACAGCCTGCTTTTAACCGACGATGCGCGAGAAGTGTTTCAGATGGCGCTGCGCAAACTGGGGTATTCCGGTAATACTACCGATCCGAAAGAGATCAAAGCGGCATATGAAGAGTTAAAAAAACTGATGCCAAATGTAGCGGCCTTCAACTCCGATAACCCGGCGAACCCGTATATGGAAGGGGAAGTCAGCCTGGGAATGGTGTGGAACGGCTCGGCCTTTGTGGCACGTCAGGCTGGCACGCCGCTGGAGGTCGTCTGGCCGAAGGAAGGCGGCATTTTCTGGATGGATAGCCTGGCTATTCCGGCGAATGCGAAAAATAAGGAGGGCGCTCTGAAGCTAATCAACTTCCTGCTACGTCCTGACGTCGCGAAAGAGGTGGCGGAAACCATCGGCTACCCTACCCCAAACCTGGCGGCGCGTAAGCTGTTAAGCCCGGAACTCGCCAGTGATAAATCACTCTATCCGGATGCGCAAACCATCAGCAAAGGCGAGTGGCAAAACGATGTCGGCGACGCCAGCGCAATTTATGAAGAGTATTATCAGAAGTTAAAAGCAGGACGCTAATTCAGCCAAAGCGCCTATTAGGCCTACAGATGAGCGTAACGTGAAATGTAGGCCGGACAAGGCGTCATCTGGCAAACAAAACTACAAACCTTTCAATAGGTTATCGACAAATTCCGGCACGACCTGGCTTGCCGGACCGTAGTGCTTCTCTTCAAACTCGCTGCCGACCTGACTTGGCTCAAGATTCAGTTCCACCGTATGCGCGCCGTGCAGTTTTGCTTCATGCACAAAACCCGCAGCCGGATAAACATGACCGGATGTGCCGATGGCGATAAAAATATCCGCCATCGACAGCGCCATATAAATTTCATCCATGCCAAGCGGCATCTCGCCAAACCATACCACGTGCGGGCGTAGCGGTGCCGGGAACTGGCAGCAGTGACACTTATCTTCCGGCATCACATCGCCGTCCCATTCCAGAATCTGACCACTCTGCGAACAGCGCACTTTCAACAGCTCGCCATGCATATGAATGATGTTGCGGTTGCCCGCGCGCTCATGCAAATTGTCGATATTCTGCGTCACCAGCAAAAAGCGATCGCCAAGCGCCTCTTCAAGCTTTGCTAACGCCAAATGCGCCGCATTGGGTTGAATTTCCGGCTGTTGAAGCTGCTGGCGGCGGACATTATAAAAAGTCTGTACCAGCGCTGGATTACGCGCGAATCCTTCCGGCGTCGCCACATCTTCAACCCGATGCTCTTCCCAAAGGCCATCCGCCGCGCGAAACGTGCGAATACCAGACTCTGCAGAAATTCCTGCACCTGTAAGGACTAATACTCTTGGGTTTTCCATCATTTCCGGCACCACTCTGTCTCTGAAAAAGATCCGCTGACGCAGCCGTTCACGCAACAGACGTTTATTTTTACGAAAGCGGCTTAATCGATGAAACCGACGCGACTGCATAACAACCTCTTTTTTATTAGTCGGTAAGGTGTAAAAAAGCAGCGCCACGCATCCCACCGGCATCCCCGTGCCGCGCACGCTCAATGCGAGGCACGCGGGCAACAGGGAGGAGATGGCGCGGCAGTCTTTCCGACAGTTGCGTTGTTATTGCCGTAAAGTTCGATAGTCCGCCTCCGATCACCAACAGGCAGGGATCGACAATCGTCAGTATATTCCCCAGACAAACCGCCAGTAAATCCAGATAGCGTTCAACATGCGCGTGCGCCTGTTTATCGCCCTGCTCCCACAAGGCGATAATCTCCGGCGCCTGCAGCGATTGATGATAATAATGCTGATATAGCCACGCAAACCCGCGCCCGGACAGATAATTCTCAATACAGCCCATCTGACCGCATCCGCAGCGGCGTAAAGGAAAATCAAAACCCATCAACGTTAGCGCGTCAACCGGCAAACGCATATGACCAAACTCGCCGGTGATATAGCTCTGACCGGTAATCGGCTTCCCATTTAGCACCAGACCGCCGCCAACGCCGGTTCCGAGGATAAGGCCCATGACCAAAGGGTATTGTGTGAATTCATCATCCCAGGCTTCGGATAAGGCAAAACAGTTAGCGTCATTGTCCAGACGCACATCGCGCTCCAGTCTCGCGCTGAGATCGGCGCGCAACGGTTTACCGCTGGCCGCCGGGACATTCGCGGCGTACAGCGTGCCATCTTCGGTTTCCGGCATACCGGGTATGCCAATCCCTACCGCCCCTTTAACGCCAAATCGCAGGTCGGCTTCCGCGACCAGTTCGCATACGGCGTCTAAAAAGGCGCTATAGCTGGTATGGGGCGTGGGAACACGTTTTTCCCACTGCAACCGCCGCGTCGAATCAAATACGCCTAACGCAATCTTTGTCCCGCCAATATCAAACCCGTAAAACATCACCGCTCCTTGTTTTTATATCCTGCGATTACTGGCCGCTCAATACTCGCGCAGGGTCAATGTTGCTTGCCCGCCGCGCTGGATACCAGCTCGCCAGTAAGCTTAACAACAACGCCGTGACCAGTACGTATACAACGTCCAGCCAATGCAGTTCGGATGGCAGGAAGTCGATAAAATAGATATCACCGGACAAAAACTGATGCCCGATCGCTTTTTCAATCCCATTAATAATGGCGGTAAGCTGAAGCGAAACGACAATACCGATCGCCACGCCAATCAAGCTGCCTAACAATCCCGCCAGCAGTCCGTACCAGACGAAAATGGCACGAATTAAACCATCTTTTGCCCCCAGCGTTCTTAATACCGCAATATCGCCGCTTTTGTCTTTTACCGCCATCACTAAGGTGGAAACGATATTAAAACAAGCCACGCCGATCACCAGGATCATCGCCAGATACATAATGGCGCGAATCATCTGGATATCGCGATACATATAGCCGTAGGTGCCGATCCAGCTCTTAATGTAAACATAGCTGTTAGTCACCTCGCCCGCGTCCCGCACCAGTTTGTTGGCATTAAACACGTCATGAACTTTAAGCGCGATACCGGAAACGCTGGACCCCATATCCAGATACTGCTGCGCATCCTCAAGCGGGATCATGGCGAAGCTGTGATCGAGCTGGCCGCTCAGTTGCAGAATCCCGGTGACATGCAAACGCACGCGTTTAGGCTGGAGCAGCTTATGATCGGCATTCGCATTGGGGATCATGATTGACACCCAGTCGCCCTGTTTCACTTTCAGCGCATCAGCAACGCCTTTGCCGATAATGACCTGCTGCTCGCCAGCTTTGAAATGATCCCAGGCGTGATTTTGCACAAATGACGGTAGCGCGCTAAGCTGCTGCTCTTGCTTAGGATTGACGCCTTTAACCTGAATGGCGCGTAAATTCGCCCCGCTCTCAACCAGGCCGGTAAAGTTGATATACGGCGCGGCAGCGGCAATGCCCGGCACCTTCCGCACTTTTTCCAGCGCTTCACGCCAGTTGGTCCACGGCTGATTGACAGCTTCAATCTCCCCGTGCGGCACCACCGCCAAAATACGGTTATTCAGCTCGCGTTCGAAACCGTTCATGGCGCTCAAGCCGACAATCAATACCGCCACGCCCAGCGCGATACCGATGGTAGAAATCACGGAAATGAGCGAAACTATACCGCCGCGCCGCCGTCCACGGCTGAAGCGCAACCCAATTAACAGTGATAAAGGCGACGCCATTACTTTGCTCCCATCAGGCTCAGTTCCGCCGTCAGGCGACCATCGCGCATCTCAAGCTGGCGGCTCATACGTTTCGCCAGTTGCAAATCGTGAGTCACAACCAGAAATGCGGTTCCCTGTAGACGATTTAACGCGCCCAGAAGCTCAAAAATACTGTCGGCGTTACGCGCGTCCAAATTGCCGGTTGGCTCATCCGCCAGCACCAGACGCGGGTTATTAACCAACGCGCGCGCTATCGCAACGCGCTGGCGCTCACCGCCGGAAAGTTCCGAAGGCCGATGGGTAGCACGATGTTCCAGCCCTACAGCGTGCAGCATTTCCCGCGCCCGCGCGTCAATCTCCGCCGGTCTTTTCTTGCCAATCAATAATGGCATCGCCACGTTTTCCAGCGCCGTAAAATCCGGCAGGAGATGGTGAAACTGGTAGATAAACCCCAGTTTCTGGTTACGCAATTCCGCTTTTTCCGCAGAAGCGAGTTTGCTCATCGGCTGGCCGCTAAAAATCACATCGCCGGATGTGGGCGTATCCAGCCCACCTAACAGGTGCAGCAACGTACTTTTACCCGAACCGGAACTACCGACTATCGCCATCATTTCGCCTTCGCCGATACTGAAGCTGACATCGTGCAATACGTCGGTTTGTACGGTGCCTTCCTGATAGCGTTTGCACAGGTTGTCGCATTGCAACAGGATCTTATTCATAACGTAAAGCCTCAGCGGGTTGTGTGGCGGCAGCGCGCCAGGAAGGGTAAAGCGTAGAAAGCAGAGCGATGGCCATCGCTACCAGCGCGATAACGATCACCTGTAACGGCTCTATCGCCACGGGCAGCGCGGCGCCGTCCAGAAAGGCGCCGATGACTGGCATCAGGTTATTCAGTTGGCTGGCAAGCAATGCGCCAAGCACGGCGCCCAACAGTGCGCCGATAATACCAGCGCTGGCGCCTTGCACCATAAAGACCATCATAATTTGTCGCGGCGTCAGCCCCTGGGTTTGTAAAATCGCTACTTCGCCCTGCTTCTCCATGACCATCAGGCCCAACGAAGTAATAATATTAAAAGCCGCGACCGCTACTATCAGGCTCAACAACAGTCCCATCATGTTCTTTTCCATGCGCACGGCCTGGAACAGTTCACCTTTGCGTTCGCGCCAGTCCTGCCACTTCGTGCCTTTCGGCAGCGTCTGCTGACTGAGGGTATCGACTTTCAGCGGTTCATCCAGCCACAGGCGCCAGCCGGTAATATTACCCGCCGGATAGCGCATTAAACGCGACGCGTCCTGAATATTGACCAGCATTTCATAGCCATCAACCTCGCTATTGGCGGCAAATGTGCCAATCACCGTAAACAGACGCTGGCTGGGCAGGCGTCCCATTGGCGTAAACTGGCTGGCGGACGGCACCATGACCCGAATCTGATCGCCGCGGTTGACCCCTAACTGTCCGGCGAGCTGCTCGCCGAGGATGACATTATATTTACCCGGCTGTAGTTCGCTTTGCTTCACATTGACCAGATACGGCGTTAACGGATCTTTTTGCGCCGGATCGATGCCCAACATCACGCCAACCGCAACGCTACGCGCGCTTTGTAGTACGACATCGCCCGTCGTCAACGGCGCAATACGGTTAACGCCTTGCAGATCGACGTCTTTTTTCGGCACCTGATTCGGGTTAAGAGAACCATGTTCAGGGGAGAGGATGGCCTGAGGCATCAAACCAAGAATGTTATTTTGCAGTTCTCGCTCAAAACCGTTCATTACCGACAATACCGTGACCAGCGCCATCACCCCCAGGGTAATGCCGATAGTGGAAAGCCAGGAAACGAAGCGACCAAAGCGATCTGCTGCACGCCCGCGCATGTAACGCAGGCCGATGAATAGAGCGACAGGTTGATACATGTAATCCGTCTGGTTGCTGTTAGCAAAGTCCCGAGTATATAAGCGAAAGCGGAATGCGTAAATGTCTGAACCGTAAGAGTTCGTCAGCGTTATTCTGAAAAATGCCCATAAATCAAGTTACTTATGCGTTCATCCTTCGCCTGTTCGGCTCGTTATCCGGCGGATTCAATTTGCTAATAGGCAACGATCGCGGATAATAAAGAACATTGCTTATCAGTCATATGCCCCTGAATACCTGAGCCCTTCATACTGTCCCGGCGCACAGCCAACCATGAAGCAGCCTGAAGGGTGACGCGTAGAGTGCGGCGTAAAACAAAAAGAGATACAGACAACCGTTATGCCTGAAAAACAACGTTACACGCTGCCGACAAAAGCGGGCGATCAGCGCCAGTTGGGCGAACTTACCGGCGCCGCCTGCGCTACGCTGGTGGCAGAGATAGCCGAACGACATGTCGGCCCGGTGGTACTCATAGCGCCTGACATGCAAAATGCTCTGCGACTGCATGATGAAATCCGTCAGTTTACCGATCAAATGGTCATGAACCTGGCGGACTGGGAAACGCTACCGTATGACAGCTTCTCCCCGCATCAGGAAATTATCTCTTCGCGCCTGTCCACGCTCTACCAGTTGCCGTCGATGCAGCGCGGCGTCTTGATTGTACCGGTAAACACCCTGATGCAGCGTGTTTGCCCGCATAGTTATCTGCATGGTCATGCGCTGGTGATGAAAAAAGGCCAGCGGCTGTCCCGCGACGCTCTGCGCGCGCAGCTTGACAGCGCCGGTTATCGGCATGTCGATCAGGTGATGGAGCATGGCGAATACGCGACGCGCGGCGCGCTGTTGGATCTCTTCCCGATGGGCAGCGAACAGCCTTATCGCCTCGACTTTTTTGATGATGAAATCGACAGCCTGCGCCTGTTTGACGCGGACACCCAGCGCACTCTGGAGGAAGTCGAGGTCATCAATTTGTTGCCCGCGCACGAATTTCCTACCGACAAAGCCGCTATTGAGCTTTTCCGTAGCCAGTGGCGCGATACCTTTGAGGTAAAACGCGACGCCGAGCACATCTATCAGCAGGTCAGCAAAGGCACCCTGCCCGCCGGGATCGAATACTGGCAACCGCTCTTTTTCAGCGAACCGTTACCGCCATTATTTAGCTACTTCCCCGCCAATACTCTGGTGGTGAATACCGGCTCGCTGGAAACCAGCGCCGAACGCTTTCAGGCCGATACGCTGGCGCGATTTGAAAATCGCGGCGTCGATCCTATGCGCCCGCTTTTACCACCGGAAGCCCTCTGGCTACGGGTGGATGAGCTCTTTTCCGAGCTTAAACGCTGGCCTCGCCTCCAGCTTAAAACCGACCATCTGCCGGAAAAAACCGCCAATACCAATCTCGGTTTCCAGAAATTACCGGATTTGGCTATCCAGGCGCAGCAGAAAGCGCCGCTGGACGCGCTGCGTAAGTTCCTCGAATCTTTCAGCGGCCCGGTGATTTTTTCGGTGGAAAGCGAAGGACGCCGCGAAGCGCTGGGGGAACTCCTTGCCCGCATAAAAATTGCGCCGAAGCGGATTTTACGTCTGGACGACGCCAGGGATGCGGGACGCTACCTGATGATTGGCGCCGCAGAACATGGCTTTATCGACACCCAACGCAATCTGGCGCTGATTTGTGAAAGCGATCTCTTGGGTGAACGGGTGGCGCGTCGCCGCCTGGATTCCCGTCGCACGATCAACCCGGATACGTTGATTCGTAATCTGGCGGAGCTCCACGTCGGTCAACCGGTAGTGCATCTGGAGCACGGCGTCGGACGCTATGCCGGCATGACCACTCTGGAGGCTGGCGGCATCAAGGGTGAATATCTGATGCTCACTTACGCCAATGACGCCAAACTGTACGTGCCGGTCTCCTCATTGCATCTGATTAGTCGCTATGCTGGCGGCGCGGAAGAAAACGCGCCGCTGCATAAACTGGGCGGCGACGCCTGGTCGCGCGCCCGGCAAAAAGCGGCGGAAAAAGTACGCGATGTGGCGGCGGAACTGTTGGATATTTATGCGCAACGGGCGGCAAAAGAGGGATTTGCCTTTAAGCACGACCGCGAGCATTACCAGTTATTCTGCGACAGCTTCCCGTTTGAAACGACGCCCGATCAGGCGCAGGCGATTAACGCCGTATTGAGCGATATGTGCCAACCGCTGGCGATGGACCGGCTGGTGTGCGGCGACGTCGGCTTCGGCAAAACGGAAGTGGCGATGCGCGCCGCGTTCCTGGCGGTGGAAAACCATAAACAGGTGGCGGTACTGGTGCCAACCACGTTGCTGGCGCAGCAACACTATGACAACTTCCGCGACCGTTTCGCCAACTGGCCGGTACGCATTGAGATGCTGTCCCGCTTTCGCAGCGCCAAAGAGCAGGCGCAAATCCTGGCGGAGGCCGCCGAGGGTAAGATCGACATTCTGATCGGTACTCATAAACTGCTACAAAGCGACGTGAAGCTACGCGACCTCGGCCTGCTGATTGTCGATGAGGAGCACCGTTTCGGCGTGCGCCACAAAGAGCGAATTAAGGCGATGCGCGCCGATGTCGATATTCTGACGCTCACGGCGACGCCAATCCCGCGGACGCTGAATATGGCGATGAGCGGTATGCGCGATCTCTCCATTATCGCCACGCCCCCTGCCCGCCGTCTGGCGGTGAAAACCTTTGTTCGCGAGTACGATAGCCTGGTTGTACGGGAAGCAATTCTGCGTGAAGTTCTGCGCGGCGGTCAGGTTTACTATTTGTACAATGACGTCGAAAATATCCAGAAAGCCGCAGAGCGGCTGGCGGAACTGGTGCCGGAAGCGCGAATCGCCATTGGTCACGGCCAGATGCGCGAACGTGAGCTGGAACGGGTGATGAACGATTTCCACCATCAACGTTTTAACGTACTAGTGTGTACGACCATTATCGAAACGGGGATCGACATCCCCACCGCTAACACGATCATCATTGAACGCGCGGATCATTTCGGCCTTGCGCAGTTGCATCAGTTACGCGGCCGCGTAGGGCGCTCGCACCACCAGGCCTACGCCTGGCTGTTGACGCCGCACCCTAAGGCAATGACCACCGATGCGCAAAAACGGCTGGAGGCGATTGCGTCGCTGGAGGATTTAGGCGCTGGTTTTGCGCTGGCGACCCACGATCTGGAAATCCGCGGCGCGGGCGAACTGCTTGGCGAAGAGCAAAGCGGCTCAATGGAAACCATTGGCTTCTCACTTTACATGGAACTGCTGGAAAACGCCGTCGATGCTCTGAAAGCAGGCCGAGAACCGTCACTGGAAGATCTCACCAGCCAGCAAACGGAGGTCGAGCTGCGAATGCCGTCGCTACTGCCAGATGACTTTATTCCGGATGTTAATACCCGGCTGTCGTTCTATAAACGTATTGCCAGCGCGAAGAACGAAAACGAACTGGAAGAGATCAAAGTGGAATTAATCGATCGCTTCGGCCTGCTGCCCGATCCGGCGCGTAATCTGCTGGATATCGCCCGTCTGCGCCAACAGGCGCAAAAACTCGGCATCCGAAAACTGGAAGGTAACGAGAAAGGCGGAACGATTGAGTTCGCCGAGAAAAACCACGTTGACCCTGCATGGCTTATCGGACTGCTGCAGAAACAGCCGCAGCATTTCCGCCTGGATGGCCCGACACGCCTCAAGTTTATTCAGGATTTAAGCGAACGGAAAACGCGTATAGACTGGGTACGCCAGTTTATGCAGCAACTGGAAGAAAACGCCATCGCGTAAGTGTCAGGCTGGGGGTTGTTATTCTGCGCCCGGCCTAATCTTTACAAAAGATTTGCACTTCCCTGCAATTCCAGACACAGCCACCCGCCATAATTCTTATTCTTGCTTTATATAAAAATAACCATATAATAATCATGGGCTTATTGTAATGTTCAAAAATATGCGACTCTCTCGCTGGTGGGCGTTGCTTGCGCTTACCGCAACCATCATGCTTGCGCTTCCCGCGCAGGCGAATACGTGGCCTCTTCCGCCTCCCGGCAGTCGACTGGTGGGGGAAAATAAATTCCATGTCGTAGAAGATGACGGCGGTTCGCTGGAGGCGATCGCCAAAAAATATAACGTGGGTTTTTTGGCCCTGTTACAGGCCAACCCTGGCATTGACCCTTACGTGCCGCGCGCAGGCAGCGTGTTGACGATTCCGCTGCAAACGCTGCTACCGGACGCGCCACGTGAAGGTATCGTCATTAACCTCGCGGAATTACGGCTTTACTATTACCAACCGGGGAAAAATACGGTCACAGTCTACCCTATCGGGATTGGTCAACTGGGCGGCGATACCCTGACGCCAACGATGGTGACCACCATCTCAGATAAACGAGCCAACCCGACCTGGACGCCGACTGCTAATATTCGCGCCCGCTACAAAGCGCAAGGCATCGATCTTCCCGCCGTGGTGCCTGCTGGCCCCGATAACCCGATGGGACATCACGCGATTCGCTTAGCGGCCTACGGCGGCGTGTATCTGTTACATGGCACTAATGCCGATTTTGGCATTGGTATGCGTGTCAGCTCCGGCTGTATTCGCCTGCGCGACGGCGATATAGAAACGTTGTTCCGCCAGGTCACGCCGGGGACCAAAGTGAATATTATTAATACGCCGATTAAAACCTCAGTTGAGCCAGGCGGCGTGCGGCTGGTGGAGGTTCATCAGCCACTGTCTAAAAATATTGGTGACGATCCGCAGGTGTTGCCGATTGTGCTGAATGGCCCTATGCAGACGTTTAAGGACGCGCCGCAGACCGACGCCGCGGTGATGGAACATGTCATGGAAGTGCGCTCCGGAATGCCGGTGGATGTGACCCGTACCCCGGAGACGAAACCGCTGTAAGTGTGAATGGGTGATTACCGGTTGGCGACTAATGCCTTTATCCGACCGACAAAAAAGCCTCGCGATCAATCGTGAGGCTTTTTATTGTGGCAATCACAGCGGCATTAATGAGGGTTAATGCTTACTTGTAGATTACCGCCGTACCGTGAAGGGTATTCGGGCCAGTGATAGAGGTAATACGGAAAGACTTCGCGCCCATCTCTTCCGCTTTCTGCGCTAGCTGATCTTCCAGCGATCCCAGATTCGTGCCGCCATTCGCGGAAATTGTACCGAACTTCTGTTGGCCTTCCGGCGTTGCCTGGACTTCCACGGCGGCGAAACTGGCGAATGAGAGCGAACTAAATACCACAGCAGCGATGAGGATTTTTACGTTTTTCATAGTCATGACCTTTAGCAGATGAACAGGTGTCGGAGCATTAAATTAACAATCGATAATTTAATAATAAATGTGATCGGCGTCACTCACAAATCCATTTTTATAATGATCATTATATAATTTACAAATGTGTTATTTTTCATGTAAATAGAATTGTTTTATTTTTCTAATGCATACTCTGGAGCCAGACGTCGTTTGTTTTTATAATAAAGATCCCCCTTTAAACAGGTACAACGGCATCATGACAACGGATACCACGAGTTGCGCGAAGAAAAGCCGTGGCCGACCAAAAGTGTTCGACAGGGAAGCCGCGCTTGACAAGGCCATGAGACTCTTCTGGCAGCACGGTTATGAAGCAACTTCGCTTGCCGATCTCGTAGAGGCTACCGGGGCGAAGGCGCCTACTCTCTATGCGGAATTCACTAACAAAGAAGGATTATTTCGCGCTGTCCTGGATCGTTACATCACTCGCTTTGCCCTAAAACATGAGGCCCAACTCTTTTGCGACGAGAAAAGCGTTGAATCCGCGCTGGAAGATTATTTCAGAGAAATTGCCGCCTGCTTTACCAGTACAGACACGCCAGCCGGCTGCTTTATGATTAATACCTCCGCCACCCTGGCCGCTTCCTCGCGCGATATCGCCCGTACGGTAAAATCACGCCACGCCATGCAGGAACAGACGCTCATCCAGTTTCTGCGCCAGCGTCAGGAACGCGGTGAAATTCCGGCGCATTGTAACCCGCAGATGCTTGCGGAATATATAAACTGTATTTTACAGGGAATGTCGATTAGCGCCCGTGAAGGCGCCACCTTCGAACAACTGATGCAAATCGCGCGCACGACTCTGCGTATCTGGCCTGAACTGCTCAAGCCCTGAACGACGCTGTGTCGGATAAAAAAAACCCCTCAGCCTGAGCGAATGAGGGGCTAACTTGCAGAGTACAGCTTTTTTATGCTTTGTTATTCAGGACCAGTTGGCCATTACCGTCGAGAGGAATTTGCGTTCCGGGGTCTTTATCCATGCGGATTTTGCCCTGCTGATCGCCAATTTTGTACGTCACGTCGTAGCCAAGCATCTTTTCAGATTTGTCATACACCGTTTTACAGCGCTGCTGCGTGGTGGTGTAAGTATCACCTTCCTGCATTGCTCCCTGGATTTGGTTGCCAGCATAACCGCCGCCCAGCGCTCCGACGACCGTCGCCAGATCTTTACCACGACCGCCGCCAAATTGATGTCCAATTACGCCGCCTGCTACTGCGCCAAGCACCGAGCCGGCAATACGATTTTCGTCCTGGACCGGCCTGCGATGCGTGACCGTGACATTACGGCACTCCTGACGCGGCGTTTTTACCGTCTCTTTAATCGGTTTAGCCGATATCACTTGCGCATATTGCGGACCACGATCAAATACGTTGAGACTGGCTACCGCCGCCACACCCAGCGCCGCCGCTACGCCAATCCCTATACCCGCCAACATGGATTTATTCACGGGAGTTCCTCCTTCGTTGCTTTGGTAACAATTTTGCAAGCAGTATGCGAACAACGCCAATCGGAATGAGGATGAAAAGTGCGGGATAAAACGGGAAAGTCGAAGGATTCGGACAACTCCGAAGAAAGATACGAAGAAACGCTCACCGGCGCTAACAGCCGGTGAGTCGCAGAGAAATTAATGCAGTTTCAGGCGCGGACGAATGACACGGTTAATACTTCCCACCAGCATCATCAGCCCGGTTTTAAAGTATCCATGCAATGCTATCTGGTGCATACGGTATAGCGAGATATACACGAAGCGGGCGATACGTCCTTCAATCATCATTGATCCGCGGGTCAGGTTCCCCATCAGGCTGCCAACCGTAGAGAAGTTGGACAGCGAGACCAGCGATCCATGGTCTTTATACTGATAGGCTTTCAGCGGCTTGCCATTCATTTGCGCCAGAATATTATTCATCGCGCAAGTAGCCATCTGATGCGCCGCCTGAGCGCGAGGCGGCACAAAGCCCCCTTCCGGACGAGCGCAGGAAGCGCAGTCGCCAATCGCAAAAATATCGGGATCGCGCGTGGTTTGCAGCGTCGATTCCACCACCAGTTGATTAATGCGGTTAGTTTCCAGGCCGCCAATCTCTCTCATAAAATCTGGCGCTTTGATACCTGCCGCCCACACCATCAGATCGGCCTGAATATACTCGCCTTCTTTGGTATGCAGACCGCCTTCGTCGGCGCTGGTAACCATGGTTTGCGTCAGTACGCGAACGCCCAGTTTAGTCAGTTCATTATGCGCAGCGCTGGAGATACGCGGCGGTAGCGCAGGCAAAATACGCTCGCCAGCCTCAACCAGGGTCACGTTCAGCGCGTCGTTGGTCAGCCCCTTATAACCATAGCTATGCAACTGTTTTACCGCATTATGCAGTTCAGCCGACAGCTCAACCCCCGTAGCGCCGCCGCCGACGATAGCGATATTGACCTTGCCGTTAGCGCCCAGATTAGCCGAATATTTGAGGAACAGGTTCAGCATCTCCTGGTGGAACCGGCGTGCCTGATGCGGGTTATCGAGGAAGATACAGTGCTCTTTCACGCCCGGCGTGTTGAAATCATTAGAGGTACTCCCCAGCGCCATCACCAGCGTGTCATACGCGATTTTGCGCTCCGGAACCAGCAACTCGCCCTTTTCATCACGCAACTCGGCAATGGTGATGGTTTTCGCTTCCCGATTGATATCCATCACCGATCCAAGTTGGAACTGGAAACCATGATTACGCGCATGGGCCAGATAGCTCAGCGCATCCACGCCTTCATCCAGAGAGCCCGTCGCCACTTCGTGCAGCAACGGTTTCCACAAATGGCTATGATTTCTGTCTACCAGCGTGATTTTCGCTTTTTTCTTGCGCCCCAGTTTATGGCCTAACTGCGTCGCCATTTCCAGTCCGCCAGCGCCGCCGCCGACAATCACAATCTTTTTTAATGGTGTAGTCAACGTGACCCCCTTAAATTTATTAACCAATTGTTAATTAACAGTTATTATCATAGCCTTTAATTAACAACAAGTTACGTTAATGGAAGTTGTCTTCTACTATGAGAATAGCATGAACGGTGCATTGGTCATACCAAAATTGATGTGCATCAAGTTTTCATGCTGAAAAGATAGACAATCCCGGAGAATTGAGCATAAAAAAACCAGCCGCAAGGCTGGTTATCCCGTAATTGACAACGCCATCAGGGTGCTATCCCAACGTTTTAAACGCCTTGATACGTTGTAAATGCGGCGAAATATTTTTGAATTTGTGAGTCTGTTCCTCATCCCATACAATTTCATAATACGGGTGAAGCGCTTCCGCTGAGCGTTGGCTATCCAGCGCTTCGTCATGACGAGAGAGGATCACCAGACAGCGATCGCGGTTTTTTTCGCGAAAGTTGGTCACGCACTTCGTGGCGATATCGGCGTATTCTTCCGGACGATCGATTTTCCCCTCCATGTTTTCATAGGGAAACAAATTCGGGTTAAATACCACCTGACGGATATCGCACAGAAAGCCAATTCTCTCCGCCCAATAACCGCCCAACCCCACTCCACAGATTAAAGGGCGATCGTCCACATTCAGTTGCAACATTTTATCCACTTCTTTCAGCAGATGCTGCATATCATGCTTAGGATGCCGCGTACTGTAGCTTACCAGTCTGACATCCGGGTCGATAAACTGTAATTGCAACACTTTCTCATGGTTGCCCGGACTATTTGAATCAAAACCGTGCAAATAAATAATCATCTGGCACCCTCACGAAAACCCGAGTTAATGACCTGCTTTTTCTTCCTGCCAGCGTTCATGTAACTGTTTGAGCTGGGCGCTGGCTGTTTTCCAGCGCGTTGAGTCCATGAGCTCCCGGCGCGAAAATGAACCTTTATGATACAAACGTGTAACACGTTCTGCTTTGATCGGCGACAGATTATCCAGCACGCTGACTGCGCCTTTACGATTATTGCAGACCAGAATCATATCACAACCCGCATCCAGCGACGCCTGAGCGCGCTCAGCATAGCTGCCCATAATCGCCGCGCCCTCCATAGACAGATCGTCGGAGAAAATGACGCCGTCAAAACCCAACTCCTGACGCAGCACCGTTTTCAGCCAGTGTGGCGAACCGCTCGCCGGACGCGGATCGACAGCGCTGTAGATCACGTGGGCAGGCATAATCGCATCCAGCTTATTCTCGCTAATCAGCGTGCGGAACACCGACATATCTTTGCCGCGAATGTCCGTTTCAGGACGTGGATCGCACGGCGTCTCTTTGTGGGAGTCCGCCGTTACCGCGCCGTGACCGGGGAAATGTTTACCGGTTGTTTTCATCCCGGCGTCATGCATACCGTCAATAAAGCGTGTCGCCACTGCCAACGCTTTTGCGGGATCGGCGTGATAGGATCGCTCGCCTATTGCCGCGCAGATATGCCCGACATCCAGCACTGGCGCAAAACTGATATCAATATCCATCGCGATCATTTCGCTGGCCATCAGCCACCCCGCTTCCTGCGCCAGTCGTCCCCCCTCTTCCAGCCCATGCAGCGCAAAAAAAGATTGCGCCGCAGGCAGGCGGGTAAATCCTTCGCGGAAACGCTGTACGCGCCCGCCTTCCTGATCGACGGCCACCACCAGTTGGTTACGCGACGCCGCCCGAATCTGGCGAACTAATTCACGCAACTGTTCCGGGTCATGGTAATTACGCGTAAACAGGATAAGCCCACCAACCAGCGGATGCGCCAGTATCTCTCGCTCCTCCGCATCCAGCTCAAATCCTTCAATATCCAACATTACTGGGCCCACACTGCTCTCCTCATCCTTTCAACGTAGCTGGCGCCAGGTTTCATCGGCCAGCCTGATAAATTGTTGCTCGCCGGTTTGTCGCCAGCGATATTCGAACCACCCTGCTTTCAGCATAATGACCCAGGGTTGCCAGAGTCGTATCTGCCGCCATAACAGCCGGGCATCAATTCGCGCGCGCGCGGCATAAGCGTTTGCCAGTTGCCGGCGCTGTCGTTCATCCTCAACCCATACCGCCGCCAGCTCCAGCGCGATATCGCCGTCGCCAGCATATTCCCAGTCAATCAGTCGCAGCCCGGCTGCCGTTAACACTATATTGTCGCCATGAACATCCATATGCAAAGGCGCAAGCCGCAGCGGGCGGGGTTCACCGTTTTTTTGCAAATATTTGAGCCGCCCTAACCAAAACGGCGTTCGCCTCGTCGGATCGCAACACGCCCAGTACTGCGCCAGCAATGGCGACAGCGCGATACGCCAGCCAAAACGCGGCTGCTGATGCAAATGATACAGTAAGGCCGCCAGTCCGTCGGCGTCCGGCAAGGCGGAATTTACTGCGCCATGCAGATATTCTACCGCCATCCAGCCTGGCGTATAAAAAAGCGCTCTGGGCGCGAGGCTGACCGGCAACCGGGATAAGGCGCGGTAATGGCGTAAAAAGTGGGATTCCGGAGCGTCAGGGTCATGATGACGGCGCAGCACGATACGATGAGTATCATGTGCAATGATGCAGCTCCCGCCGCTTAGCCCCTGCGCTGCGGCGGCGACGGGAAGATACTGCGGAAAATAGCGCGACAGGATCTCGTCGCGCGTTAAGGGATTATTGTTGCTGGACCGCACCTTTACCTGACCAGATTATCTCGCCAGTTTGCACCAGCATTAACTGCATCTGTAATGCAGGCGCGTTAACATTACCGGAGGCGCTGGAGTAAAGCACATACTGCGCCCCGACATTGCGCGCGATACCGATCGCTTTACTGCGCGTACCCAGACTATCCTGCGGAGACAACCCTAACTGTTGTTTTGCCATCGAGAGTTGCTGTACGGAAACCAACGTAAATTTACCGTTGTTAGCCAGCGCATTGCGTAATATTTCGGTTGCCTCGCCTGTGTTTAACGACCCATTCGTCCGGTTATTCACGCTGTCGACAAGCAATATGCTTCCGGCCGTCACGCCATCAGCTTGCAACATTTTGCTGACCATCGGTTGCATAGCGCCGTTCCAGTCATAGTGGCGCACCTTAGGCGCTGGCTGACCAGCTTGATCTTCATGCTCTATCGGCCCCGGTTGCTGGGGGATCGTCGGCACAGACGGCACAACAGGAGGCTGCGCTGGTTGTTCTGGCGCTGGTTTTACCTCTTCAACTGGCGCAGGTTCGCGTTGCGCCACACACCCGGAGAGAAATATCGCCAGCGCAGCGATTGCGGCGTAGCGATGCATTTTTGTCATCAAATTTCACACCTCACAAATAAAGATAAAGCCTGACTTTATGCGCTCCCAGATAATTAGCGCTGCCAAATAGCGTTACCGAAGAACGCGCGGGTATGGTTACGCTACGCGGCGCTTCCAGCGGATGCATCTCCAGCCCCCGTGCGTCATACCAGTAAAACCGATAATGAACGGTAATGGGCTCTTGCCTTTCGTTATAGACGCGTGAAGAAGCAGATGGCTGGATATCAGACGCCGTCAGTTCAGGCTGCTCTGCGGTGATGCCCGCCGCCAGAACTGTGGACTCCATCACCAGCGACTGTTCGTCACTTACCGGGATCTCAGGGTGTGAGCGGCAGCCGGTAAGCAGCAACAAGCCCAGAGAAACCACGATGCATCCTCTGGTCATATTTACAAGCCTTTGTACGCAAGCATCGGGCCAAGTGGACGACCGCCCAGCAGGTGCATATGGATATGATAGACCTCCTGGCCCCCATGACGGTTGGTATTCATGATTAAACGATACCCATCTTCGGCAATTCCTTCCTGTTCGGCGATTTTCGCCGCCACGGTGATCATCCGACCTAACGCCTGTTCATGTTCCGCCGTCACGTCATTGACGGTTGGGATCAGGATATTAGGAATAATCAAGATATGCGTCGGCGCCTGCGGTGAAATATCGCGAAAGGCGGTGACCAGCTCGTCCTGATAAACGATATCCGAAGGGATTTCACGACGAATAATTTTGCTGAATATAGTTTCTTCTGCCACGAGGTTTTCCTTTTTCATAATAGCCCTTGCAGCGCACATGCTACGCCGAGCCATACTGCGAGTATAGAGTATGAGCGAGTTACCGACGCTCTTTCAACTTTAACCCACGATTTATTAAGCGAAAAATGACGACATACTGGACTTACCGCCATATCCCCCTGCCATGACGCCTTTATACGCTTAAAAAATATTTTTGGTTGCACGGTTTATACCGTTTTACACATTTAATACAAATGCGTATATTTCTCATTTGCATTTTTATGCGCATTAATTGGCAAAGAATAAAAAGGTTCAGCGTTATACGTCCTGAACTTACCCCAATAACATGCAAGGATTTTCAGATGTTTTTCATTCAATACCGCCGGGATAAACATATTCAGTCCACCGCCGCGCCATCGCTGTTAGCCATGGGGATTGCGATGGCATTTATGCCTGCCGCCTTCGCGGCTGAGGATACTGTTATTGTCGAGGGCGCGATGTCCGCCGACGCTTCAAACAGCGAAGAACAAGATTACAGCGTGAAAACGACCGCAGCGGGCACCAAAATGCCGATGACTCAGCGCGATATTCCACAGTCGGTCAGTATTGTCAGCCAGCAGCGTATGGAAGACCAGCAATTGCAGACGTTAGGCGAAGTGATGGCTAATACGCTGGGGATCAGCGGAAGCCAGGCTGACTCCGATCGCATCAGTTATTATTCACGCGGGTTTGAAATTGATAACTATATGGTCGACGGTATTCCCACATATTTTGAGTCCCGCTGGAATCTGGGCGATACGCTAACGGATACCGCGCTGTATGAGCGTGTGGAGGTGGTTCGCGGAGCGAATGGGTTGATGACCGGAACCGGTAATCCCTCTGCCTCGATCAATATGATCCGTAAACATGCCACCAGCCGGGAGTTCAGAGGTAACGTCTCAACAGAATACGGTAGCTGGAATAAGCAGCGTTACGTCATGGATCTGCAAAGTCCGCTCACCCCGGATGGCAACGTACGTGGGCGCATCGTGGCGGGTTATCAGAATAATGACTCCTGGCTGGATCGCTATAACAACGAGAAAACGTTCTTTTCCGGGATTGTCGATGCCGACCTGGGGGTAACCACTGGCCTTTCAGCCGGTTATGAATATCAAAAAATTGATGTCAACAGCCCAACCTGGGGCGGTCTGCCGCGCTGGAACACCGATGGCAGTAAAAACAGCTATGACCGCGCGCGTAGTACCGCCCCGGAGTGGGCTTATAACGACAAAGAGATTAATAAATTCTTCGTCACGCTTAAGCAGCGTTTTGCCGAAAGCTGGCAGGCGACCCTGAATGCGACCCACACAGAGGTCAAATTCGACAGTAAAATGATGTATATCGATGCGTTAGTGGATAAAGAGAATGGCGCATTGGTAAGCCCTTACGGCGCAAGCTATCCCGTGGTCGGCGGAACAGGCTGGAACAGCGGTAAACGCAAAGTCGATGCCATAGATCTCTTTGCCGATGGCGCTTACGCGTTGTTTGGTCGTCAGCACAACATGATGTTTGGCGGGAGTTATAGTAAGCAGAACAACCGCTATTTCAGCGCCTGGTCGAACGTCTTCCCGAACGAAATTGGCAACTTCAGCGCGTTTAACGGTAATTTCCCGCAAACCAACTGGGCGCCACAAAATCTGGCGCAGGACGATACCACGCACATAAAATCGCTTTATGCCGCCACGCGCATGTCGCTGGCCGACCCGCTGCATCTGATTCTTGGCGCTCGTTATACCAACTGGCGTATTGATACCCTGACCTACGGCATGGAGAAAAACCATACCACGCCATATGCCGGACTGATTTATGATATCGACGACAACTGGTCTGCTTATGCCAGTTATACCTCTATCTTCCAGCCGCAGAATAAACGCGACAAAGCGGGTCAATATCTGGCTCCGATTACCGGTAACAACTATGAAGTGGGCCTGAAGTCCGATTGGATGAACAGTCGCCTCACCAGCACGTTGTCCGTATTTCGTATTGAGCAGGATAATGTCGCTCAGGCGACTACTATTCCCATTCCTGGCAGTAACGGGGAGTTTGCCTGGAAGCCTACTGACGGTACGGTGAGCAAAGGTGTCGAATTTGAAGTGAACGGCGCGATCACCGATAACTGGCAGATGACTTTCGGGGCCACCCGTTATATTGCCGAGGACAACGAAGGTAACGCCGTGAACCCTAATCTGCCGCGCACCAGCGTGAAGCTATTCACCCGCTATCGTCTGCCGGTAATGCCGGAACTGACCGTTGGCGGCGGCATAAACTGGCAGAATCGGGTTTACAAAGATACCGCGACGCCTTACGGCGCTTTCCGCGCCGAACAGGGCAGCTATGCGCTGGTCGATCTGTTTACCCGCTATCAGGTGACGAAAAACTTCTCCGTACAGGGGAATATTAACAATCTGCTCAATAAAACCTACGACACTAATATTGATGGTTCCATTGTTTACGGCGCGCCGCGTAACGTGAGTCTCACCGCCAATTATCAGTTCTGACAGACTGCCGGAGGGCAGCATGTAAAACGTCATTAAAAAAAGGCAGCCGAAGGCTGCCTTAGTTCTCCCCAACATCATTACTGCTTAGCTGTTACGAATGTACTCATCCATTTCCGTTTTCAGGTTATCGGATTTCGTACCGAAGATAGCCTGAACGCCGGAACCTGCGACTACAACGCCCGCTGCGCCCAGTTGCTTCAGGCCAGCCTGGTCCACTTTCGCTACGTCGGCCACACTCACGCGCAAACGCGTGATACAAGCATCCAGGTTAGTGATGTTCTCTTTACCGCCAAAAGCCGCCACCAGAGCTGGCGCCATTTCGCTGCTTGCGCCCGCTTTTGCGTCATCAGTAGAGTCTTCACGACCCGGCGTTTTCAGATCCAGCGCTTTAATCAGCACGCGGAACACGGTGTAGTACACAATCGCATAACCGGCGCCGACAATCGGAAACAGCCACAGTTTGCTGCTGTTGCCGGACAGCACGATAAAGTCGATCAGACCGTGGGAGAACGACGTACCGTCACGCATCCCCAACAGAATACAGATCGGGAATGCCAGACCTGCCAGAATCGCGTGAATAATGTACAGGATCGGCGCCACGAACATGAAGGAGAACTCGATAGGCTCGGTAATACCAGTCAAAAACGAGGTCAGCGCGGCGGAGATCATGATACCGCCCACTTTCGCACGGTTTTCCGGTTTAGCAGAGTGCCAGATGGCAATGGCCGCAGCCGGCAGGCCATACATTTTGAACAGGAAACCGCCGGAGAGCATACCCGCCGTCGGGTCGCCCGCCATATAGCGAGGAATGTCGCCGTGGAATACCTGGCCCGCAGCGTTGGTGTATTCGCCGATCTGCATCTGGAAAGGAACGTTCCAGATATGGTGCAGACCAAACGGCACCAGGCAGCGCTCGATGAAACCGTAAATACCAAACGCCACAACCGGGTTCTGGTAAGCCGCCCACTGCGAGAATGCCTGGATAGCCGTACCGATCGGCGGCCATATGAAAGACAGCACCACACCGGTGAAAATAGCGGCCAGACCCGAAATGATCGGCACGAAGCGCTTGCCTGCAAAGAAGCCCAGATACTCAGGCAGTTTGATGCGGTAGAAGCGGTTAAACATATACGCTGCGATCGCGCCGGAGATAATACCGCCAAGCACCCCCGTGTCAGCGAGGTGTTTTACGGCAATCTCTTCAGCAGGTAAATGCAGAACCAGCGGTGCAACCACAGCCATGGTTTTCACCATGATGCCATACGCAACCACCGCAGCCAGCGCCGAAACGCCGTCGTTGTTAGTGAAGCCCAACGCCACGCCGATAGCGAAAATCAGCGGCATATTGGCAAAAACAGATCCGCCCGCTTCCGCCATAACGTGCGATACAACGGCTGGCAGCCAACTGAAGTTAGCGGAACCGACACCCAGCAGGATACCTGCGATAGGGAGTACGGATACCGGCAGCATCAGCGATTTACCGACCTTTTGCAGGTTAGCAAATGCATTCTTAAACATAATTGAGAGTGCT